>Ga0307507_10003645_pt1 | contig 29219 bp, 40 predicted proteins | sample 7_EM_MG_FD_207223 | JGI IMG/M metagenome (GOLD analysis project Ga0307507, IMG submission 207223) | Populus trichocarpa ectomycorrhiza microbial communities from riparian zone in the Pacific Northwest, United States - 7_EM | ecosystem: Host-associated > Plants > Roots > Unclassified | place... | reverse complement strand
CATTTTAATAATTAAAATTTTTATTATTTCTTAAGATGGGTTTTATTAAAATCTAAAAGGTATATATAATTACATTTAAAATTTTTATTTTGTTGAAGTTAAAATAACATGTTTTTTTTTTTTTTTATATATATCAAGGAGACCTATCTTTTTTTTTATTTTACAAATAAAAATATATATTAGATTATTTTTAACCAAACAAATATTTTTTTAATTTTTTTTTTTAAAACCAAAACTAAAAATAGTTTTTCAAAATCTATTTTTTTTAAATCGTCAACTGTAAAATCTAAGTCAAACACACAATTAGTATTTCAAATGGGCCAACATGTTGATGGGCCCTATCCTCTTAGGGCTCTAATCTCACGGCCCTTTAATGAAAACGCACCGTCTCTCCTCCTCCTTGACGTAACACTCTCCCCTCCCTCTGTAATCCCCAACTTCTTTTATTAGGGTTTCTCTATACATTTCTGAAAAATCTCCACGAAAATTCATCAAATCCAATGGCGAATCGAACAGATCCAACAGCGAAGAACATAAGAGGGACAAACCCACAAAACCTAGTAGAGAAAATCCTGCGGTCCAAAATCTATCAACACACGTACTGGAAAGAACAATGTTTTGGGTTAACTGCAGAGACTTTGGTCGATAAAGCGATGGAACTCGATCACTTAGGTGGTACCTACGGTGGAAATCGTAAGCCGACGCCGTTTATGTGTTTGGTCATGAAGATGTTGCAAATTCAACCTGAGAAAGATATTGTTGTTGAATTCATTAAAAACGAAGATTACAAGTAAGTGAAATTATTTTTTTAAAAAAAATTTAACTGTTAATTACCATTTGGATTTTGTTCTAAATTGATTTTAATTGTGATTATCAGTCTCTATTTAGTGTTAGTTACCTTTGTTGCTTGTATTTTAAGTGTGATTATCAGTGTATTAAGCGTTATTTACCCTTTTCCTCTGATAATAACTCAGTTTGGGGAAGTTTATGGTAATAGTAACTGGGGTCTCATAAATTTTGGTGTGGGGTTGTTTTTTTTTTGTTGTATGTAGGATTGAGCTAATTGCTCTCCATTTGTGTGGATAATCGAATTCGAAATCAAGAAGAAATTTTGGGTTAATTTATGCAAGAAAATGAAATGGAGACTTGGAACTTTTGGAATTGAAAAAAGAAAGAAAGAAGATTTAAATTGAATTTATGTTTTCTTTAGCTTCTATGGTTTTTGTTTTGTTTGCTATTAAAAAGGTATGGAATTTAAATGAATGGAAATAAGGTAATAGAGGAAAAGATTAGAAACTTGTTTGTTTTTAGTATTGTTGTGTTGGAGGTTACAAGATTTGATGTCTGTTTGTTTGTTGAGATACTGGTGATGAGAGGAGAGATGAGAAACTTTTTGTTCTTAGTATTTGTAGTTGGTTTGCGTACTCTTTAATTTTTTCTTATTTTTTTTTTTACAGTTCTCAAATTTTCTACTTGGTTCTAACTGGACGTTTCTTTGCCTTGGTGTAGATATGTGCGTGTGCTTGGTGCTTTTTATCTGCGACTTACTGGGACTGATATTGATGTGTATCGTTACCTAGAGCCTTTGTATAATGACTATCGAAAGTTGAGGAAAAAACTAACTGATGGGAGTAAGCTCTTTAAATCCTTTTCTTTTGATTGCGTTCTCATTGCAACTTTTCAAAGTCTTTCATGTGTTGCTGCTGCTGTTTAGATGAATTTACTGACGTGTTTGTTGAATTCTGTTTATCAGAATTCGCATTGACACACATGGATGAAGTTATCGACGAGCTCTTGACAAAAGATTATTCTTGTGACATTGCTATGCCCCGTATTAAGAAAAGGTAACTTTTCTACAACTTGCTCAAGGATTTTTTATCTGGTAGTTGTGCAGGGCAGACAATATTTGAGATGGCTTATGTTCTATCGCCTTAGGATATATAACTTGTGAGCTGATAAGTGAGTTTTTGTTTGTGTAATTTTAGTTTCTATTTCATTGAAATCCATATTTTTGCTTCCATAACAATTCTATGGAGATGTGTGGGTGACCCTTTCTATAATCATCAGATGGACTCTTGAAACACTTGCTGCACTTGAACCTAGAAAGAGTGTGTTGGAAGATGATTTTGAAGAAGAGGAAGAGCGAGAAGAGAATGAGCAACTTGAGGGATTAGACAATGGTGCTGATGAACGGGTATCCTTCCTTCCCAAGTTGAGCTATATTTCAACTTTTCTTTCTTTAATTTCTTTCTTCCAAATCACATTGCATACTTGGTCTTATTTATCAATTAATGAATTATTTACAGGACTACTACCATGAGAGAAGTCCTGCAAGGGAAAGGGAAAGGGATCGGGATCGGGATAGGGATAGAAGACGTGATAGTCACAGACATAGGTAAGTGGTTTGCTCATTCTGGCTCCGGAATAGTCACATTTTTTTTCTCCTTGGGAACTTGGTGATTTATTATTCTTTATCATGGATTTTTTTTGTGCAACTTATTTGGTTTCTTTATGAATCACAAAGATGTTAAGAGAAATGTGCATATACATGCAATGAAACATTGATATAGGACTAAAGATGATGATAGCAATGAAGATCCGGTGGCATGTTGTAGGAACTACATTGTTTATTTGTTTCATGGTAGAACTCCATAGAGCTTTGGAACTTTAATATTGAGGTTCTTTTTTACATGCATGTTTTCCCCTTACTAAAATGCTGAGGTTTTATACCAGTATCAGTATATCATGGTTGAAAACTTTTGGAGTTTCATAACTTTCTTAGCACATGAATGGATATGAGGCAGAATTAGGAGTTTTCCTCTTTGTGAATCAACTAGAAAACCATTATGGAAGCTGTTGTCTAACAAGCAAACCATTTCATTCACATGTAAAGTAAAATTTAGCTCCATTTTTTCGCCATGGCATTTACAGCCATTGCTGGTTTAAAACAGCTTCCAACAGTAAAATCGAATGATCCTGCCAGGTTTCTCTGCACTGACAGTGTGCAGTGAGAAGTATGATGGATCAGACAATCTTATTGTAATTGCAATTTCATGGTCATTGGTGCTCATTTTAATTTGACTTTCAGCTAGTTTTCTGCTGTAAATTAAACATTCTGTTTTGTTTTATATGTCCATCATATTGAAACTTTTAAACCACTCAGTATGTAAATAGATTAGGGTTCTTCCGCTTCCAGTTATAAAATTGGTTGCTTTTATAGATAGCTAGTTTTGTTTATTAAAAATGCCATGTGACTACGTGCATCGTCATGAGCACTTTTGAATTTTAATAACCATTACAGCTGTTGGAGCATTGGTGACTTTCTGTTGGAGCATTGGTGACTTTGTATTTCCCTATTTCCAATTGAGTGCTACCACAATTTCCTTTTTTTTTTCCTGGCTGTTAAGAATTACATTTCAGATGCAACTTTGATGCCTCCTGCATAGTTTATTGGAAAAAGGGTAAGCTTATGCCATTTTTATTTTCACTATTTATGCAGGGATCGTGACTATGATAGAGATTATGACAAAGACTATGATAGGGAGCGTGGACGTGGAAGAGAGAGAGACAGGGACAGAGATAGGGATCGCTATCGTTTGAGAGATGAAAGAGATTATGGTCATGACCGGGAACGAGAAAGAGAAAGGGAAGGCAGGGAGCGTGAAAGACGAGATAGGGACCGTGGCAGGCGGAGGAGTCATTCAAGGAGCCGAAGTAGGAGTCGGGATCGTAAAAGACATGCCCACAGCAGTAGTCCTAAAAGGCGCGGAGATGGAGCAGAAGAGCCGAAGAAGAAGAAGAAGAAGGAAAAGAAGGAAAGGAAAGATGATGGTACGGACCACCCTGATCCGGAGATTGCTGAAGCTAATAAGCTCCGAGCAGCCCTTGGGTTGAAACCACTTAAATGATCTATGCTCTTAAGTGTCTGGTGCTGTTACTAGCAGATGTAAACTCTGGTAACTGTAGGTTCAGATTCACTCTCTTATATCTGCTTGAGTCTTATTAATGCGTAATTTCTTGTACAATGTACATATTTTTAAGGGGATGGCATGGCATCCATTTTTATTGTTAATTCAGACTTTCTTAGGGCCGGACAATTTTTTGCTGACCAGTTGTTGGGTAAGACTGGATACTGCTTTGTTCCTTTATCATTGAAGTCCACTTTCTGATGTTAGTGCATGTTGCATTATGCTAGTCTTTCCAATTTTGAAAAGGATATAAACATGAGAAGAAAGTAAATCAGCTGATACTGTGGCACAAAACACTTTTCTGTTTTGGAGGGCGTAATAAAATGCAACTAATTTGGTAATTTGGTAAACACAATCACAGAACATCTGAAGTTGAAACCATGTGATGAATCGAACCCTAAGGAAATAACATGTTGCTTTCCCAATCCTTACCACAGAAGTACCTCAGGCAACAAAGTGCCATCTTCATCATAATGAAGGGAACCGGAAAAACTGAGGGGCTTGCACTTCTCCCCCATCAAAATCCTCTTCTTGCATAGCTCCTCACCACATTCTTCTCTGCTTTCGTCCCCGATTTGCACTGGTTTTCCTCCATTTTGGCTCCTCGTAGTATTTCCCAAGAACGAAGCCATCCTCAACTTCTGATCGGTACTGAGTACCCTTGATGGATTCCTAAGCAAGTTGCTGCTGCTTTCCTGTCTTCCAGCTGGAGTATCGGACATGCCAACACCACTATGCAGGTCATGGCTAGTTCCCTGTCTTCTAAGCACAGTATGATCAGTGTTGGGTTTACCTCTGAAGAAGTTCAGACTGGTATACTTTGAGAAAAAACTCAATAGAGGAAATGACACTTTTAAATACATATCCGCTGCCCTGCTTGGTTTGTTATCTCTCCTTTCCATTGTTGGCTTCTCATGCTCTTCCCCCTCCTCCTCTTCTTCAATCTCCAGAAGAGGTAATGAAAACTTTGGTGCAACCCCAAAAGGCTGATCTCCATCATACAAACCGTCATCTGCCCCCGCCAAGTCACTTTTATAACCATCTCCATTTTTGTGGACCTTAGAGGAAGCCTTGGGTGATTTCTTCTTGCCAAATACACTAGGGAAGAAAAGGCCAAACTTCTCTGGAAGAAGGCTTTTAGGCTTAACAACCCTTTCCTTCTTGGCCCTGGTGTGATCATCAAGGTGATCAGTAATGCAATCATTGCTTCTTCTCTGCATTGTCTTGGCCAACAACTGAGGGATTCTGATTCTAATCTTTGGTTCAGGCATGGTGAAGCTAGAGACATTACATAGCTGAGAGTTTGGTGGGTCATTGCTAGCAATGATATCTCTACAAGTGTTAGGGTTTTCTTCTTTCATTTTGCCTCTCTGAAAGGCATTACTTGCCATTGTTGTTGGCTTTCCAAACAAATGAAATGGGACTCGAAGATGGTTTTAAAAAGTGGGGTATTGGAGAGAGGGAAACGTGGCTTGAGAAGTTCCTTCTTTCATGGGATTTCTTGTTTTCCATTTTCCATCTCAAAAAATGACTTGATTAGTCAGTAAGATAGAGGATTAAGCTGATGAAAATTTCATTGCCACTAGCCCACTACTCCTAGTGCATATCAACAAGTCTATAAGCACATCACATTAGCAAGGCACATAAATCTTTTAGGTCCAAAAGGTTAATCCTTGCATATAATTCAAGTGTTGAAGTTGAATCAATGGATGCTTACTGTTTTTGTGATAAGTGACAAGTAACTCCCCATGATAGAGAAGTTTTTCTTGATTTTAGAGGAGGATAATGGAGAAAATGTTCTTATTTTTTATATAGTAAAAACAAATTATTTTGTTAGTGTCTTTTAGAAGTTTTTCTAATTAAGAGTTAAAGTTCGAGGGATAACATATAAAAAAGAGAGAAAATTAAAAGGTGATAATGATATACAACTAACCATATCTATCTACCATTTTTTTATAAAGAAAATCAAATTTACTATTTTTTTTAAAGATATTTCTAATTTTACCAAATTCTTTTATTCTAAAAACTCTCAATTTGAAATATAATATTAAACATGGCTTAAACTGGCATGTTAACTCGACAAATTTACAGTCTAAAACCTGACTTGGATCATATTTTAACTTGAATCAATTTTAATATTAACTCAACCAAATATAGATGACCTCACATTTTGATTTGTATTCCAGTTGACTGGGTAAAACCAAGTTTAAAACTTGGTTGAGTCAAATTCAAGATTTTTTTTTAAAAGAATGTTATTCTAGATAAAAATAATAAACAATAAGTTGATTTAATGATCCAAGTTCTTTTTTTATTAGACCTAGATTGAGTTTGAAAACCGATGAGTTTTTAGAATGAAAATTAAAGCTTGAAATTAACATTTATTAAATGACCTTTGTATTTGTATTTCACTCTAGCAAAGAATAATAAAATGACAAAGCCTTTTTCATTTTGGTTCTCAATTTTTTTGAGGATTTTTTTTTTAATTTCAAACTTAGTTTTTTCCTTCTAATTTCATCATTTAACATTGAGTTTACTGGTTATTGGATTTCATAATTTATTTTGATTTTTTTATGGAGTTATCTCGATCCCATGACCTAGATTGCGAGTTAGCCCTAACTCAGGTCGTTTTTTGTTTTTTTTTTTAATTATTTTTTTTCTTAACTTTATCCTCCAACATTGAGTTGATTGAGAATTGAGTTTCATAATTTATTTTGATTTAATTTATATGAGGTTATCTCGGTATCATGACCTATGTTTGATAGGTTAGTCCGAGTTGATTCAACTTATTTTTTAGTTGAATTTTGTTTTTAACTTGATCATTCAATATTGAGTTGATTAAAAATTAAGTTTAATATTTTATTTTATTTCTGTAGGGTTATTATGGTTTTATAACCTTAGTAGTGGATTTAGTAGGTTAATATGAGTTTTTTAATTTTAAAAAAGATATCGTCTTGAATTTTCTAGTTAAACTATAGTTTTAACGGTAATTCAAGTTGTTTTTTTAACATGTCAATTTAATTAAGTCACATCAAATCAATTTATTTATTATTTAATTTTTTAACTAAAAAATAAATTAACTTGAATATTTTTTTTATATCCGAAAGCATAATCAACAATGATATAGTTTCAAACTAAAAGTGGATTGGGTAATAGATTATTTTACTTGGGTAGGGTCCACGACAATTTGACTATGATATTTGACCCAAACTGTAAACCCAAATCAATTTAATTTGGACAGTTCACTTAATGGGCCGAATATAAAAGGTGCCTGTTTCTCGCAAATTCGCACACTAAAACCCTTGTCATCATCTGCTACCTCAAAAACGCTGTTGTAGGAGAAAGCCAAAAGCGGCCAGGTATTCTTCTCCTTCTCTTTTCATCTCTTCACTCTCCATCAATTTCTACACTGATTTTCTGTACGTTTTGCCTACGCTAATTGTTTTATTTCCTGGATTAGTTGGTTTTCTCTTTAAAAGATCCTCTTTTTTCTTGGCTTTGTTTGCTTAAGTTTTGATGCATTAGGCTGTCTAGAGGTTGATTTCTGTGTTCTTGGAAGTGGGTTCTTTCGATTTTGGTTTATAATGAGAGGATTGTGTGGATCTTTGATAAATCACCGCGAGCTTAGTGATTTTTTACATGATGTGTGTTTTTTTGGTTTTTTTTTTTTGAAGATTTCGGTCGCTTTTATGTAAATTGATGTATAAGAGTTTTTGATGTTTCAGACCTAAATTTTGTTTTTGTTTTTGCTTTTGTGATTTTTTTTTCTTTTTTTGGTTTTTTACCTTCTGTATTTGGTGATTTAGAGTTTGATACTTTATGTTGAATTGAGCAGGTTGAAAGATTTTGATTGCGTCATGTCGACTTTTGCGAAACCAGAGAATGCATTGAAGCGTGCTGAAGGTGAGTGATGAATTGTTAACTGTTAACGCCCTCTCTAGTGCATAACTTTAATTTGCCTGAAATGGTGTTCAAACCTCAGAGTTTAATGTATGTTATGTTTTAAGTTCCAAAATTTATGATGATATCAAATTAGTTTGATGCTTACATGCTTCACATTATTGGCAATCTTTCAATCATCTTGCATAGTTTTTGATTTTTTCAACAAAAAGTCTTAGCTGTTTGTGATTTAAATTTGGCCTCATAGGCGAAGTGAACAATGCATGTGGTTGTAGAAGAGCCACTTTGTTTTCCCAAAGAGGCATCACTAGACTTTGCTCCAGATGTAGCTTTAGTATGGTTATTTTGGAAGTTGGGAAATAGTCACAGGCCTTTTATTTTCCACTTTGTAGTTGCATGTTTATGAGATTTTGACATATATGTGATACTTGCAGCCCAATTTCCATGGTATATTTTTATTGAATTTTCATGACGTGTATGGTTGCAGAGTTGATAAATGTTGGGCAGAAGCAAGATGCATTGCAAGCTCTTCATGATCTGATCACTTCGAAGAGATACCGAGCCTGGCAAAAGCCACTGGAAAGGATTATGTTTAAGTATGTAGAGCTTTGTGTTGACTTGCGGAGGGGCAGGTTTGCCAAGGATGGTCTGATTCAGTATCGTATTGTTTGCCAACAAGTGAATGTCACTTCCTTGGAGGAGGTGATCAAGCATTTCATGCATCTGTCCACTGAGAAAGCTGAACAAGCTCGTAGTCAGTCACAAGCCCTTGAAGAAGCTCTTGATGTGGATGATCTGGAAGCAGATAAAAGGCCGGAAGATCTGATGCTTAGTTATGTCAGTGGTGAGAAGGGAAAGGATAGGTCTGATCGTGAACTTGTTACTCCTTGGTTCAAGTTTTTGTGGGAGACATATAGAACAGTACTTGAAATATTACGGAACAACTCGAAGTTGGAGGCGCTATATGCAGTAATTCCTACTTTCCACATTAAATGTTTTGGTGCAATACATGGTCCTTTTGTATTGTCAGCATCTATCTCTATAAATTTGCAATACATGGTCTTTTTGTATTGTCAGCATCTATCTCTATAAATTTTCGATATGATGCACGAATAGAACATAAGCAGACACATTAAGCTTTTTATGGAAAGAACATGTCTAAAATCATTGTTTTTTATGATAAGAGTGTGCATCTGATATGTGACCATCAAGTGACTTGTAATTTACATGTGGGTTATGGCAGAGGCCCAGCGTGTAAGGTTTTTTTAACCTCTGTTAGCTGGATGGACCAAAAATTATAAACGGTTTACAATGTTTTCCCTTTATTTAACAATTCTATTCTGAGTTTCAATTGCTTCTTATGCAATCAGATGATTAGAATCTGAATATTGATGCTGGCCAACCTTTTCTCATTGTACTTTGGAGTTTTTCTTTCTATCCTATTGACAATCACTAGCATTTGGACTTTTGATGATATGGATTTCTCCTCCCTTTAAGTCCTCTGCTCATATTTTGTTGACCATAGGTTGCCCATCAGAACTATGTGCTCATACTTCTACTATCTTTCACCATTACATGGTGCATGACTTGGTTGGATGGTTGTGTCTGTTCTGATGACCATTAGTATGAAAGTCCCAAAGATTATCATATGGCAAAGCAGAAACTGCGTCTTACTGAATGCAAGTTGTTATGTGTAGATGACAGCCCACCGAGCCTTCCAATTCTGTAAGCAATACAAACGGACAACAGAATTTAGGCGGTTGTGTGAGATCATCAGGAATCATCTATCTAACCTTAACAAATATAGAGACCAAAGGGACCGACCTGATCTGTCAGCTCCAGAGAGCTTGCAGTTGTATCTTGATACACGATTTGAGCAGCTAAAAGTAGCTACAGAGCTTGAACTGTGGCAGGTATGCATATTGCTTTATATATTATTCCTACATGTTAGTTTTGTACCTGTAGTGTCTCTTGTAGGATGTATTATTATATTCTATTTCACTTCACTTGACCCAATTTTCATGTGCAGGAAGCTTTTCGGTCCATTGAAGATATTCACGGATTAATGTGCATGGTCAAAAAAACTCCCAAGGCATCCTTGATGGTGGTTTATTATGCGAAGCTAACAGAGATTTTCTGGATTTCTTCAAGTCATCTTTACCATGCTTATGCATGGTTAAAGCTTTTCACACTTCAGAAAAGCTTCAATAAAAACCTAAGCCAGAAAGATTTGCAGATGATAGCATCATCTGTTGTTTTGGCTGCTTTGGCGGTGGCTCCTTATGATCACACATATGGTGCATCTCATTTGGAACTTGAAAATGAGAAAGAGCGGAATTTGCGGATGGCTAATCTTATAGGTTTCAATCTAGACCTGAAACCTGAGAGTAGAGAAGTGGTAATGCAATTTTTTCACTTGCATTTACCTTCTTGGTCTATCATTTATTAGTTTATCTAATGGCTCTCATTTCCATAATGTTTTTTCTGCAGCTTTCAAGATCATCCCTTCTTTCAGAACTGGTAAGTTTGAAGTTGTGATTTCTTGCTATTTATATATGTTCTTTGTTCTCATTGGAAAATGATTTCTTCATAAATAATTCTTCATTTTATTGATAAAAAAAGATAGAGATAGAAGTGCTTCTTTTCAAGAGTAGTTTTCTATTATTGAAGGTTGAAATATAATAATGCTATTTTTTCCTTATTTCCACGAGTAATCCAACTCAAATTCATGTGCCACAACTCTACTTTACAGAAAATTGTTATTCCATGGGTTTTGAAACAGTATCTGTAATATGCCTTGTTTCCTGTGTAAACATTTGAAATGTCTGATTTCAACATCATTTTCAGGTATCCAAAGGTGTAATGAGCTGTGTAACACAGGAAGTAAAGGATCTTTACCATCTTTTGGAGCACGAATTTCTACCTTTAGATCTCACGGCAAAGGTTCAGCCATTGTTATCCAAAATTTCTAAACTTGGGGGCAAACTCGGCTCAGCTTCTTCTTTGCCTGAAGTGCATCTCTCCCAATATGTTCCTGCCCTCGAGAAGCTTGTTACCCTGAGGTTGCTTCAACAGGTAGACAATTTTTTCTGCTTTACCTTTTCTTTTGGAGTTTGTTTCAATATTATTTATTTATTCTTTCTGTGGTCACATGTGCTCATACATACTTTTTTTTCAGGTGTCTCAGGTGTATCAGATAATGAAAATTGAGAGTTTGTCTCAGATGATCCCATTTTTTGATTTCTTTGCCGTGGAGAAGATTTCGGTTGATGCTGTGAAACATAATTTCATAGCTATGAAAGTTGACCATATGAAGCATGTTGTATTGTTTGGCACTCCGGTATGCTTCATTCTGCATGCATTGTTTTTATTCATGTACTATTTACTCTCTCTCCCTCTCTGATTCTCCCATCTGCATGCCCCTTTACAGAATTCCACTTCTGAACTGTTGACATTACTTCCTAACTTGAGTCCCTCTGTATCACTTCTTTTGTTGGAATCAAGTATATTGTGCTTGCATATTGGTTATTTGCTTGCATCTTGGCTATTTGCTTGCATTGATTCATTCCAAGTGGTCTGTCTTGCCTTTTACACTTGGTTCTTGTTGTGCTGGTGAGAACACCATAGCAGAGTTTGACTGCATTCATTTGACTCTTTCAGGGTCTTGAATCTGATGATTTGCGAGATCATTTGACTGTTTTTGCTGAATCCTTAAATAAAGCAAGGGCTATGATTTATCCTCCAACAAAGAAATCATCGAAGCTGGGTGAGATTTTACCCGGACTAGGGGAGATTGTTGATAAGGAACACAAGAGACTTCTTGCTCGGAAATCTATTATTGAAAAGAGAAAGGAAGAACAAGAACGTCAACTTTTGGAAATGGCAGGACATCTGAACTATTGCCTCAGTATAGCTTACAGATTGATTGTTTATTATGGTTCGCTTTCTTCTTATATCAATTTTTGCCTTCTAGGAACGAGAGGAGGAGTCAAGGAGGCTGAAGCAGCTGAAGATTACAGAAGAGGCCGAGCAGAAGAGGCTTGCAACCGAGTATGAACAAAGGAACAAGCAAAGGATCCTCCGGGAAATTGAGGAGCGTGAGCTTGAAGAAGCGCAAGCTTTGCTTGAGGAACAAGAGAAGCGCAGTAAAAGGAAAGGAGGAAAGAAGCCCATCTTAGAAGGAGTGAGTTTAGATCTTGTCTCATTTACTTTTCATTAAATAGGGAGCTGTGCCTGATATGACAATTTTATTTCTACATAGGAGAAAGTGACAAAGCAAATTTTAATGGAAAGGGCTTTGAGTGAGCAACTCAGAGAGAGGCAGGAAATGGAGAAGAAATTACAGAAATTGGTGAAAACAATGGATTATTTGGAAAGGGCGAAAAGAGAGGAGGCAGCCCCATTGATTGAAGCTGCTTTTCAACAACGATTGGTGGAAGAGAAAGCACTTCATGAACATGAACAGCAGGTATCTGTTTGAGTTTTTGTCACATGTCCTTGAAAGGTCGTTTTCCTTCCATATCATTCCATATAAATGTTTCTCTGCCCCTGTCCTTCACATCTTAAATTGCAGCATGCCTAAAAAAAGGATGTTACCACTTAGTGTAATTATATTTTTGTTCGATATAGTTTACTGTGGCTGCCATTTAATTCATGCTAATCAGTGTCTGCATTGCAGCTGGAGACTGAATTGAGCAGACAACGTCATGATGGGGACCTCAAGGAGAAGTATAGGCTGTCTCGGATGTTGGAGAACAAGGTCAGTGTCCAATATCTCTGTGATTCCACGTGTCATGTGGCGAGCTGCTTCATCTGAGGAAATATGAGGATAAATCCTCCAGGCCTTGATATTCTGTGGGGCGATGTTTTGTTGGCTTGCTTTCAACATTTAAACAAATATGATTTTTATTCTCTTGCAGATCATATTTGAGGAAAGAGTGAAGAGCCGTCGAGAGGCAGAATTCAACCAAAGGAGAGCCGACAGGGAAGAAAGGATCAACCAGATTATTCAAGCTCGGAAACAAGAGAGAGAAGCTTTGAGGAAGAAAATATTCTTTGTTAGGTCTGAAGAGGAGAGACTGAAAAAGCTGCGTGAAGAGGAAGAAGCTCGCAAACATGAAGGTGGATACCCACTACACTGAATGGACAACTTTTTTCCACTCGATACTTGATCCATATTTTATGTTCAATGGGTTTCCTTTTATCCATATCTGAAGTTTCTCTACTTTTTATTCCCCAAAGTTGTTGCTTGCCTTCCCCCATTCAACTATGTGTTCACAGAGTGTCCTCTCTAAGCATATATAAGTTTGTGATTGACCAACACGTTCTATGTATTGGTGGTTTTCAAATACAGAGGCTGAGAGACGCAGGAAAGAAGAAGCTGAACGCAAGGCGAAGTTGGATGAGATAGCAGAGAAGCAGAGACAAAGAGAACGTGAATTAGAAGAAAAGGAACGGGTAAGGAGGGAAACTCTCTTGGGAAGAGCAACTGATGGGCTTCATAGGCCTTCTGAGCTTCCTGCCGGTCCAGAGCCTGGGGCTGCTGCTGCAGCAGCAGCAGCTGCACCAGCCCCTGCAAAGTATGTGCCCAAGTTCCGGCGAGGTGGAACTGAAGGCTCAGCGCAGGCTCCTCCAGAAACTGATAAGTGGGGCGGTGGAAGCAGTAGGCCAGCCCCTCCAGATTCTGACAAGTGGGGCGGTGGAAGCAGTGGCGGTACCGGGCAGGCCACTTCAGATACAGACCGGTGGGGTGGTGGTGGTCGCTGGGGCAGTGGTGGTAGTAGACCTGATGATCGGAATCCGCCCGGTGATAGGTGGGGTGGAGGTTCAAAGTCCACTTGGTCATCATCTAGGCCTCGTGGTCGCTGATAATCCCAGAGTCTACATGAACATTTTAAGGTGGCCATTTTTGTCTTGGTTATATTTGTTGAATGAAAGGGAAAATGCACCTGGGAAAACCCTTGAGGAATAATTATTAGTTAATTATAGTTTCAAATTTTGTAGACTTGCAAAACATTAAAGTGACATCCTTGACTTCCCTTTTTTCTTTGCTTGTATGGTATTGTTGAGAAATGTTTATTGTAATTTGGACCTGTCACTTTCGAAGAGTTGTTTATTCTTTCTCACTTCTGAGTCGTGTAACTTCTTTTCTCATTTGAGATTTTGAGTTATCCCTATTTTCAGGGATTAAGGTGCCCGTGACTTTTTTTTATATATATATATCCTTACCAGTGGAATCATCTATCTTCTGTTCTAGCCATTAGTATCCCTTTTAGGAAATTTTAGTTTCCCTTCCCTTTTCCTCTTACCTTGTGTCCGCTGAAATAGAAGACCGCATTTGCATTTCAGGTAGTACCATTCATCCATGTTGAAACGTGGCCTGGTCTCAAGGCTCCTATTCTCACAATTCAAGTTCTATCCAAGCGAGTATGTGGTTATGGTCAAGTGTAGCGATTTGGCAGGTACTAGGTAGTGATGGTGGCAATTTTAGCTTGTAATGAAACCTTAAAACCTAAATCGTTTATATTTATATATTCATTATATTCTTTATGTTATGTAAAAGTTGGCTATCAATTACCTGTTGCCTTGTACATTTTGCTTTAGTTTCAAGCAAATCATCAAGCCTAAGATCAACGCACTTCTCCTAAATGTTTGTTTTTTAAATTCTAATTTCGATTTGGCATTTGGACCCCCCTCTGTCAAATATTGTACTTAAATCAGTGTTCTGTAGTCATCATCCATTCTAACCATGTCAGGAAATTAGCAGAAGATACTCGATAAACCAGTTCAGATTGGCAAAGGAAAATATCAAGTTTAATTGCATGTTAAGTCTTACTGTCTTTTCAGATCAAATCTTCTGATTCTTTCATCTCAACTCTGTCTAATCTGTAGTGAAACTAGCTGTCTATTTACATCACACAAAAAAGGCATTAGAAATAGATAAGATGCAACTGGGATGGAGTTCATGACTTGCACAGGCCACCCAGAGAGATGCACTGTCTCAATTGGAAATGACAAGATCCACTGTCCATTCACAAATCAATCATCTCCTTCGTATTCGAGATGCCTACAAAAATCACAGATCGACAAAAAAGTTGAAAACCATCCACCAACACGCTTCCAGCAACATCTTCATCCTAATCACTGAAACTTTCTCCAAGAGATGAGGCTCGGAGTATGAGGAATGTAGTTGTAACGTTCTTCATCAATTTTTAGGAGATGCATTTCTTCTATATCCAAATTTAGGAAGTCATCACTTCGGTGCAAACAGCAGTCGCTAAACCTTAAAATCGAGTTATGACAAGGGTGATCAACAAATCCTCTGCTTTTTGGTTGACAGTTCTGAAAAGCAGGTTTGGACAACAATGATAAACCATCCAGTGAAGTTTCCCATCAACAGCAGCAGGGGCAGTGGAGAAAAGATGGCAATAAGAAACACTTGCAAGTTGTCTCCAGCACCGTGTTTGAAGACTGAACATCATATACCGATAGCATTCCCAGTCCTCAAATACAGATAGAATCATATAATCCACTTCCAATTCACGGAAGAAGAATCCACAAACTAAGGCATTTCTCGGTGGTGTTGCGAGAGTGATTCTTTCCTGGGTGAGTGGATTGCAGACAAAATACTCGACTCCTGGCTTAAGTGCTTTGAACAATACTAACCCGTTGCAAGAGCATAGAGCCGAACAATCAAGCAGTTGCAGTCAGCGTGCGGTACCTTGCTCATTTGACTTAAAGGGGGTGTACAAGGATTTAATTAACTAGTCGCGTTAGAGTTTGACTGTTTGCGTTAATCCTAGGCCCTTCATCAATGTAAAGACAGTAAGACTCCTCTGTAAAAGTCATAAGATTCAAGAATTCCAGGAGCAGCTAGTTCTCTTCAGTTGCTGTTGGGCAAAAGATAGAGTTGAAGTTAAAGGCTCCCCATTTTTTGCACACTCGTTGACAATCAGCTGAGAATTTCAATGAGAACATAATTAGAGATGTGTTCAATATCAACCATTCTTTCTACTCCGATGAGTGATAAATGTGTCAACCAATAGATCACAAAGAAGCGAATTCCTCAAGGAGCAGTACAGGACTATGGTGCCTGCCTGCATGCAAGAAAGAAGGGCAACAAAATATTAAAGAAGCTGATACGTGAAATACATATTGCAAGTTTCCTTTGATAAGGGCAACACCAAGGGTTGCTTGACTGAAAACAAGAAAACAGAATATCCACGTTCAAAATCACAGTAAATCATTTCTTAATGTTACTTGACAATGGCAGAACCAATCCACAATTAGAAACAGTGAATTCAATACATAGGAAATCACAAAGATCCATCATATATTCCTCTAAACTCCAAACAATATCATGAAATGAATAGAAGGAAAAAAAGAAAAAGAAAAGGTGTTACGACCATAATAGTTGGGTAGAAACGGCATGTCGTCTGCTCTTGGGGACCACCTAATCCATTAATGAAAACGGGTTAACCCGAAATTGAGTCTTCCTCTCTCTAAGCTAAAACCCTTCTTCTCCCCTTCAAAAACCTCTCTTTTCATTTTCAAAGTTTACATTTTTATTCAAACGAAAACTTCTCACTGATTCCTTTCGCTGAAATCAATGAGTTCACTCGTTCTCAGATTTGCTAAGCTTTTAAGAGTCCCTTCTCCTGTTATCATGCCCACCTCTTCTCTAGGTCTCTCACTCTCTTTTTATGTATAAGTTCGTGTCTCTGCGTGAGTGTGTGTATGCGCGTGCTATGTATTATACTTGCAAAGGTGCAATATTTTTTGTTTATTATGCAATTGGGATTTTGGCTTTTGTGCAAAACCCACTTCAAAGAACTTTATGTGGTTGAATGTGGTGCTTTTGAAATTCTTGTTCTTAGAGGAATTTTATCAAATAGTTAAGGGGAATTACTGAAAGTGTTTGTAAAGTGCATATTTGTGGAAATATTGAAAGGTGTGTGTGTGAGTGAATTGTTTGAATTGATTTTGTGTGTGATTGTAGGGGTAGGTTTGCAAAGAAGCTTGAGGTCTTGTTACTCAACTGTGTCATTTAACAGTGACAATGAAGAGGGGAAGAATGATAAAGTGGAAGAGGAGTTTGATGATTTGCTTGGCGATAGGCGCGAGTCACGGTTCCAAGGTGTGGATCCTAGAAAAGGATGGGAGTTTCGCGGTGTGCACAGGGTACTTTTTTTTTTAAGTGTTTAATGAGTGACTGTGAATGTTGTCGTGGTTTGGTTGGATGTCTCTTGTAAATGGAATGGTTTTCTCTGTGTTTTAAGTAGCATTGGAAAAGTAGAATTTGATATTTTTGATGTGCTGTCACTGAAAACTGGACCCATGATCACTAATCATTGCATCAAAAGACAATGTTGCAACTTTGTTCGATGATGGCCGTGTTTCATATTGGAAATGCTCTTTTGTGTGGTTGGAATTCTGTGAAGTGTTGCATATGAAACATGAGGAGCATTTCAGCTTGCTTTGATGGTTTTAATGCCATCTCATCTTTTCTTTCTTTTTACTTGGATAAAAGAATTGGTTAGAGAAGAAATCATAATGATGCTTAATCTTTAAATTTGCAGCTTTTCCATTTGGATTGATTTATTTTGAGGTGTTTTGATATAAATATTAAATAATAAAGATTATCTTAAAATCTCAATGCGGTTAATCTTCTATGGTGTTCGTTTTTCTTTTTTATTTTCAGTTAAGGAAAAGTATAATTAACTCATAGTATTGTTTTTACAGGCAATTATTTGTGGAAAAGTGGGACAAGCCCCTGTGCAGAAGATCTTGCGAAATGGGAGGACTGTAACCATCTTTACTGTTGGAACAGGGGGCATGTTTGACCAAAGAATTATAGGATCAAAAGACTTGCCAAAACCTGCTCAGTGGCATCGAATAGCTGTGCATAATGATTCACTTGGGGCTTATGCTGTTCAACAACTTGCCAAAAAGTATATATTTAATCTTTATAGAACTCCCTTCCAATTGGATAGAGAAAACAAGCTAAATTTCATCTAAATTGTTTTGTTTTTTTTGTCTCACAAATGGATCTTTGGTTCAGCTCTTCAGTTTATGTTGAGGGAGACATTGAAATTAGAGTTTACAATGACAGCATCAGTGGCGAAGTTAAAAACATTCCTGAGATTTGTGTTCGTCGTGATGGTATGTCTACTTCTAATACCCCCCCCCCCTCCATTCTCCCGCCCATTGTTGTTATCATTATCACTACAGAGTTCAAAGAGGTCTTGGTTTATTCCTTTTGGTATCATCCTGCCTCTTGTAATAATAATATATGGCAGTGTTGCTTAAGTTTCAATGCTGCTTGGAAATTAGTAGACTTTTCAGCTTTAGATTGAAGATAAATGACTTCTGTTGATTGTATGAAGTTGACTCAGGACCCAAAAACATTAGACAGAAATCCCTGTATGATAGCAGTGACAAACTCAAATGATATGCTATTAAAAAGTATCTGGCCCCATTGTGCAGCATTGAGCCTCATGGGGTTAATACTGCTCTATTGTCTTTTGTCTGATCATCATGTTACATATTTTTTTAGTCCAGTACAGTGTGTTGCTATTTTGCTATGTTATCAAGATGAATTGGGAGGATAGAGAGATTATTTGGTTACCGCAACTGTGGGCTTTCTGACCAAGTGGTGTCCTTCTCTTTTACAAACAAACCTTTACTTCTAAAATTGATTGCATGAGGACGTGGAGATGAGTGTAAATGTCTATCAAGATCACAGCATCTAATGTAGTTGTGTGAATGGCCTTGAACTCAACCTGGTGTTGAAGTTTTGGGTTGGGGGGGGATATAGATATATTTGACTAGAAATTTTGGTTTTGGCGTATAAGTACAAGTTAGTACACTGAATAGTCCTCATTTTCAACGCCTTGCAATTTAACCTCTGCAGGAAAGATTCGCCTTATAAGGAGTGGAGAAAACATCAGTAATATTTCCTTTGAGGATCTGAGTAAGTTCTCCTCTCCCTGCCGCTTTCTAATGATGACATGGTCATGATATCGTATTGAGTGATTTGTTTTTGACTGTTAACTGGGATATTATATTTTCATCATGGAGATGCAATTAGTTTTTACTTTGTAGTCATCTTTGAGTGATAGAATTGCCTATTTGCTTTCATCAATTTTTCCTTGAGGAGATGCCATTAACACTTGCATCCTTATTTGCAGGAGAGGGATTGTTTAGCTGAAATTCACTCGATATTTCGTGGTAAATTTTCCCTGAAAAGCAAGAGTAGCTGTTTCCCCTAACTTTTGTAAGAAATATGGTTCCAGCTAGGCTGAATGTGACAGGCCCAGACAAATAGCTTTTGTTTCTTATTTCTATCCTTGACTTGTTTTGTGTACCCTTTTTTCCTAAACTCTGTGTGAGTGTGTGTGGATGAGGGTGGGTGGGCGGTGGTGGTGTATACATTTTTTTTTATTGTAGAGGTTATTTGATTGATGGGATTTTATATTTGTTTTATATGAGAATCATGGTATCAATGAGATTGATATTGTACTGAATTTTACCATTCTTTATCCTTATTGATTATGTCATTTGATTGTGAATAACTCTGCTTTTTGTACTGTACATTTGTGGTGTCTAGGTGCATTTAACAGCATGTCTAGGTGCATTTATACGTTGTCAAAGGTTGCTTGATATTAGAATTGTTGGGACGAAGTGTTAGAGACCTTGTAAAGTTGAAAGAGAGACAATTGGTCATCCTGAAATCGCCAGCTTAAGTCCCAAATTGATCTATCTTTGAAATATCATGTACAAACTTCCCTCAAAAACGAAGAAGAAATATCATGTATACTACTCTAAGCAAATTTATATAGTCACCCTAATTTAGGAACTTTTGGAACAGTCTTATTCTTAAACTGTTTTGTTGAGCTTCTTAAATTTTGTGTATGCATCTGTTGATATGCAACTGCTGGGAAAAAAAAGTTTCATTTTTTAGTTTTTCAATGATCTTTATTGTTACACCCATATTTGACTGCTTAATAAGCTAGCTTCAGTCTTTTAGATACAGAAAGAAGGATTTCTCAAAATCATTCAGGTTGCATTAAGGTCATAAAAGCACAACTGGTACACTTCGACCCTTTGATTAGGCAAACCAACTGTTAAGATTCAAGTGCAGATTTGAAGATACTGCTAGGACAATATGTTTGTTCTTCGTAGGCCAATATGCATCATGGATTGGCATTTCAGACAATGCAATGCAATGTAGTTTGTATGCATGAAAAATCTATCAGCAATGAAATGTTTGTTGCAATTGAGTACGGCCTAAAACATATTGAAGTTTTAGAATCTATTTTGACTGCGAAGTGTGTTTTGTCAATCAAATATCTGGCATTTCAGAGAAAGAGCTAAAGACTCTTCCTCGGTAACTTAAGACTTGGCGATACCATTTCACTGCGTTGTTCCACTTGATCTTGCCTGTTTGTTGTCGCTTCCTTTTTTTTTCTGAGTCATTTAATACTGGAACAGTCTACATGTCAGTACTAACCACTTGCACCGGTGAATAGTGCTGTCTGAGCATGGTGTTTGACATTTCTATCTAATCGTATTTCAAAAGTTTGTTTTCTTAGTTTTAAATAATTTTTTTTTGTATTTTTAAATTGTTTTTGATATGTTAATATCAAAAATAAATCTTAAAAAAAAAAAATTATTTCCAAGTAATAAAATACTTTAAAAAATAATCTTTGTAACAATTAGAAACATGTAACATTCATAATGGACAAGTTATTCACTTCACCATATCTATTTGTCTAGTGCTGAATTATTTACATGCAATTAAACTTGATATTTTCCTTTTCCAATCTGAACTGGTTTATCGTGTATCTTCCGCTAATTTCCTGACACGGTTAGAATGGATGATGACTACAGAACACTGATTTAAGTTCAATACTTGACAACTCAGGGGTCTCAGTTGGGTTCAGCTGGCCCCAGTTTCATCTCAAAATACTTTTTATTATCTAAGAGGATTAATGTTATTTCTATACTGGTGATGACACGTGTCTATAATGTTTACCTTAGACTCTACATTTGTTTAAAGCTCGTGGATCTACTTGCTCATTAGGAGTTTTTGTGGTACAAGGTAATCATAGCTCGACAGCTGTCCTCTTTTTATGTTAGATTAATGACCTAACGGTGTTATATTAAGATGCCATACTACCTTTTGTCAGTTTGTCCTTACCTCTTTTGATTCAACCCAGAGAACTTTTATCATTTAATATAATCCACTCGAGGAAATGGGAGCCCCTCGAAGGGAAATGGCCTATGATAATTCTAAACAAGGAAAGTGGGATTGCCCTTTTTATTATACATTGTCTCTTTGACGCCTGTTCACCATAGAATTCATTTGAAAACCATCAAAAGGAATCCTATTACGGAACAGATGAGATTATGGAGGCAAAACCAGCTTGCTGAATAACTTAGTGTGCGCCCTTTTACACTGTTTTGATCATTATATCGAAAGTTTCAGTTTTTCATTTCCTGACCTATTATGTGTGTTATTATTAGATTTATGGTATAATGCTGACTTCATGGCCCCCGTTACTGCATTTTAATACCGATTAGCAATACTCTGCAGTGAAGTTCTAGCACTTCTTGACATGTGAACACATGTCCTTATAGTCATTAATTATTGTTGTGTCATCGAATCATGATTGCTCTTTTTGCCAAACTTCTCATTTATCGAAACTGCTAGTCACATGTTGATTAATCCTCAGTTTTCTGGTCAGTTAGGCTAATCCTTAACTGCATTATACTACCGATCAGCAATACTCTGCAGTGAAGTTCTAGCACTTCTTGACATGTGAACACGTGTCCTTATAGTCATTAATTATTGTTGTGTCATCGAATCATGATTGCTCTTTTTGCCAAACTTCTCATTTATCGAAACTGCGAGTCACATGTTGATTAATCCTCAGTTTTCTCTGGTCAGTTATGCTAATCTGATAGCTGAATGCATGATTGAGTGACCTGACGAATCAGGTGGGGTTTATATATTTGTCTCAGATTCTATCGGTCGGCACATTGTAACTTCAACTAATCAGCTTCAAAGTTCATGGAGGTCATAAAAACTTGATGACTATTTAATTGCATTTATTTGGCAAGGTAGCAGAGAATCTGCCATGTGTGCAGGCCCCAGATTGCATGATATTGCACTAAGGGAAACCGCACTTCTATCAGAATTCATTTTTGTTTATGTTTTCCGTATCTTAGAGCATATTTTAATTAATTTAGCAGTAGTTAATTGGCTTCATGGCTCACCAAGGAGTTACTTCGGCGTGGATTTGTCTATTTAAGGCATCTAGCTGTTAGGCTCCTTGCTTCACTTGGTCTTTTCCCTCTTCTGTTTCTGAACTCGAGAGTCAAGATGATGTTTCTGGTAGTCTTTTTGCTCACTTTACTATCTCATGTGCCAGCCCTTGATGCTTGCCCTAAATGTGGCAACATGCTAGTCCCTTACCCACTTAGCACAAGTGATAATTGTGGAAACCCTAGGTACAGAATCTACTGCAACAATGGTGCTCTAGAGTTCTTGTCAGCTCAAGGACTATACTACAGGATTCTCAGTATCAATCCTAGTGCTTATAAACTTGTCATACGCCCTCCCCTAATAGGGAAAGACACATGCTATTCCTCTGATCTTGCCGTAGGAGGATTAAGGCTTGACGAGAACTTGCCATTCAACATATCCGTTCGCAACACTGTTATGTTATTCAACTGTTCTGATAACATTCTTCTGTCACCGTTGAATTGTTCGTCGACCAGCTATTGTAGGCAGTACGAGGAGATAGAAGAGGGGAGTGGGTGCAAAGGAACTCTTTGCTGCCACTTCTTGAAAGACGCATCAATGACTTCGCATAGGATTAGGGTTAGGGTTGGAGGGTGCACAGCTTATACTTCTGTTGTGGACATCAAACCTGTGGATCCCGTTGATAAATGGAACTATGGAATTGAGCTGCAATGGATGCCTCCATACTAGGAGGCAGCACTTGTGGTGCAAGCTTCTGAACTATATGATATAGTCTATGTTGTTGCTTGTTATGCCTACTTTATTACATCCCATGTCCTTGTTGTTCATCTGCTGTTCCTTCTGTTATTCGTACGTGTGTGCTTGTTCCTTCTATATTTTGCTACTTAATAATGAATAAATCTATGCTCCTTTTCCTGTTTTTACTACTGACGAGCTCGCTCCTTTAATTAATTCTATTTCAAAAAAAATAATGAAAAATTAATCATTTAAAAAAGCTTCAGATTTATCATTGTTCCACCGACAAATAATCTAATATCCAGACTTTTATTATATTAAATGAAAAACAAACGGAAAAAAAATACTATGGATGTAAACTATAAAAGGGTCTAATATTTTTATCAAGCATGAGTTTTATTCTAATATTATAATTATAAAAAAATGTTTTGTTTTCATACTTATAATATATATATGTCTTTGTTGATTCATAGTATTATGAAGAAATTTCAGTATTTTATAGAGAGAGAAAAAAGGACAGAATTGTTGGGCTTTTTACTATCAAATCAGGTGAAAATAAATCTCATAATCACTGTCAAGTGTCAACATTCCATGGAAATAAGAATAAATTTTATTTTATCAAAATAACTGGAAATTCCAATGGATAAAAAAAACCTAATAAACCAAAAAACAGGAATCTAAGTACCGACAGAAGTTTTTTTATCCTTTTGATATTAAATCATTTTCTTAAAAAATAAACAATTACTGTATTAATATATTGTAATTATTCCTTAAAAACAAATATTGATTTTCTCATGAAAAAAAAAGAGGTTTTAGTATCTATATGCTCATTTTACATTTAGACAACAATTCTATTCCTATTTTATGAATAATAGAATTAGCAAGCGTTGGATAGCTGTAATTAAAAGCTTTAACCTTTGGCCTTACAAAATTTGTGTAGCAAAAATCAATATAAAACTAATTTATTTTTGTAATCTTTTGATAACCAAGGACAAGGACCCCAGCCACCTTTGGTAGGCATGTCCCTAACCTTTAAACTTAGGGTCCATCACCCTTTACAAGTGTGTATTAATTAGGAGTGTTGAATCCTAGACCTCATGAATATAGAATTTAAAAATATTTTATAGATACTTAACAACTTAATTATTATTCCATTTCTTTTCTTTCCAGTTATGATATTAATAGCTCTCTATACCATCTTAATCATATTATTTAGGTGTCTCATTTTCTCATCTATTATATTATATATATACTCATTGAAAAAAATAGTTTGTTTATATAAAATTGGTTAAATGGGGTATTTTTTAATTAAAATAGAAACATAAAACGTGCTTGATAAAAAGAAATTAAAAAAACAAAACTATTGTGATTCCAAGTCACATGAGGTTTAATAACTAGGATTAAAAATATGAACATGTTTGAGTGTTGAGAGATGAATGACATGAAGCTTCTTTATATTTGATTATTAGATGAAGCATGCATTGAGTGGCATGGGGTAAAAAGCTAGGTTTTCAAAGGCAATCTTGTGAAATGGTTGGAATTTTTATTTTTATTTTTTTGGAATAGATTAGGTTATAATATAGGCCATCATGAAATCTTTAAAAACCTAACCTCCCATACTTCTTGAACCATTTTATTTTAACCCCCACAATTAAAAATATTTTTAGATATTTTTTTATGAAGAATTAAATTATATTTGTGATTTAATTTTCATTGTTTCATGGAAGTAGAAATCCTCACAAAAGACCTAGGCTTGCGTGAGGAGCTCGATCCAAGGGAATTATAGGCCTTTTGATGGGGGCCGGAAAAAGAATCATTCAAGCCAGAGAATCAAGTCCATGGGTCTTTGAAACATAAATCTACCAAATTTAATTCTCACTCAGATTCATGGAAACAAACTTGTTCAATGCCTCTTCTGGAACCACACAACAGACCCTGAAAATTAATTGCCTAAGGCTCTACAGTTGCAAATACACTTGGAAAGTTGGGAAGATTTGCATTGGTTATTTGGCATTGTTGCAGTTTTAAAAAATTAATTTAAAAAAAGCTATAAATTATAGATTTTTCTTGACCAATATCCCAAATAAAAATTTTCAGTTTCAGTCTCTGTGATGCAAACACTTTCAAATGAACGGAGCCGCATTTCCGGTTATTTTGATCTTTTTTCAAAGGAAATAGAAGTACCAAAACCATGTATCCATATCAGTGGAAGCAGCTCCCAGGAGAAAATAGAAAAAATTGTTTATCATCCCTTAAAACCAAACAATTTGGAAAAACATTGAAACTCCTAACTGTAAACAACATTGAAACTCATGCATAGAAACGTTCTTGTATATAGCTTCTTGTTCTGTTACATTGTATCAGAAGTAAATAATGCACGAGGGAGTAAATTTCGAAGTGGATGCGAAGAAGATGCTGCGACAGAACATTTAACTATGCAACCTTCATTTTTACTTACAAATTAGCAATCAAACTATCACAAACATATCTATTAGACAGCATTTCTGTCTTCTGTCAGTCAGTAAAAGCCGAGCACAAACCAGAAATCAATACAAACAATTGAAAGACAAAAACACCTACTCCCTGTATTTCTACCTCATTTCTTACACATCTATTCCAATCAGTACTGGAAAATAAAGCCAAGCATGCTCATACTGCCAGCAAAAATATGTCAAATATTTACTCTGTTTCCAGATAAATTGCTATGTCATCACAGTGGGTCTGCTCGACCTTTTGCCTTCCATGGCATCTTTCTTTTTCTGACAGTTACTGCAGAGGAAGGGGCCTTCCCATGGCTTCGATCCAGGTGTGAAGAAAGAGCCTGAGTTTACTGATAAACTGTCACCTGGGGTTTGATCCACTTGGCAAACAGCACATCTGCATAGCCCAGAGTTTGCGTTCGCAGGGAAATACTTACTTAATCTGCATTTTCATTAAAAAAATAACAAAGATAAATTAAAACTACATTTCAAGAGGCAGAGCTTCTAAACTCCTTATTCCCTCTTTCACTTATTAGTTCATTATATAAGCAAAAAAAAATCAGTTATCCTGATCACTGAATAAGAAGATAGGTAAGCAAAGACCATTACGGGTAGAGTTTGCCTCTGATATCATACTCAATGGTTTTGCATAAACTATTTGAGAAAAAAAATAAAAAATGAATTTTACAATCAGCATACCGTTCTGCAAGAATAGCAGAACCCTCTTCAAACAGTTCCTCAACCGCACCAACAGCAGAGAGCTTTTTTGTTGATTTGCTCACAGAACTCAGCGCTTTCTTTCCAAAAAGCGAACTGAACATATTATGCTTCTTCCTCGGTATTGGAGGCAAGACAGGTATGTCGGATGGGATGATATCAACAACAAGGCATGTTGTATCATCCTTCAGCCCCCTTGACCTCAATGCCACCTAAAGAGAAACAACAAACAAGTATTAGCAATAAAGCAACAGAAGCACTGTTGCATACATGCAAGAAGCAAGAGCATGCTAGATGTCACCTTAACAACCAACTTTGCAGCAATCTCTGCAGGCAAACCCCTACATGACTTGGCAGCCATATCAGAAGATAAAGCATCCCAGATACCATCGGAAGCGATAACAAGTCTTCCTCCAGCATTTGAAAGCTAAATAACCAGAAAATAATTTCCTGAGCTTCAAAATTAATTTTAAAAAAAAACGAAAACAAATCACAATTAGAAAATAGACTCACTTTCACTTGCTTGACATGAGGTATTGGAACAATGAACTCTCCAACATCCGTGTCACCTATTGATCTAGAAAGACATAATCCACCAGGCCAACAACGCAAGGGACCAACCTACAAACCATTGAGAGATTGGATGAATAAGATTAAAAAATAAAAAAACATGAGGGAAGGAGAGGAGCATAAAATGCATATCTGAACATGTCGTACGTGACGTATAAAAAAGAGCACCATACCTCGTTGCCTCCAAAAACATTTAGCCTTCCTACTTCACCCCCACTTGCAGTTACTCGCTCTCTCTCTTCAACATTTTCTTCCAGCCTGTGATCAACTGTCAAGAGAGAAACCACACCCCCCTGGCTGTCCAATATGCATCGTGAATCCCCCACAGAAGCAACAGTCACAGTCCACTCATCAATTACAACAAATGTCACAGTTGTCCCAGAAGTCTCCCCTGTCATTTGTATCAAACTGAAAGATTAGTCTGTGCCCACAGAAATGCACACAAAGAGAAAACAAATACAAGATGCAACAAAGGAAAATAAAACTACAACAGAAGGGATACAGATCCATACCTTTCTGCTGGAATTCTATGTCAGTTTTCACAAAACCAGCAACTAGTGCTTGAGGAAGTGCTTGAAGCCACTCTTCTCTAGTGATATCTTGAGGAATTGCACTCAAGACATTATCCAATAACTTCTCCTTCACAAAGATGGCGGCTGATACCCCATTATGTCCGTCAAAGATCTGCTAATAAAATGGATACTAAGAATTCCTATGGATCATCAACAAAACCAAATTTATGAATTTCTGTGGGTTTTAAAGTTGCTCCTAATTTACATATGGTCCACTAAATCACGGAGTAAGGTAGGAAAACAAAAAGGGAAAAAATTAAAGATTCAAATCAATAGTCTCCAACTATTTGGGACAGAAGGAGAAAAGAGGGTGATTCACTTTTCTTGTTAGAATTGTAAATTATTTGATCCTTTCTTTCTCTTCTACTTGATTCTCTCAGACCATGCAGAATCATCTCTTGGATGAGGAGGTAAATAACATGTACAAAAAAAAAAGGGAGTACCGCAAACACAGAGAATGATGTCGACAGATCCCCAGGAACCCTCTGGCAGTCGGGTTTTATGAGAAAGTAATCCTCGCCTTTCTTTGCTAAAGCAGCTTGTCCATACTTCACAAATGGTTTCTCGATCTTCTCATTCCTAAGCTCACGCCCAATCAATGTCGCAAGTGGAACGAGAGGAGGTCTCATCCTCGATATATTGTCCTGGTTCGTGACAGTTTATGTGTCAACACTTTCCATAACCCCAGTGCCAAAACCGTATTCAATCTTCATGAAGCAAATTAAAGATGCACATGTGACTGAATCATTAAACCCTTACATGACAATTTAGTTCAATAAACACTAAAATCAACTATAAAGGACCAGTTTTTCCAGGATCTTTGCACCGTGAAAAGAAAAACCAAAACTTTCGAGAAAAATGCCATCTACTTCACACTATCACACAGGTATCTGAACTAAATTCTAAATTCTCTAATCAATTCAGTACAAAATAATGCACCTACAAGAGAACTAAAATAGCTCATCCAAGCCTCAGTCTTTATTTTACAAAAAAAAGAACTTATGCCAAAACCTCATTTCCATAATTCCAAACAAGCAAGTCTCTAGTTCACAATTCATCAACCACCCCAATTCTCCACTATATTATCTAGTTTTTTCCTCAAAAACCCAAATATAAAAAAAATCAAATAACTAAACCCAGAATGTGCAAATCTCAAAAAATGGGTCTTCATTATCTTCCATCAAAACAAACCCACTAAACTTCTTCAACAAAGTCTCATCAAACTATTCAGTATTACTCAAATCTCAAGAAATGGGTCTTCCTTATTTTCCATCAAGAACCAAACTTGAGTACCAAAAAACAAAAGAAAAAACATAAAGGGTCACCCACTTAAGCTAAAAAACACAACTTTAAATACACAAACACAAAATGTACATAAGAAAAATGAAAAACAAGAACATTAAAAAACAAACCTAGAAAAGAAAGAACACTCACAGTTGAAACATGAAGAGGTCTCAACAGATCCAGCATTGACAAGATTTGATCTATTAATTACCTCTCCATTTCTGAAACAAAAACACAAGGTTTTTCGTTAAAAACTATGACAAAGATTCAATTTTTATTCTTGAAAGAACCAAGAAGAAGATAGAGGGTTATTTGGTGAGAAACAAAAAAATAAAAGAAACTTACAAGTTTGTGTGCTATGATTGGAAGAGAAATCTAGAGAGATAAAGAATAGAGAGAGAGAGAGAGATGCTAGAGAGAGAGAGCGGGGTTCGCGTGTTTGCTAGTGAGTGTTAAAGAGGTGATTTTTTTCAGGCAAAATGTCTCTCTTTTTAATAATGATGACAATTTTCATGTCCTAATCATTCGATGTAATTTAGGTTGAAAAAAAAACCCTTTCCAATTAGGTTTTTTTCCTAGCCTTTTTTTCGCAGATAGGTTTTTTTATTGTCAATTGAATTTGATATATTTTGATGGCGAAAACTAGATTAAAAAATATTAAAATAGATAGAGAAATTAATCTTGCTTGTTGAATTATTATTATTATTATTATTTAATCTTGGTTGTT
>Ga0307507_10003644_pt1 | contig 29229 bp, 33 predicted proteins | sample 7_EM_MG_FD_207223 | JGI IMG/M metagenome (GOLD analysis project Ga0307507, IMG submission 207223) | Populus trichocarpa ectomycorrhiza microbial communities from riparian zone in the Pacific Northwest, United States - 7_EM | ecosystem: Host-associated > Plants > Roots > Unclassified | place... | reverse complement strand
CAAAATGTTTCCCCCCTGGGCTTTTAGGCTTTAGTTCATTTGCCCCCACATTTGCCATGCCCAAGGTGCCCTGTAATGTTTCCCAAAAATGTTTACAATTATTTTCTCTACAGCCTCTTTTGCCCTCGGAGTGTGAAGACATTATGGCCTTGGAAATTTACAGACCTAAGAGCTATTGGGGCTCCACCTTCCCCCACTTTTGAATACTTAACGCTTACCCGAGGCACGTTACCCCACTTTCCGCTAGGTCTCACTACAGAGCTCTCTGCCCATTTGTGACTTTCATTATCTAGTTGCAGGCAAGTTCAACATACATCAACCTGTAGCCGACCCCAGTAGGGTACTTTCCCCCAGCGAAGAAAAAGGGTCCACCACCTTCCTGCCTCGAGACTCTGATATGGGGTTCTCCCCCTTTAACAACCCCGGCACTTACACCTGTTTCCCATTTCCCAGCTCACGCAGGACCAGCAGCAGTCACCTAGCCTTCGCCATCCCCAACTTGTTCCCAGCCTTGTGCTACTGGGAGGCCTCCTCCCTCTTCGCGATGGGCTCCGAACAAGTCCCCATCATCATCTTCATCCAATCCCCTAGCCATCCCTCCAGCCAATTAACACCAGGCTGCCAAGATGCCGACTCTTCCTACTTGACATGAACACTCAAACATTGGCAGATCCATCCCCCTCCTATGTCACCCTCTCCCATGCAACTGGAGCTTTGGTTCTCTCCTGCTCCCGTCCTCGTCACTGCTACAATTGAGCCCTCCACGCCCCCACTTGAGACCCTTCTCCAGATCGAAACTTTGGTAGACCCCATTCTCACCTCCCTCCACAAGGGATTCTGTCAAGGCTCCCACAAAGCCAAAAACCCCCTGACCCTTAACTCCATCGTTGTCAGCAAACAGTCTAGACTGTGATATTTCACAACCATCTCAAAAGCCAAAGCTTCCTACTCAGTTGCTTTCCGAGCCAAATCATCCACCAACAATATCTGGACGGTCACCCAATTCGTCAACCTGAGCTAAACTAGCGCGTTGCCCTCCTTCCCAGGCGCCAGTGGCTCGCTCTCCATCAACAGGGCCCTCCTGGCCCCTTGCTTGGCGCCAAAACGCCCCCTCTATCGGCAAAAACAGCTTCCACTGCGAACGCATAATGCCCACGGCCGCACGAGGGGCCTCTACCCCATGCGTCCTCTGCACCCTGGCCGTCCAGGCCTTCTTTGCTTATAACGTCTTGCGTCTGGCACTTCCCGAAGGCCCTTACGCCTTCACCAAGCCCCCTGCGTGCTTGGCTCGGCGCATTCCGGCCTACCACAGTCCACGACCTTACCTTTTCGTCTCAGGCGTCCGGCGTAGCCCTACCAAATTGTCCGCATTGGGTGACACTCTCGCCTCTCGCACACTTCAAGCAGCCTGGATCTGTCCACTGGCCTCCCGGAACCCTTCATTTGTAGTCTGCCCCCCACCTCCATTTTATAGGCATGCGTACCGTAGTATAGAGAATACTCTTCTTGTTACGATCAGCTGAGGCTAAACCTACGTTGTCTAGATTAGTTCTTACAAAACTTGATCCTCCCCTCTGGGCTTCCGAGTGTGCAGTAGTTTCATATTTGCATTAATTGTCCAGAGGTTAATCCTCTAGTAATCCAGTGGCCGAGTGGAAGCCGCACACTTTAGTTAGGGATTGCCACCTTACGTGTCTGGCCTCAGCTCGGCTGCATATCTATTTCCTTAACTGGCCGCAGATTTAGCCGGTCGCACTCACGCGGCCTGAGAGGGCGGCATACATACTGCACATAATCCCTTCGAATAATTTCTTATAATGAATATATATATCATTAAACGTCCGCAGATTAAGTCTATGATTCATTATCCATTCCCTCTCCCCACTAGGAATTACATAGGCCTGTCCAATTACTGCCCCGGTGGCGACTATTCGAATGTCGCAAACAGTGGACCGCTTTCAAACTGGTTTATACCCGCTTGCCAGGTGAAATCTAGCCCCAGTGATCCGATTGAGTAGGCGAATCAATCCCAGCCGATAGATGCCTTCAAATTCGCTGAGAACATATCTTATCTTGGAAAGTACGAATGATGGCCCCACCGCCCGTATTTGCAAATCCCCATAACTCTCCTCCCCGTCAGGCTGCACCCATACCCAATGGTCCCTAGCACCGCCATTGCGGAAACCCTTTGTTCCAGTGCCATGTCCCCTGTGGAGCTAGAAAAGGTCTGCTTCCTGAAAGTCAGACACCAGAATTCCAAGCTGTGTAAATCATTCCACCCGAAGCATTCCCAGTTCGGTGGGGTCAGCAGCGAGCGGCGGGTCATTCACTCCAGTCTGCCTGATAAAACGTAGCATTCCCACCATCCTGTCGCAATACGGGATCTCATGGGCTCGGCATAGCTCACAGAGCGTGCCAATGTTGATCCGGCCTCTCAGCATTCGCCCTGTTTTACTGCAGCTTCAAGAAGTCTGCATTTCCATCCCGCTATTTCCTACCACGATCACACCTATTTTCAAAACTGCTTCTATAGTTGGTAAGCGCAGTCCTAGAGCGTGCTGCGGGGCATATTGCGACAAGATCTTTCCAGCACATTCATTCTTGTTTGACCTCCTGTAACCGTCTTTAATCTACTCCTTATGTTCTAGTTGGCTGATGTCTGTAGAATACATCGATATGTACCCCAAAGGCCGTATATGGAAGGCAAAACGAGTGAAGTAGTGCATTTTGATAAAGCTGAAGTGATTCTCGCGCAGTATCAAATCCGCCGGCTGATTGGCCCTTTCAAGCCTCTCGTGATCCACCTGCCGAGCGTGCTTGGCGGCAGTGTTTTGCCGGGCGGCATTAACAGATTGATTCGCCATTTGTTTCCTAGAATCCCGATCCTCACAATTTGCTTCTGCAAACATAGTCTTCGCAGTACAGAAGTTAAGAAAAAGATCCTTGGTCCGGTGAAATATCTGCAGATATTTTTTCATCTAGGCAAGTATATCTGGTGTATGTTTACAGTATTGGGCCATGAGAGAGAAGTCAACCAACGCACTAATACACTTCAAAGGGTGCTTGAAATCGTGAGACAGAACACAGTCTGGATTTCGCAATCTGGACGCCCATACGGCCGAAATATAGCAGCAGAGGTTGCACATTTCCTTTCCCTGCCATTGTGTAACTTCACAATATCCCTGTTTTGGTACACCGAGTCCTCGATAAGGGAGAATTTCTTTCCAGGCATTGTTGAATGCCTGCTGCCGTTTATACTCTTTTCGGGAACCCCTCCACCCATTCAAGCAGCTTTTTGAATAGGCCGAGGTAAATATTGTGTAAGATGTCCGGTTTCGGTAGGTCAGCAGGGTTTCCTCGGCCCCGTCTGGCAAATACATTATTTCGAATTTTGACACCCACCTGTCCAAAGTATTCTGCAATACCGGCCACTTCTCCATGCTCATGCCTCAAGGCTCCCTCTCAACATAGGATCTCGCTGGGGGTTTCCTTCATCTTCAACGGGTTCCAACCAAGCTTCTTGGACAGAACTTGACACTTTGGGGACAACTTACAGCGAATTCCGTACAAGGCGGCATGTTCAGCATGCTCGGCAATTCAGGCTGAGAAGATGAGCAAACAAAGGCCTGTTTTGCCCTCGGCACAATCCATTACCGTTCCTTCTTGGACAATGTGTTATAATGGCGCAAGGACAAGATCGAAAACAGTTCGCAAGATATCCGCATTCATCTGCCGCTAGGCTTCGTCAGTCCTGGCTGATTCCCCAGTGAACTTTGGCTGCTGCAGCAGCCATGCCAGAATCTGGATTGACATCTTGACACGTCTCTTTCTTGTCCGCGAAAGGATATTGCCGATCAGCACGTATACCGGCCAGGCTTTGTTACCTCCCCAAAAATAGTTAACCTGAGTGTGGTCTAACCATCCGATAATAGGTACCACTGTTGACCTGTGGGGTAGACTTTTCTACCAAGGAATATAAGGGGCTATTAGCACTTGAAACACCGACCACTTGAAACTTGTCAGGACCTATTTCATACATGTGTATCCCACCACCAGTCTGCTGTATACATCTCAGAGTATACTCGCTCCCCACGCCAATCATATTCCCCAATCGGTGTGTAGACTCTAGCGGATCTATACGCGACCTGGTGGATCAAGTAGCAGACACCGTCGATAATATTGAGATAATAGAAAGTTGCCCCATGTCGACCAGCATCGATGGCGGCTTCCGTCTACACCAGGTAGTCCACAAATGTGGCCGGAATGTCAAGGTGTTGTCTTATGGTATAGGCGGAGCGGAATGATCTGATATCTTTGCCACCCAAACCTTCTGCAAAGTATGCGGCGACCAGCCACTTGGCTACCTTGCTCTGGACTTGCCAGCTTGCCAAATTACAGTCGTCTTGGGATGACGTACGGTTCCAGTGGTCATCTGGCATAGCTCAATTCAGCTTCGTATAGTCAGCAACATCGCTGAGGGCTCTGCCAGCACGAGAAAGACTGTTTTGACCCAAGCGGCGCCCGCAGCCTGGCTGGTGGGAGACGTCCTCTGCATCTGCATCGTTCTCTATATCATCATCTATCTCACTACTTGCTTCGCCGTAATCTGCGATCTCTAGCCAATAATCAGATTCGTACTCTGAGTCACTCTGATTGATGTTTTTTATCGGATACAAACGCAGGCGGCCCTGGCGCGGTCAGGTCCGCATTTGCAGAGAGGGATCGAACGATATCAACAAGCATTGTCTGGATGTGATAGTCATATGCAGCGGCCTGTTGATAGCGTCGCCTGCAATAAGGGCACTTTATTGTGTTTGAGGTCATCGTCCTCATGTGGTGTTTCGCTTTCAAGTGGTCTGGTTGAGCTAATTGGTGGAGGGGGACTGTAGCTGATTTAGGCTTTCTAAGCCAAAGGCAGATTTCTGTCAAGAGTCGGAATGGCGGAAGCTTGAAGTTTGTTTAGTAGGATGACCGACCGGTCCCAACTTTCAACCTGTTAGTAACTAGGTTTTCACGGGGGGCGGGTCTATAGCTGTTTAGCAAGGTCTTTGGCTCGGAGGCTGGGGCTCCTCGCCGGCTCTGTTACGGCTTCAAGCCTTATCTGCAGCTTCTCGCCTTTGTGTATGGATTACTTCACCTTTCAAGCTCCAAGATAATATTATTCAAGTTTGTAAAGGGGAAGATCGTGCCCCCATCAGCGGCCTCTATAAGCTCTCCATCACCCCCTTCCATCCTGTCTTCATGCTCTTTTCCCGAATCACAATCACATCCTTTATCGATCAACCCATCCATCCCAATAGAATCCACAAAGCTCTACAAATCCTCTCACTCCTGCGCGGTATTACTAGTATTTCACGAGATGAATGCAGTACTATGCATCTCCATATTCCCAGCTAATAACCTTCTCACAGCCATTTATCATCCAGAGAACTCCCTTTATCTCCCTTTATGGTCCGCCAGGAGCGCTCCATTTCTATTTCCATAGGATAAATCATTCTCACATTATCCTCCTGGCTACCAGCATCTGCTAGCGGACATCTTTCATTCACTGGAAGTAGACCATTCTGGAAAACGAAAAACAATTCTGGATCGAGCAACCACCCCCCCACCTCAACGGCTATTAGAATGACCGGGTCAAAAGTTGGACTGCAATACCTAAAGTGCGATGCCTTCAAAGATGATGGTGAGGTAACTTGTTGTAAGAACGTCGGCGGCTTCTCCCAACCTAGAACCTATGGGGAGGAGTATAAAGACCGGCTGAATGCTACAAAAGGTAAGATGGAGCAAGACAGGATCCCGGGCTGGAAGGGGAGTACGGCCGCCCAATAGACGGCCATTCAGGCATATACCCTTGCCACCCCGTCTGTTACAGTTCGGGCGGCACCCTGGCAGACAGATACAGCGCGGGGGGAACATTTTACTCAATGCCTGAATTGTTTGCAAAAGGACAGAGCAAGAAATCATATGCCCAGCTTAACACCATTGTTGGCTGCACAACCAGTTCCTGCTGTTGCACCCTTGCTGCCCCAGTTGCGGCCCCAGTTGCCGTCGGAAATGATTGTAAGTTACCTCAAACCATCCACATTGAATGTGAACAGTATATGCAAATATGGCTCCTGCAGGTCTCGTCGGCCCGTTCTCGGTCCGCCCCTGGATAGATTAACCTTCTCTGCTCCTCCCCCACCTCCCCCTCCATGCCGGGCTGGACCAGATCCAATGGCAAACCCATGCACATGTTTACTGGATGGAGATGACCTAACCCACCATGCAGAACCTATTTGTGTGCATAGACCGAGTCCTGGTACGAGGATACAGATATCAGCTGCTCGTTGGTGCGATCAGACAGGTTACACGAATGCTGCTTGAGGATCCTGAGGACCCCGTGCCGGTTGCTGAAATCATCCCAATCAGGAAGAGTAGGCATGTCCGCATGTGGTGGTCAATGAATTCGCCGAGCGAACCAATGGATCTGCTCTTCTGTGGCCATTGCACCCGTGGGAACAATGGGACTCCCCCTCCCCGGCATTGTGAATTTTGGCCCTTGTGATAATAGGGGCCAAAGTCTCAATCTCTCTATTACTTGTGAGGAGTGAGACTCAGACGGCCACCAGCCCGAGTAGTCCGCTACAGCCGCAAAGAGAATCACCAGATTGAGTACCAAAAAAACTGGGAGCAGTATGGGAAAGACTGGACAAAGGGTGCGGACGGGTCTGGCAGACAGTGATGATTCGGAGCCGCAGTCCAACTGCAGTTCGGCCACCAAGGTCGTGCGAGCCTTGGATTGTGGTTTCACACTATCTACTAGTAAGCAACGTTCTGCCCATTCGACTGACTTGGGCATTTGTGACGTGATATCTGGCCGACAAATAGGAAGCGAGACTGACCTAAAGAAAGTATTCTGGCTATCTACCCGGAGAGCAGTCAATAGCAGTGGCAAAGCTGACCAGGGAGCCATCGCTGAGGCTGACGAACCAAATAGTCCGGCTGACGCTGGAGAACCTGCAAGGAAGGTCGACCTCGCGTGCCAATAATTGAGAGTAGTATTCATGGTGAGGCGGAGAGACGCCATGGGGAGTGTAATCGGAGTAGGCAACCTACCGCCACCCCTAGTCCGCCAAACAGTCCTCCTCCGCTGGTTCTCAATCTAAGTCACGATCTAGCCTCTGCGTCCACTGAGCCACTACAGCTGAGGATATCAGGTGAGCATCTGTTGATGCTAGCCTCCGGCGCCCACCAGCCTGGCGACACATCGGTGACCCAAGTTGGTACGCCCAGCAGAAGCCATTCCCGCTCTAATATCTGCGCCGAGGATGCTCTAGCAGATATGACAGCAGGACATTCCCGACGAAAATTAGGCCCGGCCGTCAGCTGCCGGGCCAGCTCAAGTGGATACTTTAGACCTAGTACATTGCAGTTACAACTACCAGGTCTTTCATCTGCTATGTTGGCAGCTGGTCCTAAGGTGATATTAGGAGAAACGGACATTAGGAGTCCTCTCCAGTTCGTTTCTGTGCACTAGCTTCTGTCAACAATGCCATCCTACCTCGACCCAATCTGGCTAAGGTGAAGCCGCAAAGAGGGTAGTTATGTTCATGATTATAGATACTAGGCCGCTGCAGATCCTGGACTTTTCCTTTCGGTGGTTTTCATTACAGCTTCTAGAGTTCTGTGGCTTGTGCTCACTCGTTTCTCATGATTTCTGTTTAACATTAGCCCGGCACGACAGCCCCGTTTTGCCTTGACCCAGTCTGTTAAGTTTACACTTGCCATTATCCACGGATCCTACCAAGGCAAGAGAGGAGCTTGGTAATTTTCTTTGGGTCTTTTGGAGACCATTCTTGTCATGTTCGGCACCGGCTGTTTTTCTTCTGGGGGTCTCTTTTCTGCCTGTCGAGGTTTGCCCTGGGAATTTTTGCAGTTGAACCTTGTTCTTTTCTGCATTTCTTTCGTTTGGGATCTTTTTCTTCTAGGTTTAGACCATGCTCTTGGGGTTTTTGCAGATCATTCTTCCAGATGTTTTTCGTTCGAGATTGCCCTCTTCATTGGTTTTCCCATCCTAGCATTCACCTTGTACCCCATCTGTTGAGCCTTAGCAGCAGCTTGTCCTTTGTGAGACGAGCTTTCCGTGCTCTGAACCCTAGCCTTACCTGCATTCGTTATTGTCCGCTTGGCAAACCTACTTGAAATAGATTACTCCGCGTATTCAATAAACCTCTTTATCCGCTTCATTAACTCTAACTCCTTGATTGTCGTATGATGATTTAGCAAAACAGTTTCCCACCTGATTTGAAGCTCGACGCCTCGGGTGCAATGCCAAGATAAGGTGTCAAGCCGCAATTCGGCCGCCCGAGTGTGTGCCAGCGCCGTCGAGTATGAAAGTTAGTGTCAAGCCCTGAACGTCCTGAGCATATAATGGTGCCCTGACGGTTCTTATCCCCCAGATTCACCCCTCATATTGCCCCCTTGGCTACCTACCAATACACGTTTTCTAACAGCATCTATCTCACAACTTCATTGACTACGAGCCGATTGTATCACAATTCGGCTGCACTTTATATCACAACAACAGCGGCTGCTTACAGTGGACATAACGTGTGTGTTGAAGCAGGGGAGGCAAAGACGGAAGGCGTTCTGCCGCGAGCATGCCGAGATACCTGAATCCAGGGACAGGTTGATTAGAATACCACCCACTCTTGAGTCAGTAACCGCAGGGCGAATTGTAAGTAGGAGGGGGAATGCCGTGGTGGGGCCAGCGTTATCGGAACTCGAGATACCAGAGCCTGTCCCGGGCAACTGGGAGCCTGTTCCGGACAACTGGGAGTAGGGCCTGGAGCCAGCAGAGCACAGTATAGACTCCGAAGATGGAGAATACAAGGGCCAGAGCCAGGAGAGCCAAGATAGGCACGAGAGCCAGGAGAGCCAGGAGAGCCAGGAGAACCAGAAGGAGAAGGAGTCAGAACATCATGGGGATGATGAAGATCTATTCAGGGATTGGGGGGGTGCACAAAGGCCGATTGGGCATGAGGTCCGTAACTCGCAAGCTTCGATAATAACAATCACCTCTTGGAATACCCAGTGTTCTAGCAGGATTGCTTACGCTGGACGGAGAACTCCTGTCAGAGTAGATATTAGTCCAAATCGTTTGCCATCTGTGGTTCTCTCCTGTTCGCCTGCAGTCTTGAATTCACTTGCAACACCGGTCATAACTCCAAGCCACTCAGAGCCAACAACTCCGGAATTGGAGGGTGGAGGTGGAGAGCGGCCCAGCAGCAGACGGAATATGGCTATAGGGCTTGAGCCTAGCATCCTGGCCAAAGCCGGTTCCCTGATGTGGGACTGGACCATCTTGGTGAATCCATTTCCGGACCCAATTCGGCTGACCGAAGAAGTCCGGAGGAGCCCGAATGATCCCGGGAGGGAATTGAGTTTTCCCAACTTTGCCGATCCTACCCCACACTCCAATGACCAGGTAAGTTACCCTTAATCGATAACCTACATCTTATCCCCAAAGTAAATGGAGCGGCCGGGGGCCACTGGCTTGCAGATCCGTTCAAAGCAGAGTTCATGCATTTCTCAGTATCTGCATACCGTGAAGAAGACTATAACCGATTTCTATAAGCTTGATATTGATGATTCTGTGGTCTGCGGGCGAATGGCGGAATCCCTGCTGGAGGAGGATAGGTTCACTTGCCCACCAAGGAACTATGGGGTAGCTTTTGAACATTTCTCCTGATTATTTCAATCCGGAGTAAGACTAAATCTATCTAATGAGGCCGAGAGTCACTTTTTCTTAGATTTGTAGCGCCACAGATCCCGGACGCAATATACGCAAAATATTACTCTATTCCTGGAAGGAAAGGCATGATGGATGAGGGTTTCGTAGGCAAGATTAATGGTCCATTTATCTGTCTGACAGCAGCCATATTGTGCCATTCAGTGCAATGCTGGCGGACTGGAAACTTTATCGATAATCTAGCTTGCACACGTGCCAGTTCCAAAGGTAAGACAACTAAGGCTGACTTGCGGATTCCTGAAGTGTCCGGATCTCTTGGCCCCCAGGGGCGGTATGGGAGAGGGGTGGCGCGGAACAAAAATCGGAGGGATCAGGACAATATTAAAGGCTAGAATGAAGAAGGAGCGGGGAAAGCGTGTTGAGAGAACTGAGGGAGATTTCAATGATGAGGACGCATTGAGGCAGGAGTTTGGAATTGATTTGGAGGTGGATGGATCTGAAGCCGCTGCCGGCCTCGCAGACCCAGGGAGAGGACAAGGTTGGCACCGAGCACAATCGAATCAAGGGGCGAATCAGGGGGTATTGAATGAGATAGCTGTGTTGTGAGAACCAGCGGACGCGCCATCACAGGTTGACGAAACTGACCTAGAGGAGGCGAATGCACCTATTAGTATTCTATGATTGTATATGCATATTAAGAGAGTCTAACAAGGGAAATAAATGATATATGTCAATGGAGTCCAGAGGGGACCAAACGTTAAAGGGTGTAGGCCAGTAGGAGGGCGTCAGGCCGGCAATTCTAGTCATGAAAGGCATGGGAGGGCGTCGGGCGGATGCGGATAAGCTGGGCAGCAGGCAATTGTAGGTTTAGAAGGCAGAGAAATGTGTTGGAGGGAGGGGGCGAGGCAGAAGTGGACAGTAGGGCATCCAGCGGACAAGATGGATTGGGGAGGGAGGAGAGCGAAAAGTGGAGTGGGGAGAATGTCTGCCTGATCCCAGAGAATGGGCAAAGGGTTTAGGGGGTGCGGGGGGAAGACCAGAGCTTGGATGGGGGTTCAGACGAAAATGCAGAAGCAGAAAGAACCTTCACAGTCCCTCTCCTAGGCCTTTTTGTTCCGAACCCCCCCACAAGGTCTGGTCTTCTCCCCGCACCCCCTGAACCCTTTGCGTATTCTCCTGGATCCGGCGGACAAAATCAAGGCAGAACGAGGTATCATGGAAAGAAGGGTGGTCCGACAGGGGTGTGTGGGAGTGTGTTCGGAGGAGATAAGTCCCGGCCACAACCTGCCAGCGAAGAGGAGCCTGCAGACAGGGGGATTCAGGGCTAGGGGAGCAAGAGGTTATGCGCTGGGGGCAGGGTTGCTAGGAAGAACTGCGCCAGGCTGTCTCATGTGCCTCCGGACACAAAGGGGCCATCTTTAGCTGAAGGTAGCCTTGGCTTTGGCATCAGCAACTGGAGTTTACCTTGTGAGTGCCTGGAGGGTCCGGTTCACGGGGCAAACAGGACCCACCATGACGCAAGATATTATTTATAATAATCTACCCCCAAGATGTTGCTTTTCAGGTAACCCCTTGGACGACGCCTTCATTAGTGACAAAATACGGTATGTCCTGAGCCAACCGTGCCCCTCATCAGCCCCTGCCCCAGACGGTATCATGTATTCAGTATGGGAGAAGCTCCACGACATCCACTCGGGAATCCTGGTAGACCTTCACTCCCCCCTGGTAACCTTCGACTATGATCCCCTCTAACTACAAATCGCGAACAGAGTAGTCCCAGACTAGCGGGGAAAAGGGCGCTACAACGTGCCGCCATTTCATCGCAGAATATGGCTCCTCACAAAGGTATCAAACATCCTTGAAGCAGTCATGACGGCAGGGGTGGCAGACATCGCCCGCTCTAGCGGCCTACTCCACGGAAACCAGGGCGGCTCCCTGTCCGGCCGCAGCACTTATCCCATTTGCCTCTCCCTTACCCAGGCAATCAGAACCCTCCCAGGAGCCTGGCTTACGCTCACCACACCTTACTTGCACATCAAAAATGGTTTCCACAATGTCAATGTGTTCACCATGTGAGCCTCTCTCCTGGCGAAACTCAAAACTTCCTAAATGGTCAACTGGGTCTCCTGTTTCCTCTCGGACAGGTCCAGCAGCCTCGTCTTGCCAGCCTCCCGCCAGCTCCTGTGACCAGTCTTGGTAAGCCGCACACAGGGGTTCCCAATCTCAAGCCTGTTCTTCCTGCTTTAAGTCACCCCCTGCACTCGGCAATACCTAGAGGTATTATTCTCTAATATGTTGTGGACTTTTCCTTCACAGTGCCCTCAGATACCCACCAAAGCAACCTCCGCTGGGTATGTAGGATCTTGGCTGACGTAGCCAGAGAGGCAATGCATTAGGCATCCTGTTCCGTGTCCTCAAGACCAACCTAATACACTAGTGAACTCGCAGCCAATGGACTCCCCACCAAACCGCCCTGATTCAACTGGACGGACACCTCTTCCACCACTGAACACTCTTGACATGGCTGCAATACTCGCTATGCCTTGCACTGACCTCCACCCACACCCTCCGGCACTGGCTTGCTTTAGCCCAAGTGGCTTTCATCTTTGTCAGAGCCCTTATCCTTCCCTGGTGCCGTCGTCAGACATTTTCTTCGCCACCACAGCCCCCAAGGCCTTCTCCTTCCCATACTCATCTATAGGGCCATTCTCTTCACCCCCAACTCCAGCACTCGGAAAGTCATGAACACCTTCTGGCAGCTACTCCAAAGATGGCTCCCCTATGGCTTCTTGTTCACCACGACCTCCATTCTGTCCTGGGAAGGCCGCCTCCCTACCATTCTCCCCTACTGCAAATACAAAAGTTGTCTAGCAGCCCTAATGGTTGCCTGGACCCCCCCAACCCACAGCGCGGCCGCCACCAGACCTCGAGCCTCCTTCCCATCCCTTCCTGCCATCAGGGCCCAGGACTCGTTCCGATATCTTACTAGAGACCTGTCTTCAGTCTACCTCCCCCTGTATTGGCAGACCAGTCTCTCATCCCCCCCCCATCAGAAAACACCTCACGCTTGATGCTCGGACCCACCTCACACACCTCCTCCAGGTAAGCCTCACCCCCTTCCATCTAGTCCTCCACACCCCGCTCCCCTCTGGGAGCAATATCCCCCCCGGCCAACTCATGACCTGCACACAGCAGGCCCCTGGCACCACAGCCTGGAACACAATGCTCCAGGAATAGACCACTAACTCACCTACCTCCTCCACGTACAACCAACCCCCCGATTAGTCCCTCACCTGTTCATAGGCCTAGCGAAATTATAGGCCCGGAGAATCTCCCAAATGCCCCTTGCCATAAGCTACGAGGCAGCCGGAAGATAATGGCCAAGAGGTGAACCTCTTTAGGAGGGTCTCCAAGCTCTAGGCCAAGGAAGGCCCGAACGCCAATTACCTGAGTGTTGGAATCAAGAAGCTATCAGCCGAGGCCAAATTGGCTACGAAAGGATCAGCCAAGGCTGTAGGAGTCAACCACTATGCAAACGAAGTACCTCTTGTTCCAGCCAGAGGACAAGCGATTGTTGCAACAGGATTATACCCATCGGATATCCCCACAAGACCTATGGACCAATTGCACCACAAAGGAGTCTACCAGTCAGGTACTACGATTACAAATGCAGGTCTGATCAATGCCGAATTCCCAGGAGCGGTGAACCTGTTCATGGCCAACAGAGGGGACAAACCATAGCGAATTCACAAAGGAGACCTAATTGCGAAACGAATGATCCAAAACGGGACACGAGGATACTACAAGAAGTAGCCTAGTTGGACAATACCTCAAGGGGAGATCAGGGGTTCAGAAGGTGCGACGCCACCATGAACCAAAGGTCAAGGGCCAGAGTGGACAATCAAGAGATGGAAATCACCAATTTATCAGCAAGACCTTTTGGACAGTTCTGCCGAAAAGGATAAACAATGGGTATTCTAAGATGGGATGAAGTCAAGAATTAAATGCATCCTGAAGCCATCAGGATCAGTTGAGAGCTGACGATAAAGCATAAAAGAAACCACGAAGACCAAGACGTCTGGGACATGGTCACTCGAGAATATCATGACCTGCTAGATGTATTCGACGGAGGAGAATCACCCGAGTAACACCCCGTCGACGAGGTATTCATTTGTGAATCGACCTGGAAGAAGGAAAGGTGGTACCAATCAAGACGCTATACACCCTCACTGATAACCAATGAGAAGAGATCTCTCGATACATAAAACAGAAGGAAAATTGAGAATGGATTGGAAGGGTGAAGCCACGAAGGGCTTCGCCATTCTGGTTTGTGAAGAAAAAGGATGGCAAACTCACACTATATGCTGACGACTCAGCGCTCAACGAATTTACCAAAAATGACCAAAATCGACTACGGCTCATCAAGGAAGCCTTCGACAGGGTATCATGAGCCAAATACTTCCGCAAGTGGGACATCAAGGAGGCATACTGCATCATTCAGATAGGGGAGATACAGGAGTGGAAAACAACCTTTTCAACAAAACTGGGGATATCCGAATACCTAGACATGCTATTTGGATTATGCAACAACTAGCACTGTTCCAGCGGTGAATCAAACAGGTCATTATAAATCACAACGACATATCATGCATTGTCAACTAGGATGATCAACTCATATATTTGAGGACGCTATACCAACAGTAGATGGACGTCGGCAACATTCACGAACCAATACTAGACTCAGCGATTAAAGTCAAACCATCCAAGTGCGAATTCTGCAACTTCTATCGACAATTTATAGAAGGTTTTAGCCGCACAGCGAAACCACTCTAGGGACAAGAATGAAGGAGTGCATGGGCAAAGGGGAATGGGGAAACAAGGAACCACAAGTCCTCAATGATTTGAGGACAAAACACGATATAACACCAGTATTGTTAAATCTCGACCCCAACGGACCAATCAAGATTGAAACAGGGGCTTCAAAATATGTCTGTTCCAGGATACCATCACAACAATCCCAGGATGGAAAGTGAGGACCAGTGGCATATCGTTCCAAGATAATGTCAGATGCCGAATGCAACGACCACATACACAACAAGGAACTACTGGCAATACTTCAGGCGTTCCAGGAATGGAAACAATACACAAATGGAACCCTGAACTCTGTGCGAATCCTCAATAACAAGAGAAACTTTGTAACCTCCCTGACAGCCAAGGAGCTAAGTCAGCCAGGTGCACGATCGATGCAAGAACTAAGTCAATACTACTTGAAAATTGAATATCAACCAGGAAAGGCAGGAGACAAACGAGGGGCCCACACCAGAAGCGCAGGGGACCTAGCTACAGCAGGCGACAAGAGACTCAGACGAAATATTGGAACCTGACTACAAGCAGATTTATACTGGAACATCTCAGACACCGAAGAAATCAAGCTCGATGTAGTGAAAAAAACAGCCCTTCAGAAGAAGAACAAAGGAGCAATACAGATTGAAAGTAAGGTTGACGAGGAGATCTAAGCTATCAAGAACTTGGATAAAGGAGAAAAAGAAATGAAGAGAATAGCGTTGGGAATATGTCAAGGCAAGGATGGCCACTGAGGGTATCAAGGGAAGGGATGGATATCAAAGGACGAGGAGATCAGAAGGACTCTTATCGGAAAACACAACCACCCCACACAAGCGGGACACGGTACAATGGCAAAACCTACCGAACCTCACAACTGAGGCTACCATTGGCCAAAAAGTGAGTGAAGATGTCGAACAATTCATAAAAACTTCCTATACATGTCCGAAGACCCTGGTGGCACGACATATGACTTAAGGATTACAGTAATCAAATGACACTTCCGATCGACCATGCCAATCCATTGCTAAGCACTCCATTACAGACTTGCCAAATTGAACGAATTCAACACGATACTGGTGGTTACCGATCAGCTAACCAATCTAAGCCCTGTAATTCCATGCTCGAAGGCCCTTGACGCATGACAGTTTGCCAATCTCATTAGGAAGAAAATAGTCAGGCTACACGGACTACTACGAGTTATCATTACCGACAGAGGGACACTATTCACCTGAGACCTAAGAAAAGCAACCACAGCGAAACTAGGAGTGGAAGAAACCCTTAGCACGGGGTTCCACCGGCAACCATATAAGAGACGGCACGAACCAATACCCTATTGGAACAATACTTCAAAGCCTATATCAACTAACAACAGGATGATGGGTGTGATTACCTACCCCGTGCAGGGTTTCCATCCAACACTGGATATCAGGAGACCATCAAGGACACACCATTCTTTGCACACCACGGTATCCACCCCGAATACGAGATAATCGGTCTTCTGATTCAAGGAAAGCAAACAAAATAACAAGCAATTGATAAGTTACATAAGTGATGAAGGCATGAGTTTGTGGCCACGTAATTAGGACGACAAGAATCCTACAATCCCCTCCGAAAAGCGAATCCAAACCTACAATCAGGAGATATGGTCTGGTTGTTAACACGCAACATCAAGACCACGAGACCATCGACTGAATTGGACTACAAAAAAACTGGACACTTGAAAGGCTTGGCAAGAATGGGAACAAGCCTTAATAAGCTGGCCTTGCCAGACTCTAGAGCAATAGAGTACACCTTCCACATCCCCATCCTCGAACCTGACCAAGACAACCAATTTCCCTCTCTGATCAAAGAAGCTCGTCCTCCTAATCAAATATATGTCGAAGACAAATACCAACGCGACGAAATCATCAACTCGGGAATCCACTACAACAAGGTCCAATACTGAGCTAAGGGGAAAGGCTATTCAGCTGAAAACGACAAAGTCTGGTATCAGGCAGAAAGGTTCAACCATGCAGAATTCACTGTCCAACAATTCCACAAATACTACCCTCGAAAGCCCGGACTGGATAGATGTCACCATCAACAGATCATCCTCCTACCTCCCACGAGAGCCAAACATGGACGACGCTCAAACACCCCGGAGGGCAATAGCCAATATGTCGCTCGCACTGCTAGCCCCACTAGGGCAGACTACTTGGGCTCACCAGAACACAAAATACCAGATGCCTCAATGAATTGCACGGCCGGCCACCACGAAGGATGTCATGTAGATCTGGGTGACAAACTAGGTACAGTCTGGTACCCACAATTCACCTGGAGATCGAGACAACCAAGCGTCCCTCACGACTAAGACTGGCGACAAGAGATGGAAGCAATCCCTGTACAAGATTTAACCCACCAGCAACGTCACGAACTGGGGGTCAGAAGGCCTAGTGGGCCATCACGAGCTGGGATCACTACTGCAATGACAAGTGCAAAGACCACTAACACGAAAAGGTGAGGAAGGGCGACTGACCCCAACAAGTGGGCCACAGAGGGTCATTATCGATGAACGATAGGAGGAAACAGAAACACAGGACAACCGTGAGGAGCTGTTGGGAGGAAAGGTGAGGGAAAAAACAACTCGAGACGTGGATGCCCAGAAAAAACCAATCTCGGACCTCTGGAGTCAACACTACCACACCGCCTAAAACATTATGGCAAAAGCCAACGATCTCGAAAGACTCAACAAAGAAAAAGAGAACCTGCAGCAATCCTACAACCCAGTCAAGAAGAGAATGCAGCATATAGGGGCCACCCACTCGAGAGAAGGAGATTAGCATCGTGGGACCGATGCGAGAGGAGGAATGCAGCTAATGACACAAATGATGACTAAGCAAGACAGGCTTCCAGATGACTAATAGTTATTAGTCGTTGGTTTGTTATTTTTCACACTATGAGATTAGTTGACTCATAGGTTTTCAGATGACGACGCAATAGCCTGTCATTGGTGCGTGTTATTGGTTGTTTGGGTATATGAGTCACAATTGTGGCAATGAGATTTATGTATTTCGCACATGACTCGTAAGTATGACTCATATATTTCAAGAATGTGACACCTTTAGGTACATGAGTTGTTTGCTGGATTTTGATTGGTTGCGCGATACGGCGCAACTGACTTGTAGGAGTCTTCTGATGAATTTCACACTAGCACTCAATATGAGTTATGAGTCGCATGATGCGAGAGTAGCAGCCATCCAGTGTGAGGGTTGAGGGAAGAACCCTTATATGAGGGCACCCTTTGGGCCTGGAATTTGGGTTACAAACCATCACCACTATACCTCCAGCGATACAATTCTCAACACCATGAGAATTGATCGTCGACATCTACCACCCCCGCGATCCCAGGAGGAGGTGCACCCGCACTGTCTGTGAGCGGCACCCCCCCTCCCGCCTTACTTCCCTCATCATCTTCCTGGGCTTTGATGTTCTAGTTTCTAGAGGTCGTTTGCCTCTCTCTTCCCTTCTTTTTGCTCGGGTCTTCACTGCCTCTCTTAGCACTCCCACAGTGGGCAAGCCCCTCTCGCCCATGTTCCGGACTGGTCAGACTAGACCTCGCAGTAGGAGCAAACCTTTCCACAGGCCACGTTTGATTATTTCATTCCCTTCACTACTTTTAAAGGCTACCTAATCAGACACACACAGGGTTACAGATTCTTTCTACAGTTATTAGGTCTACCCTTCCTCCTCCCCCTCATGTCTCGTCCCGTTGCTCGGTTACAGCTACCCACCAGTCAGTTGGCTGGCACCCTACTGCTATCTCCCTTTCCACGCAGCCTCTCCACTGTCGCAGCCCTCGGTTCGCCTTAGTCCTCGTATTCCACTGGCTTAGTGGCGGATGTCCACGCCTTGTGATTCTTGTCTAATTCTTGCAGTTCATGTTGTTTTTGTGCCCCCCGCATCCTCATTGTTCTTTCTTTATTATTGTTACTTTGGGTTTCACTAGTGGTTATAACTATCATTTCATATGTTAGTGTCTTCAGCAAGAGCTTTCCTGTTGATTCCTACTTATGTGTTCATTTTATTTCCTTCCTAGCCTGTGTTAGCTAGTCAAGATTGGATTTCTTATTTGATGTGGCTGGTATGCAGTTGGTCCCGTACCGGAGGGACTTGGGTTGATGGCTTTACCCCCAGCGCTGTGACATTTTTGCCTTTATTCATACATTTTTCTTCCCATAGCTAGCGCTCTACGCCCGTTTCATACCTTAAATAAATACCCATGATAAAAAAAACGGACAAAAAGGCATTGGGTTTGGGTTCTTCCTGCACCCATCTAAGTTCTTTCATACACTATACTTTCAATACAACATATTTTATCTATCACACTATTGGGAATAAAGACATGCCTGTCTCAAGTGAGCCTAGCGATCTACACTGCTAGATAGAGATCAGGAGACTTAGCCATTGTACTAAGCTATTGGGCGGAAAGATGTGATCATTAGTGACCTATCGGTTCCCTGTTACAAGTATCACCCGCAAAAGAGAGGATTATAACAATAACCGGGCAATAGCGATAGCGTCATAACCTGTCTGCATAAGGTGATCATTGTTAGCCAACATCTTGAACAGTATCAAGAGCTTATATATTCAAGCAATCTCTGTCCCCAGGCTGTTAGAACTCAGGCTCCAGGTTATGGAATTATACCCTCTCTTGCTATACCTTCTTTGTACTCACTCAAGAAACCTTCACTGCACTAACAGAGAATTCAATTCCAAAAAATCTTATTTGGGCACAGACTAATACTGATTATCGAGATGCAGGAGCATAGGTTTGGAATGGTAATCATCGAACAAGGGAAATTGTAGCTCTAAAAGATCAAATTGCAGGCAATATGTGGCATCATTAGGAGATGTATTTGCCGAGAGGCTGGGTGGAATGTCACATATGTGAGATAGGCAGAAATGAGGGGAAACAACTTTTGTATTCTCGATCTGGAGAAAAAGCAAGATAAAATAAGCCCCAATTTTTTGTACCATAGGTAAAGTGACTTACTGCAAGGTATATACCTCATAATCTCCTGCTCACCCTCGTACAGTGCCTTTCCTGTGTGCTCAAGAACCTTGCAGAGCATAGCCACTTTCTCGGCTGTCTCCTGGACGACTTGGGCCAGGCGGGGGCGGGAGGCCTTAGCCTCCTGAGTAGCTTTCTCGAGATCATTCTTTAGGGATTCCTTTGCGTTGGTGACCTTCTAAATAGCGCGTTTGGTGTTGAAGAGGGTCTGCTGGACACGTTGCATCGTAGCGGTGGAGTCCTGGTGTTGGTTATTTACAACGCGGAGCTTTTCTTCTAACCTTCGCTGCTGGACAGAGTGTGCCTCCAAGTCTTTGTGAGCTTTTTTGTTCTTGGTGGCCTCTAGGTCGGCTAGCTTGGACTCCAAAAAACGGATTTCTTTTTCCAAGGTTGCGACTCGCTTGATGCGGGTTTCCTGATTTCTTTGGACTTGTTTTGAACAGTGCTAGTTTCTTCTAGCTCGGCGATTCGCTTTCGGAGAGACAGTGTTTCGGTTTCGATCACATCGGCCTGCTCATTTTCCTTAGGGAGTTGGCGACAGAGGCCTAGGATTTCTTTTTGAATAAACTGAGCTTGTTTTTCTTCTTCCGAAGGCTAGGTTTTAGGGGTTTCTTTGAGACTATTTGTGTCTTTGGCTGGTCGCTCGAGGGATGATTTGACACCTTTTAGGGTGTCGGCTCGCCCTTTGAGGACGTTGATCTTCTTGCTTAGTTCGTCATTCCCTAAGATCAATTGTCTGATACAGGTTTCCTTCTCTATTACTTCCGCTTCGAGTGCTCCGAGCTCTTCGGATTAATTGTTCGCTTTCTCTTCTCCTGCTGTGACAGTACGTTTGATGCCTTCTTTTTCACCTTCTAGGACACCAACTTTACCCCTCATTTCTTCACGTCTACCCATCTCGTCTTTGACTTGTATTGGTTCTTTGGCACGCCCTTCGCGCTCGATCAACAGTCTTTTCAGCAACACATATTCCATCCTCAATCGTCTGATACCGAACGCTGTGAAGTAGTTTTGTCGGGTGGCTCATCCAAACCAGCTTCCTTAGTAACGCGTCTAAGACTCATTTTTGCCTCCTCGGCGGCCTCTTCTAGATCCTCTCTTTTATCGTTTCCATGTAGTTTAGTGATAATCTAATCGAGGCCGCCGTCGTAATATTGACTAATCTCTCGAGAATTTTCTTCAAAACCACCCACCCGCTTCCTCCTCCTCAATCATTCCGGAACCGTGATCCACGAGCATAAGGTTCACAATCTCTTCGAGTTCCGCTTGCAGGTGCTTTACCAATGCTTTTTGTTCCATTTCCAAAGCTTGCCTAAGATGGGCCACTGTGCGATCTTTTTCTTGTATCTCCTCTAAGTGCTTCTTGTCTTTCCTCTCATTGTACCTGATATATTCCTCCTGGATCGTTAAAGTTTCTCGTCTATGCTGTAAAAGCTCTTGTTTATGATGATAATTTAACTTGCGAAGCATGGCAGAATGACTCCTGGCCTGGGTATCGCCCTTCTCCATAGTTTTTCGGACTTCTGTTTCAAGTGTCTCGATGTGACCTTCCAAATCTTCAACAGTTTGGCGAACTTCTGTGTGTTCCTTTTTCCTGTGGAAAACAAGCGCTTCTTGTTCTTTTCTGGCTAGTCGGTGTTCTTGCTCGAGCTTGCCTAGAACTTTGACTTCAACTTCAAGTTGGGTAACCTTCGTTTGGAGCGCTTCCGGTTTAATATCTTGGTGTAGCGTTTCTTCTGGGGCAGCACACTGCCCTACTGCCGAAATTCTCATGTTTTCGGATTGATCTTTAGGCTGCTCGAAATAGACACTACTACCTCAAAGGAGTTTTGAAACCTCATATTGGATTGCCCCGGTTTGTGACATCCTTGAAAACAATGCGGCTAGGCTGACTGGGATCACCCTCATTGCTGATATGCTTCGTGTCCTCCCCGACGGAGTTTGGGATATCAACTTGGTACTGATCATCGCCAAAGTTCAGGCTTCGAGTCGCGGGGTTAGTTTCACCCTCCTCCAAGACATCGGCTTCTGGTTCGAAGCTTAGATCTTCTGAGAGCCAGGTTTTTTCCGAGAATTGGTTTTTATCGCCGGTCTGGTAATATTGGTCCCAATTGAGGTACTGCTAATAATCCAGGCACTCAGAGGTATTTGGGGTGCCCTGTTCCGGAGCAGGGGGTACTGGCGGTGATGCGACTATCTTTTCTAAGCTCCGCAGTGCTCGCTGTTGGCTAGTTCTCTTGGAGGAGTCGGCTGTAGGCTTGGGTATAAAATATTGTGAATCCGCAGTCGCATCCTGAATTTTAGAGATTACCGTGGAATCGTCCCCAGCGGGAATGCGAGAGCCACTCTCTGATAACTGCGGGTTTCGTAGGGAATAGGCACCATGTCTTGTAGAATTTTGGATATCTGCTAATGAAAATATTGTGATCTCAAAGGCGGTTGCAATGTGATAACTTGCTAGCACTGAGAGTTGAACGCAATATAGTTAAGACTTTAAGATAGAATTCCACGCTTGCGCTATTGAGACTAATCTCTATCTAAGGGAATAAACTTCCTCTATATATACCCATATCCAGTCACGTGCTCAGCTTATACCAAGGAAATATCTTATAGACCATTCATGGTTGCATCGGTGTGTAGTCCTCACTTACACGCAGATGCGACCGTACAGGATAAGGAAATCGTACATTTTAACAGCTAAACCCCTAGTTCGATATTTCTTGACCAAAATGGGCCCTGGAAATCGACCATCGTCACAAGGCTCGTGTGTGAGCTGGGACCTACCCCACCTACCCCCCGCAGCGATTTTGCCACCCACACGGTTCTCTTTCCCGTCAATTTTCTCTATTAGTCCTTCTTGCGCTAGTTTTGAACCTAAAACATTTCTTGACGGTCGTCTTTGTGAGTTGGGATCATTAGCATTGCCAAGCCCATGAAGCTTAGAACAAATTCCCTCCAGACAAGAGAGGTTCGGATAAAGTCTGAACCGATGTTGGTTTTAGGTATCGGAATAAAATCGTCATCACGGGAGTCATGCTTCGTTTGCAGCAAGGAAGAAGAAAGGATAGGTTGATGTTCACCCCGTCTTCCTCGGGGCTTAAGGGGTAAATCTGTCGATCGTTAGGGGGATTCTTTGAATGCGAAGGCTAGATCTAGAGGGATGCCATACCATTAAGATCAAACTCACCACTGACAGGAGAGGGAAGGAGAGAGTAGCTTTCGTGATCGGGGGAAGCATATGCTTCATCCATTGCCGAAAAGATTAACAAACAATTCTTGTAAGTAGCGTGCTGAAAAAATAACGTAAACGATAAGTGATGGGGCCGGCGGCGGTGGGAATCGTAGAGCCGGCTTGAGTGGCAGTTAGTTATTTGCTTTATATTCGGCGGGCTCGGGGGGTGGGGGAGGCTCCGGGGTCCCTACGTTTCGCCCCTCTTTTTCGAGTTTTCTGTGACTATTGGCCGGGAATTTCTTTTGAAGGACCTGGGTTGATGAAGGCCACTGTGTGGGGGATAGATGGATGGATGGATTGATAAATGAACGAATAAAAGACGGAAAAGAATTGCGGGAGCTAGAGATACCCGATCGCGAGGCTCGGTTGATTTGGGGAAAGTTCCGATGAAATCCAATTAGTGGAAGGAATAGCGAGGGAGAAAAAGGAGAGCGAAGAATTAGTAGGAGAGTAGAAGTGTGAAGGTGTCAAATGAGAAGAGTAGTGTGTACTAGACGTTTTTTTTAGTATCCGGAATCTCGGAATCTTGGAAAGAATCCCAAAGTACCCTCGACTGATCATAGCCTACTCGAGTATATTTTTTGAGCCATATCCCTGTCTTGAGCCGCATCCTTGTAAATTAGGTTACCTCTTTAGAACTATGATATATACCTTGGCTGCTATCGGTATGACAAATACTGTAAGAAAGGTGCATTTTATGGACTCAAGTGAGTCTGGGTATTTTACGGTTTACGGCTCTTAGCAACACCTCTCCACAATTTTACCAAGCGATTGTCACCTGTGATCTCATACCTTTCTAACACTTCCCTCTACGATTTTACCAAACCATTTTCATCTCTCTATTTCATACTACCCACGATTCATATCAGAATGAGTTCGCAGGAGGAAATTATTTCCTCACCAGCCACCGATGGGGAGGCCCGATACCTCCACCCATTCGTTGTTCATTACGCTGGCCCGGAGCTTAGAAAAATTCTCGACCATACATTCCAGTCCATGACACATCAACTCAAACACGAGCTGTTGGCCAAACTTCCTCCCGGTACCAATGAATGGACCGAGGCTATCAATATGTGGATCACGAGACTAAATGTGATCAAGTCTGGACTAGCAAGCTTTCCTATGCTCATAGATGGAGGTGGGACCAGCAATACTACGCAGTCTCTTGCCATAGCTCCTCAGGCAGATGTGGCCACTGGGGCCCAACAAGCAGGTCTCGATCCGACATCTGTAAGCGCCTGCTTAGAGCGCGATCAATACCAATGTATCATATCCGGCCGCAAAGTCTCCGATGGGTCCGGCACAGAGGTTGTGCCCATTATTCCATTCGCCTTTGTAAACCACCCATGCTGTCGCGGTTTGGACTTCTGGAAGATGCTGGAGATGTTCTACGGCTCAGAAGCTATCGACAGACTGTTTGCTGGACTACTTGGGCGGGTCAACAGTCTCGAGAACCTTGTTACTCTTGACAGCTCCATCCATGCGATGTTCAATAGTGGAGCCCTGACCTTGACACCGGGGACCGCAACGTGGGAGCCGATTCCCGTTATAAACGATTACACTGGAACTTACTGGTTGGATATAGGCTATGAGGGGCTGTGTTACCTCGACTACATCCAGTCAACAAAGGGCCTTAGCACCGGCGAGGTTCGGGTACTATACCCATGGAGCAGGATAACTATCGCATGTAACGAGGCAATGCCGGGCCATGCCTCTCCCCTTCCACTACCTTCATATTTCGCTCTCCGGGCTTTTGTACTCTCACTAAAAAACACCATCGCGGAAGAACCCCTCCCATATGATGCACTCCCACCCACTAGTGGTTCCTTAACCCCAAGTCCCGTCACCCCTGCCGATTATTGGAATCAGTATCCGGTACACTCACCCACCTCCAACAGTCCCTGTGCTGATCCGGTATTGGCGGCGAGTGCCATCCTTCAAGGTTTGGTTGATGAAGGAGCTTTGGAGCAGTCACTAGAAAGGTGTTGAATGTGTTGGAAATGCTGTTCGGCATGCTAGGTTCTTTTGTTTCATGAAAGGACGGAGATTATGAAAGATGTTTCATTGATGCACGGATATGAGGATGGAAAGCATGAAGGCTACGGGAATGAAAGGAAGTGTTTTGTGGTGTGTTCCTTCCGCTTAAAGGATAACGCAGAATGTTTTCTTTCCGTTTGTTTCTTTCAGGGATAGACAAGGTCATGAGAAAACATGTGTGGATGGAAGTGGAAACGTGTGGTGATTCTTGGAAGGTTGTGGAGAACGTTTTGATTTTCATATATACACTTGTTATTTCCCCTAGTTTAGCGGGCTAGCCAAGTAGACAGAGAATAGAACTACCTTACTCGCTACCGTTATCCCCTCTCCCACTGTTGCTCTTTTGGTGCGGTATTTGCTCTTATTTTGTTTAGAATGCCCTGTAGGCCATGCAGTTATGTCGTTTAGTTGTTGTCCGGATATGCGCGGTTGTTCTGATCTGAGGGGATCCATATAAGTGGACATGTGGCTAGGAGATTGGCGCTTACAGGACATATGGCTTTATGGTGTGCAGCGCTAGGCACTTAGCAGTGGTTTGTTCTTTTCACATCCTAGGCTGCTCAGCATAGGGTAATTAGTTCTAGTTTCAGTAATCTTCATTCTTGGCATTAGCTGTCTAGTACCTGGTTTTATCGCATTTCTTTCATATGGTTTCTCCTTAGACATTCAGGGGGTAGCACATTGGTAGGTTATGGGCTTCAGGAATCATGTCAATCATTGCGTATTAGGACAGTTCTAGTTCTTTTCAAATCCATTGAGCTTACGCTTTCCCACGTTGTGTGTTTCTCTAAAGTTGGTTATCTTCTTATGGTTTTGCAGTATTAGTTAGATAGAGACATATATCGCTTAGGGCCCCTTTACCTATAGATGGTCGTCTAGCAACCCGAGACAGTGCCGACCGTTAAAGAAAGTCAGTTAAATAAACAGGCTTTACGCTAATACATTAGCTAAACATGCAACTATTCTGTTTTCCTGACACACCTTCAACTGTCTGTCTATTTCTAAAAATTAAAAATTTGTAATGCGTGATTGGACTAGACGGTGGCATCTAAACCATTATCTGATAAACGGAGCGAAAGTGTTTCTCCAATTTTCCACGGCCCTATATTCTTGTAGCTAAACCGTCAAAAAGTTACGTTGCCTACTCTCCAAGTGCCCATCGCATTCCATCTCCTTCCCTATCTTTCCAGACCACACCCACAAAACTTCTTCCAAAGCAATTTGTCCCTGAATCCCTTCAATCCGTTTCGTCTACTTACAGAGTTTTCCTAACCATTCCGTTCCTGTACATTCCTGATACCCTCACCTGTTTTGCTATCATAGTAGTGTGACACTTGATAGTTCTATCCCTTAGCTAACCTTAGCTCCAAACCATTCCCACGCTAGTGCGAGTTCATACCTCTTCCTAAAACATCTCTGCTGCAACTAAACTAACCTCTCGCTCAAACAGACCATAGCTTCAACTCCCATATTCCGCCACGTATTCCAAAACACAACTCTGCTAGTCCAAACCTCTGGTGTCGTAGTAGGTGTCATAGATACGGAACCTTGGTGAGAAATTTAACAATATCAACAGTACTGGACCTATGCTTGAAACAGGTCTCGTACCGACGGCATGGGAGATGGAGTGCCTTCACTCTCAGTGATGGAGTCTTGTAGCGTGCTAGAAGCTAGTGAAAGGCGGGGGTAGGTTTGCTGGGAATGGCAACCGATCTAGAAGAGAATGGTAAAAGTGCTGGGCAAATCGGTGCAGATTGAATCGCGGCTGCGGTAAAGACACATGAGCAGTAACCAATTTTCCAAAGCCAATCAAATACATTGAGATAGTAGCCGATATGCGAGGATGGAGAACCCAATCAGTCTAGTAGAGGTATCGTGGCCACTCTGACTCGAGTCCAGGGGTGCCGCGAGCCGAGCCGGCTCGTGAACCACACTATTCTTGGATGGTTTTGGTTTCTTATTTCCCTATACTTTTTTTTTAGTATCTGAACAGCTTGGCGCCAAAACCCATACAAACCAGCGTGCCTTCACTACCCTAGCCTACTGTCACCTGGGCGTCTATCCCCAAGCCCGAGGAGGGATGACGCGGTGCATGAAACGCGCGGCAGAAATTGCTTAACCCACCCATCATTACCCTTCCTCACCATCCACCAACTTTACCCTTACCACTCTCTCAGGGCACGCCCACCTCCTGTATAATACTACAGAGCAAGCATGCCCCTCTTCCCTCTTTGTTCCCCCCACCACCCGTTGAACTCGGTGAACTCGACATTCCTCCCTCATGTTTATTTGCTAACCTGTTACTAAATCCACCCTGACCCACCATCCCATGGACAAATGAGACATGTAGATTCCCGATCTGGAGTTAATGGAAGGTGGAATACCTCTTCTGGGTATCCTTCGCTATGTATCCTCCAATTAAGTCCAGTTGAGGTTGTATTTTGTGAATTAATCGCAGTATGGAAAGTGAGTGCAGATACTAGATTTGGAAGGTCGAGAATCTGCGTGCCTCATCCGCCCATGGGATAACCTTAAAGCTCTACCAACTAACCCTAGTGTAGTCACTATCTCGACCGATAGGGACCTCTCTTCGAGAGTAGATGTCAGATCTGTCAAGCGTAAGTATATTCTGAGTTCGATTTCACTGCTGAAGGGATTTCCCGGCTCACGAAATTGCCTTTCTAAAGCCGTCGCCGTGATGAAAGCCTTCAATCTCGCAGGTACCGTCGATCTTGGACGAGAGTTCGTCTGAGGCCCGGCGGAAGTACCTATTTCCCCCAGCTCGCCCTCTATTCGCATCCTGCAAGAGCTAACTATAAGCCCCTCCAGTACTTGCTCGCCAAGTTCGCTGTAACGCCATCAACACTGAAGTTATTCAGCTAGCCCACTAGCTTGAACAACAATAGCAAGGATGTAAGCAAGTGGTGCACCGAGCGTAGCAACGCCAGTACCGCCGTCACCAAATTCATTGGGGACTACTTCCTGGACGTGAAACTGATCCGCTCACCGGAGCGGCTCAAATTTGTCCAAGCCTGTGTTCTCTGCCTACTTCCCTATTGCGGCAATTGTCTGACATTTGATGTTGCAGATTCCACCTGACGCTTGCTTCGAGCCTTGGAGTTAGATTTGGCGATATCAAAGGTGCAGTGCCGGTGCCGTATTTTAGTATTAGCATGACAAGAATATTTACTTCAAGCGCGTGCGAAAGATTACCATAGAAGTAGAGAGATGACTGATGGATATGCGCTGCGTGTTGGTAGGGAGGGAGGGAATTAAAGTAGATATTACCGGTAGATTGCTAGTTCGTGGCTAGCATATTATAAGAGACTTCAACAGACTTTATAAGGCAACACCGAATGGGGGAATGAACCAACCTCATCTCTCATAACTCCTCTCAGCACTGACTTCGCTAATTTCATAGTAAAAAAAAGTATTTTTTACCTCGGTTCCACGCTTGTCTCTATAAAGCCCAGCCCGGTGTGCGGGAGAAACTAAAAAATCGCCTGTCCCCTCTTCATCACCCACATGCAAACGCACGGCGATTGTTTACTTCTAGATGCGCACTGTGGACGATTAGGGTTTATTAGAGCCCAGTATTCGCGTAGCCCCAATTATTCAGTCCGAGTTCTGTTCCGGCTTCATTGCTTATCGATATTCTATAGATGCTGAACCTCGTCCCTGGACGATTGCTCCCTGCACTCGCACCTTCGGAAAATAATTTGTGACCTTTGCTTAACCAAACTTCGCGAAGAGTTGGAGAGCTAGACATTTGGGAGCGGTGCTACGATTGGGGAATAAAATCAGGGAGCGAGATGGGTTTTTCCAATCGTAGTGATTTGGAAGGGGGCGTGATGGAATTTCCGCCCAGAGTGATTTTTGGAATTTATGTTTGGGTGGAGGGACGCGACTCACGCGAGGTGGGTCTGCCCATGGTATGATAGTTGATTTTATTTTTGAAGAGAGCGCTATTCTGACCGGGCTCTTGGGGAGTGGGTTTCCGTTTATGAATAGTGTTGTTCTCGAGTCGGCTCGTCGACCCCTGTTCGAGCCGCCAAGAGCTGGGTGCCAAGAGACTCGGGTCCGCTGGGCTCGTGCACAACACTATTTATGAATCGCGCGGGTGGTACAAGGCCCAGGCAATAAAAAGTGGTACGGTGCATAAGTAATGTCTTAGTGGCGGTGGTACACTTGAAAGAGAGACATTCAGGAAAACAGTGTTTCCTCCCATCCTATGCAATTGATAAAGGAAAATCTCTATGAGTGATGGAGATGACCTCTGCTCCAGCACATTTTCCAACAAATCAAACACTTATAGGTGCTTGCTCAGCATGG
>Ga0307507_10003643_pt1 | contig 29250 bp, 33 predicted proteins | sample 7_EM_MG_FD_207223 | JGI IMG/M metagenome (GOLD analysis project Ga0307507, IMG submission 207223) | Populus trichocarpa ectomycorrhiza microbial communities from riparian zone in the Pacific Northwest, United States - 7_EM | ecosystem: Host-associated > Plants > Roots > Unclassified | place... | reverse complement strand
CTTCTGTATCATATTTTTTTGATCGTGTTTGACCAACTCTTGTTTCAATATTTTTACGACCACCTCAAGGAAATAAACTCTGTGAAACATCTCGATTTAGGATCACATGGAATAACTTATCCGTATCACAGCCCAGCGAAAGTGCCATTTGGGGCAGTCCTCTGCGGGCAATGAGGTGGGGTGTGTGTGAAAGATATGAAATTGGCTCATAAAACGAGCCATGGTTGCTAAATTTCAGTATGTTTTAGGATTCATACGGAGTCCTCCAGGTTTTGCTTGGCATTCATTGTCCTTCTGGCGTCGAGCGTCTCCTCCCTTTGTGCTCCACCTTTTCTCCTGTCCCGTCGTTCCGAGGCGAGGCGATTTGAGGCTAATCGGGAGAAGAGAGCTCAGTTTCGAGTTCAAGCTTTCAGAAGAATCGCAGTTCACGATGTCCACATTCTCCAACTCGGAATCGTCGACATCGTCCTCCTGGTGGTGGACTCCCTCGAGTTGGGTTCCCGACTCAATGTCTTCAACTCTCGAGACATCGACTTTATCTCCGACCTCCACAGAAAGTTACTACCCTCCTTTTTCATGGTCAGAGACGAGTTTCTCAACAGTATCGGATTCTGCATCATCAACTTTGGCACCTTCAAGTTCCTCGACGTTGGCGGTCATGTTTTCTTCCACTCCTTCGCTGTCTGAACCGATTGAAACTTGTGAGTGGTCAATTCCCTACTACGAGAAGAAGAGATTTCACCTGCATCGCTATTTTAGATCTATCTGGTGCCGATTCGACGAGCCAGAGTCCAAAGGGCACACCCGGGAAGCTCAAGACAGCACACATAGTCGGCATGTCCATCGGCGCTTTCTTTGGACTTCTGGCCATCGGCGGCCTCTTTCTTTGCTTTTTCGTGCGTAGTGGAAGACGACGGACCAATCACCAAAGAATATATAGCAACCCTGACGAAAAGCACGATGACGGCTTTGCAGCAAAGGCTTCGCTTAACAACAACAGAGGCGACGTTCCTGGTGCCGCGGTCCATGGCAGAGATAGAGGAGACAGCTTAGGAGATGCCTTGCCCTCCCGTCGGATATTGGATCGATCATATTATGACACTCGGCGGTCTCTTTCTGATGGTGGAGCTAATTCTACAACTCCCCTCTTACAACCCTCGTTAAGCCAATCCGATAACCTTGGCTCAGAACGGGAACCCTCTTCCTTTGGCTTGGGCCTGAGCGACATTCACGAATCGCCCACGACTCAATCCAGATCTGCTGGATCGCTTGATGAGGAGTTCCATGGGCCTTCATTTCGACATTCGAGGATTCTTCCTCTGCCACCTATTTTTCGCCCACCGCGTCCACTTCCTATGCCAGAGAACCCTCGTACATTGCACCCACAGAGGCGTTCTAATTCTATTCAAGTCAGAATGCAAACTAAGGCGCCACTCATTCCGAGTTCAACCAATTCGCTTCCTTTATTTAATTCCCCTCCGAATCTCTCTTCATCTCTCTCGTCAAGTTCGGGTTCGGGTTCATCTCCACCACCACTGTCGTCATCGCCATCGTCCTCACCTTCCACCGGTCTGCGCAACACTGACTCACTCGTTACCCCTGTTCTCGAGAATCTTCCTCCTCTCCTTCCTCAACGACGTACTGAAGATAGTATTTCCTCCTGGTCTTTATCAAACACCATCCTCGGCCCAGTGACACCATCCCGACCCACCCCATCCATTTCCTTCAAAGATGTCCATCAACCAGACGCTTCCAGACCCAAAGAACTCGTGAAACTAAAATTCCGCCGTAAACAACAGCACGGTCGCAAACGGAGTGGCGAATCAGGATCAATTCCATTGACGTCCGAGTCATTCCGTTGTGCAGGTGAGAAGGCTATGAACGATGAAGATAGAGATTTCTTTGCCGATGATTGTGTCTTGGCCGAATCATCACCTTCGTCTTATTCTCAGTCCTCTTCGACGCGGACGACGGCACAGGGAACGCTGATTGGTGCATAGGTAGCTTTATTGTTTCACCCTTTTTGGACCTTGATGTTGCCCACTCGTATTCCTGTCCAAATATTTGAAACACCTCATGTTGAGGGTATGTTTCAATTTACCCATTTTGCCTCATTATCCACTCCAGTACATTTCTGTACATGTATAAAATTTGTACTGTTTTGTAACAATGTAACTTGAAGTAGTGATGATTTCTGAGGGTGAAAGTATAGTGTGTCTGTGTTTATGTCTGTCCAATGAATGCCGTCAATAATCATAAAGTGTCCTGGTCAAAGATAAATAGATAGGCGTTCCAGCGCGTCAGGTCAAGTAGCCATCCCCGAATTCCCCTGCTCCGCTTTCATCCTTCTAAATCGTCGTCCATAAGGCTCACGTCCCATCCCACTCTTTTCTTCCTTCATCCGTCCGACTCCTAACACATCATCGATACCGCCAAATGCAGGTCTTATGGAACCTGCACGTTCAATATGCGATACATCAGAAGGTACAGTTGGCAGTAATTCCAATCTTTGTTGTCGGGATTTGAGAAGAGAGATCACGGCGGTTGTATTTTGCCTGTCGAGTCCGGGAGCCCTGTTCACGTACGATTGTTGTTGTTGCCATTCACTATCAGGGTCTGGGCTATGAGGGTTTGGAAAAGAGGGTCGTGGAACTCGCGTAGCAGGTGTAATGGTCTCGCCTGAACTTTTTCTACCATCTTCACTTCCTACGTCAATACCACGCCCTACATTCTCCTCAATTGGACTGCCTCCGCCAATAATTGATTCCAAGACCGCAGGATGCACAGAAAATGGGCGCACACTGACGTGGGATGAAACAGACGGCCCGCGACTTAGAACATATACAGAGGGTTGTGAGTATATCGAAGGCGAGTCTCCGTCTACGTCACAACTCTCATCTGCATACGCCCTAGGTAAGGGAGAATCGGGTCCTTGCGTTGGGGACTTTGGGGGATGAATGGTCAACTCTGGCGCGATGAACTCTGGAATAGTTAGCGACAAAAATGGTCGGGATATGTCTTGGGTTTGCGGTGGTGGCGGACTCCGTGGAGGCCGGATGGATGTCGCGTTCTGCATCACTAGGTGGTAGGCCGGATTTTCTAATTGGGAGGATTGGAGTGGATAGCCATAGATTGGCACAGGAAATAGGACATGGTCGTACAACTCAGTGTCCTTATACAGCTCGTCATGAGAAAGGCCCGAAGTATCGGGTGCAGAATTTTGAAGAAGGGGAGTAATAGTGCCTTTTTGCTCGTGCGATGAGCGGAAATATGATCGACCTGAAGGTGTTTCTCGGGATTCGAGGTCACTGGATGAAGACTTATTTTCCTTGGGGTTATAGAGTGAGCGACGACGGTTCAATTTGGGGCGGAAGCAGCAAATCAATAAGACAGCAGCGATACCCAAAATTGCGGTCACTACCCCAAATGCAATGGCCATGATTTCCACTGGTTTGAGGGCAACCCGGTTACTTGTAACAGCAGAAGTTGACACTGTGAGATAATTATGGCTTTAATTTATCGTAATATTAACAGAAAGGGAATAAATTTACCAGATAGGGTAGTTCCCATGGGCAATGTCGACGAGGAAACTATCAAGCTCGTCGATGAGGGAATATCGAAAGTCCTCCTTGATGAAATTACAGACGATGATTCAGTCCGTGTTGATGGAGATGAGAAAGATGACGATTGCGGTGGTGATGATGATGATGAAAGCAGAAGAACTGTAGAGCTAGATGCTAATGGTGGGGGGATGGGACGCAGAGGGTCCGACGATGGGAAGGCTGAAGTTGCAGGATCCATCGGTAGCAGTACAGAAGAAAGGATAATCGACGATGAAACACTTGACGATGAAAAGGTTGACGTCCGCGTCTGACTTGGTATGGTACTTGAAATGTTCGAGGACATTCAGGTTGGTGACAGTCACTCGGATGGCGGTATACCTCCCCTCCACAAAATATGGCAGTGGGGCAGGATCAGAAAGGTGGGGTGGCTTGCCCGTCTGCAAACGAATTATATTAAGATCAGCCAAAGCCATATATTGAAGGAATACTGCGCACCGAATTGGCACAGCCTATACCTTGGCTATGCCATCTTGCGCTGGTTTCCCGCTGGGCTCCTCGGTCGATGGCGGCGCATTTAGTCCCCGCTCACCAAACGTCGGTAAATTGCAGGCCGAATTCTAGGGCAAATTGCCTGCACGGCGGTGAGCCTCATGATGGTTCTGATGATGGGTGAAATTGCCGATTCTGGCAGTTTTGATGCATCAGTTCTTCCTCCTCTTCTCCGACATGCACAAGGTTCCTCTATCTCTCTTCAAATTGAATGTCCCGCTTACTTGTAATCTTCATAGCAACCCGCATGTCAGCAGGAAGGTGTGCCGCTTCATTAATCAGTTATGTATACACTAATATTGTCAATCCAACATTAGCCTGCGAACTCCATTCATGCCTGAACAAGCACACATACGAACCCGAGAAGTGCAAAGACTCCATTCGAAAGCTCTATCGGTGTTGCCAAAAGATGTATGAAACTTCCCCGCATAGCGAATCCACCGCATGTCCCATGCCAAAAGTAGTAGACAAATGGTTGAAGGCACATCCAGAAATATCCCAATAGATGAGGAGAAGCAGGCTCGCAACAATGGTCATTGATCAGTGATCCTTGTACCGCAAATAGGAGGGGCCACTCAAATACAAGTTACATACATATTACGAAGAAAATTGTCATATTACGAAGGGAGCCCATACTTCCACCAATCCATCTGCTACCTTTGAGACCACAGCCCAGTGAGGAAGGAAGTGAAGCACTTCTTCGAAAGCAGGTATTTTTGCTCTGCTGTCATGCGGCTCTTCCCAGGAAGGTCGGTTCTCCAACGGTCCATTATCCACCATTGCACTCTCATACTCACTCCACTCACAAGCGATCCGTCCTTTCAGTGTAGTTTCATTCCTCCAGTCGACATCAACCACAAAGTCATTCTCCCATATCCTGCTCCAAAGGCGAACTTGGGTCATACCAAATGGAGAGATTTCATAACCCTTTTGCAAGCCCTTCCCAGCGGATGCAGGAACATTATACCAAAAGATTGGGTAGTTATCGAAGTAGATCCTGCAGGACCGAGTGTTCCTGCCTTTCACATGGAAACGGGCCGTCGTTGCACCAGTCTTCCTGATATCGGCCTTGAAGAACTCTCCCTGTTTCCATGTATTCTGATCCGTTGGCGCTTGTCCGATGCTTGCTGTTCCCGGCACGGGTTTCATGGAGTGCCCACTTTCCCACTCGCAGCTAGTCAAGCCAAGCTTAGAAGGGGCAGGACCACATGTGATAGGCTTGTGGTTCTTTCGCGAGGACGGTAAAATAGGAACAAGCGACGAGCGCAGATAGGGTTCTGGACCCACAAGGGTCGTAATGAGGTATGGTTCGCTTGAGATGTTCCATGTCGTTGACGCAGAAGTGGAGATCGGTGGTAAAACCACGCGCTGCTGGAAATATACCTTCAAAGGATCCTGAACGGTAAACGGGAAGACTAGCCATGTGTAAAGAGTTGATAACACAAAGACGAGAGTGACCAAAAAAGTCAAGGGACGGAATGGTCGAAGTTTATACGAAAAGGGAGTAAGAGGGAGAACAAGGAGGAGGCCCAGAAGAGCAGCAGGGGCATAAACTGTTTTGTTGTTAGCTTCTGTTAAAATGACACATGAGCATTGATAAAACTAACCATCCCAGGGAGAAAGTCCATCTGATAGAGTTTGCGCCATAGAATCCAGGACTATCGTCGTCACATGAGCGAAGAGAATGATTGGCATCGGTACCGAGACTAAAAACTGGGGAATCCACCACCAGGTCGCAAGAGATCCTGTTTCTTTTTCGACCACTTCTCCGGACAGGTCTTGGAGTGAAGGAAGGAGACTGCCATTATCTCCACGCCTCTCGGCACCGTCCCGAGGGATGAGTGGTGTCCTCTCATCAGGTGACCCTAATGAACGACCAGGTCGAATGCTTGATCCTTCTTCCGATTGATTGTGTTGTTCTGTGCCCAGACCAGCCACAACAGGCGGTCTAGCTCCTAGGGACGTAAGAATGACTGATTCAACTGCAACCAGCATACAAGCAATTCCAACAGCAATATTCCACGTCGTGAAGAGGTAACCACCACCAACAGCAGGGCGAAGCTCCGTAATCCCGACAGTAGAAAGAACAAGAAGAATCCACGTAAAAATGTAGAGATGGAGGAAGATGGTGTGTTTCTGTCGCTGGGCTGTTGGCTGAGTGGCCACAGACGCCAAGACGTGATATTTCGGAAAGTAGAACGGCAACGACGAGGGGAACGTGAGTACAAACATGAGTGTCAAGTACGCCAGCGAGAGCAAGGCCAAAAGAACGGTGTAAGGCAAAGAGTAGATAGCCTATATTCGAAAGTCAATTTAAAAAGAACGAAGAGATGATGAAAGCGTACAAAAGGATTGAACAGAACGTAACCCCAAATAAGGAGAAATTGCAAGGCAATCGTAATACCAAGGGCGACCCAAAATTTGATGTGCCTCCAGATCACCTCAAGCAAGTAAATTGCTCGGGGAAATCGAGGAGCATCCTGTGGTTCTGGAGGATCCAAAGCACCTGATCCCAAGGATAGACGCTGAAAATACCGGCGGGGCAATAAATTTGATCTGGGTTCACTGGGTTCGGACGGGGTTTCGCTTTCCGGGGATTTGGTCAAAAAATGTTCGCACAATGCGAACAACACCAGAAGGATTGGTGGTAAAATGAGTGCCACAATATTCAGAGTCAACATTTTCGAGATTGGAATCACCAGTATCATTGACTTGAACACTAAGAGCGTCTCAGCAAGAAACGAGGGAAAGCTATGGGCGAACTCACGATCGAAGTATACAGGGACACTATCATCCGTTCCAGCGTCAAAAGGTGCACTCAAAAGGTTTACTCCGACTCCCCTCGCAGTCTCCATCATACTCCAAAGACTTCTCTGACCGCCCAACGTGAAAGAGACAGCATCGTATTTGGTGTGATACTTGCTTCGACCTTTGTAGAATGCCAGATCCAACCCGTCCATCGCCTTCCTCGGGCCAGGAGTATTATAAATAACATAATCTGTTTCAGAGCGAATGAATCCTCTATGAAAGGCATCCGAAGAAAGAACATTGGCATGCGGGTGCGGAACAAGTCTGGTGTTGCGGAAGGATTTCACAGACGACGTAGACGATGCTCTGAACAAAATGGGCCACCTGAGGGTTGAATGTGGCTGAATGCTCAGCTCGTCAAGGTGGGGATAAACTTACCCTCCTGCCGCAGCACCTTCCAGATTTAAGAAGACCTCGGTCAAATTAGACCAAGGGTGTTGGAGGAACCTGAATTCGATTAAGTTGGATAAAGGCGTGCGTTAGTCAGACTCACGCATGGGCACCATTCAGCCAGTCTTCTTCGCCATTGTTGATATTAAAAACCGCAGTCCTTGGCATCCTGTTCTCCGCAAAGTACTGAACCAGCTGCAGCAAGGTAGCCACGCCCATTCCGTCATCCGTAGCTCCTGGTGCAGTTGACACAGAATCATAGTGAGCAGAGAAGAGAACACCGTTCTCCGAATCTGGAGAGGAAGAAACCCCATCTATTTTCACTAAGATGTTTGTGCCCTCGAAGTAAACGCCAATACCCCCTCCAGCCCAAGACCCATTGCTTCTCAGATCATCATCCACGTGGACGTGTGGGTAACCATATGCTACAAGCTGCAGTCGCTGAAGCAAATAGGACCGGACACGGTCGTTTGCATGCGAGTTGTAAGGATGGGGATGGGCAGTAATCTGAAATGTCACGAAATTCAGACCTTTTAAGGGACAATGACTGGGTCGAACAACTTACGTGTAGAAGGTCTTCGTATGCCTGTTTCAAATCCAACCCGCCTCTCTCTGTCACTGCCGGGGGATTTGGAAGCACATCTGTTGCTATCAAGGAGATGAACAGAGCAAGGTAGGTGAGGGCCACAAGAATAGACGTTGGGAAAACTCGATATCCGAGAACAGAGGCGAGCATTGCCTTCAGCGTCATGTTTGTGAGTGGTTCAGAGCTGAGAACAGAAGTGATGTCACGTATGCCTCTCCAATTCAGCTTGAAAGCAAGTCAAATGAGAATCCAAAGGATCACATATATATATATGACTCCTTCGCGAAGGTGGACGTAGAGTTTCAAATAAGCAATCCAGACTCACTAGAGTCTAATAGCTATCCGGGTGATATAACAACCTATAATACCAGGACAGTCATGATCATAAGTAATAGTACCTTTCGGAGAAGTCCGAAAAACAACGACAATCATTGAATTTCTAACTAACTTCCACTCCAGAGATAATGTACAGTGCATTTCAAAGGCGTAAGAACGGGTAAGATACATCAAAGATCATTTTCGTGAACGAACATCAAAGGTCTGAGCATCAAAAAAAAAAAGTCCAAACGTAATCAATGCAGTAATAGATCGTGGTAACGCGGCGTTGAGAATTATGAGGCATTGTCGTGAAAATAGCGTGGTAAAATCGACTATAGAGTCCAATGTGAGTAGATGAAAGTCCATTCCAAATTGTCTTGAATCGTTCAAAGCGTAGAGAGAAAAACTGAGGTACTTGCGTTAGGTGTCGGCTGCAAAGCCTGCACTGCTTTCTCGGATTGTATCTACTGCATCAACTTGGCTAAACAGACGTCAGCAAGCCAGGGATTGTTAGATACAAGAGGTCTTACCCAGAGCCCTGCAAATTGTAACCGTCGTTGGGACTGGTGCCAGTGCCAGTGACACCAGAGGTAGTGGGTGTGCCAGTGACAGCGGGTTCGATGTTCGTGCCTTCAACTGATGTCAAACCGTTTTGCACCCACTAGAATCATGTCAGCTGAAAGTATCAAATAGAAACAGAAACCAACCTGGTATTGGAGCATCCCTTGTACGCCGCTTACGAGACCAGCTGCAAAGAAAGTGAGTAAAGGGATGCACCGATGAGAATGTTGAACTACCGCTGAAAAGGTCCCCATAAGCATTGTTACGTTGATCATCTGTCACACCGCCGGGATCAGCTTGTCGGCGAGTGAGCTTATGAGAGTCCGAAGATTGATTAAATGGAACGAAAATTTGCAAATTATCCCTTGTGAGGAGACCAAATGCAGTCAACAACACCGGCTTACGAGCACTATCATTGAAATGAGTCACTGTATTTATGGGGATTGGAGAAATGGCAGAATTTTACCTCGCACCAACAGCGCTTTGCCTCTTTATCCAATCCGTACCTGCACGCACGGTCTGATTGAAGGGGGGCAGCTTGCAATCGGGGGTAACATATACATTCTGATCCGGGAAGAATTGGAATGTTGAGAACCCAATCTGGGGAATATTTAAGATGTCTTCACTATCAACACCATGGAAGCCATTATATGAGGACCTGGAGCTATCGTCATTCTGACGGGATTCTAATATAAATAATACGAATTAGGTTGACTAAGGACTTATTCTGGTGAGCACTAACCTGGTGACACCCACCGCCCACGAATCTTAACTTGTTTCGCATGGCAATCCCCCGATCTCTCTAGAATTGCCTTGCGTCCTTCAAGAATCCTTCGTACTGACAGGGTGGAACGACGTTTGCTTGCACCCGACGGTTTTGGCTTTGGCGATGGAGTGGCTGCAAAAAGCTTGTGACAGCCATCACAAAGAAATCCCTGGTTTCTGGTATGCGGACCAGGTATTAGCAGGTAATTGAGTACAAAGAATGCTGCTTACCCAGAAGAAATAAGATGGTTGGGATCCACCGACCTGACGAGCTTAGCAATTTGAGAATGCCACTTCGTTATGGTCTTTGGTGTGCAATTTGAGGAAGCAGGAAGAGAAGAATAACACCTAGAGTCTCGTCAACATGATACTAATAGAGAAAGGGAAATGATGAAAATACCTTGGGTCATTTGCCAATTCCCTGCCAGACATGATTAAACTCGGACCATGACGTAAGATAGAAAGAAACCTACCAAGCGAAGAGTTCCGGGGTATTGGCGTATCGCTTCACAATTTCACAGACGTAGTCAGAGAAAGCTGATAGAATTTTCTGATTTGTGTAGAACTGGTCATGAAATTTCGTTCCAAATCGACGGACATAGACATCCATACCCCCTATCCGTCGTCAGCAAGGGTAGTCCCAAATCTCAACGGGACTGACCATAATCATTGCTGAGAGTATTCCTGGGACGGATATTATTCCTGGGAGTTAAGCCAGTATCTGTGGGTTGAGGATTCCAGTTATTGGTCAATGACAGCAACACGTAGATTTTATGCTTTTTTGCGAAGCGGAAAATGGTGTCCAACTTCTGCAAGCCATTGGGACCGGTATTGAGCTGGGTCGTACCATTTGCTGCAATCAACTGAAAATACGTTCCTTTGTGCGGAATTGTCTCGACATCTAGAGTGGAGGGATTGAGGGGGAATGCTGCTATGAGCCCATCTCGGCCTACCGTTGAAGGCCCAGACCCTTACAACTTTGACGCCAGCGCTCGACATATTGCCCAGAGTGTAGTCTATGTCACAATCGGTGTGCAAAGTTGGCAGCCAATAGGCGTTGGTACCAACGAACCGAAAAGGTCTAGGGACGAATTTTAAACAAGTATGGCATGAGAACTGGATAAACGTACTTCCCATTGACCATAAACTTGCCATTCTGTGCGGTGACGAAGTTTGAACCATCTCTCCTGACTAGATTAGTCGTTGGGGAGGCAGCAAAAACGACCCAGGCAGCAAAGAGCAGTTGCCAGAGACGAGCCACAAACATTTGAGGAGCTTGGGTGGAAAGAAAGCTCGCCAGAGTAACATGTGGACAGGCCGATGCTTGATATAGCCTGTCAATCCTGAAATGATCGATAGCAATCGCGGCTTCTGCCATTCCGAGCTTTTGTCCCCAAGATGTACATGGTATTTCCGTAAGACGCTCGACAAAGACAGGCAAATTGAGGGTGGTGGGTCTGCTACATTCTAGAGGGAGGGAGTTGTTGAATTTGGGAACTCAATCATCAGGCCAGATCAAGGCAAAGCTCGGCTTGCCGAAGCCGCCGGCAAACTGCGTCTCGGAGCGCCAAGCCAGCGGTCACCTCACGATGTTGCACGATGTTGGCACGAGGCAAGGGCCGGACCGGGAATCACTTATCGATCAATTTGACGTCACCTGCAGTTCACGGCGGCCTGCGGGGTGCATGGTTATCTTACTTGGCAGGAACATTTGCAACCTGACGTTTCTTTCTCAGAATCAGTCGAGTCGCAACAAAGATTCTCGCCATAGCCAAGTGTTCAACATCTTATTTTTACGACGTTCAGTGCCAGGCTCTCCGATCCAACTCGTCAATATGACCTATTCCAACACATACAGTATACCCGCGGTCCTAGGCCTGTGTTAGCAGGAATAATTCATCCACCATCTGATTTGTATTGGTGGTAATGGGTGCCCAACTTTGGATACATTGATGCTCTCATTGGTGTCGGGAACACAGTTCGAGTCGAGCAATACACCTCTCATTGATCAACCAAGGGCCTCGATAGTCGTCATTCGTGAGATCATGAATCAGGACTCCGAATCATGCATGTCAACCTGGAATTTTAGATGTTGCAGCAGAGGTGAACACAGGAATTCGTGTATAAGAATTAAAACTGAACAGGCGTCCAGGGGATAACGTAACGTAGCTCATCTCATCTTAGTACATGTGGAGAGTCCGACCGGTCAGCCAACGGAATGGAGTGATGAGTCTACCCTCGAATCGCTACTCTTCTCGAACTGAGGTGAGGAGCTGGACAATTACATAGTCTTAGGACGAGATAGCAGGGAGAGATAAGGTCACGGTTTATAAGGAGTTAATAATGTAGCTGTCTCCATTTTCAGACTCAGCTGTCTGTTGCCATCCCTCATGATCACTTACTTACGCGGTGTTAGGAATTGCACTTGGTGCATAAAATTGAGTCGTCAAGATCATTGAATTCAAGGCTTGACATGACCGGCTCTTACCGATCACAATGATCGGATTAAATGTGAAAACACTTGCTCAAACAACAGAACCCCCGATTATCCGGTATGACTGCCACCGCAACGATAAACAACGACAGATTTTACGCAGATCGCGAGGCTCCTTTCTGCGGTTTGGATGTTGCAAAATCATTCGAGCAATTGAGGTAGATCAAGCGCGCACTCATCCAAGACCAAGCTAACTTCGTCACCCGCTGATCAGCGAGAAGGAGAAGAAATACACTCATTACATTGGGATTGCATCCTGGGCAGGAGCGCGCATCATCCAAGGTGATGCGAATCCAGATATTATGATGTCCACCCTTCTAACCTAAGTCAGGCCAATGGACTCCTTATGCACAAGATCTCTACGACCTCTTGATTGCCACTTTCAGCAACGGTCAACGTGGTTTGGGTGATCTGGAGGCATTGCAAAGTACCTCTGGGTTGAGTTTTAGTGAATTCGAGGATTTATTACAGTATACTGCTCAGGTGCTTAGTGCGATTACCTGCAGGGATGGTGTTCTTATTTCTGGCTTTAGGTTTTAAGCAATCTTGTCAACTACAAGTCTTTCGGCTTTACAAAGATCATTCCACGCGTCAGCTCTGAAAAGTTTGCGGCAGTAGTCACCAGTTCTCCAGGAAAAGACAAAGCACTTCCTCTCTGGAGCAAAGTGAGATAATCCCTTCTCCTGTTCCTAATGAGTATACTAATACCTTATTAAGTTGAATGAACACATATACGCCACAAACCCCGAATCTAGCTTGTTCATTGGGAAACCTAGTCTTGGACATATCTGTAACTACTACCTCGGTCCACCTATAACCGATGAGGAAGTCGCTGCCGTCCAGAAGGCAGCCGAAACAGTTGGAGTTGATGTCCTAAATACAAGGTACGATCTCTACTGTGTCTATTCTTCAGTTTCAGATAAAGGCGTTTGAAGAGTTCAGAAGAATGGTCCAAATGATTTTACCTTACTGGTAGCATCTGTACAGAGTCAGCCGTCTACTCTCCACGATATTGAAGGAACCCAGGGAGCAAGTGCTACGCTGAAAGTTCAATATGGTGATTTTGCTGCAGATCTTGGCAAAGCCGTTGTGGCATTGAATGAGGTACTTTGACATATCCTATTCATTGGTGTCATTTTATTATGTCGATTCGTAGGCCAAGAAACACACCGCAAACGACGCCCAAACTAAAATGATTGAATATTATATTAAATCGTGCGTGTCTTCGCAGTGGTTTGTTCACTGAGGCCCACCTATATTTCTGCAGCTTCGAAACTGGGTCAATCAAGGATCACAAGGAAGGATCCAGGTGGTGGGTCAAAGACATCGGTCCCGTTGTTGAATCATACATTGGTGTGCGCCTGATTTCCTGCCAGTTAAGTACAAAGATAACTTGAACACCGTAGTTCATAGAGACTTATGTGGACCCCTACGGCGGTCGTGCGGAGTGGGAAGGTCGTGATTAATCTGCTGGTTTACGCATTATGCTTATTTTCAGCAGGCTTCACCGCAATTGTAAACAAGCAATTGAGTGCTAAATATGCAATTCTCGTCGATAACGCTCCAAACCTCATCAAGGTCCTGCCCTGGGGTCCTGATTTCGAAGTTGACGTTTTCCGCAAGCCCGATTTCACCGCTTTGGAGGTTATTACCTTTGCAACTGGAGGTCGGTGGACCTGCTCAGCTGAACGATTTCCACTCAATTTCTATCCCCTGTTCAGGCATTCCTGCTGGCATCAACGTATTATTCATATATTCCCTTTTCTTCTTAGGCTAATCGATGTACTTGACTCGCACAGATACCAGTAGGTCTTGCGTGACTACTTGAAACAAAGTTAACAGTTGTTATCAAAGAACTATTATGACATAAGAGAATCTACTGGATTCAAAAATGTTTCCTTGGCAGTGAGTGAAGCACTACAAATGATCTATCAATTTGACTTTCTCTCCAGAATATCCTTGCGGCGAAAGCCCCGAGTACGTGTCAAAGGTCCAAAGAAGTTTTCGTCTGACTCGTATTGGAATCCGTATGTAGATGAGGAGTTGACTTTCATCCACCCCGACGACGTGAAGCTCTACAACGAGTGGGATAGCAGGGCCTTTGAACTTCAAGTCGCGAACCACGAATTGCTTGGCCATGGTTCTGGAAAACTGTTTGAGGAATATGCTGATGGAACTAAAAACTTCGATCCTGAGAAAGTAAGCAAGACGGATATATGTATCAGAAGTATGACAGATATTTAATGTTTTTTTAGGTTATTAATCCTCTAACTGGACAGAAAATGTACTTCAAGAGATCTACAACCTTTCCATCAGTCATTTACTCTTTCCTAGCTCTTCATGGTACAAGCCAGGCCAAACTCCTGGCTCAGTTTTGGGGGAGGTATCATCCTCGATGGAGGAATGTCGTGCAGAAACTGTTGCACTTTATTGTACGTCGTTTCACTGTCCATCGTTGAATATATTCAAAGAATACAACCCAGTGGCTAGCAACCTTGATATCCTGAAGATCTTCAAGGTGAAGACCCTCATTTCGAATCGAAGTGTTGCATTGAAGGATTATAACTGATGGTGCATACAGTATACAGATAAGCAAGAGATTGAGGATATCCAGTATATTACGTTCTTAATCATGGCGCGGTCTGGTCTGAGAGCCTTGGAGTTCTACGACCCGGCGACAGGTAAACATGGACAGGCTCACATGCAAGCCAGGTACGCCACGCATTCTGTCATTTTTTACATCAACAGAATATTGGCTCTTTGATATAGGCTCGGCATAACTCAGCATTTAATCCGATCCGGAATCGCTCGATTGGAGGAAGTGAGGGACGAGAATGGGACCCTCGAGAATCTTTATGTCCGGGTATGTATCAAGACATTCGGGATGTTTGTTTGCCATGTTATTTAATCCATAATCCCTGCATAGGTCGACCGTGAGCTCGTCCTTACGAAAGGTAGAGACGTGGCCGGCAAGCTCCTCATTGAACTCCAGGTCCGAAAGAGCACGGCCGATGGTACAGGTGCACGAGAGTATTATTCCAAATTAACCAAGCCGATCCCAGGATGGGAAGGTGAAATCAGGAATATTGTTTTGCAAAAAAAACTGGTAGGCGTGGACACAATGATTTTTTTTTGGTGGCTCACAACTGGCATTTGACAGCCACGTAAAATCTTCGTTCAGCCCAACACGTTCGTTATCAACAATAAGGTAGTTTTGAAGGATTATCCCCTTAGCCCAGCGGGTGTCATTGAGAGTTTCATTGAACGTGACTTGTAAAAAACAGTTGCTCGGCTAATTAAAGTTGGGTGAGGTATGTGGAGAAAAGGTGCAGATGTAAAGCGATATCCGTTGTGTAAGATATTAAATGCTGGTATAACTTCGGTCGTCTGGTGAAAATTGGAATCTACTATGATATGCAGAGAGGGCGAGATATGTGTATCGGATATACGGTCGAGGCGTCGGGTCACACACTGTCGTGGTCATGAGGTTTCTTGAATAAGGCCAACAATAACGGTGACGCTGTTGGGGTAAACATGTTGTCTTTATGAAGCTCCTTACGGTGATTGACTCACTCATCTACTTTCTGTCCAAGGAAACACGAGGTTTTCATTTCAGAGATTGGCAACCTAACTTGAAGTAGAAAAAAGGCTTACCCCTCCACGAAAATACATTCCCTCCCTTGCTGCCTGACCTAAACACAAAGATTACAAGTCAGCTGGACCGATCGAAGCCAGGCACTCCACATTAAAAATCTGAACGTGTGGTACGATTGGAGAAACGAAAAAGGAAAAAAGAGAATAAAACCAAGGACCCACGTTCGAACGGACTAACTCTTGTCCTGCTCTTCATGCATTGCCGCGAATACTCGACCATGCGATCGGCCATGTTTTGAACTTGCTCACCCTCTGGCCCACCTGCTCGTGCGACAAGCGAACAGATCGTGACCATCTCAGAGGGGAAAACGTTATCTGAGAAGCCGTCCGTCTGCACGAGGACCGTTGAGAGAAAGCTTGATTGGATGAAGGGAGAGCTTACGTAGACAACAATGATATCTCCATCTCGAAGCTTAACTTCAAACACGTCCGCTTCGCTCGGGGCGTCTACACATGCCCGTGAAAACGAGCGCCTTTTAGACGGTGGGAGTTTCGTTAGTTGTCTGAAAACACGTGGAGTTGAGCATACGAAAGACCACGGTAACGATGAGAATGGAAAATTCGAGTACAAACTTTGGACAATTAAAGAAATGGGTCTGTGGGGGTGAACGAAACAAGATGGAGTTTGAACGAATGATTGAGAAGCCACTGTCGCCTAGACTGTTCAGAAAGTTAATCGGTTGTCTGTCGGCGAGAATGGAGACCAACTTTGCGGACCGCAACATGCCAGAAGAGGCATTAAGACTGACCATACAAGCCGTGCTTGAACCTTGAACCGATGTAAGTCCATTCCGCTCTAATTTGCTAGAATTAGGTACTCACCAGCCTGAACATACTTTTCCCGTAAGACACCGCCATAAGCAAGATCCAGACACTCATATGGTGTCATTTCCCAACCTTCAATTTGTTCGCGTTCCTCGTAATCCATTGTTGGGTCAATTTCCGGTTCGCCAGCCCATGCACTACGAGAGTATCGATGTGCATGAAACATCAAAGACTGAGAGAAGAGAGAAGGGTCAACTCCGGAATCGACCCAGCCGCCAACGCCGTCTGCAACGCCGAAGGAAATTCCCTGAAGTGGCAAAGGCAAACGGGTACAGGTGAGATAATACTGTCAGAGTGACTTTCAAGAACGTACTGATTTATTCCGCATCTGCATTAATAGAAATAATGGACCTCTCAGTAAGGAAATCATTTGAAACGAGACAGCCAACTCACTTCTTGTACAAAGAAGAAATCCTCACCTGGATCTTGCTTTCTGCGGGCTAACATTCGATCCCGCCATGACCCAATAACAGTATCTGGAGGGAATGGTCTACGATTTTGCAATACAAGAGGATCATCTGGTTTGGCTGCCCAGCTTGAACCAATGTGGAAAGTATATGGGTGGTGGGATATTGGATACTCTGGAAGGTGTGAGGTTGCGGATTGTGATAGGTTAGTAGAGAAACAGCGCGTTGTTACGTTCTGGCATGAATGTGAGAGAAATCTGAGGGACTTGGTTGCCGTTCGTTTTGCTAATGCGCGTCGGCTCACTCGGATTATCGCACCGACGTTGACGGACATCGTCACCAGGAACGAAAAAGTTCCTTGGCATTGGCAAGCTATTTCGTGCCACGTGATATACAACCGAAAGTTAAGACGAAAAACATTCTCTTGTTCTTTTCAATTTCGTCTCTGCGCGCATTACGAACATCAGGTTTCAAAGCAATTTGGCAAAGTAGTCTGCTTCCAGTGATTCAATTCGACCATGTATGTGATGTCATTGTCACATGAGCATGTGACAGGGTCTTTCACATTCATCCTCTCATTCAGTATAGACAACGAAAAGTCTGGAGGATTAACAACGGCATGTCAGACTCATGGTTTAATCTTTGCGTTCTGACCTTTTAGTACTTTAAAAGAAAGTTAAAATGAAATTCTCTATTGACAATCTCCCAGTACGTTCTGCATATCCTTGCAAACACAGATGCTTAGGCATCTTAGATTGTATTTCCCTATGACCGTATCTACCCTGGTAGGATCAGCCACATTGAGACGGCGAGAACTTCTGACAGAGACACAGAACAGTATGCGTACATGTGCGACTTGAAGAGAACACTGGATGCAACAGTAATGTACCTCATTTTCCTTGTTTGATTTCACTTAGTGTCTCCACAGGGTCATTGTGTCCTTGAAATGCCCTCTGGCACAGGGAAAACTGTCTCCCTGTTGTCATTAATTGTGTCTTACCAACAGGTCTGACCTTCATTTCTTCGTGATTTTCACCTTCAAAATTTCTCTCATAGTTCTTTCCGACAAGACGGAAATTGGTATACTGCTCGCGTACCGTCCCGGAAATAGAAAAAGCACTCACAGAGTTGAAACGACTGATGGAATATCGAATATCTTCCGCCGAAACAGAGGAAGAAAGAGAGAAGGAACGCAATTTCACGGGTCTCGGATTGACGAGTCGAAAGAATCTTTGCATTAACCCTGAGGTAAGGCAATGATACATTGCTCGTTCTTTCTTTCTCAGCTCGATTCAAAGGTTGCCAAAGAAAAGAAAGGCAAGGTTGTCGATGCAAAATGCAGGGATTTGACAAATTCTGCTGTATGCGAAAAGGGGAGGGCAGATCCCGGTTCCGTCGAGCTTTGTGATTGGCATGAGGTACTCTCTTCCTTCTGATTTCGCGGTGTACTACGATGTGATCCCCTGACATCTAGAAGCTGGGAAAACTGGAGCCTGGGCAGTTGATACCACCCGGAATCTGGACCCTGGAAGGCATTCTGCAGTATGGTCGTGATAATGGAATTTGTCCCTACTTTGCCGTGCGACGGATGGTATGATCATCTACCTCTTCTTTCTTCAAGCTAAAGTTGTAAGCCCTAGATGCCATTTGTTGATATAATTATCTACTCCTTCCATTATTTGCTTGACCCAAAGGTTGCAGAGCAGGTTTCAAAAGAGATGTCAAAAGATGCCATTGTCGTTTTTGACGAGGCGCATAATATTGGTAAGCCTCTAATGAAGGAGTAAAATAATTTACTGACAACCCTATTAGATAATGTGTGCATCGAGTCATTGAGTATAGACCTAACAAGACCTGTGCTGGAGTCGGCAAGTCGAAGCGTTGCTAAACTTTCAGAAAAGATTGAAGAGTATGTTCCGTTTTATCGCACGTCACAATCAGGTATAATCGAAGTTACGATAGAATAAAAACTACTGACGCTGCCAAGCTGCAAGACGAATATGCCAAACTCGTGGAGGGTTTGCAAGAATCTCTCGCTGACGAAAGTGATACCGATGCCGTTATGGGCAATCCAGGTCAGATCGCGTCCAATTATCTGGGTTTCTTCTTACGAATACCACTCCTAGTTCTTCCAGATGATTTACTCCATGAGGCAATACCAGGCAATATCAGAAAGGCTGAGCACTTTGTTGCTTTTTTGAAACGTCTTGTGGAATATTTGAAGGTCCTAGCATATATGTTAACTAAATGTTCCTTCGCACTAATATTTGTTACAGACGAGAATGCGAGTCTTGCATGTCGTTGCTGAGACGCCGTTATCATTTCTTCAACACCTCAAAGACATTACGTATATCGAAAGGAGACCTCTGCGGTATTTTCTCATTTTTCGTGATCATCGGGACTCTTATTATTGAATTAATTTATCAGGTTTTGTGCTGAAAGATTGCAATCGCTTGTACGGACATTGGAACTAAGTCGGCTAGACGAGCATGCAAGTCTCCAGAAAGTAGCAAGCTTCGCCACTCTGGTGGCCACGTATGAGAAGGGTATGTTCTATCACTTCATCCTGATAGGACTGCTTTATAAGAAAAGGATAGGATTTCTTCTCATTCTCGAGCCTTTCGAAACGGATAACGCAACGGTTCCCAACCCTGTTTTCCACTTAACGTGAGTATGAATTTTAATCAAGACCACGAGTTCCAATGCATGTCCCAGATGTTTAGACCCATCCATCGCCATCAAACCCGTGTTTGAACGCTTTAGCAGCGTGGTCATCACGTCGGGGACCATTTCTCCTCTTGACATGTATCCCAAAATGCTGCAGTTCACCCCTGTTGTGCAAGAGACTTATCCCATGACCTTGACAAGGAATTCCTTCCTTCCTCTGGTTTGTTATATTATCTCATCACTCCACCGCGTTCGAAACCTCTTGAACAGGTCATCACCCGCGGCAGTGATCAAGTTGCCATCAGCTCGCGGTTCGAGGTTAGGAATGATCCAGCGGTCGTTCGGAATTTCGGAAGCATCCTTGTGGAATATAGTAAGATTGTCCCCGATGGCATAGTAGCCTTCTTCCCTAGTTATCTCTATATGGAGTCTATTGTGGCAGCCTGGAATGACATGGTGCGTCATTCGTGACGAACGAGGAGCCTGATTATTGAATTGCCTTAGGGTATTCTCAACGAAGTCTGGAAGCACAAGCTCATATTTGTAGAAACTCCCGACGCAAACGAAACAAGTATAGCTTTAGAAAACTATCGAAGGGTACACTTTTTCCATTGCTCCCGAATATCTTGCGCTGAAGAAAGTAATATAGGCTTGTGATAATGGCCGTGGTGCTGTTTTGCTTTCAGTTGCTCGTGGAAAGGTTTCCGAAGGTATCGACTTTGATCACAACTATGGTCGCGCTGTCATAGTGTTTGGGTACGTTTCAATCTAAGAATATATGCGACAATTGGTTACAGTGTCATAGGGTGCCATACCAGTACACTGAAAGTCGTATTTTGAAAGCTCGATTGGAATATCTTCGCGATGCATATCGAATACGAGAATCAGAGTTTCTAGGATTCGACGCCATTCGAAACGCAGCACAATGCGTAGGACGTGCCCTTCGTGGAAAGACCGATTGGGGATTGATGATATTCGCAGATAAGGTAAAGTTACTGGACTTTTCAGCGGTAAATATTCATTAATCTTTTCCATAGCGTTTTGCCAGGGCGGATAAGAGAGCAAAGTTACCCCGCTGGATCAATCAATATATCACTGAAACAGCGTCAAATCTCTCAACAGATATGGCAGTGACGCTGTCCAAACTCTTCATGCGCGCCATATCTCAGAATCCTAATGAAAATCAGACTGGTATATCCCTATGGACGCTTGAAGACATTGAGAAAGCTCAAGAGAAGCAAAGAGAATTAGTTACACAAGTGGAACAAACAGTTCATGACGATGAATATGATGATGGGGGGATTAGCGACGGAGCTCTGATGGATTTTGATCTGGATATTTGACACGAATGCAAGTTCGGAATATGTACAGCCATTTACTTCGAAGTGCAGTACTTACACCTCCCAGGTTTCTAGCATAAATCAGTTAATCTGAGACACCAAACAGATATGAATACACCAACCTCACTAGAGGTAATCCTCTCTGGCATTTGCCAATACTGCTGGCAGTCTTTACTGGTGCAGTCAGAAGGGTGCACTTTGCTCAGATGGCATGTCGGTTTCTCGCAGTCCTCTTTCTCTTCGCGGTCAAATGTAAACTCTTCACATTCCAGCCACTTGATACGGTATATCTTCCTGTGGCACATTTCTGTTGAGACTGAATAAGGTTTGCATTGTTTGAGTTGGGATTTACTCACTCTCTGTACGAGTGTTATCCGGCGGAGGTAGGAGAAGTTATGCTAATCGTGGATTGGCACGGTTAATTTGAGTTCAAATCTGCGAAGCAAGTGATTGAATCAAAGTTCGTTGTTTGAATGCTAACAGAAACTCAGACCTTGCAATCGCTTGGACGAGGAGGTGATGGTAGAAAAGGTGGGCCACCTCCAAACTCTTTTATACAATTTCATGATGATGATCTGAGTGAGCCAAAGCGCACTGGTTTGCCTGTGATTACGCAAACCTGGTGTACAATACACGATATTGTGAGTTCTGGAATTGAATGGAGTAAGGTTCACTTCTTAGATGGGAAACCATCCTCAATGACCAGGGCATGGCTTCGGTGCCGGAATCTTTAATTTGATCGTGGGACTTGATGCCAATGAATATTAACCCCATTTATCAGGATCGCCGTGTGCTCGTTGACAAAGCGGGAGCTGTTTGTCCAAATGGGTGATATGATTATCAGCTAGACGCCCATGGATCCATACTGGTTCCATTACCCCGCGAACACCGGGACTCAGTGAGTGGAAATGGCCGAGAGAATAACAGAGCAAAACGGAATGGGCGGCTACAAGCTGAGGACAAATCTCGAAAACCACTAATGAACCGCCTGTCATGAAAGATTGGAATCACCCCAAGTGAAATGTTGGTGAGCAGGAAGTGGGTTTCATTACGATAATTAGGATTCTACATTAGAAATATCTTCTTCCAGTACTTCGGTGATACTGCGAATGGGTTCCCCCTTGACAACCTTTTGCACTTCTTCTGCATTCAAAGTTTCGTGCTCCACAAGTGCGTGTGCAAGCTTAAATTTGACAGCTGTTAGAATTCATCATAGCAGCAGGGCCACACTTACTCTATGTAGTTCGTCTATTCTCGAAGTCAGAAGAGTCATCGCTCTATCTTCACCTCCCCGCACAAGCCTGAAAATTAGTCAGTTCTCCTATGCTGCCACAATAAGAAATGACAATGCACTTTGAAACCTCTTCTTCAATTTGTTCCTTCCTTCTTGAACTAAGGGATGAATCCCGATCGTCATAAAATATGGGACCCAGCCTCGAGAAACCCCAGTGCTATGATAAACGATGAGAGAAAAATACAGATGACTAGGGATGACTTGCTGACCTTCACCATCGCTTGTGCTCTCATGGTAGCTTGACGAATATCCGAGCTGGCACCGCTCGATATTTTGTCAATTCCATAGACTATAATCATATCTATGAATCAAGAATGTTGATAAGAAGAAAAGGAACTTGCTTAGCTCCTCTGCTACTCGACCGCCCATACAAACGTCAATTTCAGCCAAGTATTCTTTATAACTGGCGGACAAGCGATCATCGAGAGGAAGTTGCGTTGTCTGAAAATTTGTCAACCGACGAATAAGGTTAAAGCAATGTAACGGACTTACCATGCCCAGGGAATGCCCACGAGGGACACATGTGACTTTATGAAGTGGCATTGCACCTTCGGTATACAAGGCGACAAGAGCATGTCCTCCCTTCATTTCTTGAGTGACAGAAGAGGAAATTTAGGAGTAAATACCTCATGGTATGCAGTTGCCAATTTCGTTTTTTCGTCGATATATTGGCTCTTTCTTTGGGCTCCCATGAGGATGCGGTCCTATCAGATCGCGGCTTGAATAATTTAGTTTGAGAGACGAACCAAACTGACCCTCGCCCAATCAAAGTGGTCAAGATTCACTTCCTTGGCGTGGAGCTTCGAAGCATAGATAGCGGCTTGACTGAATATGTGTCATGAGTAAGAATGTTAATATAATAGCTTGCAACGCACTTGACCATATTCTGAAGGTCAGCACCAGAAAAACCTGGAGTGGAACGGGCTAGAATTTTAGGATCGACACCTGCACACGAGCGTCAGTAAGCAGACTCTGTAGACCTTTGAAATGAAGACGTGCCATTGCCGACCATGATGCCTTTCAAATGGTGTTGTAATATCTGCACACGGCCACGAATATCAGGTAATGGCACAGCAATAATCCTGTCGAATCGTCCGGGACGAACCAGGGCCCTTATTGAAACGTGTTAGGTTGGAGATTGTTATATGATCACAGGTATCACACACTGGTCAAGGCTTTCTGGGAAATTGGTTGCGGCAATGACGATTACTCCTTCACTCTGTTGGAAGCCGTCCATCTCAACAAGAAGCTGGTTTAGCGTTTGTTTCATGTACTGCTGGTCTCTATGGCTGCGCTTGCCTCCAACTGCGTCAAGCTCGTCGATGAAAATGATGGCAGGTTGCTTTTTGCGGGCGGCTGCGAACAGCTCTCGGACGCGCTTAGCGCCAACACCAACAAACATTTCCTCAAAATCGGATCTAAAGATCTTTCAAGTAATCTGATTTCAATACCCAATCGAGACTAACCCTGATGCAAAATAAAACGGAACATCAGCCTCACCCGCTACTGCACGGGCCAGAAGGGTTTTGCCGGTACCCGGTGGTCTATTTGGGTTTGGCAAGATCGAATCAGGGCATGGATGCAGAGAAAAAAAAAACACACCCTGTAAGGAGGACGCCTTTAGTTAGCTTCCCTCCCAATGTGGAAAAGGCGGTTGGATCCTTGAGAAAAGCAACAACGTCCTCAAGTTCCTGGACAAACAAGATTGCTCAGTAGGTATGAGGACACGGTGCAGAGTCCAGGTAGTACCTCTTTGGCTTCGTCGACACCATGAACGTCTGTAAACTTAACGGCCTTTCCTTCGGAAGGTTCGAATTGGGATTGACGAGGGCCGGCTTTCATGAAACCCGTATTCTCGAAGAAGACGGATAGAATCACGAGTAGAACTGGATGTCATACATTACTTGCAGAAAATTCAAATACTGTTCCTGATGCTTACAGAACGAACTGACAATAACAAGGACGATGAAGCGAACAAGACGAGGTATCCACGCTCCCTTGCCTAAACAAGAATTAGCATGGCATGACGGGTAGAACACCAGACTGACGTTCGACAATAGTAACCTGGAGAGGCGTCTTCTGTGATGAATTGACCGACGGCCTGAGGGAGTCAATTATTGGCGTGCGCGACTCATGGGCATCCGATTTTGATAGGACTTGATTCGCAATGACCTGGCTTGACGTCAGCGCTGGAGTTGTTGTTGGGGATTCTGCGGTTGCGGAATCAAGCGAAGGAGGCATCGATGGCGGCACGAGAGGATTTGTCGCTATTGGTACACCTGATTTCACCAACAGTTCGTCGCGTTTCTTTACGGCAGCATTTATGACAGCACTTTGACCAGTTTTCTCGAGGCACGTCAAATAGACCTTGAAGGCCTCAGCGGATTGCAATAGTGGTGAAGAAGGGTCCTAGTCAAGCAGATTACTTTAGTGATTCAGAAGAAAACTGTCTTGTTACTTACAAACTCGCACATTTTCTCCCAGCGATTAACGACCAACTCGCAGGATGACTTCATATTAGTGTCCATCAATGCCTCAAATAGAGCAAGCTGCTTTGGTACATCGTGGGGATGTACGTTTGCTTCCGCCTCTAGCCGTGTGATGAGTGCGACTACATGAGGTGTAGGTGTTCCTTCGGGCTTGGACGAGAATATTGAGCCAAGACTAATCATTCGACGACTACATTGACCAAAAGCGTATGGCCTTCTTTCGAAGCGATTGGGCCATGAGAAAGTCGAGAGATTACGGCCATGCAAAATGGAGAATGGTCGACTACATGTCTGGAAAGCCGGTTTGGGTTTGGTGGCATGCGCTAACGAGATGCGCAATATCCCCAGAACCTAGGAGAATGTGAACGGAGAATAGAGATTCCATAAGTAAACTTACCGAGGGACGTATCTGCATCCCAACGGAAACAAAGAATGAAGGAGAGTGAATTCGAAAACCAGCTGGTATCTCTGCAGTGGCAAACGGAATTTGCTCCCCACGTGACTTTGCTTGCGCAACTTGCGATCAATTTAGGCGGCCCGGCATATTTTCGATCCACATGTCAGATAGTGAGGAAGGTATGTTTGCAGTTTTCAATTGTGTCCGCTCTTGACTGAGCATTTTAGTTCTACTGGCACTGAACCTTGTGGTGGAAAACTGCAGAACGGCGCTTGGGGCTCTCGCCAACGAGATACCTGGGTCTGTCAGCGATGATCGTCCCACCATCGATTTTGCAACATTGCGATCAGATTTTTTGTCATTGCTATCCCTTTTGTATGCCGCCTCGACAAAGGTCGCACTTGCTTTAAAGCCTGGTGCCTTGGATCATCACCGCGCTGCTATTTCACCACTCAGGGATCTCTCGAAACATGTTGCAGCCTTGACGTTCTCAATACGACTTATGCATCAAACACAAGGACAAACCCTGCTTGCAGAATACAAGGATACTGCTCAGAACACAATCAGGTCTGTCGAGCATTTTGCCGATGGTCTGCATTCTTCAATGTCTCAATCGCATGAGAATGACAACTACCTTGTGGCTGTCAACAAGGTTCACAAACTCATCGACAACGCAAAAAGACCCGGGACCTTATCTCTTGATAACAAGGCTGCTGTTCGAAAAAGGTGGCTGCAGGATTACGACTCGCTTCTGGATGGAGTAGAAGAGATCCGGGAGATGGCCAATCCCACGGATGAAGAGGGCTTTGACAATGGATGGGAGGATCTTGGACTCAAATCGAAGCAAGAGTTCTCTCTGGAGGAGAAAGCTCGCCTAGAAATGGTTCGATTAACTTTCTTCCGGCTCTGCACTTTTAAGTGACCCTGTTTGCTCAGCTGCAGCCCTTAATTAAACTGTCTAATCTCTTGCATAAACGTATCCTGAACGATCTACTATCTCAAAATTCCGGAATCCTTGATAACAATATCTTGGACCGACTCTCTACACATTCTTCCAGACTACTCGCAGCATCCGACAACCTGATTACGGCCATGTATTCCCCTCAACAACCCTCGATCGTCGCTCTACATCTGAGCGACTATCTGAATGTATTGACTTCCCTTCGGCACACACTGCTCCCCCAGCAAAGTTTGGACCAACAACTTGCAACATTGTCAATGTCTGGCCAATCTGGAGATAAAACATTGAGGTGGTTTTCGGTGTGCTTCGATCAAATCGAGAAAGCAACTGGAAATTTTTCAGGGACCTTGAAGGAAACTGTACAGAGTTAAGTACCTTAGATTCAACGTAAATATTATATGGATGGTATATGGCACACTACCTATGCAAGAGGCGAGGCAAAAGTAGGCGCTACTTGACCTCTCCTTCCTCTCTTCCGTTGGCGGATCCATCTGTGTTCCACTCGTGTTCCCTCTGCCTCTTTTTCTCCTTCTCATACACTTCCTTCCATTTCGCCGCGAGGAAATTTGGATATAATGCTGCAGATAGAGTATACCTCAGTCTATCTTCAAACCTCGCTATCTTTTCGGGTCGAGCTTGCAGATCGAAGGAATGTTCCTACCACGAATCAAAGAATTGTTTATGGGAAAAATGAGGGAATGTACCTCGCTCGCTCGCTTGGCCAGGTACTCTTCTTTCATCTTATTCAACTCCTTCCGTCTTTCTTCTTCCTTTGCCCGCCGATTCAATCCTGTTCGAGGTGCCCCGCCATCCAAACTCTGAAGAACATGAGGTAATGAATCACAGCCCGAAAAAGGGACCCCTACTGTTTTGAAAAGTTCTTGATAAATACTCTTATTTGACAGGTCAAGATCGGATGCCCCAAGCTGCGCCTTTCGAATTTCACTCTGCTTGGACCCGCCAGCAGAGATGATATCCAAAGGTAATCTCGGTTTCGTTGCAGGAGTAGTTGAAGTTGGAGTGGGAGTCGCGTCGGATGTCCCTGTCCCTTGTGGCTTGTTCTTCTTGATAGGAGGCAGCTTGATTTTCTTGAGTTGGGTCACCTTCGCCTGACCTTTACTGTTGGAATCCATATGCTCTTCCTCTTCAGGTTCCTCTACATCAATATGGCTAACGTTGGCCTCTTCTGTAAAGTCAGGATCAATAGGCTCCTTAACAGACTTTCTCCGTCGAGGTTTCACGGTTGACGGAGTGACCTTCGGAATCTCTTCTTCGTCCGATTCATGGTAGCGCTTCGTCGGCCTACGTTTCCGCTTTTGTACTTCCTATAAACGCATTCAGCAAGGAAATATTCAGCTCTAGTTTCTTACCTCCATCATGGAAGCGGTAGAACTGGAGAGAGATTACATAAGCGCATTAGAAAATGAAGGTTTTACATATTTACTTCATCTCTCCATTTGACCATGAACCCCTCATTACCCTTGGGCCAACTGCGCCTATCTGCAAAGTGGACATTGTCAGCAGTAATCTCTATCTGATTGCAGCTGGCTCACAGCTTCATGACGATTGACACCCTGTGCGAAGTATAGGTCAACTGCGAGGAATGTAAGTCACTCCCGCAGCTGCGACTGCAATTCCTTAAAAATTTGTAGCATTGGTTCGGTAACTGGATTGCAGTATACACTCCCAGCATACGGTGATGAAATCAATCGAAGCCATATCGGCTTATTTACTAACCCGATCGTGCCAAACGCTTCCCCTGCCACAATACCACCTCTCCTTGGGTCCAGATCATGCATATTAAATGCTCCTTCTGCGAGAAAGTGCTCGCCAAGAGTGAGACAAAGAACTGTGGTAGTTGCAAGTGAGTGAGCCCAAGACAGCCGAAGTGCTCTCGGTGCACTAACCACCTCTCGTCTAGAGCTGTTATATACTGTGTAAGTGGACAGTCTGCCACCTTCTCATGAACGCCCAACCAAACTCCCTTCGTATACTAGTCTAGAGAGTGTCAAAAGAAGGGCTGGTGGTTGAACCACAAGGAAATCTGCGCTAGGATCTCCAACCCTCAGAACGCTAACGACGAACTCCGCCTTTGGTGCACTTTTTGGTCGCCATCCTTCATGCATACTGCACTGTGGGCAATAGATATTAAAAACAATCCGGGGCGAAATATGAAATACACGTATGTGATCAATCAGCTTTCGCGATTGCTCGTCGTAACTCTCTTAAAGCTTGATGATCTTTGTGGAGAAGACGAAAAGGACCGATCCTGTTCACCGTTACAGGGTAACGTTCTAGTTTCCGACCCTGCTATCACACACTGAGTGCCCTTTAGATATACGGAGAATGTCTTGTGCCCATGTCGATGCCAATTCTTAAGAATGACCTCAAAAGCATAAAACCAGATCACTTATATTTTTCTGTTCAAGAACCGGCTGTGGATGACGGCGGATTTCACTTTCGATGGGACGACCCTGTGATCAATATACTCTCCTCTTTACTGTCTAAGCCTCATTCAGCATTGCTTTCGAAGCTCGCATTTCCTATCCTCCGCCATCTCACCGAGACTGTTAGTCATGTCGACGCGATGACGATGTGGAACCCTACTGTATGGTTGAGTCAACCCCACCCATTGGTCAAGCCAGAGAATATTACTGTGTTGCCTGAGGAGATAACTTCGTTGCTGGGAAGTTCTGCGACGAAATGATGATTCTTTTCAATGCGTACTTTTGACATGTAATAAAATACACATTTTGATCGTCAATGGCATGTGCAGACTGGACATGTACAATGCGCCTCTGTCCTCGGTGATGACAGGGACTAAGGGTAGGACATCCTGGGAAAGGTGTACTTCTTGTTTTAGTCAACAAAAGTAGCCGCCTGTTTCTCCGCCAGGCAGGGACTGATTCCAGATCTGGCGTTTTCGTCTGGAGATTAATGGCGTATTAACCGAATTGTCCCCTAGGACATGAATGGTTCACAATAACGAGGAAATCCGAGGTCGTTTATCTGAGTATATTCCAACTGCATGCCTTGCTATTATTAGCCTAACTTTGCCAGATTGGTCTAGCAAGCTTCGAATGTCGTTGAACTTGGAATTACAGAAGGAGGATCTAAGATTGGTCGAACACGACATATCTTAAGTATTCCATCAAAACCAAGAATAAAATATGATACAGAAA
>Ga0307507_10003642_pt1 | contig 29251 bp, 2 predicted proteins | sample 7_EM_MG_FD_207223 | JGI IMG/M metagenome (GOLD analysis project Ga0307507, IMG submission 207223) | Populus trichocarpa ectomycorrhiza microbial communities from riparian zone in the Pacific Northwest, United States - 7_EM | ecosystem: Host-associated > Plants > Roots > Unclassified | place... | reverse complement strand
TATAAAAAAGGTAGTAATAGTAGCAGTAAGGGTTAAAGAGAAGTAGAATAACTTACCGCCTATATATACACCTCTTTAATTGGTGTACACGGGCCATATTTTATAGAGCGTTATTATCTATACAAGGAATAAGGAGTTAAGTATAAGTTATTAAGTAAAAAGGCAGTTTAATTAAATAGGTTTAATACAGTAAGGCAATAAGTTAAAAGCAGACAATTAGATCAATTAGGCGATTAGATAGTTACAGTTATATAAAGATAGATTACTATATAGGTTAAAGGTAGATAATTGGCATTATAGTTATAAAAGGATATTTAGTATAGTAGTAATTAATATTAGGTTAATAAAGAGGATTAAGGTTAACGGCTAACATTAATAAGCAAACCGTTTTGACTTAAAACGAATTAAAAAAAGACCGTGTGGGATAAAGACTAGGGGTTGGAACGATTTAAAAATCCAATTAAATTGTTTTGACTAAGAATTAATGTAAACCATCGGTTTAAAGGTCTAAAATACCATAACTAACTACGCCCGATTCATTGCTGCCATTGCTATTAGAATGCGACCGCTGCGTTATATATTTATGGGTAGGTTAAAGTAAGGTTAGGTTGCAGTTGTAAGGTTTAGTAAGGCAGGCCTATATAAGGCGGAGAGCCACCCCGCCCTTATACTATATATGCTAAAAATGCGGTGCGCCCTAAGGTGCATTAGCAGCGCCTAATTCTCGCTACAACTTTTAATGTACTAAGCCTTGATTTACAGATATATAATTTTTAAAAAAGGTTTTTATAAAATGTGTATATTTATTGCATATATCTACAACCTAATACTAGAATTATTAATCCCACCAACTTATTAAATAGGTAAGGAAGAAATATCCTTAATAGCCAGTATAGAATAACGGTCAAACAGCTAGAGCACGTCAGAAAGATCCATTTTATATAGTTAATCATCGCTTATATCTTTAATAGGAAAATAAGCACAAGGCGGCTGCTAACCTATTAATATATTTTGTATAAAGTCCTCTATTAGTTAACCAAACTTAATAGCGGCTAGGTAAAAGCGCTTAATAAGCTTAAGAAATACGTTAAACACGCCTAATAAGAGGCGCTCTATAAAAGAATAAGGCATTTTAGATATAGGAATAAGAGCAAGAATACTAGGACCAAGTATCTCCTATATACAATACTATCGATGGCCCTTTATAAGAGACTTTGTAAAGTAGCGCCATTGCTTACTAAATAAAGCAGAGGAGTTAGCTAGCGATAAAGAAGGTATATCTATAGATGGGTAGAGTGCCTTAAAGAGCTACTGCTTAACTAAAGAGGCGTTACCAATACCTCTACCCTATATACTTAATTGCGTAGGATCCAGAAGCGCCTCCGCATTTTAATAGCAGTTATAGAGGTATACAAGGTAATGGCAATAAAGAATGTCTTAAAGTATTCTAGTTGCTTTAATACTTACAAGGTTAAAGAAAGCCTTTCAGAAGCTAGATAGCGTGGTATTTATATTCTAGCTAGTAGAGGTAAAAGTAACCAAGGACTGCGAGGACAATTAGGGAGGATATAAGGATAATTAGGGAGTAATTTGCCGGTTCAAATCTATAGTGCTGTTTTTTTACTAGTATATAAGTACAGCCTTGACGTTCTTAATAGCTTTACTACTACTAATAGCGCTTGCCCTATAGACTAAGGCGGACGCCTCTCGTCTACCTATTTCTATATAGTTAGGCTGTTTGGCTAGCTAAGTAAGTTTCCTCCCGTTCTCCTATATATATATATCCTGCATATTATCCTCTTCCTTAGTTATAAAGATGTCGGAAAGCTTATTTTCTAACCTTTTACGCCTTTCCCTTTCTTTACGCCTGTTTATATTGCTGATGGTTATAATATACTCTGGCTCTAGTATAGCCGTATAGTTCTGAGTACGCTTAGTAGGCGGTAAAGATGGAGAAGCATTAAATATGGGCCTTTTGCCCCTATAACAGGCACTCTTATTGCTAGTATCCCGTATACTATCCGGACTATTTTTTATAATATCGGCGGTAGACCTAAACTCCGCTAGGCTACTATAGTTGCCATTATCCTCGCTTTACGGTTAAGGGTCCAGATTAGCGTTATCCGCATTAACCAGTTCAGGTTTAAGTTATAGAAGTACTTTAGGTCTATAGGACTAGCAGATCTATTACAATACATCTTCTAGTGACTTTGCAATAAAGAATAATAGGTTAGGGTTAGTACTGTCGCGCACCTATACCACAGGCATATTGGTGCCAATAAATAATATAGGAAGTAAACGCAAAAGAAAGGTTTATGTCTCTTAAGGCATTACGCCCAAGGCTAGAATTAATATAACTATAGCAGCTAAAACTAAAATAGGTAGTAGGAAAAACGCATAAAGCCAGAGTTTAGGTAATGCTTTAGCTACGTAATTTATATTCCCTATAGAAACAGAAATAAGGTAGATAATAGGTAAAGATACGCAATTACCTAACGTTGTATTACTTTGCTCACCGACCGCAATTACCTAACCCATAATAACCTATAGCACACTCGCGTCTCCTTATAGCTAATTAGGAATTTATTTAGAATAAAAGGCCATAAAGCGCATGCGCATAAAGTACTGTGTAAAGGTTATTATATTTAATAAACTTTTATAAATTAGAAAGCCGCCTACTAGTTATCCAGAAAATAAATACTACTAGTAAAATAAAAAAGACTGCTAGGTACCTGTTAAGAAAGCAAGCAACTAGGGAATAGGCAATATAAGTAGTAGAAGAAAAGTAACTAAACTCTATTACTCCTGGGACTTAAAATCACCAACATCTTACTTAAGAATAATATTAGTATTAGTTCTAATAATGCTATATACCCAGTCTAACACGCTCTACTCCCTATATTAAACCGTTAAAAAGTTAGCTAGAGCCTACACTATGCCATTAAACTAGTAGTTGCACTAGCTAACTACTCTACTAGCGCGACAGTTTATATAATATTAAAAGGCAAGCTATGTCTAGCGCTTATATATCCCATCCGGACTATACTCCGTGCCCCTTTTTACTAGAATTATTACAAGGCGAGGCTCTACGAACGCTAGTACGTATAAGATACCACAGTATGCCCGGCCTAACGCTATATATAGAGAGTAGTTGGTATATCCAAGATAATATTTATTAGAGAAGACGCAGAACCTCGCACTACTAATATTAAAGGCAGGGGTTTCGCTATATAGCGTATTATAAGGGGAGAGCTATATAAAAAAGGAAGTTAGTAGGTACACACTTAAAAATAATACAAAATTTAGTTAAAATTAAACTAACCTATATTATAAGTGCTTTTTAGAAACGTGATTAAGTTCTATACCTACTAAATATCCTACTAACCACTACAAATTCAAGCAAATAGTAGTAGGAAAGGATATTATGGATTGCAGACTATTTTACAATACCATAAAAAGGACTTAGGTGTCCTAAAAAGTAACTATTTCCTTAAGCTACTAAGCATATTAGCTTTAGCTATATAAGTTATTTAAATACCAGCATACCTGTTAAATATTCATAAAGGTAATATTGTAGCCTAAATTATTATATAAGTGGACAAACTTGTTCTCTATAGCACTTAGACGCTGTTGTGGCGGCTATTAACCAAGCACAAGTGTTAGAGCGTAACGCTCTACCTAAGTAAATAGGATGGGAGGAGTAGCGCTTATTATAGTGGTTATATATAGCACTAATAATACCGTATATATATTAGTAAGAGGATCTGTTTATACACTACTATTAAAGTATAAGCCAAAAATAAAGGTAAGTGGGTGTAAGTAACTGGCAATTAATAAAAGCTATAATACGCGGTAAGTTATATAATAAAAATTATAACCGGAAACAATATATTAGCGTTAAAGTAACATATAGGATTAAAAGTAAAATAGTAAAGGCAGGTAGCATAGCAAGAAGAGGGCAAAGTACGCAACTAAGGTAAGCAGTAAGGTGGAGGTACGTAATAAGAATTAGGTAATAGGAAATAATCAGTAACCTATATTATAATAGTAATAGTAATAGATATCTAACAGCTAGCAGAGAAGAGAAAGCGTTAGTAAAGTAAAGCACGGGTTAGCAGTTAGCTTAATATAGATATAGAGGGTCTAGTCACTTATAATAGGCTTAAATAGCCAGTATATACTAATAAGCAAAGCTTTGCTTAGATAGACGGCGTTAGAAAAGGCAGTGCCCAAAGCAGCAAGAGAGAAAGATGGATAAGGTGGATAATATAAAAAAGGGTAGAGAAATTTAAATAGAAGCTAATATATAGTAGAAGGTAAAGAAGTCTTAGCGCGCAAGTAAATAAGTTTAATTAAAGTAAAGTTATTACTATTGCTTATAAGCTACTAACTCCTATATATTTAGAGCCTAGTGAATTTTCAATATCGCAATAGATTAAGGATAATAGGAAGTATATATATTTACTTTATAGTCCAATTCCTAATAGAAAAAAGCCCCTTTAGAGAGGAGAAGAAAGCCCCCTAAAATATACCTAGATAGGTACTTAGCAAACGCCAAATATAGGGTAGAGAATTCTAACTAGGGTAAAAAAGGAAGGAGTAAAGTCTAAGCTTAATTTATATATTGGGAAAATAGAGAGGGGAAGGAAGGGGGAGGAGTAGTAAAGCATACTATCTAGTAGCAGCGCGGAGAATAGCAATTACTATAACGTTCTTGTGCCTAATAAACACCAGCTAGCTATACTGCGTCTATATCTCTACTTACAAAGCTTAAATCCGGCCCTATAAATACTTTGTTAAAAATAGGTTTGTTATCTCTCTACCGCTAGGGTACTAGGCAGCCCATACCTTTCTTACCCCGCTTAAGTACTCCGCCCACTTATCCTTAAAAACGGGCGCGACGCCCTTATTCTCGGCGTAAAAGTTAGTTATAGAGATAATATCAAGCCCGCACCTAGCGGCTTAGTGGTATACCTATGCTTAGTATTCGTCCTAGAGAAAGTTAGGTGTACACTTTTACTATATAACGGCGCCCTAGCCGTAAACCTCTATCCTATTAACTATATAGGTGGCTACTAGCGCTTCTAGGGTCTAGAGGGAGGGGCACTTAGTGCCTTTAGCAGCAGGAAAATCTAGGTGTAGGACTTAAAGGTTTAGATATACCACTATTCTTCCCCTAGGCTATAGCCAGCTCTTCTAAAGGCGTAGGGACTTATCTTACTTATCCTAGGGCAGTATATCAAACACCTATAAAGCTATAATAATATTAAAACTAGTGCGGCCTTGTGGTAGCTAGGACCTTAGCGTACTAAAGGCTTATAGATCTATAATATCCCCATAGGCAAGCCTAATGAGTTTGCTTAGATTATTTATACTACTAGGCAGCCCAAAGCCGGCATTACGGATATTAGTTTTAGCAATGTTTTTTAAAAGCTCCCTATAGACATTAATACTAACGCAGGTCCCTAAACCAATCTATTACTTAGCCTTTAAGAGGACTTAGGTAAAACCTATCCCTAAGTCTAAGACATATTCTTCTAGGATAGGCGCCGCAATATTAATAAACTGCGCGACATCTTAACAATACGCGTAGTAGACGGCGTTATATAAGTGCGCAAAGGGTACAAATATGGCTATGGCATCGGCGGTACTAGCAAGGCGAGGTATAGTAAAGAAAAGGGGATTATATCTATTTGAGTATTAGTATGGGCGGTAATGCGGGACTAGTATAGGCAGGCTTTAGCACGCGGTAGACTTACTAAAGGGATACCCTAAAAGAAAGGGAGATAAAGCAGAAGAAAAAGAGGAAAAGGGAGAAATAACTAGTAATAAATTAGCGCTTACATACATAAATGTATAGTAGGTAAGAGATACAGTATACCATAGCTTAGAGGTTTAAATGGTTAAAGAACTTACCTATAAGGCCTAAAGGGTTAGAGAATTAATAGTTAAGGCTTAAGCAATATGCAGATATATAGATAAGATAAAAGACGCTAAAGGTTAGATAGAGGAAGTGGTTTAAGTAAGGGGGAAATGGAATATATATATAGTTAAGGGGTTATAGTAAATAATAGCAACCGTGTTAAATAATAGAAGTTATTAAACAATAGTTATTAAACAATAGTTATTAAACAATAGTTATTAAACAATAGTTATTAAACAATAGTTATTAAACAATAGAGGTTATTAAACAATAAAAGTCATTAAATAATAGAGGTTATTAAATAATAAAGCTTAACATTTAAACCAAGTCCCCCCATAATTAAAAGCTAACAATGGAGATAGCAATTAAAAGCCCACAATGGCGATTAAAAGCCTATAATAAAGATAAAAGTCTATAACAATAATGGTAATTGAATTAAGCATACGCCTTATATTCTTAGTTAGCGTTGGTGCCGCTATACTATATTATATCGCCCTTGTTAACGTCGCTATAGTAGTTGCCGCCAGATAGTATAATTAAGTAGGCGCCCTTGCCGGCTTTACCATAGATACCGCCCTGCGCCGCGCTATGCACACCGTTGCGGACGGTGTAGTGGGCTATAATTACTCGCTAATAAGGTAGTCTTAGCCGTAGAAGTTAGCGAATTAACGGCCATAGAGGTTGCGGCCGCTGTTATAGGCGGCCTATAGAGGGCATAAGGCCGTGGAGAAGCTGGTAGCTACTATAGAAGTTAACACTAACTTTAAAGACGAGGGCGGTTAAAACTATAAGTTTTAGAAGTACCTAAGCTAAAACCATAAAGCGGTATAGAAGAAAAGTTGGTGAAAATATTAGGCTAAAAGGGTTCTATATCTTAGTATTTACAGTTAAGCGCTTCTTAAGTGCTATTCTCTAACGTTAACGTTGAAGCTAATAGTTGGATATAGTTATTGTGACCTATAAAACGTTAGTAAGGTTATTAAAAACCTAAGCAGCTTTACCTACTATCTCTATTATATATCCCTAAGCGCGCGAGCGCGGCTATAGTTAAGCCCTCTGTTAATTTTAACCTAAGAGGGCTATTTAGTAATGAAATAGGAATAACCTAGCTAAAACTTCTAGCTATTTAGAATTATATACCAAACGTTAACAGGGTTATCTTTAGGGAGATAATTAAGTTTAGTAAGAACGCCTTTATCCATATTAGCATATAAATAAAATTATTAATTGGACTAAAGGAGCCCTATATAGTAAATAGAGTGGCTTACTAATACAATAATACTTAGCCTTTAGGTTGCGCAAAATTCTAAAAGCGCTAGAATTAGAAATGTCTCCTTCTATTATATAGCTTACATTAGTAACACAGACTGTCTTTCTGTTACAGGACTATATGGCTTACGTTAGTAACACAGACTATCTTTCTATTATAGGACTATGTGGCTTATATTAGTAATATAGACTGTCTTTCTATTACGGGACTAGCTTATATTAGTAATATAGACTATCTTTCTACTATAGTGCTCTATTTAGAGTTAGTTAGATAATGACTTAAAATATATAATTATTAGGATAGGCAATATACTAACTATATATACTATTTCTCTTAACAACTATAAGACCCTATTAGTTCTTATTATACGCGATTAAATAGCTACTATTAATACTTACCAACTCCAGTCGCGCTTTAAGAGCACTGCGTATATTGGTATAGATATTGACTAAAATGCGTTTTATACTATCGCGACCAGTAAGACGCCTAATTTATAGATATTAGTATAGAACGATCTAATTAACGGATAATAGTAATAATAGAATTTTAACTCAAGGCAATAATATAAGTCCACTTATAAGGTAAGTTAAAGCCATTATATAATCTTATATCTGGATCTAGTTAATAATAAGATTAAAAATAATATATTTTATATTAGCGACTCAGTCAATTGAGGTATGAGTATAGTAAGAGGGAGACGCAAGCCTATATAATTAGATTGTCTATAAACAAGAATTTAAAGCTAGAGAAAGGAAAAGAGAAGAATAGCAGCACTACTTAAAGTTTTATGTGGTCTTTAAGCTATATAAGCTTACGTAACCCTACGTCTATAATGTCTACTATAATCCACCGTTTTCTACTAGCGCTGTAATACTTTATATCGCCTTTATAATAGCTTGGATATTGTCTCTAAGGGCTTTTCTATTAAAAGTGTTAGATATGCAGTAATGTAGAGTTTAAACTGACTAGATTAAGGCTGTAGTGCTATACTTAAGTGCGGCTTGTTTACTAACCTATCTTCGGCCAGAATTATAGTCCTTAGCATTATAGCCATGCCCGCCACCATCTTTACTAGTTTTGGCCGCGCCGCGCTATATGTTATATAGGATGAGCCTAACGCCACCTAGTAATAGCGGTCTACTGATATTACTGCGCCGTAACACTCTATCTTTATAGGTCAAGACAATTTACATTATATTGGCAGGGGGGGTTAGGGCATCTATAGGAGCTTCCTAAGATTATATAATCCTCGCTTAGGTTATATATAGATTTATTTATAGTAACAACTCTATTATAGTTTAACAATATAGTAAAACTATCTACTAGCCAGCGCCCTATTCCTTAGTTAGTATCTCGCCTACTATATAGCAGCTAGTCCGCGTTATCTTTAGTTTATAATGCTAAGTATTTTCTTTAGTCCGTAACCCTAAGTATTATTATCTTTAATATCTGTTGTTATTTCTTCCTACTACGTTTTATACTCTTTAGGCAGCTAGGCGTCCAATTCTTTATATATAAGTTGTAAGTTAAAGAATAGCTATACATAAGGCCTTAGTTGCTCAAAATTAAAGGGAGTTACTATATGTAAAAACCTAAAAATATCAAATTCATATAAGCTAATGCTATAGATATGAAAGTACCTAAAATCTTTAGGGACGTGTAGATAGCTTTAGGGTATTAAGTAAAGTCTAACCATTTATAACTTAGGGTAGTAAAGTCCTCCACAATCCTAAAGTATATGCGCTTAAAGCATTTATAGATATATAGTATGGTATAGTTTTTTCTATCAATATCTGCTGCTTTTTAATAGCCGAAAGTCTCTAAGGCGCGCACTTATCCTATATTATAAAAGTTATCATTAATACCAAAGCTCTTATTATAGAGAAATTTAACGTTGGCAGAGACTGCTACTCTAAAGTCTATATATCTGTATTTTATAAACCATTATAGAGGATTTTACTGCTCCGAGTTACAAACAATTGGAGTCTATTTAATACCCTAAAGCTATCCACGCGCCCCTAAAGATTTTAGGTGCTTTTATATCTATAGCATTAACTTTTACAAATTTAATATTTTTAGGTTTTCATATATGGTAACCCCCTTTAATTTTGGGTAACTGAGGCCTTATATATAGCTATTCTTTAACTTATAACTTATATGTTAAGACTTAGACACCTAGCCGCCTAGAGAGTATAAAACGCGGTAAGAGGAAATAATAGCGGACATTAAAGAAGAAGATATTTAGGGTTACGGACTAAAGATAACGCGGACCAGCCGCTGTATAGTAGGCGAGATGCTAGTTAAGAAATAGGGCGCTAGCTAGTAGATAGTTTTGCTATATTATTAAACTATAACAATATAAATTGTCTTAACCTATAAAGATGGGAGGATCTAAAGCTAGAGAAAAGAAAGGAGAAGAAGAGTAGCGCTATTTAAAGTTTTATATAAACCTTTAGTTACGTAAACTTACGTAATTCTATATCTATTATAACGTCTACTATAATGCCTCCTAACTATAACTGGCTACTATCTTCTACTAGTATTATAACACCTATCCTAACAATTATATATTTTAATTTATTATCTAACCAGGACTTCACTACCTTAAGTTATAAATAGTTGGAGTCTATTTAATACCCTAAAGCTATCTACACCCCCCTAAAGATTTTAGATACTTTTATATCTATAGTATTAACTTATACAAATTTAATATTTTTAGATTTTCTATATAGTGACCCCCTTTAATTTTAAGGCACTGAGGCCTTATATATAGCTATTCTTTAACTTATAACCTGTATATTAATACTTAGATACTAGCCGCCTAGAGGGTATAAAATGTGTTAACTAAGCAACTAAATTTATAATATATACCCTTTTTTCCTGTTTTCTTACCTTCTCTCCTTACGCAACGTCTTGACTTCATTATACAGTTTATATACATAGCTTAATAATATCTACTTCGCTATATATTATCACCGCTTATACTTACTCCGTAACAGGAAGTTATTAAAGATAGATTAATTAAGATAGTAGTTAATAGAAATAAATAGGTTAGTATAGAATATATAAAGAGATAGGAGTTAAGGTAGATAATTACTATTTAAGGCAATATATAAGAATTATATATAAGAAAATAAAAGAGATAGTTAATAAGAAGATAGTAAAAGGTAGAGTAAAGAGTAGAGTAAGAAGTAGTAAGGAGTAATAAAAAGTAGTAAAGAGGTTTAAAGTAAAAAAGGGGTTTAAAAAAAGGGGTAGTAAGTAGCAGAAGGTCTAAGGCCCAGGCCGGACTAGAAACTAGAAAAACGAAAAATCCCAGCCTACCCTTAAAACTATTTAAAAAAGGACTATACGGGATAAAGACTAGGGGTTGGAACGATTTAAAAATCTAATTAAATCGTTTTAACTAAGAATTAACATAAACTATCTGTTTAAAGGTCTAAAATACCATAACCAACTACGCCGTATTGATTGCCGCCATTGCCATTAGGATATAACCGCTGCGTTATATATTTATGGGTAGGTTAGAGTAAGGTTAGGTTGCAGTTATAAAGTTTAGTAAGGCAGGCCTATGTAAGGCGGAAAGCCACCCTAGGTGACCCGAATAATATATTATATATAGCGACCAACTAGACTAAAAGGCGAAATTAAATACGAAATAAAAAGGGAAGGATTTAGAGGAAAGGAGATAGTAATAACAATAAGGAGATAAGAAAGAAATAAGTAAAGAAAAATAGATATTTAGCCTACACCCACCAAGGGAGGATTGTATATATTATCAAAAATTTAAGCCGTTATAAAATGGATTAATTTAATAATATTTTTAATTATTTCCCCTAGTATCGTATTATTATTTACAAAGAGTATAGATTAGGCGTGATCCTAACCCATTTTAAGACATATTATAACACCAAATATACATATTTAACGGCGTATACGCGGAGGGATATCATCCAGGTGGTGGGATAGATTAAAGGGTTAGTAGAAAGTAAGAAAGATATAGTATACCTAAGCCCAATATTAGACCTGGTGTTATATTTACCTATTTAGTTAGACGGATTAAAATATATAGCAGTAAAGCCAGACAGATTGCTGTATAGTTATATCCGCCGTGGGTTAGAGAATATCTAAAGACATTACTATAGTAAGCATAGTTGGGAAAATACATACAAGAGGGGTAGGGCACTAAAGGGATAACAGCTAGAGGTAAACAAGTTATAGGTTAAAGGTATATATTACTAACAATTTTTTAAAACGGGAGGATTTTAGCGGTTATTTAAGGTTAAAGCCGCCCGGTTAAGACAAGACTAAAAGGAAGAAGGGGGTATATATTTAACAGAACGGCAGTTAGAGGCTATATTCCAAAAGGTTATAGTCAAGTTAGAGAAGGCTAATAAAGAGGCGGATTTAGTTATCTAACCAAATAATAATAGATATATAATAAACGCGTAGTTAAGCAGAGCCGGTTAGGCCAAGTATTTAGGGTATTTTAATGGCGAATAGTTAAAAGATTTAATCTAGAGGCCGGAAAAGTGGGAGAAAGGGTTAGCTAAGGTATATTAGGTAACGGAAATAGTAATTTAAAAGGCGCAGCGAGCGTTATATACTAGTATAGTTGGGTTACTAGCTGTAAATTACATTAATAGGCGGGAGATAGGTAATGATATAAACAAGAAGCCGTTAAACGCGATGTAAAAGGGTATAACAATAATTAAGTATAGCACGGTATAGACTTAAATAGTACGTTATATATGGCGGACCTATATATTAGAGGAGGTTAAACCAGAAAATAGAGATTAGCAACAGGAAATAAATAGAGAAGAGAAAGATAGAAAGGAGGAGGGGGAGGGAAAAGAAATAAAGGGAAAGAAGCTAGGGTATAGATTTATAATTTAATAGGTAAGGAGATTATAGAAGATTAAAGAAATTATAAAAGAGGTTAAAAAGGAAGTTAATAAAGGAGAGGGAAATAAAGAGAAAAGCGAGGATAAGGGCAAGGATAAAGAGAGTAAAGAGGAATAGGAGAGGTTAGAAAATCAAGTTTTAGTATTTTTATTAGCATTATTAGACTATAATTTAAAAGATAATAAGTATAGAAGCGCGTTTATTAGCGTATTAGCCGTATTAGGGGTGGATAATAGTTATAGATAGAAGGACCTATTAATTTATACGCCCATAATATCCGCCATGGTCACAGTTGCGAGGATATTAGTGTTATACCAGGCTAAGAAGACATAAGAGGAACAGGTAGTAGATATTATAAAATAAGATAGTTTTAATAGAGAGGACGCTGAGGATCAAGCGCTAAGCCATTTTAATTTGGTTAAGGAGATGGCCAATAGGTTTATAATATTAACTAGTTATAAAGGTAATCCCAGCCCAATGGATTAGTTATTGCGTTTGCGTATATATAGAATAAAGATTAGGTTTAATACGAATGCGAATAGGGTTATACAGTAGGTAGGAGACATATTATTATATAGGCATATTAAGTTCAGCATAGCGGGTTTGCGGTTAATAATCTACAGGTTAGTTAAGACAACGTAGATAGAGTTATAGAAGGAGTTATTATTATTAGACGTTAATAAGGACGGGTAGATTATAGAGGGGGCGATATAGTTACCTAGGATTAAGTAGAACAGTTTAGTGGACAACCTAGTAGAGATAAAAATAGGTTAGAATTTTTTTAAATATAATATAAACACGTTTAGGGGCGTAGACGGCAGGGAGTGGTTAATAGCGCGTATAGTTAAAGAACGGGGTTTAAGGGAAGCGTTTATTAATATATAGGCTATAGACGCGGCGGTAGTGGGTAGAGGCGAAGTGGTTTAGAAGGGCAACTAGGTAAGAAAGTATAGTAAAGCGGTATAATTGTTCTAAAAACATTTGTTAGTATTAGTGTATATAATAGGTAGATAGCTAGCGCGCGGTATAGAGCTAGTAACAGTCTAGTATAAGAATAGCGCTAATAGGGAAAGCCGTGGTATATTTATAGAGGATGGGTTAATGGTATATATAACTAGGTACTATAAGGGGATTAAGGCTAATGGAAAGGCAAAGATTATCCACCGTTATTTACTATAAGAGGTTGGGGAATTATTGTTTTATTATTTATAGTTAGTTATGCCGTTTTGGCAGAAGTTGGAGAGTATATATACAGAAGAAAGAGGGATAGGAAGTAGTCCGTTTATATAGAAACTAGTAAAGAAGGAGCTATAGGCGGGTCTTACAATTATAGAACGACGGAATTAGGCTGATTTGTTTAAAATGCCTATACAAAGGGATGCTAAGAGATTAGGCGAACGACCTAATTCCTTTAAAATATGGGGGCTAATTTATTTAGGGTTCCTAGGCTTAAATATTTCCGAAACTTATATAAATGGTAAAAGAGAGAAATTGCTACCCCTTAGTATATTTAGATTAATAAAAACCCTATTAGATAGGTTGCAAAGTTAGGGTTGGTTAGGGTAATATTAGTGTTCGCGCAGTAAGCACTAATATATATCCTAGTCGCAAAGCTTACCCAGCATACGCAAAAAAAAATTATAGTGCTGGCTTTTAAAGCGCCGACCGCCTAAATTACAGCCGCTATGACTTAACGTATATAAGATTTTTAGAAAGGCTTTTATAAAATATATATTTATTGTATATATCTATCTGAAATTAATCCCACTAACTTATTAAATGTTAAACGCGTAGGTTAAGGCGAGCACGATTATAGTATATTAAGTGTATTAAAGAGTAATTTATTAAACTATCTGAGTAGGAGGTTAAGATAAAAGGTTAATAATAACTAAGTCACGTAATGTAATATCGGGTAAAAATAATATTAAATAGGTGAAGAAATATCCTTAATAGCTAGTGTAGGATAACGCTCGAACAGCTAGACTATATTGGAAAGATGTATTTTCTATAGTTAATTATTACTTATATCTTTGATCAGAAGATGGCTCTGAGGCGGCTAGCGGCCTATTAAGGCATTTTGTATAAAGTGCTCTATTAGTTGACCAAACTTAATGGCGTCTGGGTAGAATCGCTTAATAAGGTTAAGGAATACCTTAAACACAGCTAATAAGAGCCGCTTAATAAAAGAATAAGGTACTTTAGATGTAGGAATAAGAGCAAGAATACTAGAACCAAGTATCTTCCATATATAATACTATCGGTGGCCCTTAATAAGACACTTTGTAAAGTAGCGTTATTGCTTGCCAGATAGAGCCGAGGAGTTAACTAGCGATAAAGAAGGCGTATTGGTGGATAGGTAGAGTGCGTTAAAGAGCTAGTTCTTAACTAAAGAGGCGTCGCTAATACCTCTACCCTATACGCTTAATGGCGTACGGTCTAGAAGTGCTTCCGCGTTTTGATAACAGTCATAGAGGTATACAAGATGATGGTAATAGAGAATGTTTTAAAGTATCCCAGTTGCTTCAATAGTGGTAAGGTTAAAGAAAGCCTTTTAGAAACCTAATAGCATAGTGTTTACATTTTGGCTACTAGAGCTAAAAGCAACTAAGGACTATAATAACGGTTAGGGAGTAGTCTAGCGGTTTAAATTTACGGTGCCGTTTTTTTGCCAGTGGGTAAGTATAGCCTTTACGTTCTTAACAGCCTCTTTACTGCTAATAGCGCTTGCCCTATAGACTAATGTAGATGCCTCTTATCTACCCATTCCTATATAGCCAGGCTGTTTGGCTAGCTAGGTAAGCTTCCTTCCATTCTCCCGTATATATGTATCCTATATATTATTCTCCTCCTTAGTTATAAACACCTCTAAAAGCGTATTTTCTAACCTTCTACGCCTTTCCCTTTCTTTACGCCTGTTTATATTACCGACGGTTATAATATACTCTGGCTCTGGTGTAGCTATATAGTCCTAAGCACGCTTGGTAGGCGGTTAAGATAGAGAAGAAGTATTAGATATAGGCCTTTTATCTTTATAATAGGCGCTCTCGCCGCTTGTATCTGGACCATTGTTAATAATATCGGCTGTGGACTGAACCTATACCGGGCTACTATAGTCGCTGTTATCCTTGCTTTGCGGTTAAGAGTCTGGAATAGTATTATCTGTGTTAACCCGTTCGCGTTTCTATTTAAGCTTAGGTTTAAGTTGTGGAAGCACTTTAGGCCTATAGGACTGGCGGATCCACTATAATGCATCTTTAAGTGACTTTGTAATAAAGAATAATAGGCTAGGGTTGGCGCTGTCGCGTACCTATACTACGGGGGTATTAGTGCCAATAAACAATATAGGAAGTAAGTGTAGAAGGAAGGTTCGCGTTTCTTAAGGGGTTACGCCAGAGGCTAGGATTGATGCAGCTATAGGCATTTAATAATATAGAGATTTGCGTTCCCCTTAGATATAGAAATTAGAAATACTATTATAACTAACAACGCATACTACCTAGCTTATATAGGGAGTATTTTTAGAAGCTAGTGAGAAAACCACGCTACCTAAGTAGCCTAATGTAATATATTATAGTAGAAGACCAATCGGATTATAAATATAGCAATAGTAAGGACTTAGGCCGGCCTTATAGTGATCCTTATTTAGGAGGAACGGCATAAAAAGGGGGAACTAGACTAGTAATGAGTTACTACTAGTAGCGCTATTAATATGTCTATTTTAGGAGATAAACTGTCCGTGCTCTATTAACGAGTAGCTATATTACATATAACGGCCAACTAGGTAAAGGCGGAAGGGTAAAATAAGGCGGTTTGGTTAATGTAATTAAAGTTAAGTAAAACTAGGGAAATAAAAGAGGAGATTACGGGTTAATATATATAGATATAGATGGTTAAAGCAATAGTGCTAGATTATTACACAAAGACGGTTAGTACGTATTGCCGCCATAGCCGCGGAATAGTTTAACCGATTTTTTAAGTATATGCCCGAATATTAAATTATCCTTTGTAAATGTTGCCTATACGCCATTACCCCTAATTAGATTGGAGGGCATTTGTCTAACTAATATAAGGGAAAAATATCTAGGGAGACAAGGGAAGCTATTATAGGGTTTATTAGGGAGTTAGACAATATTACTTAGATAAAGGACGAAGTTATTTACCTATAAGAGCTTATTAAGGTTATCTTAGGGCTTCTAGTATTCCATAACGGATTTTTATATAAATGGGAAGGCGAAGAGGGAATAATATACCTAGATATATATATTTACTGGACGATTAAAGGCATCCAGGAACATTATAAGGAAAAATATTAGTGGGTAAATTACCAGAAGCGAGGAGGAAACAGCCAGGTAAAATATTATAAGACGGTAAATAAGATATAGGTGGCGGATTAAGACTACTAGCGATTTTTTATTTAGGGAGAGTAGTAAAGATATTTTTAAGTCGTCTAGCAACGGGAGAGAACGGCGTAAGAATTTAATCCGGTTATTAAGCGTGCTAAAGCGGAGCTAGATTAGCGAGTGAAAGAGATTAAAGAAGTAAGAGAGAAAAGAGAAATAGAAGGGAATACTAATTGATTTATTGCAAACCCGTAGCTAGAATTTACTAGTTGGGAGGAGCACGTGTGGAAGTATATTTAATAAAAATTAATCAATTCAATATAGCCCGCTATTGGGGAAGAGCTAAAAGAGCAGTAGGGGAGGTAGTAGCAGTGGCATCATTCTCTAAACTAATTAGTGGAGAGAGAAGGGGATAAAGGGTTAGTAGACGCGTATAAAGCGACAAGATAATTAATTAGGCGAGCGTTCTAGATATATTAGTTAAATATAATAGGCAGATCTGCGTTAGAATATATTAATAGATAAGAGGTTGGGGAACGTTTAAACAAGCGACTATTTTATACAAAGTATAAGGTATAAATAATCCGCAAGTATAGTAACTACTAGGCTAAGATTCTCTAATATTTATAGAGAACGCATATAAAGGCTAAAAGGCCGCAGTACACGCTAACTCCGCGTTAGAAGGGATGCTTATTTTCCATCTAGTCGCTTACTAGCAGAAATAAGGAGGGCAGATTAGATGTCTATACTAGAAGGCAGAAGATTAAAGAGGCTTATTTAGCGTTTTAGATAGCTATATTTAACCATAAGCTAAAGTCGAGTAAGTATAAAAGCGGCATTATTAGCGGACTGGCGGTAATTGGTTTAGACGCGAATAAGGGCGGATAGTTTAAAGCTTAGAACTTTACACCGGTTTTATTAGCGATTATAATAGTAGTATACGCGTTAGTTGGCTATTAGGCGCATATAGTTCAGTAAAGAGAAATATATAGATTGCGGAGATAGGGCTTAAAAGTGTATAAAAGTAAGGTAAAGACACCGTCTACCTTTAAGCTAGTAAAATGGATGGTCCACTAATTTATAATATTAACAATATATAGAGGAATGCCCACTCTTATAGATTGGGTTTTGTATATAAGGACATATAGGTTTAGCATCCAATACGGCACAACTAAGGAAGGAAGGGTAGTATAGAATAGTAATAAGATCTTAATTAAGAAGCAGACCTTTACGCTAGTTAATTTACAGTTAATAGTTAAGGGACTGTATAAAACAGTCTAATTGTAGCTGTTATAGGAATTACTTTTATTGGACGTTAATAAGCAAGGCACCGTTTAAAAGGGGACCACACAACTACCGGATTTAAAGTTAGAGGAGCTGCGCGACAACTATATAGAGATAATAGAAGGTTGGAACTTCCTAAAAGACCCCTACAACCCATTTAAAGAGGACGACAAGAGATAGCTATTTAGATAGGTGTTAGCGGAGGAGAAGCCAAAGAAGAAATTTATATATAAAGAATAGAGCGATATAGAGGGCAATAGAGGCATTCCGTGGAAAGATTAAGGCGTGTTCAACTATATACGGGCTATATAGAGATTTAAGGAAAGACTATTTGTTTTGGTCCATATAACAGGTAGTATGCTAGCGTAAGGGATGGAGATCGTAAGCATCTAGTATAAAAACGGTGTAAACGGCAAAGGTATTAGAGGGGTTTATATTAACAAAGGACTAGTTTCGTTTATAATATTATACTATAAAGGATATAGCGTAAGCAAGAAGGTTAAGATTATCCATTAGTATATGCTAAGAGAGGTAAGTAAGATGGTTATATATTACCTATAGCTTGTCTAGCCGTATATAGAGATTTTATAGATGCTATATAGAGGGTAGGATAAAATTAAAGCCTTTCTATAGGAGCCGGAGCCGGAAGAACGGTGGAGTAATAGTAAGGATAAAGAGGATGGAGATAGCCGGGAGAGAACTAATATAGTAGAATAGAGCGACAATAAAGGTAGAGATAAGGGCGATAGTAAAAAAGCCCAGGATATATCTAAATTGGAAAAGAAAGCAAGTAATCTAGACGGCTTTTAGGGCTCTAATTATATACGTAAAGTAATATAGCGAGAGACGTTTAATAGAATAGACGCGCGAATTTCTATAAGTATTTGGCGGTATGTCTACCCAGCTATATAAAGAGAGATGGCGAGGGATAAGGGCGTCCTTTAGAACTTAGATTTGGTGTATAAGAACAGAGAGAGTGGCGATAAAATAGACAATATATAAAAGAGGTAGTCCGGACATTGCAAGTAAATAGAGGAGATAATATATAGAAGACTGTTAATGGAATCGCCGTTCTATACTATATTAGAAAGGCAGGAGTTCTAAAAGGTTAGTGTAAATTAGCACCGCATTCTAGGATTTTAGTTAGCATAGGAGGAAGGCTATATTGATCTAAACACACGGCGACAGGTATAGGTAGAGTAGAAATAGGAGGAGTTTTAGTAATAGAGGGCGTTGCGTAAAACGGATCTAAAAAGGCAGCTAAAACAGCTAGTAGGACTGGAAGCAGAGTTTTAAGGGCTATAGAGAGCTAGACTAGAGGCTATTATATAATAATAGTTACGGGTGCTGATTATTATGTAAATAGGAGGTGGGAAGAGCATATTTTTTATACTACTAGCGGCGAGTATAAGGACTAGGGTGACAATTGTTATTATACCACTAAATTTACTGCGAGGGGACTTAAAAGATAGATATAATAAGGCAGGAATTAGCTACGCGGAGTAAAACGGGTAAAGGCCGCCCTATTAGGCCAGCATTGTGTTAGCTATACTAGAAGCGGTAGTATTAACGGCGTTTAGCAGGTTTATTAATAAAAAGAGAGCAATAAAGCAGCTAGATTGGATTGTGATTAATAAGTACTATATTATATTAGATTTAGACAATAAATAGCAGCTAGGGATATTAAAGCTAGTAGAAATAATAGAAAAGTAGATATAACTTATATATTTAACAGCGATGCTACTACTAAGGAATGAAATCTAATTCTACAAAGTAATGGGATTGGATAGGAGAGATATAGTTAAGTTTTAAAAAAAGACGACGAGAACAAACGTGGAATATTAGGTATAGTTATATAAACAGGGGCGGGAAGATAATAAGGTGCGGTTGCTAGTAGAGGAAAAGAAAAAGTAGTATCCTATACTAGGGTAGATTATTGTATACTATAAGGAGATTGCGTAGGCCAAAAGGGTAGTAAAGGTGGTGGGCTATAGTGTATATTACTATAATATAGGGACGGATGCGAAGAAGCGAATTTTATGGCAGCTAACTAATAGGTAAGAGTAAGTATTCGCAGCGATAAATGCGCTAGGGTTAGGTATTGACGTATAAAGTATATAAGTAGTCATATATATAGGAATATTAAAGAAGATGCGTGACTATGCATAGAAGAGTAGAAGAGCGGGATAAGATGGATTAAAGAGCGAGGCGATTATTATACGGGCGTAGTAAACGGCGAGAAATGGAAAGAGGGTAAAGGAGTAGGGATAGAAAGTAGATAAGTTAATAAAGGAGTTTATATTAGGTAAGAATTGCAGACAGATCGCTTTGGATAAGGAGATAGATAAGATAGATAGACGGACTAATTATATAGGTTATAAGATAGGGGAGGAGAAGTATAATATATATAAAGGCAACCTAAGGGGGACAAAGAGAGGAAGAGTAGTAGTAGAAAACTAAGGAGCAACTCTAAGTAAGCGGCTAGACGTAGCTCCAGTTAATAGGGCTAAAGGGTTAGGTATAATAAGCGAGTCTAAGTAGAAAGATAAGCGGTTAGTAAAAGAAATAAGTTAAGATATAAACGGGTTAGAGGCAGAGGTAATAGAATTAAAAGGTAAAGAAAATAGTAGATTAGAAGGAAATAAAGGAGTAATAGCTATATAGGATAAATTTATAACTAAGAGATAGCATTAGGATATTATCTAATAAAGAAGAATAGAACGGCGCGTATATAAGAGGTTGGGGATAGAGGATTTACCTTAGTAGTTTAAGAAGTGGAAAATCGGTTATGTTATATACAAGGCGTAATATAGGGGGGAGACAACGCATAGATAGAAGAATTACGGTAATATAGAAGAGGTAAAGATAATAGAGTAGTAGGTAGGGATTTTAAAGAGGGTCTAATTCTAGCAATTTTTATAATGCAATACTTGCTAGGTATTGCAACACATCTGCTATTTATAGGAGGAAAACAAAGAAAGGGGGTAGGGATTTTAATAGAGAGGAAGAGCTTACTATTAATATATAGGGGTATTAAAAGAAGCAGTAGTGGCGATATTAGGGTTTATAAATAGAGAGGTTTAGAAGTAAATCGATTTAGAAATATAAAAAAAAGGAATAGTATTAGAAGGTAATAAGTAAAAAGTATTAGAATGGTTAGGTAAGAAGGATAAAATTATAGGGAAAGAGATAAGTAATATATGCCAATTATTCTATATTTGGGGCTATTTTAATCCTATACTTTAGGTTAGAAATAGAAAATTTTACTAAGTTTTAATATATTATAGAAAACTTAGAACGGTTTCCTTAATAACTCGCGACTAGGTACTAGTATAGTTATTATTCTTAAGTAGATAGATTACAATAAGTTATTATATAAGGGGTTAAATTTTAATATAGCGCAGTTCCATAACGTAATCTATAAGTTGGTTAGGGAGAGCTAATAGTTATTAATAGAGGATTTATTATTATTTAATAGCTAAAAAGTGCACTATATACTAAAGATCCTGTAGGAGTTATTATAGAACAATCTAATAGAAGAGAAAGGAAAGGAGAAGAAGGGTAGTACTGCTTAAAGTTATATACGGTCCTTAAGTTACGTGGGCTTATATAACCTATATCTACTATAATATCTACTATAATCCACTGTTTTCCACTAGTGCTGTAACACTAACTGTTCTACTGCTATATATATTAATACTATTAACACCCTATCAATTAATATCTAACTTATTATATACCTTTAAAAACTTCTTTCTAATTGCCGTCTCTTATCCTACCTAGTTAAATAACTATGTCTACCTATCTACCGCTAACTTAGTCTAGTAATTTTGTAAAATATTCTATCCTAGTTACTTAAGCTTTAGATCCTCATTTATAGACAATCTAATTATATAGGCTTGTATACGTCCTTCTTACTATGCTTATACCTTAATTAACTAAGTCGCTAATAGTTGGGAAGAGAACTAGAGGTTTTAAGGGTCTAATACAGTAATATAGTAAAGGGCGGACATGGGAATTTATATAATAAGTGGAGACGTTAAGATTATCCATTGATATTTACTATAGGAGGTAGGTAAGTTATTAGTATAGTACTTATAGTTAGTTTTAGCAGCGTATAAAGGCAATAGTATAGGAGAAAGAGTCTGTTTTATAGTATATATAGCCAGCAAACCTAAGCGGGAAGAAGTAGACGTTAAAGTGGATAGGTAATATATTAAAGCGTAAAAGTAGAGCGGGTTTATTATCACTACCTCTCTATATTAGGATTAGGTAATTTACACGCCTACTACCTTAAATATAGTATATAAAGGCTTAGTTAATAGAATAGGATTTATTAGTAGCTAGTAAACTAGAATTCCAAGATAAGGACTAAGAGAAGGTTAAGGAAAGGATATGTCTATATATATAGCGCTAAGGCTCCAGCCCAGCCCCTAACTAAGGTCTATAATAGTGCCATAATATAGTAGCCGTTTCTTAGGCTCCTTCTCCATTACCTATTAATACTATAGTAGGCTACTATCCTACTATTAAAAGTTAATAGGGTAGAAATTTAAATGAACTATTGCTAGTGTTATGGCACTATAACGTGTAACCTGGATAGGGAGCCTAGTTAGGGGTTCGGCTAGGGACTTAGCGTTATAATATATATATATTATATCTCTACCTCCTATATATACCTCTCCTCTTCTTCTTAGCTTAGTATCTTTGGAATATAGCATTCTATAAGTGTTACAGACGCTTTAAGTATAATATTATAACTACTAGGAGAAGAGTCGTAGGAAGCTAGTTGGTTAATATAGGTATAATCTAGAATAGATCTAATAGAACTATATAACAAGGAATAGTAACTAAGGTTATATAATATAATCTATATAATTTATATAATCTGTATAATCTATAGGACGGAGTAAATAGAGTAAACAGAGTAAACAGAGTAAAGGGATTTCTTAGGAGTATAGTTATATATTTAAAGGACTATAGTCCCTACCTAGATAGTTCTCTCTTTGTAGTAAATCTTAGAATATAATTAGAGTTAATTTGTTAGGCAACTACTCTACTAGTTATTATTATATTGTTAACTTGTTGTACCTATATACCTAGCCTATTAATAGAACCCACTATAGTTCCTACTATAAGGTTCCATTATAATAAGCTTTAGTTTAGAGGCATTTATATAAGCTATAACAGCTAGCGTAAGGCTATATAATTTATTAAGTTATTATAAATTACTAAAAAGCCCTAAAGGGCGTTAGTTTTTTATCTAATAAATATACCTTTTCTAAAGTTAGGGTTTTTAGCGTATATTAGCTCTAGAATTGCTACGATTATCTAAGTAGTAAGGTACTATTAAATAAACAATAACTAATTTAATAAGCTATTCGCAGTTTTATTATATAGATTGCTTATACTTAGATATATATAGCTTAATCTTTAAGATAAGTATATAACTACTAGTAGAATTAACTAGGTAACTATTTTAAACTAAAGTGGCCTTCTATCTTAAGGGAACCTCACCTAGATATTCCTAGAGGAGTAGAATTAATTATAAAAAAGGGGCGCCTCTAAAAGGCACCTAACCTAGAACTATACTGGGAATATAAGGCTTGACTAAAGCTACTTAATAGGCTATCTAATTGCCCCCGCTAAGTTTTCTAAGAGATGGTCCGCTACGGTTCCACTTAGGCCTTACGGCCACTATAGTCTACGATATACGCCTCTTAAGAGAAGGAAACTTTTCTCTAATTACTCCTAAAAGCGGCTACTAGTTTAGGCCTACTATTACAGCTAGCTTCCCGTGGGAGCGATCTAATAGATTAAGTAATAATAAGGGGCTATATATTAAGTAGACTAAGATAAGGAGAGAAGAAGAGGTATATATAGGAGGGAGAGTTATACTATATACTATTAGAACGCTAAGCCTTTAGCTAAACTCCTAACTAAGCCCTATTTAGGTAATAGTAGAATACTAGCTATTATACCTACCCCTAGGAATTTAGCTAGGGTAGTTACTATTAACTAACCACCTATAGACCCTATCGCTAGCTGCTAGGAAAACTAGTAGGACTTTAGCTAATTTTTAAAGCTAAAAGGCGTATCGTTTAAGATATATCTCTATATAATAGAAGACAGTAGCCCTGCCTATATAAGTAGCATAATATAAACGTGCCACCTTTTTAGGGAAATAAGGTATGCCTATAGCTTACTTATAGTATAAGATATTAGTAAACCGTACTTCTAACCCCTAAAGAGATTACTAGCTATAGCTACTATATAAGCTCTAAAGGCTATTATTTACTACCGTTAGTATAAACGGTGGGATCGTTATTTCTAATATAAGTGGAGATATTTTTAGGTAATAGTTTAGGCGTTTAAAAGCGTCTTTATATAGATTAAGTTCCTTATTTATATTATTAAAAAAGGGTCTCGTCTAAGTTTATATAGCTTACCTTTATACTTTAAGCACTTACCTAGCTGGTGCGTTCTCTAGGGTTTATAATAGCTTACCTAGCTTAGTACTTTTAGCTCTTAACCCCCCACTACTTACCTAGCTTTAAGCTTTTTTAGCCCCTAACTTCTACTACTTATTTAGCCCTAAGCTTTTAGCTTTTAATACTTAGCTAATTATTCTAAGCTCCTAACTTATTACCTAGCGCCCTATGTACTTACCTAGCTAAGGTGCTAACCATATTATTCTCTTATCTATAAGTTACTTCTATACGCTTACCTAGCGTCCTTAAGTAGTCTAAAAATGTAAGACCTATTAATATATATAAATGAAATGCTTAGACTATATATAAGAGCTTACTAAACTTTTCTATCTAGTACCTTATAGTATGTCCCTAGTATCCCTTTTTTTAAGGCTTCTAATTAGTAGGTCTTAAGCCACTACTACCTATTTAGCTAGAGGGTATTACGGCACTAGTGGAAAATAGTAGATTATAGCGGATAATTATAGATAGTTTTAGATATTCTTTAGATAGGAGTAGTTATATAACTAGAAGATTGTATAAAATATTAAGCGGTGCTACTCTTCTTCTCCTTTCCTTTCTCTAGCTTTAAATTCTTATTTATAAACAATCTAATTATATAGGCTTATATATATCCCCTTTACTATACTTATACCTTAATTAACTAAATCGCTAATAGAGGGCCTATAGGCTTAACTCTCTAGGAGTAAGCACCTAAGTAGGTAAAGAAGTATAGTAGGCCTTTATATAAGCTGCCTAAAGCTTATAGCTTAGCTTTAGCGGCGTACTATTTATAGTAGTAGTTTTACAGCACTTAAAATCTCCTAAGCAGCCTATATCCTAAAAAAACTTCCGTCCCCTTATATACCCTTTAATAACGTTTTATTATAAGGTTAGCGTTCCCTATATCCCCTAATATAACTATATTAATATATAACAATTTTAATAGAGTTCTACTATAAATATATATAGATCTATACGCTAATGTATTAGTAGTATTAAGGCCTAAAGGGAATATTTAGCCACTAGTTAGAAATACTAAAATCTTTCTACCCTAATTTAATTTTCCCCTTCTTTTATTTACTTGCTTACTCTTACCCTATAAGCCCTAACTAAAACTTAGAAATTCTTTTACTAGTAATAAAACATTACTATATTAAATTTTTATTTCTTTATAAATATAAGAGAATAAATAGTATTTATAAGCTTTATAGTGTAAAGAATAAATAAGCGACTTAATTGTAAATATAGCTCTAGAGGCTCTATATATATATAAAGAAGGTGGAGATATAATAGGGTAATAGGTAATTAAAATAGGAATAGTAATCTATAGGTAATATTAATCTACAAGTCAATATATAGGGTGGCTGTTTTAGAGCTTTCTAGGTAACGATCTTGATACAGTATTAGTAGTTGGTTATAGTATTACTAGAGTAAACCTATATACAATTTATAGAATAAATGCTATACGTCCACTATTTAGTAGGTTAAAAAGTAGGTAATTTTAATATATTAATATAGTAAAAGAAGATAATTTTAGTATATTAATATTATAAAAGAAGTTATTAGTATATATGCTTTAATTAATATGCATAAATATTACTATATTATAATATATATACAGTATTAGTTATTAGATAATTGTAACTAACTATTAAACCTTATATATTACCCTATTTTACTAGCGTTAGCACTACCCTCGTATATCTTAGATATAGTTGAAATGACTTATAGGCTTTAGAGTTTAGGGTCTACTTTTATATATTTATACTACTTAATTTCTATAGATTTATAATTAAGTCGCTTATTTATTCTTTACACTGCAAAGCTTACAATAATTATTATCTAGAAGTAAGGGGTTACTTTAAGGTTAGATTAGCTAGCCTAAATAGGGATTAAAGTAAAAAGAAGTAATAGGAGTAGTAATAATAATAAAAGTAAAAGTAGTAGTAGAAGTAGTAATAAGGGTAGTAATAAAAGTAGTAGTAAAAGTAAAGGTAGTAGTAAAGGTAGGAGTAATAATAAGAAGTAATAAATTAAGTAATAATAGTAGAAATAGTAAAAGTAGGAATAAAAGTAGTAGATTAAGTAATAGTAGTAATAAAGATAGTAAAAGTAGTAGAGGTAGTAGTAGTAGAAGTAGTAATAATAGTAAAAGTAAAAGTAGAAGTAGAAGTAGAAGTAGAAGTAGAAGTAGAAGTAGAAGTAGAAGTAGAAGTAGTAAAAATAGTAGTAGTAGAAATAGGGGTAGTATTAGAAATAGAAGTATTAGTAGTATAAATAGGAGTAGTAGTAGTAGAAATAGTAGTAGTAGTAGTAGAAGTAGGAGTAGTAGTAGAAGTAGAAGTAAAAGTAGTAATAGTAGTAATAATAAAAATAATAGTAAAAGTAGTAGTAAAAGTAAAGGTAGGAGTAGTAATAGAAGTAGTAGGAGTAGAAATAGTAGTAATAGTAGTAATAGTAGTAGGAAGGAAAAAAAGAGTAAGTAAAAGAGAAGTAAGGGGAAAAGGAAAGAGAGTAAAAAGAAAGTAAAGAGAAAGTAAAGGTAAAGAAAAGAGAAAAGGGAAAGAGTAAAAAAAGGGAGAAAAGAAAGTAAAGAAGAAAAAAAAGAAGTAAAAAAAGGGAAAAAGAAGAATAAAGAATAAAAAAGGGAAAAAAAAGAATAGAAAAAAGAAAAAGGAAAAAAAAAGGATATAAGGAGAGTAATAGGGGAGGTAAAGGGGTAGTAGATAAAGTAATAGAGAAGGTAAAGGGATAGTAAAGGAGGTAAAAAGTAGTATAAAAGGTAAAGAGGTAGTAAAAAAGGTAGGAAGGTAGTAGGAAAAGTAGTAAAAAAGGTAATAAAAGAGATAAAAGGGTAGTAAGGGAAGTAAAAAGGTAATAGAGAAGGTAAAAGGGTAGTAGGGGAAGTAGAAAGGTAGTAAAGGAGGTAGTAAGAAAGGTAGGGAAGTAGTAAAGAAGGTAAAAAAAGTAGTAGGGGAGGTAAAGGGGTAGTAGAGGAGGTAAAAGGGTAGTAAAGGAGGTAAAGAGGTAGTAGAGAAGGGAGTAAAAAAGGTAAAAAAGTAGTAAAAGAGGTAAAAGGTAGTAGGAGAAGAAGAAGGGTAGTAAGGAAGATAAAAAGGTAGTAAAAAAAGTAGTAAAAAAGGTAGAGAAGTAGTAAAGAAAGTATAGGGGTAGTAGGGAAAGTAGAGGAAAAGTAGAGAAATAGTAGGGGAGGTAGAGAGGTAGTAAAGAAAATAAAGAGGTAGTAAAGGAGATAGGGGGGTAGTAGGGGAAGTAATAAAAAAGATAAAGGAGGTAGTAAAAGGGTAGTAGGAAAAGTAGTAGGGAAAATAAAAAAGTAGTAGGGAGTAGTAAAGGGGTAATAGGGGAAATAGAAAAGTAGTAAAAAGTAATAAAGGGGTAGTAGAGGAGGTAAGGGGGAAGGTAAAGAGGTAGAAAAAGGTAAAGAAGTAGTAAAGGAAGTAGAGGAAAAGATAAAGAGGTAAAAAAGTAGTAAGAAAGGTAGAGAAGGTAGTAAAAAGGGTAGAGAAGTAATAGAAAAGGTAAAGAAGTAGTAAAGGGAGTAAAAAGAAGTAAAAAGAAGTAAAAGAGAAAAAGAGAAAGTAAAAAGGGGAAGAGTAAAAAGGAAGAAGGTAAAGAGTAAAAAGAAAAAAGGTAAAAAAAGAAGGGTAATAGTAAAAAAGGGAGGAAAAGAAGAAAAGTAATAAAAAAAAAAAGGAGGGAAATAAAGTAAAGGAAAAGAAAGAGTAAGTTAGTAAAAAAGGTAAAAGTAGTAAAGGTAAAAGTAGAAGAAGGGGTAAAAAAAGGGTAAAGAGAGGGAAAAAGTAAAGGGTAAAAAAGAAAAAAAAAGTAAAAGAGAAAATAAAGTAAAGGAGAAGGTAGAGAAAGAAAAAGAGTAGAATTTAGTAAAAAAGGTAAGGGGTAATAGAGGAGGTAGGGGGGTAATAGGAAGGGTAGTAGAGAAGGTAAAGAAGTAGGGGAGGTAAGAAGGTAGTAAAGAAGGTAAGAAGGTAGTAAAGAAGGTAAGAAGGTAATAAAAAAGGTAAAAAGGTAGTAGGGAAGATAGAAAAGTAGTAAAGAAGATAAAAAGGTAGTAGAAAAGGTAAAGGGGGAGTAAAGGAGGTAAAAGGTAATAAAAGAGGTAGTAGGGAAGGTAAAGAAGTAGTAAAAAAGGTAAAAGGGTAGTAAAGAAATAGTAAAGAAGGTAGTAGAGAGGTAAAAAGGTAGTAAAAAAGGTAGGGAGATAGAGAAAAAGATAAAAAAGGTAAAAAAAAGAAATAGAAAAAGAAAAGAAGTAGTATAAAAGGTAGTAAAAAAAGTAGAAAAGGTAAAAAAGTAGGGAAAGTAAAAAAGTAGAAAAGGTAAAAAAGGTAGGGGAGGTAAGGGAGATAAAAAGATAAAAAAGGTAGAGAAGTAGTAAAAAAGGTAAAAAAAAAAGTAAAAAAGGTAGAGAAGAAAGTAAAAAGGTAATAAAAGAGGTAAAAAGGTAGTAAAGGGGTAGTAAAAGGGTAGTAAAGGGGGTAGTAGGGAAGTAAAAAAGTAGAAAAGTAGGAAAGTAAAAAAGTAAAAGAGTAAAGAAGTAAAGAAGTAAAAGAGTAAAGAAGTAAAAAAATAAAAGAGTAAAAAAGGTAGTAGTAAGAGGGTAAAAGTAGTAATAAAGGTAGTAAAAAGGATAAAAAAGTAGTAAAAAGGGTAAAGAAGTAGTAGTAAAAAGAGTAGAGAAGTAGTAAAAAGGGTAAAGAAGTAGTAAAAAAAAGTAAAAAAGTAATAAAAAAAAGTAGAAAAGTAGTAAAAAAAGTAAAAGATAGTAAAAGGGTAGTAAAAAAAGTAATAAAAAAGAAGTAATAAAAAAGGTAAAAAATTAGTAAAAAGGGTAAAAGATTAGTAAAATAAGGTAAAAAATTAGTAAAAAAGGTAATAGAAAAAAAAAGTAAAAAAGGGAATAAAAAAGAGTAAAAAAGAGAGTAAAAAAGGAAGTAAAAAAGAGAAAGAAAAAAGTAGAAAAGGTAGTAAAAAAGAAAGTAAAAAAAGTAGTAAGTAGTAAAAAAAGTAAAGA
>Ga0307507_10003641_pt1 | contig 29264 bp, 24 predicted proteins | sample 7_EM_MG_FD_207223 | JGI IMG/M metagenome (GOLD analysis project Ga0307507, IMG submission 207223) | Populus trichocarpa ectomycorrhiza microbial communities from riparian zone in the Pacific Northwest, United States - 7_EM | ecosystem: Host-associated > Plants > Roots > Unclassified | place... | reverse complement strand
AGACTGAATATGCAGATACTCCCTATCGATGGCCAGAACTCTCTCGTAATGCCTCGTCAGGAAGGAAATCAGTGTCGTAGATTTCCTATATAATGTGAAGAGCCGGTAGTCTGCTTCTGGCGGCACGTACGTTTCTAGTTCTGGTGCTTGGGGTGATGTGTGAGGAGGGGAAGGGGGAGGGGGGGTTTTTGGGCGAGGTTGAGATCGGGTTGGGCTCCCAGTGTGCTTACCGGTGAGGTTAAATGGGAGAATTGCCAGGGTGGGGGCGTTCGTGATCCGCAGGATGTGGTGCTCGGGTTATACGGATTTCTTTTGGCAGATTTGCTGGAGGGCGGTGGAGATGGGGGTGGTGGTGCTTACGCTTAGGGGGATGGAGTGCGCAAAAGTGGTGGTCGGGGAGATGTGGATTCGGAGGGTTTTGGAGGGGGTTGCGGGGGTGGGAGGGATGATGGGGAAGGTAGATGCAGGGGTGGAGGAGGAAGCTGGGAGAAGGGTTGAGGTGGTTGGAGGGATTATCTCTGTCGTTGGGACTGTTGATGTTTAGGTAGCAGTGGTGTTGGCGATGGTGGCTGGAATGGCCTTCTGCTTCGAAGAGCTCGTATTCTGTGTTGCCTTTTCGTTTTCCAAATTTGTCTCCAAAATTAGCAATTCCCTACATGGATAAGAAAAGCCCGCAAAACAAACATTGCTCCTCCATAGCCTCCGCAAGTGCAAACTCCCCCTCCAACTTTGCCACACCGCCCCTCTCGCCTCGTCGCCCGCTCTGCGCTATATAGCCCGTAATTGGCTGTGTCCTCTCTAGCGGTGGGAAATCCTCATCCAACTCCCCGTCATCGACCATTCGTAGAACCCACTTATTTTTGCCCTACATCTCTTCTTATATTCTGGCTCCTTTTTGGCTTCAATATATTTATACAACGTGAACCCCATTGCTTCCGCTACCGTAGTATCCCCAGACTGGACTTTTTGGGCTCACTTGATTATGACTTCGAATGGAGAGGAAGATTTGGAATACGGGACGTCCAGCTTCAGTGTTATTGGTGCATGCTCAGCATGTTCGCTTATACTCATATCTTGCGTAATCCTAAGGGGAGTGTATTGTGCTTGAGTACTACCTAATTTCACAAGTATCCGGATGCCTTGGCGCTGTGACGGCGAATTGGGTGATGTTCCAGGAAACCCTTAACCTGGGCTCTACTCAAAAGATTTCTAACTTGAAATGGCTAGGGCTCCTCCTAAACCACATTGGCAGTTAATTTCTCTCCATTATTAGATAGAGGATAGGTTGGAGATTCGGAGTGTGGAGTGATATTTTAAATAAATTAACCTTTGAGTGGGTTATGGGAATGTAAGGCTCGAGTAGCCGGAGTTTGGGCCCAGGTTTAAAGCTTCCGCTGGTGAGTCGGTTAAAAAACTTGGCACCAGGTTATCCGGATACTAGTGAAATTTGGTAGTACTGTACATAAACCTAGGTTGCGTCCCCCGTGTCCCGCAAACCCCCATCTCCCACACAAACAAACAGCTGATCCAAAATCATTACTCTGAAAACCGACTACTCTGAAAAACGCCTGCTGATACTTTTCAAAACATGAATAGACTCTTCTGTTTGTCCCTCCTTGCTCGCACAACTACGGTTGTTTCTTTGTGCTAATATTTTTCCCAGCCTTCGTGGCGCGCCATTCCTTCCAATCGGTTGCTACTCTCGGAATAGTCATCACGGTTGGTGGGCAAACGGTAAACCATAATTACCAAAGACACCAGGACAGGCTCCACCAGGAGGAACTCTTCTACAAGGAGCTTTATTACATGAAAGCCAAAGCCATCGAGCAACAGAAATTTCAAATTGAGTGTTCACAGAATAAGTAAAATTGTCGGCTCAGTAAAAGCAAAGAAAAAGAGAGATGGGGGCCGGTGGAGCATTTGCTTTTCTTTTTTTTTGTTCTTTCCGAGGTGGTTTGCTTTAGGGAGGATGGGCTGGGAAGCATGTGCTGGGGAGGTTTTTCAATGGATCCCGTAAAATAATTCTTCCAATTGAAAGTTTGGTGTCCTGACAGAGCTGCTAAATATGTAATTCTCCATAAGAGAAGAACTATTCGTATTATGACTATCGTGTGATGACAAACTATCCATAAAATCAGGAGATTTTTTAGAGCCTACCTGGGGACCTTCATAGAGGTATTGCGTGTAGCTCCCAGAAAGGACGAAATCTTAACCCAGACTCCTTCATGCTCTAAATCAAATTCTCCGGAAGCCTCTAGGCGCTTTAATATTCCTAACTGGAATACTGCAAATCGGACTTGAGCTCGGAAGACGTCTCGCGGGAAAAGTAACGACTCTATCAATAAGTCTCAAGAGAGGTGATATTATTAGATATCTTCACACTAGGTTGGATGGGATACAAAGCCAAATGCGATGGACAGCTGTCTGGAGGCAGACATCTTGAAGAAAATCCTCAAAGATATTTCCGCAATGTAGGTAGAAGTAATGACGCTAGAGAAGCTACCTCGAGCTATCACCCGCTGACAGATCCATAGTTAGATTCTTACTCGTCTCGCTGAATATCTATTCAATCATGCAAGAAACCACGATCCATTGCAGGCCACAAAAGCTTGGTACAGTGCCTGATGACTTGGGGCCCGGGGGTGCTCACTCTGTGACGTTGGATCGGGTGAAGGGACAAGGTGGGGAGGAAGCAAGAGTGGGCATAGCTGCTTTGATGTGGATCTCTCATTCAGAGTGCCGCTTGAAGGTCTATGAACTGTGTCACGCTTTAGCAGTCGAAATACGGTCACCGAATCTCGATGCCAACAATGTCCCTTCAATAGGGCTATTAAGTTACTAGTTTCTTGTCTAGGACCTATTGCCGTAGTGAAAGAAGGATCCACAGACCGGTTTTATTCACTTTACGGTTCAAGAATACCTCCGAGCCCGTCCTGCGCTTCTCAGTTCGGCCCGCTCAACAATGACAGAAACACGCTTAAGTTATCTGACCTCTAAGCGTATCAAGGCTTTTTCGCACAGTTCCGATTCCGATTTCAAAGATTCAGATCTCCAAAGGACGCCGTTTCTCAAATATTCTCTGTATTGGGGAATACACACAAAAAGGGAGCCTTCGGATCTTGCGAAATTGCTTGCGATAAAGTTATTTGACGACTAGAATAACTAGATAAAGCTATCCACCAAAATCCTCCCAGAAGAACAGGATCTTTACTGTCAATATATCAACTTTGATTACTCTTCCCTGTTCACTAGATTGCACTTTGCGTCACTCTTCGGAATTGTTGGGGTTATAGGTTTAATGGCGGTGGAAGGTTCAAGTTGTGACATCAACTAAGAAGACTCTGTAGGTAATACACCTCTAGTGTAGGCTGGCGAGAACGGTCATGAGGGGGTGGTGGAAGTGCTGCTCGGGTGAGACCACATTAACCCTGGCAGCCCAAATCTGCACTGCCAAACACCACTCTTTTATGCGACTCGGAATGGGCACCATGGAGTCGTGGAAATACTGCTCGGACTGGTCGACATCCAGCCCGCCAATTGGATTACGTCGGCTGACACCACTCATTTTGGCTGCTTGCAAATGGCACGAGGAGGGGGTGAAAGCACTACTCAGACCGGACAAAGTTACTGATACTGTCAGAGCGGGATTGTAGTCTCATCAAAGGGTATAATATCGTAAGTCGCCGTTGTTGTCACTATATACCACTCGTATGTGTGACACTACGGCTGTTGAGAAGAGAAGAGCGAAACAAAAGTCTATTTCCAGGGGCACGGCTAACGCATCCAAGAAACATAAGTGATGAAACAGAACAAGATAAATTGGAGCATCTGGCAACAGTTCTCTTGTTTTACGAGAATCTTTAAATTTCCAATTTTCTCATCGGAGATGATCATTTGAGATCACTCTTTTTGAAGGGCTTCTACGTGGGGAACAAATGCCTGTTTTGTCACATATTAGCCTATGCATTTGGCTCGGTGTCACGAGAGCGTACTGGACTAATTAACATTGAATTTTCCTGCTGCGAGATTCGCTCTTGGCTCCTGTAATTAGTTGTTCGACCTCTGGAATCTTCATCCTAAGTGTTCTAGTGAGGAGAGCCATCCCAAAGGCTTCAAAGACATGCTCCGTTGTAAGAGGAAGAAATGCGCCCATTCCTTTTGCGTTTTATTTGCTGGCCAAGTCTTGAGAGAGATTTTCATCTGTTCGTGATTAACCTTGTTGAAACCGGTGTCTAGAATAAACTTGTCTAAAGAGGCAGCAATCTTGAACTGTTGGCCTTTCTACAAAGTTAGCCTCGGGTAAGCGGTAGGAGTGAATCGCCTCTTAGCTGCTTTCCTAATTTGCCGGCAGCTTCGTTCACTTGTGCATAAAACCTGCACAAGTTACCTTCAGCGGGCAAAGTCCCATCCTCGCTCGTGAGCTCGCATTCGTATTCGGTAATATCTAGCCGGCCGCCAGGCTTCAGTGCACTATTGCTCAAAACATCAGCCTAACAGTGGCCCTGGAATAGCAGGCATACTCACTTGAACGATTGTTTGATGAGTCTTCCCCAATTCTTGATTCTACCATTCAAGTGGTGAATATGAATTAAATCAAATGAGTCCCTTGCAAGGGTCCGTTCCGATTCTGTGCCTTCAATCTTAAAACTCACATTGGGAGGAACCCTAAAAGCTTTGAATGAGTGCGAGCGGTTTCTGGGAGCTCAGATGGGCTACGCACCAGCTCTATTGAATTGGACTAAGATCTGTCCCAATAACATATCCAGAACGGTAGGTTCTGCACACTGTTATAAGTAGAGGATCTTCACTGTTACTAAGGTCGACATTTACTCCGCAGCATCAATAGCCCAGATTCCTGTGTCGGTTCCAACATCCAAGATCCTCTAAATGTTATTGTGCCTTAACAAAATTAACCGTACATCAACGAACAGGAAAAACTTCGGCCATAACAACAGCACTCCCCCACCAGCCTCATTGTCATGAAAAAAAAGGAGGTGATATAAAAAAATAAATACATAGTTAGAAATTAATATTTTATCTTGAGAAATATCTTTAGGAGGTGTTGAAAATTCTGGGTGATGAGGAGGGTTGCGTTGCCATCAATGGTTTGTGTACGGTTAATTTTGTTAACTGACCATATCATCGACAGGCTCTCTTACCAACTTGCCATCGAGTAGAAGAAGATAGACGTGATGAACGATGTCCAATCTAGTATTGTTTAGCAACGTCACTCAAATAGGTATTCAATTCTGGACTAACCTCTCTTGTTCAGCCTTGTCAGAAGATATAGTCAGGGAGTGGGGTATACTACTCTAATATACAGTACATGAGTTTCTCAACGAGGAAAACACCGTGGGTACCGCATCCTATCTAACACCATGCTAGTTCAGTCATCTAAAACTCCGTCTGCAGTATCGTATTAGGTTAACAGCAAGGCCGTTGTGAACACAATCAGTCCGATTCAATTGAATTCATGCTGAATCATGCACTAATTTGATATCAAATTCTATAAAGTGCTAATTTCAAAAATGAGTAAAAAGAAAAAGGAGCTAGTACTGTATTCCAGTAATTGAGATCGACAGTGACTGAAAGATCAAAATTTATAGCGGAGCAGGGAAGCGTTCTATACTGAGGCATATAGTCATGAGGAATCAAAACTCTCCATCCTCCGCTTCAAAAAGAAAGAAAAGAAAAGAATCCTCGCCTGCTAGGGCCTCTTGTGCTATTCCAACGTGACCTTGAGGAAACGCCATGATTGCGTACAAACACCCCAAATAATGCCAATTACTGATTTTTAGAGCCGGGAAAAGTATTGTGCAGGTACTAGGTGGGTCCAGATTAGGACGAAAATTATCCGAAGAAGTAATGATGAATCCAGCCCGAGAGGAGTGTGGACTTCAAGAAACCCATGCTTTATATTAGGCATTCAGCGCCCGCCCCGCCCCCCCATCCATACAGGCACTATGCTCAAGGGCTGACAGGTTACCGGAAACTCTTCCGGGAACAGTGGAAAGGCTAAAGAAATCTGACTGCACACTGCACACAAGTCTGCATTTTGAAGCCCCAAATTTTGACCGCAACTAACCGATTAGCCTTAATTCGCCAGGTGTGCATGCCTCGTTTATTCATGCGCTTACGGCGCCTATCAAAGTATCCATGCCCACAAAACAAGCTCAGCAACCTACTTTAGCGGCAAATGGAAGAAGGTAATTGGAATCAATTCGCAAAGTTCAGCACAGCGTAGCCAATCCGGCCGTGGTTTTTTCAGTAGCTGACTTAATCAGACTATCTGGTGTAGTCTGGCTTCGAGCGGCCTTCTAACTAGGCCCACCCGGACTCCTGATGTTGGAAATCGCAGTGTTATTGCCGCACTTGAATGCCGGATGTGCCCTCACTACAAGGCCGCACTAGTACGCGTATTCATTAGTCAATGACGTGCAAGCTATGAAAATTGTTTCCACACCCCTGCTTGTTTCTCTTTGTTTCCCTCCTATTCTTTCTCTCGCTTTCTCTCTCTTATCTTCTTTCTTCTTTCACCCCACTTGTTCCTCAAGCCTTTCCTTTTTCAACAGCACAAACAATTAGGATCTCCATCTCCACATAATACAAACATTCTGTCTCCACTTAAGCCATTCCTCTCTGCTGCGTAAAACCCTCAGAGTAAATCATTACCTCCGCATCAAATATCTTCAACATCGGATATCTGCAGATGTCCGAGTGATCGACTATGATTGCTATGCTTGACGATCCGGAGTTATTGGGATTCCCGTATATATAGACATGTATTGAACGGGGCTCTAGCCTATACACCGACGGTCTCCCACATACCCGAGTATACTGGTAGGATATGTCACTTCCACTGTCGCTTGTGGCCATTGGTGGAAATACTTCAGGGCGCGGATATGATAATGATTGCACACGAGGGGTGCGCTATACACCTAGATTCCGCCCTGACCTGTTGTGCTCAGTCCGGTAATGAGGGTTAAAATATAAGAAAAGTTTTGCGATAAGGGCCGGTCAGGATGAAGGGCGGCCGGGAGAGCCACACGGCGGGGATGAGCCAAGAAGGAAAAATATCAGGGGATTCGAGGTGGGCAATGATACACAAGTGGTGGGAAAAATCTCGTGGTGATAAAAATAGCAAATTGGAATGTGGGAGGGGACTATCTGCATTTTAGGAGTATATCGAGCAACTGTAAATTGTGCAAGATCTACACCCTGCCTGATCGTTTAAACCTACCGGTTTCAGTTTCTCTTTTGAAGATCCAACCCTAAACCATCTGAAGATACCTTCGGATATTACACGTTAGTAGAAAATATGTGCAAATACAGTATCGCCAAAAAATACCCGCGGCACCGAAAAAAATATCTACCGACAACGTGGCATATCCTAGAGTTCTGGTAGTGCAGCTAGGTATCTAGGAATCCGGGCCTATATAATCCGGTTTAGTCACATTTTGACTTCTCCTGGCCACCTGCCAACACTGTAAATGCCTGTTACCTCTCCCTGGATCCCCAGGTGCATAGCATGTTTTCCGGAGTCATCCCGTATCACACCTCAACCTGTCATAAAGACAATCCGACGACTCCATGGAAAGAAATCCACCATCGCCTGGGAGTAGTTCACCGGTCATTTCAGCACAGTTTTCCGGCAACTCTGCTTCCAGCCGTATTTCGCGAAATTCTGCTTTACCACTGGATGTTCTTGACTGTCGAAGGGGTGAAATCTATGGGGCTATATCTCCTATAGCCTCCTGTCACCTTTACTGTCCTCAGGGTTTCATACACGAGTGTGATACACTTTTCAGAATTAGTTTCTGTTTGCTGTGGGAATTATTTATGGGCCATGTTTGGATCTCGAATATGGGATGAGGGGGGGGCACAGCGATCCATAAAGTTCCGACACCATTTCTTTACTTTCAATAATTCCTTTGTGGTGTAGTGGTATCACACCCGGCTGTAATATTCAGTTAACCGGTTGGTCCCCAGTTCAACTCTGGGTGAAGGGACTTCTTTTTGGAAAATGTAGGGGAATTGCTGTTGGAAATCGAGGAATTTAGCCGGTACACCGGGAGTGGGGTAAGTCAATCCGACAACCCATTCTTCTTTTGCGATGGAGATGCGGGGGTGGGCAAGACCCGATTAGGCAGCAAGGACAAACCTCGAGGACGGGGAGAAAAGGCGCAAGTGTCGACGTCATGCGATGTTAGTTTATTGGTGATAGACAGCTTATACTATCAGGCCAGAGGACAAAATGGAGCCTTTGCATGCTTTTACGTTGATATCGCGGCCCGCCGCCCCAGGCATGATAATAGGAGTGGAGTGGTACTGTATGAGTGCGAGAAGGGAGCCCAACGAGAGATCTAGAAGTGCCTGATTAGGTAGGGTATTGGTAGAGGGGAAAAAAGAAGATCCAAAAAGATATCCCTTCGCCCAGAGTTGAACTGGGGACCAACCGGTTAACTTAACATTACAGCCGGGTGTGATACCACTACACCACAAAGGAATTACTGGAAGACATAAAAAGGTGTGGGGGATTTATGGAGGGTTGTGAACCCTCCTTATGTCCCGTTATCAGGAGTCAATCACGGTCCTAAAAGAATTCTTACCGCAAAAGCAACTAATTCTGATCTTCAGACAGCAGGGAGTTGCACGGCTTTGCTAAAATAAATACTTCCTTAACGCCTGCGATCACTCGCCGTTATGGATACTTGCCTCTAATGGCTAAGTACCCCTACCGGAAGCCCTTCTGGCCAACCTGTCTGTCGTAGAGGACGAAAATATTTAGCCTTCAGAAGGGGTAGACGGCGGCCAGGACCACCATAATGTAATATGTTGTATAGCTCCATTAGAATCTTGACCCTAATGTAGCAGAGAAACTGCATATTTTAGTATTAGCAGATACTTCACTTAACGGATAGGCTAACACACTGGCCTAACTACGGTCGGCTACCTACCAACCAATTAAGGACAGCGCCAATTCGTTGAGTCTGGAACAGGTACTAAAGGGTTGAACACAAGTAGACGGGGGCCCCTCGGACGTCTAGAGGCGCTCTCAGTGGTCCCGTCCGTCCAAGACGGGGTGAGGACGACAATGGACGAGACAGTCTCGACCTTGGACGGGACGGCCGTCGACTACAGACACGCAAAAACACTCAATGAGACAAACAATAGTACTTAAATAAGTTAAGGCTGAAAATGGAAATAAAAATAAAAAAAGAAGAAAAGAAAAAGTGGGGCAAGAGCTTCATGCCAGGGGTGGCAGTCGGACTGCCGTCGACGGCCGTCCGACTAGACGACTGGGAGCACTGTAAGTCTGCGAGGTACAGTCAGTGTGTAAGTTTTGTAGGTTACACAGGGGGTGAGAGTGGCAGTCCTCGTTTGTGGAACCTATAAAATTTACACTGTATCATGCCTCCATAAGGAGCATCGTCGCACATTACTACTAGCGGCCATACTGTGCAATACATCTTGTGTACTAGTACTAAGTCGTTGTTGCGCGCCATTACAATGCGGCCAAGATGGACACTAAAACACTTGTGCTCCTTCTCGTGAGTGCTAACAGTTCCTAGATTCTTCAGGTTTATGTGAGCTATTACTTAACTTATCCTAGAACTGAGACACTCGAGATATTGGTTAGTAGGGAAGTATCGGCTCCTAAGCGGCGGCGAGACCAAAAATAAACGCCAAGAAAACAAAACGCCAAGAGTTAAAGCAACTCAAACAAACTTCAATCGCCAATGTGCAACTTGTCGTGGAGAAGTTCTCTCATTTACTTGCTTGCCCTCACCCTCTCAACCGCTCAACTAGCCAACCAGCTAACGGTAATGCCAGGGAGATATATAAACTAGCGAAATCTACCGCCTTTCCTCCCAGCGATCACGGCTTCTCTCTTACACGTATGCCCTCTTTCTGTTTGGCGAACTCTCGCGGAAATAACAAAAGACAAAGATCATCAGAACTCCCACTCCTCATAGTGCCCAAGCATCCGGCGCTTTCCTTCACCTTCCTACACGTTCATGTATCCGGCTCTGTGAGTGATGTATGGCTTCCTTCGCTGGATTGATCATAGGCGCATATCCGAGGCGTTTGTCTCAATGGAAATGGGATAAGAGAGCACAATATTCCCAGTGCGCGCGCGATACATGCAGAGCAGCGCCAACAACTTCCAACGACCGTAAAGCTCTTGCTTGATTTGTACCAATAAATTAACTCAATATCCGTAGACACAATTGCTTGATCCCCGGGCTTGGTTAGGTATCTCCATGAGATTCCATCATGTTTGGCAAGTCGCACTTGATCACATCACACAAGTCTATATCGCAAGCACATTTATTCTCTTTTTTTTCTTCTTTTTATTGAAATTTTCCCTTCATGGAGGAGAATGGAAACTATTATACAAGTGAAACCTGGATCCCTTTCAACAAAGTGCGTATCCCATGTTAGTCTGCCCTACATGATTGTCGACAAAGAAAATCGAAGACGGGCCCTAGTAAACATCGCGACCGACATGTTAGTAAAACAGGAAAAACGCAATTGACGAACGATCCACCCTAAGATGTCCGTTCCTTGACTCATGGGAGATTTAGTAAATGATAGTATTATTCTTCCTTATAGAAACAAATGACTCTATAGCCCATGCAACTGGTGTCGAGGGAGCTCTTTGGAGAATTGGGTGGACCCACGGAGAATTGGAGCATACCAGATCGCATGGGATAGGAGTCGACAAGAAAAGAAAAAGAATTTCTAGCCAGTGACTGTTAGTAAATAGATGAGCATGCAAAGGAGGGCAGACAGGGAAACTGGGTTCCACCCCCGGAAAAATAGCCAAAGCAGTATCTGATGGAGGAATCAACGATATTGTGAAAAGCGAAAAGAATCACTTAGGTGACATCAGGCATTTCCAGCGACTGAAAAGAATACAGAACAAAAGATAGATAGCCAAGGAATTCGAGGAAACCCTAGATTGGGAGGATAAAATCGAGTCCAACACGGAGGATTGGACCATGGATCTCACCTGCGGTAGTCTCCCCCAGCCAATCGTCTCGCTAAATATCGACGCTATCTGTAAGAAGTCACAATCAGTCGCAGGCCGCAAAACCTCAGCAAAATGATCGCTGGCTTCGGGGCGGGGGATGCCTACAGTGAAACCTGGGGTCGGATAGGGAACAAGGTAGGAGGAAGAGAGGCTCAGCATGCTGCTTTGAGGTGGATCTCTCATTCGCGGCCTCACTTGAAGCCCTCATGAACCCTGCCGCGCTTTGGCAATCAAAATTGGGTCTCCGACCGTGTTCCCAATGTTCCGGAGGCCCCATGGGGCCCCGCGGTGGGGGTTTCAAGAGCCCCGAATAGGCTCGGACCGCTTCCAACAGTCTTCCAGGGTAGCGAAATCCTAGGGTAGCCATCTTTGGCTCGGACGGTAGGCTCCATAGGGTGGAATAGTAGTTTTTGAGGGTAGGGGTAGGACTGCAGGCATACCAAGAAATGGCGGGGGGAGATGCGAGACGGCGGAGGACTTTCAAGGTTAGAGATCTTGTTTTCCATGGAGGTAATTGGAGGACTGAAGGATTTTACGGAGTGAAGCGAAGTAGTAGAGTAATTTGTGTTGAAGCGATTAAGAGCGTGTGAGATGGCTTAGGAAAAGAAGGAAAGCAAAACCAGGCAAAAACAAGGAGGAGGGAAAAAGCTTGCATATCCCATGTGTGTACACGCGTACTGTGGCCTACCAGTGCTGGTATTTTAAAGAGGAATTGCGGGGGAGTGAATTAGTGACATTCCATGCTTCAGCCCCCGAGCCTACCTATCTCTACTCAAACAAACTGAATTGATCTCCAGGGTCGGGATCTCGGAGTCTAATTTGTGATATGCCTTCGGCTCTGGAATTAATCTTCGGGTTTTATCAGCTGCCCTATTGATAATTGATTTAGGAGCATTTCAAATCTAAGGGAGCATTAGGGGTTAGCCCTACTCCCAGTTTTCCATGACGCTGAAGCACCACCGATATGGGGTGCCTACGTTAGACTAGTTGACGAGCCATGGATAACTAAAGTGGGGTGCCGCCATGAGAAGCACATTTTGGTCGCATAATATAAAGCCGGCGTGGGCAGGACATGATGGACCTAAAGATATTTGTAGGATTTTGCCATATAGGAGACCCCCAGGAGTACAGTCAATCCGTCTCCTTGGTACATACCCCCGACAGCCAATACTGCCTTAGTCATCTTTGATATAGTGAACAACTGGCTATAGTGAACACTAGGCGCCCTGTTTTTGTCGTTCACTATAGCCAGGGGCGACTGTAGCTAGGCAACAAGCAAATAGCCTAAAGTAGGCACCCTAGAGCAAGCAAATGACCATTACCGTCCTGGGGTGGCAAAACCTTTGCTTTTTTCTTTTGCTTTCATCCAATTTGAGGTAGATCAACAAAGTCAAGTCTTGGAATAGAATTCCATTGTAAAGCGAGCCCACTATGACAAGAATGTCCATTCAAACAAGCCCTGTCCTATTAGAGTTCTTTGGGTGTTCTCGCCTCTCTGTGTTCTCGCTTTATCTTGTGTGAGAGCAGGGATATGAGAGAAATGCCGAAACCCCGCACAGGAAGGTCCTGTTCCGATGCCAAGAGTTGGATCGGGAGATTGTGACTCCATGAAGTACCAAATGGCAAGCCAGAAACGTATACAAAACTCCCTAATTGCACAGACTATGCAAAAAAGACTTAACTCTGCTTCGGTCTTTTAATACACACTGCCACACTCGAGCGCTATTATCTCCAAACAGGTGACTTCGTTATCACCACTCTCTTTTCTTGAAAGGCTCCTATTGTCATCGTAAACCATCACTCGTCTAGTTGTTAAATAACTTTAACGAGAGTAACTTCGTATAATCTGAAAGCTCCCTTTTTGTTTGCATCCCCCAACATAGAGTGGAGTATTTGAAAAAGGGTACGTCCTTGGGGTCGGGAAACTGAGAGATCAGAAGAGTTTTGACATGGTGACAGATCAGATGACGTAAGTATATTTCTGTCACTGTCGAGTGAGCTGAACCAAAAAGCCGGGGATCACTCTGGATGTACTCGAGTACCATTGAACCGTAAAGTAGATCAACCGGAATGTGGAAGCTTCCTCGTCTGTGGCTAAAATTTCCAGAAAATAGGCGAGCAATGCCCCGATAGGAGGATCGTTGTCGGCATCGAAATTTGGTGACTAACTTAGTATTCCCAACGGCTTCTTGGATGTACCGGACAAACTATGTACCGTGGTCAATCATTATTTGGGTGAGCGGAGGCTCTACGCCCGACAGCTTGTAGCACCAAAATAATGAGGGAAGAGCAAAGTAGCTACTGCACCCACTGCACCGGCTTCGGAATAATAAAAGCAGCAGAATCCAACCATCTTGCATGCAAATTAGAGAAGTAGTGAGCCCAGAACCCCCACGCTCGGTGCTTCAATGTTTGTACTTCAAAGTACGATGGCACTGTACCTGAATCGACCAAATAGGTATGTGATTCGGAGGTGTAGTCGCACGGAATAAGGATTCGCAATTGTTATGGAGGACTTGACTCAGTAAATTCCTTTCATTAAGCCTTAGGAACTCTATCCTCAAACTCAAAACTCCTGGTGGGCGGGGGTTAGGTAGGTAAAAAAATTTCTTCCCTATCTCCTTGTTCCTTATATCCAAAATAATTTGTATGTAAATTCATTTTTTACTACCCCTGCTCATTCCCTACCTCCCGTTCACTACACTATAGGGCCTTTTTTCATTATAGCAAACAGAATCTGGTGGGATCCGGATTTTCCTGCTCTTGCCATTCATTATAGCCAGGGATTCACTGTGTCCAGGTTCACTATAGCCAGGGGCAACTGTAGACCGGAACCAGCTGAGGAGATCCTTGAAGCAGGATACTGTATACAGCGCACACAGCGCCTAGCGTTCCACTCGGGTGTGCTCCACACTTTAATCTAACCACCTCCTTCGATCTTAATACCGAGTGCACGATCGGTACTTGTATCCCCCAGACTAAATTAAGCAGAAGAAAAAGGATGGTGATTTTGCCTTTACTAAACTGTGGTATATACAGTCGCACCTCGCTGTAGGGAACCTCTTTGTACTGAAAAATTTGCTATTCTCAGGCGTTCCGGCTGAGGGCAAGCACCTGCTCTCACCTATTTTGTGCACTCCGTGGCGTGATCGAATGTTGGAGTGGGAATACAAGAAACAAGTGATTGCCTCTATGTGAGTTCTGTGGACAATAGCCTACCACCTTAGAAGATATTTGATGTGGAGGAAATGAATTGTCATCTATCGGAAATAACTAAACACGTTCTGGAGTAACACAAAAGGTTTTTATAGACCTTGCCAATTAGGCACTACTAAGTAGGAGCCTTAACGCAAAATACTGAAGTGTTCATGCCTACTTGTAAGCGAAGGGTGTTTTGTGAACACGGCTGCTACTGCATACAGCCAAAATTTGGCTCTCTTGTTTAGATCTTGGTGTTATCCAATATTCGTCGTATTTATAAATGTCGTTCAATCAGGAGTAGCTAGCCGGGAAATTGCTCTGATAAGGCCTTTTAGTCAATCTAGCATTGCTTATCCTCGGCTCTGGAAAGCGAGGGATTTTATCTCGTGGCAGAAAAAGCGAATTAACCCTACTGTTGGCAAGTGCTGGGGGATTTTCAAAATCCGCCGTGAGAAAACGGTATCATACCCACAAAATCTCACATAGAGTCTATATTACACTAGTATAGGCCATGAGAAGGGATTATTTTGCAGCTTAATCTCAAGTTAGTGAACATTAAAGCTATAGCCGGTACTTGCACTATAGTCGCGTCTCGCTGTGGCGGATTGCCAAAATCTCAAGAATCTATCCGGGGCGGCCGATCATCCTGAACAGCAGGTTAAATTTTGGGGCACAAAAAGTCAGAATTCAGTGAATTTTATCCGGGGCAAGGGGAAATTCGGGAGAGTTAAGGCTGAAACAACATGGTGTGACTAGAGGGGAGGCCCGACCTCAGCTGATGCCTGCCCCCTAAGCGCCACCGAAAAGAAAGCATCCAGCCTCACCTACCGTATTTACACGAATAAAATCATTCTAATAGTTCCACGTCTGCACGCCTCCACACAAGAGAAGATCATGCCGGAGTACCCGTAAGAACTCGAATATAAGAAAAATGTGCTAGGACGTTGGAGTTGCCACTCCTAGTAAGGCGCCTCGTATATTCCTCCTCTTTTGTCTCAGCTGAGAGCTGAGTTTGCGGTGATTTCCCCTCATGTAGCTGAGAAGGGAAATTCCAACGTCCTAGCACATTTTTCTTCTATTCGAGTTCTTACGGTATTGGCGCCTTCCTTTATTCAAACAATACGCGGGAAATTATAAACTTGCTTGTGCCAATCCTGGGTTTGCGGTGGTATTATGGGATATGGAGGATTTCTCGGTAGCCCTCTCTGGGAATATTATATATTCTCCCTTCCGTCCCTCTGCAAGAGCGAGAATATCAACCCAGGCAATCCTCCAAACTGAAGGGAGTCAGCTCGTGCCCGAAATTTGATCTGCCTAAAAATTTAGTCAGCGATACCACGAACAACTTGGTATATCTCGGACTACCCCCTTAAAATAGGTACTTGTTAAGCTAATGAGAATAACGAAGATCCCCTTGCCGCAGTACTGCACCCCCTCATTATGGAAATTGATGTCAGCGCCACAAAGAATACCTATGTCACAAGCATCACAAAGCTTTTCTGGATGCCGACAAATTCAGGCGGGGTCCCAGCTGTCGCCGTTAGCAAAAGAGCTTCCCTTTACATCTCCTCGGCGTATACCATCCTGATACTCCTGATTTTTATGTTCGGATGGAGCTTAATCCTAGCCATTTCAACGGAATTCTGGCCCAGGAGCGACAACACAGACCGTCTGAGTCTCTTAGCTGACATCCGGAAATCTGCCCAACCGATAGATGCAGTTAGGATAATGGTACCCTACTGGAAGCGAGAGATACTCAACATGCTTGGGCGCAAACCTAAAGCCGCCTCCCCAGTTCTGGAAAGCAAAGAAGTCCAGACTAGTCTAGTCTACCAAAGTCCAAACACCATTTCAAAGGACAATAGCCCCCAGAAAGAGATAACGGAGATTATCCAAGAGGAGCAGAACCAAACTCCGGAGAGTCCCTCGCCATTTAAATCCAAGGGCGGGGCGAGAACTCTATTGTGGGACCTCCTGTTTGTATTTACCGCCTTAGCTATGGCTGTTGGAAATTTGGTGGCGGGTATTTTAGTACCAGCACAACTCTTGATGGGAACGGTCGCCCCTGTGGCTAAGGATGTCATCTTCTACCCCGACGCCGGACGTTACGTCCTAGATGATTACAGCGGCGCCGGAAATGCTAAATTGGATCTATTGAATGCCCCTTCAGCACTGCGCTCTCTTGGAGTTATCGAGCTTTCAGAATCTACCGTCCGAAAACGAGTAAATGTATCTGGCCAGACGAATGGCGGTTTGGCCGAACTGTGGTACGACTATAATGTTACCGGGGTGGATATGGGGCTACAGAGCGATCCCAAATTGATGCTCATGGTCAAAGGTTCATGCCGCACCGACTATTCCCTGGTCCTGGAATCTACCGACACAGTGGACACCTACAAGCTCTTTGGAAATACGACATTTGAGGTCAAACGCGAACAGGAGGCGGATCTTCCTCCAATGGTATATTTTTGGTTAGACCGAGACACCGTTCGTGATGGATCCAACTTTTCATTTGTCATGATCGTTCATACTGCCGGCCTCTATAGCCACACCGCTAGTCAAGACCCATGGTACAGTACCAACCGGAGTGAGACAAACGGATCCGCTGCATACCAGGTGCGCGGGGGGCGACCAGCTCTCAGTTGCTGGGAAGTTAACAAGTGGCGTCTTAATGGCAGAGATGTGGACACCAATGGGTTAAATGCTGGTGGGTTGCCTGGTCTAAAATTGGACAAGCTATGGGCCGAGACAGTTTTCCCGCGCGAGTTTTACATCCCACGCATTGCCAGCCTGGCTTGGGCCGCAGGGCTATCTGCACTGAAATCGGCGTCCTATTCTTCACCTCCTGAGTATATTCTGGATGCTGGGGCATCCACCTTGAGCGGTGACTTCCAGCGTTTGGTGTTGGCTAGTTGGGTTAGTAGCCGAAATGTCGTACGCGATACAACAAGATATAGGAGGAGCGATTTGGTAAACCTTGCTGAAGGATCAGGAGGCTCTGTGGATGCTGATTCCGCAAAATTCGTTCTTGAAAGTAGAGATGTTGCAACCTTGTCTGTCCGGATCCTTGTCTCTGTCCCAGCTATTCTCTTGTTCCTTTTTATCGTGCAGGGGAGCTTGAGTTGGGTGCTCCGGCATCCAAAGTCCGAGAAAACAGAGAGGTCTTCATGCCCTAAGTAAGAAATTTCCGGATATATTTCGCCTCATTCTATCGCTTTTTTCGGGGAACCTTCCTCTTAAATGGCGTTTAACTGCCGTTTCTCCTTCTTTTTGTTTATTCCTTAACCAGCATATCAATGTCCAAAATATGTTACGAAATTATTCACATTTCACATTTCTATTGTCTACGCTATGTGGGTGGCCTAGGTTGGTGGCCTTCATGAATTAACGTGTGGTCCTGGAAAGTACAATCGTAAACTTTGTTTTCTTGTTCCGAGCTCAGTCTATCCAGGCCAGTGGAATCCTAGAGCTGTCATCTTTGGCTCGGATGGCTGGTTCTGTAGGGCGAGACAGTGATTTTCGATGGTAGGGGTAGCACTGCAGATATATTAAGTGTAGGGGTGAAGTATTGGGACAAGCAGGGGTAGCGGAGGCCTGTGCATATGCCTTAGAAGGAGTATCAATGAATCAAAAAAGTAAGATAACTATTAATCCCAGTAATCCCACCACCACTCTGCTCCTCCCACCAAGAGATGGCCGGGGGAGATGCGGGACGGCGGAGGACTGTTGGGGATAGAGATGTTTTGTTATCACTGGAGGTAATTGTCTGACTGAAGGATTTTATGGAGTGAAGCGAGGTAGAGTAGTTTGTGTTGAAGCGATTAAGAGGTTGTGAGATGGCTTGGGAAAAGAAGGAAAGTAAAGCAAAGCAAAAACAAGGAGGAGGGAATCATTATAGAGGAAAAAAAACCTCCAATGCTTGCGTATCCCACGTGTGCACACCCGTACTGCTGCCTACAAGACTTAGTGCTGGTATTTTAAACAGGGATTGCGGGGGAGTAAATGAGTGACTTTCCATGCTTCAGCCCCCGAGCCTACCTATCTCTACTCAAACAAAGAGAATTGATCTCGCGGGTCGAGATCTCCGAGTCTAATTTGTGATATGTCTTTGGCTCGGGAATCAATCTTCAAGTTTTATCCGCTGCCTCTATTAATAATAAGTTTAAGAGCATTTCAAATCCAAGGGAGCATTACGGGCTAGTAGCCCTATTCCAAATTTTCTAGGACGGTTGTTACCATCGATATGGGGCGCCTATGTTAAATGAGTTCACGAGCCATGGATAACTAAAGTGGGGTGCTGCCATGAGAAGGACGTTTTGATCGCATAATATCAACGCGGCGTGGGCGGGACATCAGAGACTAAGAATAATTGTTAGAGTTTACCATATAGGAGACCCCCAGGCCCAGTCTATCCGTCTCTTCGGCTATCGGGCGTAGGGCCTCCGCTCACCCAAATAATGATGGACTATGGTACATAGTTTGTCCGGTCCTACAATCGGGGCATTGCTCGCCTATTTTCGGAAATTTTTTACCATAGACGGGGAAGCTTCCACGTTCCGGTTAATTCACTTTACGGTTCAAGAGTGCGTCTAGGGTGATTCCCACCTTTTTGGTTCAGCTCAATCGACAACGGCAGAAACTGACTTAACTTATCTAAACATTCGTTAAGTTAAGGCTCTTCCTATCTCTTAGTTTCCCGATCTTGAAGACACAACTTTCTCGAATACTCTACTCTATATTGGGGGATGCAAGCAAAAAAGGTACTTTCAGATTATACGAAGCTACTTGCGCTAAAGTTGTTTAACCACTGGGCGAGTGATGGTTTGTGATGGCGATAGGAGCCCTTCAAGAAAAGAGAGTGGTGATAACGAAGTCACTTGTTTGGAGAAAATAGCGATCGAGTGTGGCAGTTTGTATGAAAAAGACCGAAGCAGAGTTAAGTCTTTTTTGCATGGTCTGTGTAGTTAGGGAATTTTGTATATTAATTTTTTTCGAGTACCGATAGTCTGCGAGGGTGCACGCATTAAAATTTCCCTAGGAGCTCTCCACCAGAGATTTTCTCTACTCTCTCGGCCGTAGTAGCTAGTTTAATTCTAAATATTGGACCCTGAATAATGATAGGCTATGATGGAAGATTATCCGCCAGCGTAATATTCAATGACTCTTGGGATCACTACTTAGATTAGCAGCCAAACGGTATATAGTTCCGAGGAATTTATTCCTCGGCCATTGGAGGGGTAGATTGTAGTGAATGTAGCGACCAGGTATGACGCCGTGCCTCGATGCCCTGTGTGGGTATCATGCGGTGCCAGGCTGTCACGGCGGATGTCGAAAATCGTGTCGGCTGCCACCGCGGGAGCTGGTGTGAGGCTCCCCAAAGAGATTCCCAGTATGGGTATCACAGAGATATGTGCGATGCTCAAGGTTAGGTAGTGTGAAAACCCCGACTGATAAGTTAGATGCACAGCGCGATAAATACCAGGCTAACCGATAGCATGGCAGGCTATCTACAGTGTTTGCCCATCGCAGTGGTAAATTTGTGTTGGACTTACTGGTACTTGTACTGTTGGATAGCACTAAAAGAGGTATCGCTAAATTACCAATGTGGAATGTATAAGCAGGGTGTTGTTGTCAGCATAGATTTAGAGGTGATTCATTGGACGGTTCCAAGATATCTATGAAGATTCACAAAAGACCCCGCTTTTCTTCAGCCCCCAGGAGTTGCTTCGATAAAGCAACTCAATTTCATATCCTCAACAAGTTTCCGAACACCAAACATGGCTCATACTAGCTCCTTCAATACTACCAACTCCTATAATAACGTGTGGAACAATTGTAATATTAGCGATGAGCAGTCTCAACTCTTGGCCTGGCTATCGCCACTGCAGCCCGGCCAACGGCATCACGATATTCGGGGCCGCCGAGTTGAAGATGTCGGGGAATGGCTCTTACAAACTCAGGAATTCAGAAGCTAGCACGCGGGTAGTGGGGGGGGTGGGTCCGATAACCCAGTTTTGTTTTGCGACGGAAATCCGGGGGTAGGGAAGACTTTTATTAGGTAATAAGGACAAAATCCGAAGAAGGGAAAAAAAAGAGAAAGTGCTGACAAGCTGCGATGTTAGCTCATTAGTGATAGACAGCTTGTGCGATCAGGCTAGAGGACAAAATATGGCAGTTGCATGTTTTTATTTTGACTTCGCAGTCCAGAAAGAGCAGTCGCCGGAAAGTGTGCTGGGCGCTTTACTCAAGCAAGTTGTGAGTGGAATGGAAAAGGTACCGAAGGAAATAGCGCAAGCGTATGAAGACCAGAAGAAGGTGATTGGTGGGCGGAGACCGCAACTCGCCGATATTGCCAAGATGCTACAGATCACCTCCTTGGAAAAGCGCACATTCATATGCATCGACGCCCTAGACGAATGCGTGCCAGGAAATCGAGTTAAACTTCTCGATTCGCTGAATCAAATTCTGCACAAGTCTCCAGGCACTCGAATATTTGCAACTGGAAGACCGCAAATTCGACCTGAGATCGGGAGGCGTCTTGCTGGAAAGGTAACGATTCTTTCTATAAGCCCTAAAAGAAATGATATTATTAGATATCTTCACATCAGGCTGGACGAGGACACAAACCCGGACGCGATGAATAGTAGTCTAGAGGCGGACATCCTGAAGAAAATTCCTGAAGATATTTCTGCGATGTAGGTAGAAGCAACGACACTAAGCATGCTACCTCCAGCTATCCGCTGACACATACACATTTAGATTCCTGCTCGTCACACTGAATGTCGATGCGATCCTGCAAGAAACGACGGTCCGTCGTAGGCGGCAAAAGCTCGGCGCAATGACCGATAACGTGGGGCTGGGAGGTGTTTATGATGCGACTCTAGGTCGGATAAAAGGACAAGGTGGAGAGAAAGCGAGGCTCGGCATGGCTACTTTGATGTGGATCACCCATTCAGAGCGTCCCTTGAACCCCAATGAATTGTGCCACGCTCTAGCTATCGAAATAGGATTACCGAATTTCGATGCGGAGAATATTCCTTCGGTAGGGTTCATAGTAGCCTGTTGTCAAGGACTTGTTACAGTAGACAAGGAGGCTTCCACGGTCCGGTTGATCCACTTTACGGTTCAGGAGTACCTCCTGGCTCGTCCTGAGCTTTTTAGTTCGGCTCACTCCACAATTGCAGAAACCTGCTTAAGTTACCTAAATTGTGAGCAGATAAAGGCCCTTTCAGCCAGTCCCGATTCTAACCTCGAGGATTCCAATCTCGAGGATTCCGATCTCGAGGAACCCGATCCCAGGGATTCCGATCTTGAGGATTCCAAAATCCAAAGCACGACCTTTCTCCAATATTCTTCCTTATATTGGGGAATTCACGCAAAAAGGGACCTTTCGGATTGTGCGAAACTGCTTGCCCTTAAGCTATTTAGCGACTTCAATAACCACATATCCATTGAAATCCTCTTAAAAGCACAAGAAATCTACGAAGCCGATGCTGATTTCGATTATCTTTCCCTATTTAGTAGATTGCACTGCGCATCCTTCTTTGGGATTGTTGAGATTGTGGCTAGTTTAGTAGAAGTGGAAGATTGTGATATTAACCAGGGAGATTGCATTGGTAATACACCTCTCGCGTTGGCGGCTTGGAATGGGCATGAGGAAGTTGTAGAAATACTGCTCGGACGGGACGATGTCAGCCCCGACAAGCCGGACAGATTTGGCCGAACACCACTCGGTTGGGCTGCTTCGAGTGGGCGCGAGGGGGTGGTGAATATTCTACTCGGACATGACGACGTCAACCCCGACACACCAGATACTGATGGCATCACGCCGCTCTGGGAAGCTGCTCGCAACGGACATGAGGGAGCGGTGAAAATACTACTTGGGCGAGACGGCGTTAATCCTGACAAACAAGATTTCAATGGTTATACGCCACTCTGGGCGGCTGCCCTCGACGGGCATGAGGGAGTGGTGAAAATACTGCTCGAACAAACCGGCGTCAACCCCAACACTGGACGTAGTGATGGCAGAACGCCACTCTGGGCAGCTGCCCACACCGGGAACGAGGGAGTGGTGAAAATACTGCTCGGGCGGGACGACGTCAACCCCAACAAACCAAGTGACGATACCCCACTCTCTTGTGCAGCTTGGAATGGGGACGAGGGGGTGGTGAAAATACTACTCCAACGGGATGATGTCAACCCCGACCAGCCGGATAAATCAGGCCGTACACCATTCTGGTACGCTTCTGAGCGTGGTCATGCGGGAGTAGCAGCGCTGCTACAGCCCCTAGCATTTACTATGCCCAGTCCGCCCCAAAGCGGAGAGACCATCATTACGGCCTGCAATTATGGATAACCTATGTGCCATTTTCGCAAGGACTGTAACAGCTCCCTAAACATATCTATAGCCACCATTATCCCCTCCTCCCATCGCCGCCTAACCTCCTCCCGTAGTTTAAAATTTTCCCTCGTGGTAATTGCGATCTCCACTCCCCTTCCTGAGTGAGCGTGCCACATAAACTCGGTTTAAGTATTTTCCCTTGGTCGAAGGAAATCACACCCGATGGGAATGCGCATACGTTTCATGCATCCACCTAAAACTCACTACCGTTTTTCGTATGTTGTCTGGTCAGGATCTGGATATTGTTGTTCATAATCTGCAGTTTAGCGCTATTTGGGGGTATTTCTATTGCGTCGGAAACAAGCTCTTGTGGCTTGAAGCTTGCATCATATTCACTTTTATTCTTCCCTCATGGTTCTAAATTTCCTCTAAATATTTGTTGTTTATTTATTTATTCCTCTTTCCTACCTTCTAAAGTATAGACGTGGGGATTGTTTGATATAGAGAAAGTTTATGAAGGGTAACCACTATTGATACATAGAAAGTGACATAAAGGCTGTTAGAGGTTCCGAACGATTCCAGAGGCTGTGAGGGTGTCGCAAATTGTTTGGGGCTTGGATAGTTCTACTGGCTTAGTGGTTTAGACACAAAACTCTACCAGTGTATCTTTCCTTTGTTATCACGGAAGTGCGTAGAGGGATTCAGATATGTGGGGGCATACAGAGATAAGTATAGTGACCTATGGAAGGTTCGGAATGCCAGGATCAGGATGTTTTACATAAAGTTTGCGCCATCCTCTACCGCCAAATTTATTTCAGAACGGTACAAATTAAGTTATGAACTGTACCCAAGCTCCAAACAAATCTCCTCACCCAACCGTCCACTGCTGCGCTATCTATTTCCCCACTCTAATACCATCATCGTCATTCCCGGTACAGCTTGTACAGTAGCTTTCTTCCTCTTATTCATGCGATAGTTTAACTTAAGAAGGACGGGAATGCAGGTTGGCCTTGGAAACCTAGTTGTGCCCACCCTCTGCCGGCACCGGTAAGTTAAGATCCGGGCCCCCGGGGTCGAGACATCACTCCGCCGGGAAGCTTTGAGAGCCATCATACCCATAAATGATTCTTAAACAATCATTTCATTCCCTCGTTGCGGTGTTAAGTTGTCGCCCCGCCAGCTGGCCTGATGAAAAAATCGAAACCCATGATACCGAGAAATAGAAAAGGTGAAAGGGTAGCGAACCGACAGGGCTCTGTCTCCGTGGTCGCATTTCCGAAATAGCTGGAATGAAGCCAAGAATTTTCGCTGAGTTTAATACATGTTTCCGATTATTTTTCTATTCAAATTAGATAGAAACCAGAATGAAGAAGGGAAAGAGTGAGAATTTACTGCGAAATGTAGATATCATAGCTGAAGCTGTTTTGGAAGTAGGGTGGTGATTTCTGGTGTTGAACCTTTTTGGGGGTTACCGAGAGGCTCTGTGAGCAGGCACCTATCCTGCTCGGGGATTAGTCATAGTGCTACGATAGCAAGTAGCTTAGATGCTTAGTCACCGTACCTCTTTTCCACTCCAGGAAGGGCTCTTCCATCCAAATTGACGGGGCTGGACTTCAATTACATACTAATTCCTTTTTATCTCGCGGTTTGTGAAAATGCCCACCAGTTACCATAGTTCTCTATCGATCGCAGATGCATGCCAACCAATCAAGTGTGCGAGTACTACCCGAATAATCCTGTGGGAGATTACCACGGTAAGGCGTTGGGGAAAGCATCCATCTTTCGGGATAGTACAAGTGTGTGGGTTGGGTTGCAGAGACCGATCGGATGTCACCAAAGTTGTGAATGCCTTTGGTCTTAATTTATCTGTACTTGAGTAGGCAATGTCAGCCTAAGAGTGCCGCAAACCATGGGTGCAGGGCACGGTACTGCACACTACTGAAAAAAAGTCATCTAAAAACACGATCGCGGAACATAAAATTGGATGCCGGATAAGGGTGTCTTTTTTCATAGGCATTCATGTTACGGAGAGTGCTAGCATTAAGTTCTCTTTAACTAGGAGATTTTGGGTCGCCAATCTGCAGAGATTAGAGGAGCCAAGTTGGATTGAAGATGTGATACGGTATAATATTCTAGCCCATACCTTCGGGGCTTAGTCATGTATTTTAAAAGTTAGATTGTATTTTCTTTTCCTTCTGCGTATGCCATGCATAAACTTTCCACTCGTCTTACACCTCCGTTGAGATCCAAAGTGTTCATTTCATACTTGCCTGGCTAATAGTGCCAGGCGGTCTGCTGTAGGTTGCTGTACCATCCTGTTCTTGCACCTCCGTCGCAAGGACTGGAGCACCTCTTGGAATGCCGAGAGCTACTTGTACCATTGTTTACAGTAACCTGTGTCTAATCCTTGGCTCCGGTGCATGAGTGTGCCATTGTACAAATAATACGGTTGATAAAATTACCAAAAACTTATACTAGTGACGGTCTGCCACAGCGTTATAAACCATGCGAAGAGAAAATGGTGATAACTAAGTTATCGCATGAATATTTTCTTCATATCTTCCCAGACTTTTTGTTTTCTGTCAAAACCTCATTTTTTTCCAAACTGCTTTCCCCTCTAAGTTACTTCGCTCCCCAGGCAAGCTTACTGATTTTCTTTTTCCGATTTTTTTCACCCAGACCAGAGCACTATATGCTACTTCTTATAGACACTCTACAATGAGTTATGGCGTTTCTTCACCGGGTGGAAAAAGTTTGGGCGGTGCCAACCGTTAAGGGAAGCTTCACGGCTGGAGGGGAAGATGGCGTTTAACTAACGTACCGTAAAAACCGAAATAATTGAGACTGGCGCTAGGACGTTGGAGTTGCCTCTCCTGGTAAGGTCTGTTGTCTCAGCTGAGGGCTGAAGGATCCCTCTCGCTGTGTTTTCTCCCCCTAATCTAAAGGAGGAAATTCTGGACGTCTTAGCGCCAGTCTCAATTATTTCGGTTTTTACGGTACCGTAGCGTGCCGTCTACCGTAGTATTCGGTAGGATTTCAGAAGGCACCTCCGGAACAACGTGACGTTTTGATCGTCCAGCTACAAGAATTCCTGACGGTAGAAAATTATGTATGATAGATACTTTTGCATTATCTACCTAAACGTGATCCGGTTGACACGGCAGCGTCTAGGTTTATCACCCAAATTTTAAAACTATCATAGACTGTTGCTGTAATTAGGTAAACGGGCCCTTCGTCGAGCAAAGCGGGGTGGAACTTCCCTGTATAGTACTAGGACAAAAATATTTCCGAAAACTCATCGTAGGTGGCAACCCAACAACATCACCCCACAACTTCGATCGATATAGTGTCACCCAAAATGAAAGAAGACTCCAGGAATTGGGCGCTTATCGGACATTGAGAAAGGATGAATTATTGGACTCATTATTGCATACTTTCTATATCTGGTTGTGGTGGGAAAGGAGGGAATATCATTGTCGCCGGGGGGAAGTATGTGCGGATTTTGAATGGCTCGGAAATATTTTTGTCACCCGACTGTACGGATGCGGAAGGCATAAGCCGTGCGTTGCCGATATAAGTTCAGGGGGGATTCATGGGACAGCCCCAAGGTATCCATGAGGCTCAACGCCTTTCTCCAGCGCCTAGGAATTTTCCTTGTCGACGATCAAACCCATCACTCATCATCTACGGCACAATATCTCAACCATCAAAAACAGACAATGTCGCAATACTTCAGCAACAACACCAACACCTTAAACACGATTAACGTGTCGAATAAATTTATCATCGCTGATGGCCGGTCTGATATCTTGGCCTGGTTATCCCCACTAGACCCCACGTTACGGCATCACGACACTCGAGACCGCCGAGTGGAAAATATAGGGGAATGGCTCTTACAAACCGAGGAATTTATAGGCTGGCACACGGGCAGTGGGGGAAGTGAATCAGATAACGCAGTTTTGTTTTGCGAGGGAAATCCGGGGGTTGGCAAGACTTTTATTAGGTTAATTTAACACGGACAAGCCTCGACGAGGGGGAGAAAAGAACAAGTGCTGACAAGCTATGATGTTAGTTCATTAGTGATAGACAGGTTGTGCGAGCGGGCCAGAGGACGGAATATCGCCGTTGCATGTTTTTACTTTGACTTCGCCTCGCAGAAGGACCAGTCACCGGCAAGCGTGCTAGGCGCTCTGCTAAAACAGGCTGTGAACGGGATGGAAAGGGTACCAGAGGGAATAGCGCAGGCCTATGAAAACCAGAAAAAAGCAATTGGTGGATTGAGACCGCAGCTTACCGATATTGTCAAGATGCTGCAGATTACCTCCTCCGAAAAGCCTACGTTCATATGCATCGACGCTCTCGATGAATGCGTGCCAGGAAATCGGGTCAGACTTCTTGATTCGCTAAACCAAGTTCTCCGGGAGTCTCCTGGCACTCGAGTATTCGTGACTGGAAGACCGCAGATTGGACCTGAGATCAGGAGGCGTCTTGCTGGAAAAATAACCACTCTATCCATAAGTCCCAAGAGAGGTGATATTATTAGATTTCTTCATACCAGGCTTGACGAGGACACGGACCCAGACGCGATGGACAGTAGGCTGGAGGCCTACATTCTGAAGGGAATTCCGAAGGATGTTTCTGCGATGTAGGTAGAAGTAGAGACCAAGGAAGACATCTCAAGTTATCCACTGACAGATACATATCTAGATTCCTCCTCGTCTCGCTAAACATCGATGCGATCCTACAAGAGCCCACGATCAGTCGCAGGCGGCAAAAGCTCGGCGCAATAACCGATGGCTTGGGATTGGGAGACGCTTATGATGCGACGCTGAGCCGGATAAAGGCACAAGGTGGGGAGAGGGCGAGGCTCGGCATGGCTGCTTTGATGTGGATTTCCCATTCTGAGCGTCCCTTGAAGCCTGATGAACTGTGCCACGCTCTCGCGGTCAAAATTGGGTCACCGAATCTCGATACCGACAACGTTCCTGCAATCGCGACATTGCTAACTTGTTGTCAAGGGCTTGTTGCCATAGACAAGGAGGCTTTCACGGTTCGGTTGATCCACTTTACGGTTCAGGAGTACCTCCGGGCTCGTCCCGAGCTTTTTGGCTCAGCCCACTCAACAATGGCAGAAACCTGCTTAAGCTATCTGAATTCTCAGCATATAAGGGCCCTTCCGGCTGGAATCGATTTCGAAGTCGAAGCTTCCCATGCTTAAAGCTCACCATTTCTCGGATACTCTTCTCTATATTGGGGAGAGCACGCAAAAAGAGAGCTTTCAGATTGTGCGAAATTGCTTGCGCTCAGGTTATTTGATGACTGCGACAACTAGATATCCACTGATATCCTCTTAGCAGCCCAAGAACTGTATGATGCCGAGATTTATTCGGATAGTCTTTCCCTGTTCAGCGGATTACATTGTGCACCCTTCTTCGGGATTGTCGAGATTGTAGCTGATTTGGTAGAGATGGAAGGTTGTGATATCAACCAGGAAGACTGCGCTGGTAAAACACCTCTCGTGTGGGCTGCCCAAAATGGGCACGAGGGAGTGGTAGAAATACTGCCCGGCCGGGATGACATCAACCCTGACAAGCCAGGTGTGTGGGGCCAAGCACCACTCAGTTGTGCTGCTTGGAATGGGCATGAAGGGGTGGTGAAAATGCTACTTATGCGGGAGGATGTCGACCCCAACAAATTCGATATCGACGGCGTAACACCACTTAAATATGCTATTTGGAGTGGGCATGAGGGAGTAGTGAAAGCCCTGCTCGCACGAGACGGCGTCAACCCCAATAAATCGAGCCGGAGTGGCGGGACACCACTCTGTGAAGCTGCTCAGAATGGGCACGAGGGAATGGTGAAAATGCTGCTCGAACGGGGCGACATCACCCCCGACAAGCAGGACAGTTCCGGCCTAACACCACTCTCTCGGGCTGCTTCGAAAGGGCACGAAGGAGTGGTGAAAATGCTGCTAGCGCGGGACGACATCAACCCCAACAAGCCGGACGATTCGGGCCATACACCACTTTGGTACGCTCATAAGGGGGGTCATGAAGGAGTGGAAGAGCTACTACGTTCAGCATCTACTGCTTCTAGCGCAGCCTAAGGCTGAGGAAGTATCTCCCTCATTATTGCCTTTGAGTATAATCCATATGCTCTTTCCTCAAGGTGCGCAATAGCTCCACAACCGTACTTGTCGCCTCCATTTCCTCCTTCCTCTCATCCGCCCAACCTCCTTCCGCAAAATAAAATGCCGCCTCATGAAAGTCGCCGTCTTTCCTCTCCTTCCTTTGCAGCTCTGCCTTAGAAACTCAGCTGAAATATCCCCGCCTATCGCTCTCCTCTTCAACTCTACACCTATTTTCCCATGCTGTCGAGTCAGGACGTGTTCGTTTATATTTATGATCCAGAGTTCGTGGTGCTGCCGGGGGTGTTTCGGTTTCATTTATGATAGGCTCTTGTGGCCCGGAATTTCAATCATTTTTATTTGTCCGCTGACAAAATTAACCTCACACTATCAATAGCAACGCAGTCCCCCCCCCTCATTGCCCTCTAACTTCAATTCCACCCGGGCAAATCTATGCCGGGTTGGGACAACCCATTGCCAATTGGGCAAAGCATGGAGGATGCCGTGTCGGGATGGGCATGGCGCGGAGGTTAGTCGGAAAAAGGAATGGCCGGAGT
>Ga0307507_10003640_pt1 | contig 29267 bp, 30 predicted proteins | sample 7_EM_MG_FD_207223 | JGI IMG/M metagenome (GOLD analysis project Ga0307507, IMG submission 207223) | Populus trichocarpa ectomycorrhiza microbial communities from riparian zone in the Pacific Northwest, United States - 7_EM | ecosystem: Host-associated > Plants > Roots > Unclassified | place... | reverse complement strand
TCGTAACCTCTCTGCTCTGGCTGCCACACTGACTGGGGCCGAGAGCATGGACGTGGGGCGTCAGGCTACAGGGGTTGGGAAGAAAAAAAATACAGCGAGTCAGAAAAAAGGGGGGGGTGTGGGCCTCTCCCCCCCCTAACCCTTCCGCCTTTTCCACCGCTTGTCTGGGTATTGGGGGGAAGGTCCTCCTCTCACGCCGCACTCATCCTCGCTGCAGTCGGTATTGTCTCTCCCCCTTTGCCCGTTAGCAGATAGGGAAAGGCTCGTGCGGGCCAGTACTCGAGTACCGGTATTCGTTCGGGGCAGATGGGTGCTACTCTCTACCGATTCTGGGAAATTGGCATTTATCCATCCATCCACACTTATTTCCCTTTCCTATTCATTGCCAAAAATAGCATGCTATCTACAAGTATACAGAAAAGGTTATTTCTTGAATTTGAACAAATGAGTTGAGTGACCTACTTGCGCAGTAAGTTGTTGTTCCACCCCCATCCCACGTCCATCAATTTTCTCGCCGCACTCATTGAAGGAAAAAAGGGAAAGTGGAGGGGAAAAAGGAGCTCACATGTTGACCAATCGGACGCGCCAATTTGGATCGAGGGAGAATCTGGTGCCTTATTTCAGGCACGAATAGAACATACGCCAACGATGTTGTATCTTTTGTCCATTATGGGAAACCTGGTAGAGAACTTGGCCAGATTAACCATGGTTAGTTTAGTTGATTGATTGCTGTTGCCAATCAATTGATCTTCGGGTGGAAGGACCGTGTTGTTGCCGTGGTTGTTGTTATTGTTGATCATTCTTGCACTTTGATCTACCGATATGGCATTAGTGTAGTAATCATTTGTCAGTTGCGACTATTTCCGGACAACCCTTCCACGATACTTGTATGATACCAGTTCCAGCACTCTGCTCGAGTCCACCGTTAGCGAACGAGATGGTCGACCCGCCCAACGGAAGCCATTAACACGTGGTGAATGGGAAAAAAGAAAGAAGAAAGAAGAGGAAAAAGTTTTTTCAAGAAAAAGGCCAAGACGGCAAGTTTTGCGTAACATTTCACCCGCCCGAGTACCAGCAGGGTCAGTCTCCCTCTCGGGCAGCGGCACGACCAGCATCGCTCTCTCTCCTTATGATTGCACGCCCTACAAAAGCACTTTCCGAACACACAAAGCATTTTTACGCCAAGTCCCGGCACCAGCACTCGTGCTTGTGCCCTTTCCACTCGCCGCACCTACTTTCAATCTGCATCTTCCCTGCTGGGGCAAGCCACCACAGCAGACTGCTACGGTATGGTCGTCCGCTACACTCGCCACTTGCACAACATCAAACTCGCTAGGTTAGGGTGTTTACCCGTCTCACCACAAACCCTTGATTCCTTCCTTCCCTCCCTCACCTGAAAGCAAGTGAAATGAAATAAAGCTCATCCAATAATTCTCTCCCTTGTATCGCGCCTTTCCCGATACAGTCGACCTACTCGAGAAGAGTGCAAGTAAGCAGTGCTACCCTGCAAGTACCGTAACCCTCACCACTGGAGAGTGGGAGAAAAAAGTTTCACTTATTCACCGTCCCGGCCGAACGAGCTGCATGTCGGGCGAGATTACTGTACGGCAGGCGAGAAGTTGGTTGGTTGGTTCTGGCCGTGCTCATCATTTATCGTAATGCGGTATCATACTAGTACCACTACCGGTATTATGCCTTACTTTTACAGTACCGGCGCTCGAATGTCCGCTGTGCTGCCTACCGTATGAGGATCGCCACTTGGGGGATTATCTGCACACCAATCATGAGCTCGCCAATTACCCGAGCCAGCAGATTTCGCGGCGGTTTTCAGACGCCTACCGGTGGCGCATAGATTTCTTGATGCTTTTGGAATGGGCAAGCAAGCAAGCTAACCGAATTAGAGCCGAAATATCAGGAAGAATATCTCGAGCCGGAGTACTCGTACAAGTGCTGAGTGCAGCACTCGTACATACAGGACTCAAGCAAATTACGGCAAGTCCTTGCTACGGTAGCGAAGACATACTTGTCCCAGGCAAGAAGTATCCGGAAACAGGGATTCGCAAAATATATGGCAGAAAATCCGTGCGTATCACAAACTCACCACTCGTATTTCCGGATACTTCTTGCCTGGGACAAGTACCATCCATCGCGTTGTTTTCTTCTTTCTTTCTTTCTTTCTTCCTTCCTTGCTCCAAATCCTGAAGAATACCCATCTGTGTTCTTGAGAAAAAAACACCTGGCGCTGATCTTCTGCGACACGGGAGATCTTGGTGGTAGTTAGATCCCCCTCACCGTACTACGGGCACTCGAGTACTAGTACTAGTCGGGTCCCAGTATGATGAATACCGTGTTGGCACTCTTCAGAACTATGGCGCAATTTGCTATGCTAAGCTATCTTTCTCCCCTGACATCCGAGCGCCACAGCTCCACCAGTAACGGGGCACGTCCCGGCGAGCCTGCCTGCCTTCACCGGGCGATACCAAGCAACATCCGCCGTCTCCACAGTTCATTCATTCTCGAAGCACGCAAAGCGCAAAAAAAGGGTAAAAATATAAACCTTTAATTTCGGCTATTTGTGCTCTCTCCTTCCGTGATAGCAAGAGAGGAAGAAGGCAACCAAGCATCGCACACTACTCCAGCCATGATAATATTATTATATTGTGATAATATTACTTACTGTACAGTACACGTACTGTACCAACGGTATTATCCCTTCCTCCGTGACCTGGCATAATTACCCGAGTGCTACAAGTAGTGCAACATTTCCTACTGGAATCGGTAACAAATTTACCTCGGTAATTAATTCCCCCACGACAAACATTCCCACACATAATATCCCCGCCCTTATTGTTTTTTGTCTGGTTTGCCTTCTTTTCACCCTTTTCCATGCAGAAATGAACGGGCGGGATTGAACCTGTCAGTGGCTGTAACACTCGCGACGTTTCTTGGTAAATACCGGACAGAAAGGATTCGAACCGGTACCGGCAACAGGGGATTACTTGATTGATAGATTGATCGATTGATTAAAACCCCTACACTGCAACACTCTGCCCGGGTAAGAGGAAAGAAGGAAGGAAGGAAAGAAGGCACGAGCCTGGAACGTGGATAGTACCGTATGCGTTGCCATAGCAAAGAGAAAGACCCGGATACCGGAATCGTCACGCAGAAAAGGACCTAATCTAATGTGCAGTGCAGAACATCCCCTTTTTCGTTCCTCTTCACCAACTTTGTGATGTTTGTCCCTTACTGCACTTTCCACTCCCACCTGCATGCCGGTGCTGGTAGTGCGCGATCCTACGTGCTAGTAATACATTGTATTGTGGATTTCTCCTCAGAACCCTCGGTTTAATTACCACTTGGCAAGCCGCTGAAGTGGAGAATTCACCCTAACGACACTAACTTAGCCGCGAATCCTAAAGGCATCGGACACCTTAGCGTCAAGGATCTACAGTACGCTTTTGGCACGCCTTTGCAGCAAGACTTCCGGATGCGAGTATCGGTAAGTATCTATGAAAATTGCCCCCATACTGGTTTCTGATTCTTCAGGGAGAAACCTCGAGTACGGTACCCAGTGAACGCTGTTGTGCAATCAAGGATTGGGCTCGCTTTAGAAAGCCACCGTTACTCTTGATGTCGCGACGTTGCCAGGACAGTGGGAAATTTAGAATACATCTCCGCCCCGAAACCTGGAAAATCTCAAATCCCACGGATTCTACTCGTACATTGGCACTGCACTGTACTCGAGTGCCTGCCTGCCTGCCTGCCTGCCTGAACTCGATGTCATACAGTTGCATATCCGCTCTAGCCGTGGCGTCACTAGTGTTTCCTAGTGTATTGTTGAGTTCTGCTCGAGTACCGGTATGATAAGTTAGCTGAATGCTGCGCTCAGGGCCTTGGCATCGCGTCGCGGTGTCGCAACTACACGTAACTTCACGATACAAGATAACACGATGCCCTACGCCGCGGGCAGCGCTCGTCCATAGCGTATCATACGTGGGTGGGCAGCTAGGCAGGCAGGCAGGCGCAATTCACGATAACTAGATAACAGGAATTCTAGAATTCTAGATGGATGCGGTACCGGTAAGCGAGTACTCGAGTAGATAGAAAGTGCAGCAGCGGCAGACTACCGATATCTCTGCACGTACCGCTCAAATAAATTACACCCCCCGAAACGAAACGCGCTTAATTCACTAAACCTTGGACCGGGATAATCTTATACTTGTAAAAAGTGGCATAGGGCTTGTGTGAGTCCTTCGCTTTTAGGGAACATCCGGACGACTTTGCGCCAAAGATTCGGATGCGTGTGCCGCGCACAGTCCTGTACTCGAGTAAGAACGCGATCAATTGAGAACCTCGCTAGGACGGTGGATTCCCTCTCCGAGTAAGGTCTGTTGGATTCTTTTCTTTTTATTTGTCTCACCTGAGTTGGTGGAAGAGAATTTTTTCCTTCTATCCCTTCCCTTAATCCGGAGGGGGGGAATTCTGCATGTCCCACTGGCACTCCAGTGCCATTCCCAATTGTTCTATTCTAGTTTTTACGGTGTTTGTACCATACTTTTAGGTAAGGTGGGCGTACGCCGTACGGTGGGCTAAAGGGGCCTGCCTGTTTGTTTGTTTGTTCTGGGGCTGCTTTTGTTGCTGGAGTCTGGAGCAAGCAGTCGTAGGGGGCAGATGCGGTCATGAGAGTTCAGTCGCATTGGGGTCGGTTTTTGGTATTGTTGTGGGTGAATTGGGGGATACTGGTATGGCAACTGCGAAGAGAATTCGTACTTTTCCATATCTATCTACCGGTATGTCATGTTAGGAGGGCGTCATTTTTGGACACGCCCCAAGTCCCTAAGCAGATCACGAACTGCACTCTGCCTCTTCTTCTTCCACCCTCTTGCGATCCTCTTGCGATCTTAGGAAGTATGATACAGCACGACACCTCTCATCCCTTTCGAAGCAAAGTCTATGAAGACCAGAACTACTTGTACATTGTCCATCTGGTGGGCATCATTCCGCCCGCTATGCCCGCCGGGGATCCAGTGTCATACGGTACTCCCCAACATTGGGGCGCGAGCGTGGTCGATGAGACAGGGATCAGATGGGACCAACTCTCTCGCCCGTTTGAGCAATTTCCGTGATGGATTCTTATCTCTACACGTCGCAAGGGTGGTATGATAGCGGTTAGGCCTCTAGAAACGCTGAGTCCCGATCGATTACCCACGTCTGGGCCCGAATGCCGGTACTGAGTTCGACGTTTGGGTATGGTATAGCTCTTGGCGGGCGTTCCATCGCCCGATAACTCGAGCAGCAGATAGGGATAAGAATCTTCCTGGACCTCACTGCGAGTTCTTACTCGGGCTCGAGGGGTCTGTGCGAAGTTTGTAGACGGTCTATTCTGGTCATTGGTGGGGTGCTTTGGCTGCTGCGGAATTATGGCGAAACAAATGTTCGCGCTACATTATTTACGATATCGTACTCGGACAATCTGCTAGTTCCGTCAAGCCTCTAATCTCCGCAGTCGAGACAAAACACCTCGAGGGCAAGAATAATGCTCACCTAACGCGGTATGGCTTGGGCAAGCCGGACTTGTTGGATCGCATTACCGTAACTGGTGTTCGTAATTTCGTTCACCGCCTTAGCTAAGCTTATTGCAGTTTAGCTCTGGCGCCTGTCTGGGGGTGGATTGTCCGAGTAAATACCGTGCTCCGACGCAAGCAGTGTCATGGCAGGGTTTATGAAGCAAGGGAAACAAATAGAAGCATATAAACGTTTTGTTTCGAGAAGTGTGCGGCACAGTACGGTGCTAGTAGAGCGGTGCATGCTGCAGACCCCGCTACTCGAGTAAACATCCCCGGTACCCTCCCCACCAAACCTGCCAACCACCCTTCCGCCCTGACTTGATGTCAACACCTCCGCAACTCATCCGCTAAAACTACCGTAGCTCGTTATCTTACTCGAGCGAATCATCATCCCGCCCCCCAGACCCTGGAAAACATCAGCCTTACCGTGCTCCCCCCCCTCTAAAAAAAAACTCACGATAAAAGTGCACTTCGACACCGCCTCCCTAGCAACAATACTATGCACGATCATGCTGACCCTGTTCTGCTCGGGCAAAATCCCTTCGCTTGGCACCGCGCATCGTAGATCGCCGGTTACACCTGCAGTGCTGGGCAACGGTAAACAAAAGTCCCATGCGTGTTGTGGGATGGATGGGTGGGAATTTTAATGCGTTGTGGTATTTGGCGTTCAGCCTCAGTGGCCGGTTGGTTGGTTGGTGGGGAAAAAAAAGGAATTTGAGGACGAGTGAGGGGGCGTGGTGTTAGTGTGGGACTGTATCGTATCTTGCCATTAGGGCAGAAGGGGTGAAGTCTAAGGAGAGTTGCTTCTGTGAGGAGGGAGAAGTGGGCACTCCTTGGGTTTATCGCACTAAATGAGTTACCATATGGTCCATATCCAAGGGTGTATCACTTCCCACCGAGTATCCGTATTATCGTAGACTCCGATAGGGAGGATTGGGTTGCATGCTTAGTCAACGGTACGAGGCCGGTGATATCTGACGAGAGAGATGGCAACCAACTTACGCCTGTTGCAGTTATAACGTCGCAGAGCACAGGGCCAATTTCCTCTACCTCTCTATCAGAGATCTGGTCAACCCCACTTCCGTCTGAGAGGTTGTGGGCAGGCAGATCGTTGGTGTAGTGCGAGGATTTGGAGGTTCGAGATCATGACATATCACTCGATAATGTTGTTAATAGAATTTCGTCTGCGAAGTTTAGAAAGTGTGGCTAGAGGATGAGGGTTTTATTATGTGTGGAAAGAGAGATTGAGTAGTCCCGGTCGCTGCCGCTATCAAAAAAATTAGGATAATAGTTAAATATATAGTATGCGTAAGACTTGCGCGGGAGTCATCGTGGAGTTTGTTGTCCCGGGGTTTGCTCCCTTTTGTAGGCTTGGCTTAATACTGGTTTTATATCTTTCTTTTGAAATCGCTGCATTGACTTCAGGGGCTTCTGCTTGTGTTTGCATTTCCTCCGTCTACCATTTCCCACCCTTCTCCTTTTGGCTTCTATACAACTGTCTTACCAATGGCAAGTTAGTGTTATACTAGTTCTTTCGGGATAATGTTCCAACATATGGGCTTTGGCATCCGCAAGCACTCGGGCCGGATATGTTCTCAAGAATCCGGACTTCCTCGCCAGCAACGCTTGATGACCTAAACGTGACAACGGTCACCTTCGGACAAATGTCTTGGTAGGAAAACTGCCGTGGGATTCTTGGAATGTGGGGTGGGCCTTGTTGAAAGGCTGAGATGGGAAGCAAAGGGTTATCTATGGGCTCATCTTCCTATAGGCGGGGTTTGGGTGATTACATCTCGGTTCGGGAATTTAGCGGTAGCGAGCCTGGTTAAGACGATGGGCTCGTTCCAACCAAGCAATTTTTATTTGTACTGTCCAATGCACATACAGTCGCACCTCGCTATCCCGATGACCGAAATCCAAAGGATCTCTCCGGGGCAGCGAGTGATCCGGAATAACAGGTCAAGTTTTGCTGTGAAAGTGTTTTGAATTCACAGCATTTCATACGGGACAGCGAGGTATCCGAGATCTAGGATAGAGAGGTTTGACTGTACTGAATAGATCATCTCTAACTATAAGAATTAGAACTTCGTCGATATCGCTCTCTTTCCGATGCCTTGCCGGCACAGGAACCACCTTTTCAAACATTTGTTCACCGGTTGTCGTGCACACCCCTACAAGCGACCGCCACTAGCTGCATAAATCTCCTGCACAGCCCCGTCATCGGAAGGTAAATCACAAGCCGGGTTAGACCAGCCTATGTATGGTGCGCGGCCCGGACCCCATTGTGTAACTTCTATGCATGGCCCACTTGAGAGTGGCCGCGCGGCTTCGGATAAATTTTCGGTGGCTTAGTTGGGGTACTGGTATTATATAAGGCGGTGATTCCTGACACAATGATTCTCGACGGGATTGATCTGGAGCTGGATGTTGGATGTTGGATTGTTGGGCAAGGGCTCTAACGTTGGGTATGGCCTTGTGGTCTGGGGGGATGGGCACTGGGAGAAGGATCGATTCGTGGGATTCTTGGGATAACGAGGGTCTTGGAATGACGAGGGTCTTGGAATGATGAGGCGTTGGAATTCGATTTGAAAGTTGCTTTTAGGAAGGTTAGGGTGGGATGTTAAAGAGCTGGGCGCCAACACTCGAGGAACGACATTTCTCTCCCGGGGCCGAGCATGCTGCAAAGATAGCCAGATCTTGGATGGGGAAGGCGTACGGTATGGGCTTGTCAGGATTCGAACACCGATATATTCAATGCAAGTCACACAGTTTCCGAAATTTGCAAATACCAAGTGACAAGGAGGATTATGCTTGAGTAGGAAGGGCGAAAGCCGAGTGACTGATGATGATACTGGACTTTGGGGTTCTAGCCGGCGAACTTATGGTCCTACGAACCGAACAGCAGCAGAAGCGAAAGCCGACAGCGGTACGAAAACGGGAGTGAGCCTAGTGGGCGCTGTGACTAGCGGGCCGCTATCCGGATCAGGATTGACGTTTTATCCTCCATGCTCTATGGATCTAATACTCGAGTAGATGTGAGAGCGCTCTGCTGTAATGGGTTTACTAAAAGTTTGTCTGTCACTTGGGGAAAAATTTCTTATCGGAGGCTTTACTTCCGGAGGGTTAGGGTTACCACATTTTCAACGAATCAAATTCTTTGAATGCCGAACCGACCTGAGGCTCAAGCGAGAAATCAACGATCGCACTCGGGCTTCGTTTCGTCGCGACACCGGATACTGGCATCTCCATGGCCATAGAAAAGCACGGAGATGTAGGAATGTCGTAGCGTAGAGGCTTTGTAAGAGCCAAGAGCTGTAGTCGCGGGAGTTTAGCGGGGAAAACTTGGCTTACGCTATCTGATCACTAATGCATCCGAAATGCTAGGACAACTTGTCGACAATAATGGAATCGAAAGAGTGCGCTATTAACGGAAGCGGAGCCAAAATGGTCCCGGCTAATGACGTCCATGGTGGATTTAGGATTATCAATGTTACTCAGTTCTATGCCCGCCTGCCGAGCTCGATAAGTTAGACCACTTTAACTACAGCCTCACGGTCTAGTTCTTCTCTACTTAAGTTCCAGTTGAACAATTTTTTTCTCTCGTTCTTTGTTTTCCTCTAGCTCTACTTGATAGGTGCTTTATAACAGTATCTCACAGTTCAACAGGCCGACCATGTCGCAAAAAACTCCATCGACAGGCGATAACGGGGCTCCGTCCGCCACTAATAGTCACACATTCCTACTCGGGGAATTACAAACGACTACTTCTTCCGACTCACCGAGCCCGGGGAGTGCGTCGCCTACTAGCGAATTTGATGACGCTCGACTGCCGGCGAATTCTGCGGAAAAGCCTGTGGCGGGGTTGGGCGTTGGAGGGGAACATGAAGGGAAGGAATTCCAGCAGGAGGTTAAACGTCGGGCATCCATACCCGTGCGGTTAGAAAAGATTCGAGGAAAGGAGAAATATAGATTAGTCATAGACGATGAACTGAGGAAGTTGCTGGTCGGCGTAAGTGTGGCTGGAGGGAAGAGGAAGAAGAAGTTTAGTGATGTATGTTCGGGATTTAAGTTTTTTTTTTTTTAATATTTATTCCTGCTGTATGAAGTGAGGACTAAGTTGATTGTGTTCTATAGCTGGTTTTTACGAAAAGGTTCACCGTGTTCGACCACAGAAGTCCGGAGGCTGTTTCTTCTCCGTTTCGAGGATTTTACACTGTGTTCTGGTAGCCCGCTCCATCCCCGGGTAGACCCAGCACAAAGAAGCTAACTAGTAATAGGATGTCAGTGGTAATGCTAGTGCTAAAACTCGCCGCGACATCCTACAGAGAACACGGCCGCCTCTTCGGAATAGACATCCTCTCAATTATGTTCAACCCAAACAACCTCATAGACTGTCTCCTCGTTGACGCAACCATGTTCTGGGGTTCAGCACTCTGGTGCGTCCCTTTACAAAAGGCCATCGCGAAGGGCGGAATTTCCTGGGAGCGTACCGGGTGGATATTGCAGATGGTCTGGGAAGCGGTATACCTCGGCATCGTGATTGAGTATACCCTTTGGAAAGATTGGCCATGGATTCAGACAGTTTTCATAGTGTTGCATTGTCTGGTGATGCTCATGAAGCAGCACTCGTACACGTTCTATAACGGACATTTGAGCGTGGTGTACAAGCGGCTGCAATCGCTCGAGAAGAAATTGGCGGAATTGAGAGCGCTGGATACTTGTGGGCCGAACGTGCGACGTCATGTCAGGACCGGGAGTGTGGATTCCGGGGTCGATATTAAAGAGGGATTAGAGGAGAAGGAGGAATTGGACAGCGCGCAAGTGGAGGGCTTTGAGAGGGCGATTATTGAGGAACTCGCTGCTTGTAACGCTGAATTGAGCAGCCATGTGGAGGAGGACGATGGGCCGAAAGTGGTGTATCCCCAGAACTTGACGTGGTGGAATTATTTTGAGTACATTCACTTTCCAACGTAAGTCCCCTATTCGAATATCTATCTATCTATCAAGAAACTAACAGGAACAGAGTCGTCTACGAACTCGCCTACCCCCGCACAGCCACCATAAACTGGGCCTACGTGCTGGAAAAGACCACCGCAACCTTTGGCGTGCTGGGAATAATGATAGTAGTCTCCCAGCATCTCATCCTCCCCGTCGTCTTGCAGACCCACGCCCTGCGCCTCCTCCCACTCGCCGAGCGCCTGCAAGCTTTCCCGTACATCCTCCTGGACCTCATCTTCCCCTTCATGATTGAGTATCTGATGGCGTGGTACCTTATCTGGGAACTAATCCTGAACGTCCTGGCCGAACTCACCTTCTTCGCCGACCGCGGCTTCTACGGCCCCTGGTGGAATTCCACGACCTGGGACGCCTTCGCCCGCGACTGGAATAAGCCTGTGCACAGCTTCCTCCTCCGGCACGTCTACCATAGTAGTATCTCCGCCTGGCATGTTTCCCGTGGCACGGCCACCGTGATCACCTTCTTGCTTAGTGCTATCGTGCACGAGTTGGTCATGTGGAGTCTGTTCAAGCGCTTGCGCGGGTATTTGCTCATTGCACAGATGTCGCAGATTCCGCTTGTGTATGCCAGTCGCACGAGGTTGCTGAAGGGGCGGGAGACGCTGGGGAATGTGATCTTTTGGTTGGGGATTTATACCGGGCCGAGTTTTTTATGTAGTCTTTACTTGATCATTTAAGTGGTTGGTTATTATCGTTATTATTATTATTCCCCTCCCCCCTTCCTTTTCGCGGTGCTTTTGTATATAGTTTTTTTTAGGTTGATTGGATGGATTGATGGATTGATGGATTGATGGATTGATGGATTGATGGATTGATGGATTGATGGATTGATGGATTGATGGGAGGTTATGATTTCTGGAGTTTTCATGTTGTAATTCTGGTTTTGGTTAGGCTTGGTTTGGCGCTGGATTTGGATTGATATTATAGATGGGGGTTCAGGTGTTGGACAAGGTATGATGTTACTTGTAGTAAAGGTTGGCTTGGGAGCATGGAAAGTGGGGATTGGGGAGCGGGAAAGCGAGGGGTGATGAATAAAACATCGTACCCTCCTAACCCCAAGCCAAATTCAATTTATCACTCTACTCGAAACCTGAAATTTAAGCATAGTCTACTTCTGAGCTAGGACCGTGCCTTTGGTTGCCCAGAGTGTGGTGGGCCTTTGTAAAGTAGCTACTGCGGGAGCGCCTGGATGTCGGGTTCTCTCATACCTCAATAAATATCTTACAACAATCCTTTGATCCCTAAACGCTAAGCATAACCGCATCAACATTTCCCTTCCGCCAGAGTCAAGTGTACGAAATGCCCTGCCCTGCCGAGTGCGCCCAACGACGGAGGATTACTATTTCAAGAAATGTCGTGACTTCCGCAAAACTGGATAAAACGTAGCCCGACACTTGCAAACTCCCACATGGCGTGAGGGGATGAGATGGATGCCTGATAACTTGGTGTGATTATAAGTGCTGGAAGAGAGCCTGGGAAGTACTCGTACAGTAACGGCGGGAGTGGGAATAGAAGGGAGAAGTGTGATGATGTGCGGGGAAACAATACCGTGTGGTATGATTCTGGCCAGCTGTTCACCGGGGGTGTCGTGTTGTTTCGTGATTACTGATACTTCACTGCGAGGCTTGGATTCTTCTGTTTCAAGTGGCCGGTGCGTGAAGCCGATGTGTTGTGCTACCGGCGTTTTGTTCCGGTTTCTCCCTTGGGTATTATGGTGGGATGTCTGCAGCCCTTGTATCATACCTAGCGACGAAGAAAGCATTGCATCTTCGATCGCCGGGGGATTTTTAACCGCCGCTCCTGTGAGAATTATGGCTTTAGATAGTACGGGAAGTGATAGAATGGAGATGTTGGGGCTTATAGATAAGGTAGGTTAGAATACCGCATAGTAGGAGCAGGGGAGCATGCGAGGCGTGTTAATTACTACTAATTTCCTTGGCAAAAACTCTTGATAGATATTTGCCAAGGTATAATCGATGACCGCCTGTTCCGGCCATGGAGGTCCTCCGCGATACGATATCCGGGGTAAGCGGCGGCGACGACGGCAAGAATGAACCATTAGCAATGATTGCGTCAGCTTCCTTGACGCATTAACTTAAAGCTAACTGAAGAAATGGACTAAGTTTATTAACGTCACTCTTTGTCCTCGATCCCCACCCAGGCCGGGAAGCGCCTGCCCTAACCACCGAGCATCGTACAAGTATGATGCCGCATTGATGCGGTGCAAATCGCTTAGAAGCTTCACCTCAAAATTACCCGCCAACTTCATGTACTCAGTGTACTTGAAGATTTTGGGAGAATGTGAACAAGTTCTCAGATATTCGCAGCGTAGGATACTGGGTAAAAGTGCTTGGTACTTGGTTGACCGGTAGGGTTGTCATGGAGCCGACTCTCATGGTGTTAGGCAACAGCAATTTGGTGAGGTCGCTATTCAGCTTTTAAGTGCTTTGCACCGCCAATTTGGATCACCTGAACGGCACAATCCAGCTGAGTGGTTGCGGGAGTCTACCAGTGGGCTAACCGGAGGAATATTTATTTTGGCTTCGTCAGGCTGCCATCAAGAGTAGGTTCCATTCCATCCAACGCGTCAGCTCAGCTCAGCTCTCGGTACACTCGGCATTGTGTTCTCTACAGTGAAGCCCGCATCCTCATCTCGGTCGAATCATAATACTTAATACCGACAAAAGCGCCATCGGAATACTCTCTAGCGGGTTTCCTAACCGTTGAGACCGACATCAACTTATGCGAGCTCGCTAAGGTGCTGGGCATTCCTGTCCTTCGCGGAATGCAGCTCTTTTGGGAATAGCTCTGCAAGGATAATCACTGTGCTGCCCTCATTGTCTGACCCTGGAAAACTCCGAACGTCGAGCGACCTCACATTGTCATCTTCGCAGAATACGTCCTTGTTTGGAACTTAAAACAATAGCTGGATACGCTTGCCCTATTTCTCAAGCCCTAGAATACGACGCAGGAGTGAGTATATCACAGAAAGACCGGACACACGATCACTGACACATAGGGCGAGGTCGGGTCGTAGGGCTCTGGAGTTCGCGCTGGCTCGGCTGCGGGAGAGCTCATAGTTTAAAAATCAAGGGCGATTTACACATCATTTGCGCGGAAAGGAACAATTTTCGAGGATTCGTCCCACGAGTCAGGCTTTGAGAGATTTTATCGGGTGAGTTATGGTTGGCGTGCCTGGGCGGTCGAAGGGTTGTAATACCTGTCGCAAGCGAAAGATTAGGGTAAGCTGCATATCATCTCGTATTGTGTGCCCATACCGGTATACGAACGCAGGCTTCTACCGGTACTCGAGTACGGTACTCGAGCCCAGTGCCGGTAGAATGGAAGGTGGGCCAAAGTGCCACACCGTGATTCGCTCCTGCTCCATCCTCTCGTTTTGTCCGACGGATTGGTGCGCCAGATCGAATTCTGAAGGGCGAGAGCGCGGAGGAGGTAGAGGGTGCAGGTCTTGGGAGATATCACTAAACTCAGATCGGATCTTATAATATTATGATCTTATATATCTCTTTCCCCTCCATAGCACTCTTGCATCTATTACCGAGTTCCTAGCAAGGCTAATAATCCGAAAGTGTGATCAGAAAAGGCCGGAATGTGGAAACTGCATAAAATCAAATAGGGCGTGCGCGGGATATCACCGTGCGGTAGTGTTCCGTAACGCAACTGGTCCACGACTCGATACGCATGCAACCAAAGATTCGGTACCCCCGGATCCACCAGCTTCCTCATTGGGCGACGATGGCTCTTCTGATAGCGCCGCTGCCAAGAATGCTATGCCGGCGACATTGTACAGACGCTCAATTAAGGAAACAGATTTCCCACTTTTTATCACTCCACCCCCCCAGCCGCATCACCGGTCCGCACTATTAGCAAATTTTCTGGACGGGTACACGCCGCCCGGCTGCCAGTTATCAGGGGTCCCCTCGGAATGGGTTCGCTCAATCCCCTTTGCCCTGAATGGCGGCGTTCAAGTTTTCGACACCTCCGTAATGGCAATGTGCGCTGTGTTTGTCGGCCGGCAGAGCAAAGACGAGCAGCTCCTCCGAGAGAGCGCAAGGGTATACACGATTGCCTTGGCACAGTTGAACACCGCACTCTCGAACCCGAGTATCCGTGCCCGGGATGAGACATTAGCGGCGACCATGTCATTGAGCTTGTACGAGGTCGGTCATTGCATCCATACTGATCTGGATATTGAGTTGTCTGACATTATGAAGACGATGGGGTGTATAGATCCCACCGGATGGCAGCGACATGTAAACGGTATGGGGTTATTAGTTCGACTAAGAGGGCCAGAAGCCCACAAGACCGGGTTGGCCCATCATCTGTTTTGCAGCTTTCGTGCTGTCAGCGTATACTTCTCCACTTCTATAGAATCCCTGGATGCGAGAACTAACACAAGCTAGTTGATCAACTCAATTGTGATGCGTAAACGCAGCTTCCTTGCCTCCAAAGAATGGCGCACCATCCCCTGGACCAACATCCCAAAGACGCCTCACCAGGACATGCAAGATTTGATCCTGGAACTCCCGGACATTCTCGAAGACCAAGACACACTTCCACGCGCCGCTTATCCTTCGCTTCTCAAGAAGTGTCTAGACCTTGAGGCCCGACTAAAAGCGTGGTGTGAGAATTTCAAACGCGTCTACCCCGGTCCACCTTACTGGTTGGAGTTCTCCACCCTCAAAATTGACCCCCCGGTCTTCCCTACCTGCTACCAATTCGCTAGCGTCGGAGTTGCAAATACTCACACCTTCTATTGGGCAAATCTAATACTCGTATACTCGACGATAGTCGGGTTAACCCCGGACAATGAACCGCCCATTGCAGCGGTGGGTGATACATCCGACCTCGCAGCGCAAATATGTATGGCCATGGAGTACTATATCTCTCCAGGCAAGAAGACATACGGACCAATGCTGACGTTGTACCCGCTGAGGATTGCCGCGGAGTGTTTTAAGAGGTTGGGAGTGAGAGGGGCGAAGAGTACCCTTTGGTGTAAAGCGGTTTTTGGAATTTTGGACTCCAGGGGGATTGCGCTTGGGAGGATGTTGGAGAAGTTGGTATGGGATACTGCGGGGGCTGAGAGAGCGTGGGGGTTTAAAGGGTGGGCAGGGAGGGGGTTTTGGGAGCGAATGGAAGAGGGGTGGATTGAGAGTGCCGGAACGGAGGAGTGGGGGAGACGCAATGCAGAAGAGGCCGGAGGGGGAGGAGGAGGGAATAAGATTTAACGGTGTTTGTGGTTAGGGAGTAATTTGTTCTGTGTGAGCTGACGTATAATATATGAATAATGTCAACGTGATCTCTGGTCTAAACACGAGAACATGACGTGTCATGAGCCAGCTTTGGAAATACTTGTACATATAATATGACCTCGCAGCACTATAGACTGGGTAAGTCAGGAGGGGGGGTGACCGGTTCGGGGATGCCGGGCCATTGGATAAAAGAGTGGTGGGCACCTTGCATTGCGCAACAACCTACCGCTCGTGGAGAAGAACCCTAATAGACCACAGCTGACGGAGCTGAAGAAGCCGGGTCTCGGGGGTGGGTGCGGGGGGGTGATCGAGGCACTAGTACTAGTGTGTCATCCATCACAAGGTACCCCGAGAACGGGAAGAATCATCATCAACGAGGCGGAAGACTTCTAAGCACGCTCACAGCGATATATGTGATTGCGGGCGTACCCTTTTTATACCATTTCCCTCCGTGCCCTACCAGTCCTTGACGAATATCCTTCCAACAGCTTAACGCTTAATACGTTACATAGCGACAAGTATTATATCACCGGAAATGGCTCTCGACTAGGATATAATAGCTAGTCTAAGCGCTCGCATGGCATGACTAAATCTTCGGCGCTAAGTAATTCCCCGGTATGATAGAATACTAGTATGTAGTATGTCGTTGTCATCTCGCTTGTTGCTGCATTGTATTATATTAACATATGCGCGATCTTCACAAGGAGTATAATAGTGTACAGTACTTTGTGAACACTGGAGGGTTCACGAGATGGGAAGCCTGGTATACGCCTGACTGATACTTTCTACCCAACTTACCTAGTTAGCCAAGAGAGGGGAAGGGGGCGGGAGGGCGGTAGAAGTGAGAACTTGGAGGCTACTCACCTGGGAATAATTGCTCCCGAGAGGGTATAGTATGCGCCATACCACCGGTGATGCCCCGGGTTCATGGATATTGATTCAACCCGTTTATACCATAAGTTAATTCCTTGCACGTTCATCTTCCCCTCGGAGGGTGGAATAATAAAGAATCTGTTCATCGTTTATACTATTTAAAGGAGAGCAGATGAACTAACGCCCCCCCGCCCCACCCCCCTTACTGTCCGTTTCTCTGGCACCGTATTACCCAAAGAAAACTTTCCGCAAATGCGATAGCGGTTATGCGATAAAAAAAAAAACCACGAGCGTAATTTGGGTTCCAATTTTGTTATTATTATATCATTAGTCCCGAACGGCATATCAAGATATATGCCGCCCTAGGCGCCACACGACGCTGTCCAATCGGCCGACTTTTTTTAAAAAAAAAAACATGATGTACTGTACTGTACACAACTTTGTGGGGGGAAATCATCTATTACCGGTAACTTAGTATCTCTTCCAAGAGCCTCATCAAGTTACTTGCATAAAAACCGGAATATTATGTAATTGTCGTGTGATGCTTGCGGGGTTATCGGGCAAATATGATATTGGTTTCTGACTGTCCGATTTGATATCATTCTTGAAGGGGGCGATTTCGGCACTCGATGTGCGTCAATTGGGCCAAATGGTGGCTTGAGGTCGGTTGTTTATGAGAAGTTGGTTATGGGGGCTTGGAAATTTTCTGGTCGGATTGGATGGGGTATTCTGCTGCTCTGACGGAGGCAGCCGGGGAGAGGGTACTCGGCGAGTGATGCTCTATGTTTGCTCGGATCCTCAAAGTGAGTGTGTAGGGGTGCTGTGCTCCCAGTATTTCTGTTCGTGACAAGGTTCGTAGCTGGTGGGACCGCAGATCCGCTTATGGTAACCTCGGGCCTCTCTGATCTGGTTCACCGGAGCGACAATCATAAAGTGCTGTATTTAGGAACTGCAAGGAAAAGTAATAAAAACACCCGCGATCGAGGCCACACACTTACGACTGTCCCTCGTCTAATCTACAAACAATGCAATCACTCGATCTCACCCGCATTCGCGCTTAAACACTCTACCCCCTTAGTAAGCCCACCTTACTAACCTAGGCAAGATGCAACTTAAACCACCTAACAGCCTGCCAGAACGCCTCCTCCTTCGCCCACCTCTGCTTATCATTGGCCAGATCGCACCTCACCGCAAATCCATGTGCCACCCCAGAAAACAGGGTAATCTGATAAGTAGCTTTGATCTCTGCTAACTTGGCCTCCGTCGCGTGGCGTAGGTCCCGGGTGAAGATTGAGTCCGTTTCTGTACTCCTATTGTCAGTTTTTTCTCTCCTCTTGTTTTCTTCTTTTCCGGCACTAAGTTAGTGGTTAGCGAGGGGGGGAGGGGGGGATATACCGGCAGCCGAAATTGCGAGCGGTGCCTTAATAGCGCAGAGTTCATCCAGTGTGACGAAACTTGGGTGCGCGTTGTAGCCTGCGTCAATCTCGCCGGAGAGAAGCTGCGTGACGTATTTTGCGCCGAAACAATAACCTGCCGCGCCGATTTTGCGGGGTTCTGTGGGGTGTCAGTCCTACTCTAGGCGTGCGTCCCGAGGGAAAATGGAAGGGAGGCATACTAAGCTCGGACCGGATCTGGCCCATCACCTTCTGGATAATTGGGATGACGTGGTGGGGTTGATGATCCTTTAGCCATTCCGGAAGTTGAAATCCTGGTTTGCGATCTGCTGGGAGGGGAACTTTATCACCGGCGAACATGTCGGGAAGAACAACGGTATATCCATTTGCTGCGAAGTCATCGGCAATGCTGGTACCGGTATTGATGTTAGCCGTACTCGCGGTGGTGGGGAAGGGGAGGTAGGGGGTGGAACAGTTTCGCATTATTGCAGATCCCCATAACATCCGTCAATAGCAGAATAACCCTCTCACTAGATCTACTAGCGGGCCTTGTGATGTAGGTTTCCACTAGAGAGAAATTCCATATCAGCTGTTAATCTAGTATAAACTAAGACTTGGATCAAACCTTCTGCAAACTGTACTATTTCTCCCTTTGGTGTACCCTCGTGCACGACCCCCTTTAAACAACATTCTCCTGGGATGTTTGAAGCCATGATACCGAGTCCGTTGAGCTTAGTTTGGTGGTCAATTCTTCGTTACCGAACGGAATCGATATGGATCTGGTCGCTGTAGTGATGTATTTAAGCGTCGGGTTGGTTGAACCTAAGTAACTTATCTCACTAATAGAGTATGTTACGCGCGGCCTCGCCCTGTCGCTGTACGAATGTTTGTACCCTACTAGCAGTCGTCGTAAGTGTTGTCGTCGTGGTCGATACGAGTGTGCCACAAATCCAAGGTGACGAGTCCCAGACCAGCTGCAGATATATATTCTGTACGGGAGAGAGAGAAGGGAAGAGCGCGGAAGTTGGGATTAGTATTAAAGAAATTACTCGATAGTAATGCGGGCTTAGGAATAGGCTTTTGTAATGAGAAGAGGAAAAAAAGCGATCCCTAGTTTAGGGATAGGGCTGGAGGCCGGTACAAAGTAAAGTCTAATAGTCGCCGTTTTGTGAGTGCTGCTTGGAGTTACTTATGGTATGTATGATACCGGTACTTGGTTGGTTGTTTGGTGTGACACTGGAATGGGGGGTGGGTGTGAGGTTGGGTCAAGCGGGGGCTAAATGAGGCTAACCGGTTTGGAGCAATTGGGGTACCGTACGGTTATCTTGAGGCGCGATAGAGATGGGGCTCTGGCCGAGTATTTGACGGGGGGCCAGTTTTTATATACGAAATCACGTGTAGTTGGCTCCTGGAGAACACACCGGTGCGCGAACTGGACCGAAGTTTGAGAAGGTCTCTCCTTCCCAAAACTACCGCTATCCCAGAACCAACCGCACATAGCACAGTAAGACCACCGCTTTTCGAATCCTACGGGAAAAAAAAACACAAACCTCCTTGTCTCTCCCCCCAATCTATATCAGACAACCAACCCGACCCGCGCCCGTGAAGCGAACTTCCAGCCCTCCTCCCTATGATATCCTCCCCAACACAGAACCGGACAACCCACCCCCGCACCAAATATCTCTCAGAGAGCGGAGAAAAAAAATTAAAAAAATACCTAGCATTCCAAATTCTACTAGCCTGCAAGCAGGCGCAACCGCTCCCCCGCGGTCGTGTTGTTGATATGTTTGTAAGGGAAAACGGAGATGTGACAAGGGGACAAGCATAAGTCCGGGTTATCTCCGGAGTTGGGGTTTACCTGCCGAGGCTGCCGGAAATGGTGTGATGCGGGGCTGTTTAGACTGGCTGGTCCGGGGTGGAACTTAGTAAGCGCTCTTGGAGGGTGGGAGATTAATCGGTCCGGTTAGGGCAATGAGCGTTGGGGGGTTTGCCTTTTGAGTGTTTGTCATGCGCTGGGGGTAGCAGTGTATGGGGCGAGTGAGAGGAGGTGATGAGGTGAGATTCGGAGTGTTTTACTTGGACGATTGCTGGGCATTGTGGTTTGATCGGTAATCTTATTGATGGATTTGTGGAATTTTTGTTGCGGCTTCGGATACCGGTATTCGAAATGCTTTAGCGACCCCTCGGTATTAGGTCGGGATTTGTCTAGATTACCAATAGCTGATAGACTATTGGGCACACCGTCATTTGAGCTTTTCGACATCTCAAAACGCGTTTTGTTGAACACATTTATTAGGAAATATCACTAAACGCCTCTTGCCAACAACGTTTTGCCGAACGGTTGGGTAATTTGAAAGTTATGATTTAGGTTTTGTTAAAAAAGCCTGCTCAAGGGGGTAGGGTTTTTCAATACAAGAATCCCGTTCGAGATAAGATTTAATAATAGTAATATATTATCACTGTTGTATGAATTTTATATTGTAATCTAGGTCGCGTAGTTCATAGCTATAAATGAGAGAAATCTTGAAAACATAGTTTTGGAAATTTCGTAAAACATGTTTTGCGCTTTGGGATGAATGACGGTGCGTCAACGCCCTTAAGTGGATCATAGATGTAATGTTCCGTTTAGGCTTAAACCAGAAGTGTCGTTATGGAGCTCAGGATGCCCCTCGAGTGACCGTGCATGGCATGAGCATTCTTCTGGGCCTACAATTTCGCATCCGGCGATCCTCCGCACCGGCGAGACCAAAAAGTCCACATAGCCTACCGGTATGCATATCTCCCCCCACTCGACAACCCAAGCCACATGGCCCCATCCCGCTCCTCCTAACAATAACCTAAAATCCGGTATAATCCACTATCTCCGCCAAACCTCTAATCTCCGTACCGTACTTGAGACGGGGCCCCTAAGCGGGATTGGTGTTTCCCTCGCGTGGTAAAGCCTGAGAATGCTACGGTAAATGTGTTGGATCTTATCAGCTGGTATTCGTAATTCTCTGACATGTCAAACTAAACCGTGGGCTGATGCTACAATTCTCGCCGATAATCTGATAGTGGGTTATGCAAGGTTTTACGGTATTCCGGTACCTATACCCACTATACTTCCGACTTATCTGCTCGTGAGCACTAGCGCACTCGCCCAACCCCTCAGTGAATACCTCCGCAAGCCCTATGATGCTTGTACTTACATAATTAGAGTGAGAGGGTCGGTCGTGTCTGTAGACTTTACTCGAGTGGGGGGTGGATATCGTAGGTGTGGCATTACCTACTCGGTGGGTGGAGGAAAGAGGAGAAGGGAATGTTTTGGAGAAGAATCGCGGGAAATGAATTCATTTGGGCGGGTAGACTTGCGAAATACTTTATCATGGCATAATATTATACCTTGTTGTCTCGCATTCGGAGAATTAAGAGTCTTCCAGAAAATAGTAGGTAATTTAGTATGGGGCCAATCAAACGAGTCGATTCAAGGTCGAATTTAACCCTTTCACCATGGCTTACGAGTTGCCATTCTCAGCCACAAACCCGGGCTGCATGCGGGAACTTTTACCTCTTGAGCCATCCGGGACATCTTGCTCAGTATAATATCTTTTCATGAAGCTTTAGCATATCTCTTTCCGTATTCCTTTAGGTAATATACCGGTAAGCTATCCCTTGATTGGACATTGCAAAATTAACCAAATATTTCTATTCCTCGCTAATTCCTCGAGTCAAACTCCCTATTTTATCTTGTATCCAATCTTCGCGGAAAATTTCTCCAATCTGATTTCCTTGCTTGGTTTATCTCACCGCCCCTCTCAGCTAATGCTTTACCATGGAATGGAGTCCATAAAATCAAAGAGGAATTGATTCTAAGTAGTTCTCTGGAGAGTGTTTCTCTGAAATCTTGGTTGTCGTTGAGGCCGGTTCGTGACTGGATTTGGTACTCGTGGTGTGGAGGATTTTTAATTCAGATGGCCTTCGCCGCACTCGAGCAGCCACCATGGGGGGAGGCTTGGCGAACAGTGCAGTGTGGCTGCCATCAGAGCAGCACTTGGCTCGCCTGAATAATCATGCAGTGATTTCTCTCCTACAGAAGTGAAGGTTTGATACTAGTAATAATCGGTGACGAGTGGATATCAATACTAATTGATGATTTAATCATTATGTCACCGTGGACCAAAGCTCTCTTGCTTACTCGTAACTTAAGCCCAGAACTCATCTCCCACCCGAACTCCCGGTATTTTTGCCGCGTGGAACGGGTACTATGCTTTACCCCCCACATTCCGCTCTTGATCACCCCCACCACCACTGCCGCACTCTCAATCCTCAACTCCCTATCCAAATGGCATCCTCAGAAACCTGTGTGTCCTGCCACGAGGCACTTACTATTCTAGATGAAGACTACCCTCTCGAGCCCGGCCTCGTCGACGACGTAGAGTTGCGCTGCGGGCATCATTACCACTGGTATTACCTATCTTGCCCGCTCACGCTCAGAGAGAAGGAAGGAAGGGGATTAAGGATGTTACAACAGGTCTTGCTTCGCAGAGGAATACTCCGTGGAGGGCGCCACACCCACGACCAAGGCGCAGTGCCCATCTTGCACGCAAGACATAACCACGAATGGAAAACTCCTAGTCACGCTACGGAACGAAGGTGGTGAGCAGCCAAACACTGATATCGGAACGCTGCTCGAGGAAGAAGAGTTTTACGATCAGAACCCGGAGATGAAGGAAGTCAGGGCTTTTCTTGAATTTTGCGCTGAGGGTTCCTCTCACTACGAGCTTATTGCTTTTTTTTCTCTTTCATTTTTTCCCTAGCTCATGAAGATAGGTGACGAGGATGAAGTCCGGGAAATGCTCGCGGCGACGCCAGAACTTGTTAACCGACAGGATCACGAAACGGGACAGACGGGATTGCATGTCGCGGTTATGAACGGGCGGGAGGAGATTGTTGGAATTCTGCTCGAACACTCTGTTGATCGGCGTGTTACTGATGCGGCGGGGAAGACGGCATATCAGCTTGCGGTCGATATGGGGGCTACGGAGGAACAGTTGAGGATTCTTTGCGACTGATGATCTAAGGGGGGATATGTGTATTATATACCGGCATGGGAATTGAATTGGTGGAGATGTTTGGTGCGGCGACGCAGGGATACGACGGTGGTATCATAACGGTGCTGCGTGCAACGGTACCACTGGCCAGCTCATCAAGCATCCGGAGACCTTTGCGCCGATACAGGTATCAACGGTGCCGGGGTGCCTGGACACTTATAAATGGACAAGAGCTTGTGCTTATGATAGGGCTTCCTCAGATTCCGGGCTGCTCAATGTTAGGGAAACGAATGAGCAGCAAGACCCCAAGTTATCTGGTGATGTTGCTCTATGTGGCCAGCCCCAACTCGGGGCGAAGTCAGTTTGGAAAACAATGATAGGTATATAACCTCAACCTTTCGAATTCTAATGCCTTGTCGGTGTCCTTTGCCTAAGAATGAACAAAGTTGTCGATATCGAGTGATCTGTTATGAGCACACCTTAGGTATATAAAAAAAAGGAGTATCATAAACGGGGTAATGTGTTGTGAAAATGAAAGCTAGCGCCGGTGCAAGAGATGCAGGAGGAGAGTGCGGATAATACCGGTGATGCACAAAGCGTCTCTCCCGGAGGTCTTGGGCGGGCACATGCCCGTGGTGGTGGTGAAACGTGGCATGAGGGGCGGCCGTTTCACGCCATTCATGGCAAGTAACGGTAGGACATAAATGAGCCAAATATATCCTCCGGTTTGGCTTCATCCGAAATGGATCCAGCGGAATAGTCCATACTCTGAAGTCGGGGCTGCAGGCACGACAGCACGCTGCCCTCGTTTCGTTTCGCTTTATTGTTATGCAGCAGAAGAGTGCTCGAGCGGACAGCATAAAGGTAGGGCGAGGGTTAGGGTTCGCTAAGCAGCCATTCCAGGGTTCACCAACCGGAGTTTGCCCCAGACTTGGTCACCGGGATTATAAATGACCCTCACAAACTGGCTCATAATATAATATATATACCTCGTGTAGAAACCGTTATGCGCTTGTTGGAAATGCGTACAGTTTGGTAGAGAAAAGAAATTCAATAATAATATGGGGAGTGGGAACAATTCCAAAAATCCGGCGTGTTCCTCTTTGCTTTCTAATCCTTGTCGCTTTCCGTATTGGTCGCTCCTTGCCGGGATTCGAGTTCTGGTCGGTCTGGCGTAACTTTGCCCCAAACTCAGTGCTCCTCCTCTCTTTTCCGCTAAAAGCTCCAGACAGTCGACCTTTTCGAATAAACAACTTGCAATATGGAAGCGAATCGAACGATACCTCCGGTACCGCCCGAGGGCCCTGTGGACGACACTGGGCCGCCTGAATCGCTTGAATTATCTACCGGGGAGGAGGCTCCTTTACTGCCTGAGGCTGCCGTTTCGAGCTCCAGCGAAGAGGCGATAGCTCCAACGGGAGTCAACTTTTCAGAAATTGCCGGCCAAATCCTCACTTTTCTGTCCACTGCAACACCGGAGCTACTTGGCGCATTGGTACTCGGGATCGCGCTCCTACTTTACATGATTCTTGGAACTCTGGGGTTAATGCTTGTCGGCGTCGTTCTGGGCGCTGTTCTACACGCGAGTCTGGAGAACTTACGGTCCTCGGGGGCAAGGGGTGGGAGCGGGACATTGATCACGGATTGGCTGGAAAAGAGACTAGCGGAGAGTGATGCGCTTAAGGGGGGGGATTCTGGGGATGGGAAGGTAGTTATCAGGGTGCGCCTATTCTACTCCGCTGCTCTTCTCCATTCGGGGGTGATAAGGGTAACTGACGGTAGACTAGGGGAGGAGGGTTTCTAGATTACCGGAGAATGTGGACTTTTCATCGTTATCCCCCGAGACCGCGGCGGCTTTCGAAGAACTTACCGAGGCTGTTATTAGGGATTATGTTCGGTATACCTCTGTCACCGGTGTCGGTTTGGGGGGCTGGCACTAACATTCCGACAGATACTGGTACACGCCAATTCTGCCAAATGATGAGAAATTCCCAAATTCCTGTCGACAGCTACTCACCCAGACCCTGCTAAATATGCACGGACACATCTCCGGCAAGCGGCCTACAGATACCTTTCTGCTCTTCTTGGTTTCGACTTCCAATATTTTCATCGTTTTCTTTCGCGAACTAGCTCAGACTGCGCAGACCTCGATTGGAACCTATATCGAAGAATCCCCTTCGTCAGCGTTAGCTCAACTGGTAGACCGGGAAAGCCAGAAGAAAAAGCTACGGATGGCAGCAGAGGATATTCTTCAGACATTTCTTCCGGCAGAAGCTGTTGATTGCGCTCCGGTACGGACTTTCTTAACGGAGATATTGGCTAGTGCAGTATTAGAGAAGACTGTAGAAAAGTGCTCAAGTGCTGATTTTATTAATGGTTGGATAATTTACTTGTTGGAGGCGGAGACACAGCCGGAGATATTACAAAAGATAGATATCAGTGCGGTCGAGGGTTCAGATGAAGGTGCCGACGCGGCCGAACAGCGTGCGAAGCAGAAGCGGCTGAGCAGAGCGGAGGAGGAAATGGAGAAAGCGATGAAGGAGGCTCAGGAATTATCCAAGATGATTGCCGAGGATGAAGCGAAAGCGGTGCGGGGCTCTACAGAGATTGGAGTATCACCTACAAGTTCAACGAATGGGGTATTAAAGGATGGCATAACGGAGAGCCCTGTTCGGACGTCGTTGGATGATAAGGGCCTTTCACCCCCTTCAGCACCTCCCGAGGCTCCAGAAGAGTCGAGTAAGGAGGAGGAAAAGCCACTTACCCCCCCGCCCCGACCTGGAGCATTTACTTCCTTCGATCAACTAGTTGTACCAGCCGCAGAACCTCAGGAAATCTTTTTCCGAGCTCATGTCGAACTCTCTGACCTCACACCAGTCGCAAACGGCCACGACAAACGGCTCCGCTCAAAACCCACCAGCTCAGAGTACTTTCTGCAGATCGAGCCAGCCTCCAACTCAATTCCCGGCTGGATCATTACAAGGAAATACCCCGACTTTGAGGCATTGCATGAAGTTCTATCGCGGATATCGAAAATCTCCGGTGTCGTCGGATTCTCTGACCTGCCGGCTTGGAGGGGGCAGACAAAGGAATCGCTAAGGGCTGATTTGGAAAAATACTTGAACTCTGCTCTAAAGATACATGGTCTGGCCGAGTGCGAAGGGATGAAGCGATTCTTGGAGAAGCACAACCCAATTACTGAGTTAGGGAATAACGGTCAAGGAGGATTCGCAAGGCTAGGGAAGGCCTGGCCAAATCCTCAGGCACTTGCAAAGGTCGGTGGGGGAATGTTAGATGCGCTGGCTAAAGCACCGCAGGGGGCTGCGGAAGGCGGAAAAGCGCTCTTTGGCGGGGTATTTAGAGGTGGTGTTGGTATTAAGCGATCATCCACATCAAGCACTTCCCTGTCACCACCCTCAGGGTACGGGGACAACTCTCCACAAAGCGGAACGTCTAGATCCTCGATGGAAAGCCTAAAGCTCGCCCAGCCCACCACCCGCGAACGCTCAAAATCTACTGCTACAATCAACGAATCGCCGGAAGCGGACCTCATAACTTTAGAATTCGAAACACAAAACCCAACGCTCCCGCCACGCCCGTCTTCTATCATTGAAGAAGCTGCAGAGGCTGGACCAGAATTACCACCCAGAAGATCAAGTACCAGACAAAGCCTCATGGTAGAAATGGCAGGTGCCGATGAAGGGGAAGTACTTAACCTCCCTCCTCCACCCAGTGATATGCCAGACGACTACGACCACGATTCCGACACCGGAATCACGCTCTCCAGCCTACGTGCGAACCCTACTTCTTCCCAACTGCAACCAAATCCAAGCCTACTCTCGGCCAGCAGTAGCGTATCAAATCTGCAAGTGATGACCCTCCCCCCAACCACCACCACATCCCCACCGTCAGAAGCAGCAACAACCCCACCCCCGGGACCCTCGCCAAGGAAAAGACCCACATCCCCACTCTCAACCGCGGAAGCCCAATTCGTTGTGGAAATCATCTTCGCCATAATCTCTGAGCTCTACACCCTTTCATCAGCTTGGGTCTTCCGCCGCTCCCTCCTAAATGTGGCAAAGTCAATCCTGCTCCGTCCCGGCAACGCATCACTGGAGTCTATACGCGTGCTCATCCAGGAAACCGTCATAGAGGCGAATACTGAAGACAAAGCGGTAGCATCGTACATCCGCAAGATCCGGGAAAGCGCGTTCATGACGGAGGAAGAATTGAAAGCTTGGAAAGAGTCTGCGGCTAAAGACGCAGAGGAGGAAGAAGAAGAGGGGGCGAGTAAGAGGGAGAAGGCACGCAGGTTGGTGCGGGAACGGGGATTGCCGGAGGCGTTGAGGGGGGTTATGGGTGGGGGGGCGAGCGCAGAGTGTTGTTCTGTTATGTTTGATGCATTACAGGAGGAGGCAATTGCTCGGGGTGTTGTTTCTGGGTTGGTTTGTGAGGCTGTTAGAGGGGTTTGTCAGTAATTATTGAGGCAGAGGGAGGGAGGGAGGGAGGGAAGAAGAAAGTATATATTAATGCACCGTTATGAACCATTTCTCATTGAGGTCATTGTAGTGATTGTAGGTTTAGTTTGTAAAGAGTTTATTTCCTCCCCATACGTGCGCTCTGGTTCTTCCTGTCAATACCCTAGCAGGAATGTATGGGTTGTGTGTACGCATCAATGAATAAATAAATAAATAAATATTCCGGCTCCTACTCAAACAATTACATCGCCGGCCGAAACCAAACGCCGGCCGAGCACACGTTATTTCGTAAAAAATATATCTAAAGATCCGGGATTCCTCCTTGACCTGAGAATAAATAAATAAGTGAATAAATGGATGGAATATATGAAATAGAAGGGGATTCTTCAGCGGATGATAATAATAAGCCGTCGGAAGGAAGCGAAAGAGGGGATAGAAGTACATTCAGCGCGGATAACTTAGACACCCCCGGAATGTAGGATTAGATAGATATTCACAAACTCCGAGTTTTGTGCGTGTAGATGGGCTCGAGAGGGTTGAGATGGAGCCTTAGCATGTACCAGTTTTATTCCTTGCGAAACGTGGGGGTTTAGAATTGCCGTTGAGTGTTGATTCGAACGAAGGTATTGGGCTAGTTTGGAAGGGATATTTTCGGATATTCACCTTGTAGGCTGCTAGGTAGGAATACTGGCTGGTATGATATGATACTTGGCTGACTGGTGGGATGGTGATGTAAATTGTCATACCGGTGGTGAATATTCCTGGAGTTGGCTTGGAAATTTTGTTGCGATTGCCGTTGATTCTGTTTTGCTCCTGGATAAACCTTTATAAGTGATGCACGGTGTGCAGCGGGGGGGTTTGGCGGACTGCGCTAGGTCCCGAGACCACGGTTAGGCGAACAATGTTATCCGCTGGGTTCAACTTGCGACTAGAGCTACAGGAATAGAATAAACCTACGAGGGTGTGGGGCTGAACGGAAAATGGTCTATGTGACTGGGAAGAGCGGTATGGTTTGAATACTTATTAATTGTAGGTTCAGGGTTATAGGGTGTTGAATATATTGTCATCGTATTCTATTGTCCATAAACAACCGCTTTGTTACGTGTGTTTCTTTCCTATATTCTTCTTTTATATTGGGTTGCATCTGGTCGTGAGACAGCTTTGGTTGGGTCTTGATTATTCGGTGGCTAACATATTCCCGGTCATCTCATATAGGCTAGATATCTTTGTAGTGGGGCATAGGTTCTCTGGCGTATCCTTATACTTTTCCCTACTCTCACCACGCGCCCTTACTTGCCGCGGACTCTCCGGAGAGCTACTTGTGGTTCATAGAATTAGGTTATGTTTGGAAGGGAGAAACTTGGAGTTTTTATTCTCTCCATGTAGCCGGAGGTGACCTAATATACATAGACTTGCCTCACAAAAGCTTTTCTCCACCAGGCTACTGTCTTGGTAGCATGTGTGGAAACCTCGGGATTTTCAACATTGGAGCCCCTATGCGGGGAGGTGCCCCTTCTGCCGTATCAATGAGCCAAGGAACTCTCGGAGCTTTTCCATACTCAGTGGAAGCTGTGTATCTGAGTCTAGGCCGGAAGGAGTGTGGCCGCCGTATAGCTCATTAATGGTTATGTATGGA
>Ga0307507_10003639_pt1 | contig 29268 bp, 13 predicted proteins | sample 7_EM_MG_FD_207223 | JGI IMG/M metagenome (GOLD analysis project Ga0307507, IMG submission 207223) | Populus trichocarpa ectomycorrhiza microbial communities from riparian zone in the Pacific Northwest, United States - 7_EM | ecosystem: Host-associated > Plants > Roots > Unclassified | place... | reverse complement strand
ACTTTATTAGCTTATCCACTATTACTAAAATCGCGTTATAATCTTATCCTATAATAGGATCTCTTAACTTTAGTAACTTAACAATAAAGTCCTATAATATAACCTCCTATAGTCTTCCTAGTATCTTAACAGGTTATAGCCCTCCATACGGCTTATACCTTATTAGTTTATTCCTTTAGCAATCTGGACATTTCTTTATAACTTATCTTGCTAGTCCCCAAATTTCTTAAATAATGTACTCCTTTTAAAGTCTTAACACTAAGCCTATAGCTCCGTTGTGTCCTTATATTATTCCCTTGTGGAATTCCTTAACAAATTCTTCTATAATAGACTTAGGCACATATGTTACTTCTCTATTTTTATATTGCTCTAAGTCTAGATCCTTTACCTATGCTTCTTAAATCTTCTATATCTAATTACTCTTTAGTAATTTATAGATCTAACTTTCCTTAGTCGCTATAATCTTTAGATAATTATACCTAATTAACCTATCTTAATCTTTTTATAATAAAGCTCCCAATAGCTTTTCATCACTTTGTAGTTCAGCCTTTCTACTTAGAGCGTCTGCTCATGCATTATCTATACCCTTAGTTCAAAATAGTATTCTGTAAGCATTTCCGCCCATCTAACCTGTCTTTAGTTAAGTTCCTTTGTTATTAGGAATCCTATAAGGTTCTTATAGTCCGTCTTAACCACAAATGGTTTCTCTATGCCTTGTAAAAATGCTCTCTATTCCTTAAGTGCTGCAACTATACCTAATAACTCTTTATTGTAGATATCATAGTTCAACTCTAGTAGTGTTATCTTTTAACTATAGTATACCACTGGGTGCCATCCATCTTAATATTTCTATATAAAGCATACCCCTAGTATAAAATCTAATATATCTGTTTCTATAACCGTCTCTAGACCTAGTTGATAGATCTTAAGAACTAGCTCCTAGGTAAATAATCCTTTAACTCTCTTAAACAGTTCTTATTACTCCTTTCCCTATACCCATAGTTCTTCTTTTTTTATTAACTGCGTAAATGGCTTAATATCCTTTAACTATTGCACTATAAACCTTCTACAATAATTGCAAAACCCTAGGAATGACCTTAACTATATAACGTTCTCTAGTTCTTGCCAATTTACTATAGCCTTGATCTTTTTTAGATCTATGCTAAGTTAGCCTAGTTTAATAATAAATCCAACAAAATCGAGTTTCCTAGTAAAGAACTTGCATTTCTTAATTGCTACTAGCATCTATTCTTCTTATAGTCTCTTTAAGACCTATTTAACGTGTTCTCTATGCTCTTCCTTACTCTCTAAGTAGATAATAATGTCGTTAAGGTATACTATAACAAATTCATCTAGGTGTTCTCCTAATATACTATTAATTCACTTCTAGAACGTTACTAGTGCATTTATAAGCCTAAATTGTATAACTAATAGCTTATATAGTCCTTCCTTTAACCTAAAGGCTGCCTTCTATTCGTCGCCTTTCTTAATCCTAATTTGATGGTATGCCCACCTCAAATCTATCTTTATAAAGATCTTTGCGTTGCCTATCCTGTCTTAGATCTCGCTAATTAAGGGTAAAGGATACCTATCCTTTCTAATAATACTGTTTAACTATCTATAGTCTATACACATCCTAAGTTTTCCGTTTTTCTTTAGGATGAATAGTACTGGATATTCTGCTAATAACTATAACGGTCTAATGTATCCCTTACGTAAGTTCTCCTAAATAAACTCCTTAAGCGCTACTAACTCTGTTTTAGTAAGCTTATAGATTGGAAAGAACTTTAGACTTATTCCCTCTTCTAATTCTATCTCATAGTCCCAAGCTATATGCTCTAACAGCTTTTTACTTTCTGGTAACCATAACTTTTTACTATATTTGTAGTATCTCTTTAGTACATAACTTAAGCCTTACTCAGTCTCTTTATATATCGCTCCAACTTAGTACTATACCAACTTAGTTTGCTATTACACTTTATGCTATTAAGTATCCCTAATATTAACCTAACCTATAACCCAATCAATCTTTAGATTGTACTCCTATAACTAAGGCATTTCTAGTATTGCCTCGTCCTATCCTAATAGTAGGATATTAAAAGACATTTTAACTGGTCTCCCTTTAATAGTTAACTAAATAGGTCCTGTTTTAAGATTAATAATACCTCCTTTATAGGTTATCTAATCTCCTAAAATCGTTATAAGTAGATATAGGTGTTCCTTTTATCTATATAGTAACCCCATCCTTTCTACTACCTTTAGTAATATGTGGTTCCTATCACGGAGTAAGTATAAGTGGTAATAATATATAGCGAAGTAGATATTATTAAGCTATGTACATAAACTGTATAATAAAGTCAAGACGTTGCGTAAGGAGAGAAGGTAAGGAAACGGGAAGAAAGGGTATATATCGCTAGTTTGGTTGCTTGGTCAACACATATATAGAGCAGAATAGGATTCAAGTAGCGGTCCTAGCAGAACTTGGCAGGATTTAGTAGACTTGGCAGAATATGGCAAAATGCGGCAGATTACCGTTAGATTGCCGTAGATTACCATCAGATTGCCGTCTCGTGGTTAGTCTCTTCTTGCTGCGTAGGTGGAAACAGGTGGACGTATGTAAGGTGTTACGGAGGAGTCCCGTAATAGTACCCCCCCTTTAAACTCAAGCTTCTGCGAGATGGGGCTGAGGTAGTTCTGGGTAGAGTTTATAAAAGTCTTCTACAGCTGGTGTAAGTCCTATAGAGTCAACGGGTTCCTATAAGGGCTTAGTAAAGCCTCTCCATTTTATAAGATATATATATTTGCGTTTCCGTTTATTGTACTTAATGTTGTTAACTCTTTCAATAAGGTATTCATCCTTACCATCTACTTTAACTGGTGGGGGAGGGTCTTAGATCTGTCTAGGTAGGGCGTCTGATACAGGGGCGGCAGGGTAGAGGACTAATATATAGAATACGGGGTGGATTTTAACCATATTAGGGAGCTTCAGTTAGTAGGCATAAGGAGAGACAACTTTTTTAACCTTATAAGGGCCGGCGTTCTTCCAGTTAAGTTTCTTAATAGGTCGTTTCGTGTTTAGATTTCTTGCGTCTAGCCAGACAAAGTTACTAATTTGGTAAGCTGGTGCTAGGGTTCGGTTCTTATTTACTATAGCTTTATAGACAGACTAGGCCCATGTTATTTTGTTAGTAAGGAACTCTTATAGTTCTTCCATCTTCTTTACGAATTTGTTTGCTTCTGCAACTTATAAGGCCTAATAAGCTAGGTAAGGAATATTACTAAAGGGTTTAAAACCCATTCGCGGGTGCTGGCCATAATTAGCCAGGAACAGGGAGACCTTTATAGTTTCTAAGACGGAGTTATTTGCAGTAAACTTAGTAAATGCAAGCCAGTCTATCTAGTCATCCTGTAAATACAACGTATATATCCGAATATACTATTCCATTATAGCATTTGCACGTTCCGTTTAACCGTCCGTTTCCGGGTAATATGCCATAGACAACAGCGCTTTAATGCGGAGTTGGGTAGTTAGTTCTTCCTAGAACGCTAAGACAAACTAGCGGCCTCTATTAGAGACAATTGTTTTGGGAAGTCTATAGAGTTTCCATATATAATCCAGGAACAGTTAGGCGACGGCAGGTGTTAATATATTAGGGCAGGCGATCAAGTGTCTTATTTTAGATAGTTGGTCTATAACTACCATAATATTCGCACAGCCTTTACTTACGGGGAGATTAACAACAAAGTTAATTAAGATATCTTTCCATCTTCGGTCCGGAACAGGCAGTGGCTTTAGAAAGCCGTTATACTTCTTATATAAGGCTTTAGCTCGTCGGCAGGTATAACAGCTAGAGACATACCTTTATGTTATATCATATATGTTTAGCCAGTAGTACTCCCATTAGAGCAGCTCTAGGGTTTTTTCTTAGCCTAGATGGCCGGCTACTGGTAGATTATATACGTGTTTAAGGAGCTTAAGCTTAAGTTTGTTGTGGTTAGGTATAACTAGGCGGTTCTAGTAGTATAAGCGTTCTCCGCGAGCTTTATATTTACTTAGAGAGATCTTTTTGGAGTGTCTAACGCCATCTTAAATTAACTTAAGTGTCTCTTAGATAAACTTATTATTTGGGTATTCGTTAACTATAATCTACTTAATTAATTAATTAGTTATTTTAAGGACGTATACCATAAGGTCTTTAGCTAAGGGATTAAATAATTTAGGGTAAAGCAGCGTTTAATTGCGGTAGGCGCGCGCTTCTTCCTATACTATTATATTTTATAAATATTGAGTTAGGGCATTAGGTTTTTAACCTTAAATGCCTAGGTAGTACATAATTGAGAATTAGAAATAAGACAGATATTCTAACTAGCGGGCTTAATAATGACTTAGCTATTTTATAGTTGTGAAGTACTATAGATTCTTATAGTTGTTAAGAACCTTAATTAGAAATCCGGCGCCTTCTAGTTTGGGTTGCCATTGTTTAAAACATCTAATAATAGCTAATAATTTCTTATTGTAGATCTTGTAGTTATATTTGGCTGGACTTAATTGTTTTAAGAAGTATGCTATTAAATACAGTACTCCTTCCTTATTATACTGAGACAGAATGCCTCCAGTGACGTAGTTAGATGAATTAGCTTCTATAACACTCTTTCGGTTTGGGTCAAAGTATTAGAGTATAGGTGCGGTAGTGAACATAACTTTTAGATAGGTAAAGGCCTTTTTACATTCCTTATTAAAGATAAAGGCTTTATCCTTTTATATTAGAGCCATAAGAGGTAAAACCAGGGCAGAGAAGTTATTAATAAACCATTAGTAGAAATTAGCAAATCCTATAAAGGCTCTTACGTCCTTAACGTTCTTGGGTTCTTGCTAGTTTATAATTACTTTAATCTTCTTTAGGTCCATTTATATACCGTCTATAGAGATAATAAGTCCGAGGTATAGAACTTCCGTTTTATAGAACTTGTATTTATCTATATCTAATTATAGTCTAGCTCCACGTAGGGCTTCTAGGACAAGGTTAATATATTTCTTATATTTAGCTAGGTTATTGCTATATACCAGAATGTCGTTAATATAAGCAGTACAGAAAACATCTAGGTAAGGTTATAAGGTATTATTCATAAAGTATTAGAATAAACTTGGGGCATTTATAAGGCCAAACGGCGTTACTAAGTATTTAAACAGTCCATATCTAGTACGGAATACGGTAAGCCATTTATCTCCTTTTATAATACGGAGGCGGTTAAATACGTAAATAAGGTCGAGTTTTGTGTAATAGCAAGCCTTACTTAATTAGTTTAGTGTCTCTTAAATTAACGGGAGCAGGTACCGATTCTTAATAGTAATAGCGTTAAGAGCTTGGTAGTCTATATAGAAGCGCAGACCGCCGCCAGGTTTCTTGACGAAGATTATAGGTATAGCTATAGGCAAAGAGCTTGCTCTAATAAATCCTTTACTTAGGTATTTGTCTAAGTACTTCCACAGCACTTAAAGTTTGTTTTAGGATATTCCGTATAAGGGTCCAAATTCTGGCTATTTTCCTTCTTTGAGTACGATCTTATGGTCGTATAGTTAGTGTTCTGCTAGTTTATTAGCTTCCTTTCATGAAAATACTTCTAGGTTGTTATAGTGGCATACTAGTACTTTCGTAGCAGGGTTAGTGTGTTTCTTTAGTGCTAAGGCCTTTTTAATATCAGCCATTGTAATAGTAAAGATCGTATATTTAGGTTTCTTGGCGAGTTATACTAATAGGGTAGCTCTAATTATATAGATATCTAAGGTGTTAAGCAAACTTAGATTATTCTTAGTTTCTTATATGGTTTCTTATTTGGGTTTAAGTTTAGTGTTAGGTACAGAGTTAGTGTTAAATTTAGGTTTAGGTTCTTTAAGTATCCTTTTTATAGTAGAGTACCAGTTCTTTTGGTACTTTTATATATTAAGCTTAAGCTTCTGCTTAGTTTGGGGTATAGCAGTTAAAGTTAGTTTATATAGTTATATATTATTTCTGGGTTCTTAGTGGACGTCGGTAGAAATCTTAGACTAGTGGATCTTAGTGGATTTTCCAGATTTCGGTTTGGGGTCTAAGTAGCGGGTTATAAGACACTTCTGCTTATAACAGGAGGCGGTAAATAGAAGCTTAAAGTTATCCCAATTAATAGTTACCTTATATAGCTTTATTTAGGGTTGTCTAAGGATTACTAAGTAACCTAGGGTGGTAACGAAAAGCCTAATTAGTTCTTTATAGTTTAGGTATTAGAGTCTTAGGAATACTACATGGGTAATATAGCCTAAGATAGTGCGTTTGCCATTAAATCTAAATACGTTAATATGCCGGTTAAGGGGGGTTAGAGTAAAACCATTATCTTATACAAAGATCTTGTTAATAAATCCTATACTACTGGCTCCTATATTAATTAGGACTCAAGCATTAACCTATTAATCATTCTGCCGAAGATAATAGTTAACAGTTATGCTGCAATCCTAAAAGTCAGAGTTTGTAACATCTAAAGTATTTAACAAGATCCTAAGGCAGCGCTGTCCTGGAGAGCAACTTAGCTCCAGGACCTTCCTTTTAGAGGCAATTGGGGTGGAGTTCTTATAGTATATTGGTTATAGCTTCGTCTTTATAAGTGGTGCTTACTAGATGCGGGGCTGGAACTAGGTGGAGATTGGGGACGGTAACTAGAGGATTAATGCGGTAAACGGCTGCTAGTGTTAGCTGTTTGTAATTCGCGTTAGGGCAGGGGGACAAAGTAGTAGTTAGAGAGGTAAGAGCTACTTTTACACTTAAAACAGAGGCCTAGCTTAATGCGTTGTTCTTATTTAGAGGACCCTAGTGGGGCGTATCCTAGGGTTCCAGTGTTAATATCCATAGCGTTGGGGTACTTAGGCTAAGATAATAGCTTAGTAGACATTTGCGGGGTTATCATATTATATTAAGGAGTGGACTTCGGTGTTAGATATAGTATATTATTATACCGTTTATTAATAACGTTTGCGTAGGCGTTAAGGGCTCCCGGTAGGTCTACACCTATTAGGGAGGTTTTTAGTTTAGGACTTAGGGATTTAATAAGGCTGTTAATTAGTGCGAAGTTATTCCAGCCTATTTCTTTTATATAACGGTTAAATTTGGAGAAGTATACTAGAAAGCTTTTTATTCCTTAAGTTATATAGTTTATCTTTCTCTAAGCAGTAGCTTAGCGGTTTGGGTCACCATACATAGCTTTAAGAAGTACAATTAGGCTTAGTACTAAGTTTGGTTAAAGAGATTTAATAAGGTTAGCTACATCTCCTCCTAGTTAACTTAGGGCATAACAAAGTTAGTTAGCTTTAGTTAGGTAGCGGTTAGCGTTACTAGTTAGCTTATTTTTAAGCCGGCTTAGGAATAATTGGAGTTCTTATTATTTACTAGTGAATATTAGAGGGTCTAGTAATCGTTCAGATTATTATAGTGCAGTAGTTAGTTCTACTGGTGGGATAACTATTACTGGTTTAGGGCTTATGTTCCGCGTATTGGCTTCTAGTAATAGCGACCAGTCTTAAGGGCTTAGCGTGGATATCTTAAGGGTGCAGATTTCTTCTTAGAGGGCCTTAATTATTTTCTAGTACCGTGCTTCTTGTTTAGCTTACTATTAAGCTATAGCAGCTTGGTTTTATGCGAGGGCGTCTATAAAGGACTTTTATATATCTGCCAACTGTTCCCGGAGTACAGACATAATATTGGCGGCTGTTATAGGGGCTTTAAGGTCGTTCTGTATTTTAAACAGGGCGGGGCGGAGTATAGGTTTTAACATAATATAGTGTTACGGAGTGAGTATAAGTGGTAATAATATATAGCGAAGTAGATATTATTAAGCTATGTATATAAACTGTGTAATAAAGTTAAGACGTTGCGTAAGGAGAGAAGGTAAGGAAATGGGAAGAAAGGGTATATATTGCTAGTTTGGTTGCTTGGTTAACACATATACGGAGTAGAATAGGATTTGAGTAGCGGTCCTAGCAGAACTTGGCAGGATTTAGTAGACTTGGCAGAATATAGCAGAATGCGGCAGATTGCCGTCAGATTGCCGTAGATTACCATCAGATTGCCATCTCGTGGTTGGTCTCTTCTTGCTACGTAGGTGGAAATAGGTGGACGTGTATAAGGTGTTATAGAGGAGTCCTATAATAGTTCCTAATTACTCTACTATCTACCAACGCTTTAAACTGCTAATCTTGCCATTTAACTTATAAATTTAGGTATTATCTTTAAATTCCTTTAAGGGTTTAAGGCTCTAATACTAGTTCCCTCTAGTTCTATACACCTCCCCTTTTCCTAACTATTAGCTGCTAGATCCTGCCTATACTTAGTCCAACTTTAGCTAATACTTAGTTTATTTCTTTTCCTCTACGTGCTATAGATAAGTGTTCTCTAGGCACTCCCACCACTATTATCTATCTAGGCATTCTTCCGTAAGGAATCTTCCTAGTTAAAGTATTAAGTCCCCTTAACCTTGTACTTCTACTAGGTGCTAACTATATATATACTTGGCATTTCTAAACCGCTTTTCCTCTGGTGCCTAATATATCCTTACTAGGTACTTCCGGTTCTTATCTTTTAGTACTCTATATATATTACACGTATTATCCACACAAGCTATCCATAATAGTATATAATACGCTATATGTTTTAGGTTAACTCTTAGTTTATTTTTATTCTTAAGTTTAAACCTATACCTAGTTAACCTAACTACTGGTATCTCTGCTATAGGTACTAAGATTTATTACTTACTTCTCTAGTCCCTAGATCCTTCTTCTAGGTTCCTTAACATTATAATTAATACTCCTTTAATATAACTTATGCGTTTCTCTGTAATAGGTTGGTCTTAGACAACTTTTTTATCTAGCCATATATAAAAGTCTTCCTATTTATTGCTGTGTTGTTACCTATACCACTTTCCATATAACTGGTTTAGTGTATATAGTCTATCCGTTAGAAAGTACCTTATTATTACTACATTGTAATATCCTTTGGTATATCTTTCTTTAAACCTAGTTAGAATATTTAGATCCTTTTTTTATTCTAGTTTATCTAACCACTTTGCCCTAGGTATCCCTGCACTTAGCCTATTAGTAACTCTTTATACGGGTGCTCTATCCCTTATATAACCTAGCATAGCTAACCTTTTGTCTAGCTTTTGCTCTTGCTATATAATAATTCTTATCCTAAACTTATCTATAGTTTCTTATTTTCTGTGTCTTATAGCCAGATCTTTGTAGTTATCTTACTTTTTAATCCTGGTATTAACTATTTAATCTTTAGGCTAAACACTATATTTACCTAGGATTGCTAACGTTTTTATTTGTTCCCTAAACTTATAGTTCTTAAACTTGCGTCCTATACTTATTTATTTATTACTAAACCGAGTCGCTGCCCTTTCCTATTAGTTTTTGTCCGTTATAGGTCCTTAGGTATGTCTTATCTTGTTTTAAAAATCTTAAGCTTCTCTTATCTCTGCTTAAGAATCTTAAGCCTGTGGCCTTTTACCTTTATTAAGTAATAAGCTAGCACTAGCAGTTATCTGCTTACTTAGTTTCTTCTAAACATTACTCCTATCTTTTTATAAAGCGATAGAAATCATATCTAATAGTATTATAATACCTATTACTAAACCTTATTCTGTAATGGTCTTAGTCTCTACTTCTGTTTTAACTTCTTTAAGGTCTATATGCTCCTAGTAAGCTGCCTTTATTACCTTATTATTAGTAAATGCTTCGCCTTTATTAAATTTATTATCTTTAATATCTAATTTATAAGCTAGTTTATTAGTTCCTTTAAACTTAGATAACAATGGCTTCTATAGCCAATAGCTTACACTATACTTAGCGTCCTTATAAATTCGGCATGCGTTATTATAACAATACGCAAAACTGTTAATTAAACACTCTTTTATTCCTTATAGTGCACTATTGTCCCTCTATATATATGTGTTTTCTGCTAGCCTAGTTCCCTTTACTACGTAGTTACTCTAACCACCTCTATAGTCTCTGGCGAAATAACCTTGTTTTCCGCAATTTATGCAAGCTCTATCTTTAAACCACTATTTTTGCTATAGAGTCCGCCTAAACGTCTTCTACTGCTAAAATCCCTAATTTAGCCTCTGCTTCTAAGTCCTTTAATCACTTAATCCTTAACCTCTAGGTTTCCATAGTTTCTTTTCCCACCTTTAGGTTTCTTTAGTACCACTTAGGCCCATTAGCTTTGCGCTATTCTATAGTTTTTAACTCTATGTCTATTGTTGCGTACTCTGCGCCTTATATAACTGTGGAACTCTATTTTACCCTCTCTTAGCTTGTTCCCTTTAGTAGATCCTATTATTAATCTTTATTAACTAATCTATTAACTCTCTTAGAGTATCCGCATCTTCTATTAGGATAATTATGTTCTAGACTTTAGCCTTAAGTCCCTATTTATACTATACTATAAGCGCCCTATTATTCCACTCAACCTACATAGCTAGTGTTTAAAACTGTGTTATATACTTAATTGCTAAAGTATGTTATACTAAGTTCTAAAGCTTTTATTCCGCTATAGTTGTGGCCTCTAGGTCTCCAAATATCTATATTAGTCATTCCACGAACCCGTTCTAACTGGTAAATATATACCATACGTCCTAGTTAGTAGTTGTTATACCATTAGCCTATATTTCCGTAAGATACGGTTTAAACCACTTAAGTGCCCTCCCCGTCAGGAACAATCCTGCATAGGCTACTTAATCCAACAATATTACTAACTTCGCTCCTTTCTATACTACCTTAAAGTGCATCTATATAAGAAATCCCTTAAGCTTTAACTTCTCTCCTAAGAATTGTTTAATTAAAGGTAACTTAATTTTCGCTGCTCTAATTCCATTAATGCGTTCTTTAAGTATCCTATTATTATCTTATAAGTAATTAACTATTTCCTATAACTAACCTTATGTAACTACTTAAGAATCCCCTTTGTCTATACTGGTATCACTTAGCCCTAAGGTTGTGGCTACCGTCAACGCCGTTATAACTAGTGCTTTAGGTGGCATATTATTTAACCTTATTTAATACTATAACCTTAGTAGTGAATGTGTAACGGAACCTTATAGCAGGAACTACGGTGGGTCCTATTATTAGGCTAGGTATATAGGTAAGAACAATTTAATAATATAATAATAACTAGTAGAGTAGTTGCCTAACAGATTAACTCTAATTATATTCTAAGATTTACTACAAGGAGAGAACTATCTATGGTAGGGACTAAGGTCCTTTAAATACATAACTATACTCCTAAGAAATCCTCTCTTGTACATAAGGTACGTGTTATACGTATTATACGTAGACGTACACTACGTATACTTCGTACACTGCGTATAACATTATGTGACTTGCTTACCATTTCTCGTTATATGGTTCCACCAGATCCATCCTAGACCATGCCTGTATTAACCAACTAGCTTCCACTAACTCTTCTCTAAGTAGTCATAACATCGTACTTAAAGCGTCCGTAATAGGCGTAACTCCTTATTAAACACTTATTCTACCTTAGAGGAGCTTTAGTAACCCTTATCAAGCAATCCTACAGCCCTATATACAGTGTATATAGCAGTATCGTTAACTAAGCTTAAGGGAGGGTGTTGGAAAACAAGCCCGCAACAATATTATATAATAAGACTTGGGGAGAACCTCTTGGCAGGAATCTGACCAATTAGAGAACTTTAACCGCTAATTGAAGTTCCTTAAAATCTCTTCAACCACCTATATAGAAAATAAGCAATACAATAAGATTTAGCCCTATAACCTTAATTCAACAGTTGTAGCTTAGCTACAGTGAGCCTCATCGATCGCCTAAGCTATACCGCGTTATCCTATATCTGGGGCGATCCGAACCACCGTCTTTCAATATATATTAATGGAATACAGGTCTCCGTCACAAAAAGCCTCGCTCTAGCATTACAATATATCCGCAAGGTTGATCGCGATCAGATACTATGGGTGGATGCAGTGTGCATTAATCAGGCTAATGTTAACGAGAGGAACAGCCAAGTCAGACTTATGGGTACGCTTTATTTGGAAGCAGAAGACGTTATTATCTGGCTTAGGGAAGCCGATCCTACCACCAATAAGCTTGCGCACTTCATACAAGAAGGCGGGGTTCCCATTAGACAGATATGGCAATAACTATATAATCATAATCAGCCATCTGATTGCGATTACTATATAATCACGAGAGGCGATTGCGATTTGATTGCGTAGTTATATTAATTACCTATATTTAGGGTCAGGATCTGATTTTTGGTATAGTAGATAGCTCTATAGGACTTACCTAGATCTTCCTACATTCACCCTAAATTAATAATAGCCTCTTGGTGTTTAGGATGGCTTTTAATCGTGCCAATCTTCCTTATCCAACACCTGGCTATTGCCTATATTATTGCTGCCCGTATTACCAACTCCTCCCTTAATATTTAATACCTTAGCTGCCACCTCTGCCAATACAAAACCACTAGATTTAATAACTTCGCATACCTAGCTTTTTAAGCACTCCGTCTGTTTAACTACTGTGGCTCCAAGCCTATATTGCGACCATAATATCGTTCGCCACATACCCAAAAAGACTTATTCCGCTTCAGCCAACATTACTAGTATAGAGAGGATATCAATGGCCATTTAAAAGAGCCTTGGGTAGAGCTTTTACTAAGAGGGTTTAAGCCACTAAGTAAAGGAGGAGCCGGCAATTAATTATAGAGGATTTGCCTATAAGAAGATAAGTTAGGTGGTGTTATAAATATCAGAGGTAGATTATACAGTAATAAATCATTTAAATTTATTGTCGTTAGATAGGCTCTTAAGCTCCCTTATATATTACCACCTCTTATATATATTCTTAATTAGATCTAGATCTACTTGCCCAATTAGCTCGCCATCAATTAGCTTAAACTTATATTTCTTCTACCATAGCTTTCGCGCAGCCTTAATCGCTCGCTTAATTATACTAGGGTGACGCTTATTAATCGTCTTCTAGCTCTTATTAAGATAGGCCCATTAAAGCGTTAGATTAAGTAGTAAGGCTACCGCGTATACTAGTATTTTGTTAGTTAAGGTATAGTACTTATTAAAAGCAAACCACATCGTTAAAAGAGACGCCGAGAGGTAAGCGTTAGAGACGTGCTCCTGCTATATCTCTTTTATGTGTTTAATAAGGAAATCTATACTCTAAAGAACCTTATCTAGAGTTGTTGAATCGCCTTTTAAGGCCTTTGTTGCATCTTTAAATAATAGCAGGATTGCGATTGTCTTATGGACTATATCCCATTTGTTACAACTAAGAGTATTAGCGCTTATCTCTTTATAATATAAATCTAGAAAGACTTAAATTGTAGTCTTAAGCTCTATTGCTAACTCTAGTATAAGAAGCTATAAGTTCCACCTTATATTATTATTACGCTTTAGCATCTTCTTAGCTAGCTTTAGGAAGGCTTAATATCGCTCTATTAAACGCCTTAACTATATGGCGATATTATATATCTTGCCCAGGGCTCCGATCTCTCGCTACTTCTCTTAGGTAGCTTTATCTTGGTTATACTCTCCTTTAGAATAAATATTTAAGTGTTGCTCCTCCCGCTAGAGTTCCTCTACTACCTAAATCGCAACTTTAACAGCTTCTTCATCTTTATGGAAAAGGAAGGCTTGTACTATAAGGTTAATAACGTAGCCAATACAGTAAATTTAGTGCTGTATGGCATTCCAAGAAGGGAAGCGCTTTTGTAAAATTTAACAGAGCTTATTATTACTGCCGTGGTTATTACCTAAATTAGGTATATTTAGTATAGAACTTAATAGTAGCAGAGGCAGGAAATAAAGCCTACTAGTAAGGTAACTAATCTAGCTCTTAGGAATCTCGTACTTCTTAATCACCTTTATTATCACCTCCGCCTGCTGTTTACCTCTATACACCTCTTTATGCTCTCTTAACGCGATTATGGCTTTTAACAGCTGGCTTAATTCGTCTATAAAATAAGCAGTAACTACTTGGTAAGCTATCTTGTTTAGGGCCGTCTAATAGTTAGTAGTAAAGTGGATCTTTAACTTAGCTCTCTAGAGCCTTAACTTTATGTGATCCTTTTAAATCACAAACATCTTGCTAATTAGAATGGGCACGCTCCTGCGAGATTTATATAAGGGCCCGCCCTCTTCCGTTAACATATAGTTGCAGATTTATAAGAAGGCTTAAAACTCTGGCCACTTAATAATTATATAAGAAAGATTGCGAGTGACGATTAGGTATATAAGGGAGTTAAAAAAGGTCTTCTCATTTACCAACTTTTATAGGACTTTTATAGTTCTTAGATCTCGCCCAGTTGCTTATTTCTTAGCTTATCAATTAAATAATATAGCAAGTATAGCCTTGGTATTCATATCAACCTCAGATCGCTTTAGTATAGTAAGGATTCCATACATATTCTTAAGGTATTAACGGAAAGCAGTTGCACTTAAGGAAGATTTTACGACACCATAATTGGAACACCGCTTATAGTAGAAGAGCTCCTGTTTTAATTTACCTCTTGCTGGTAAGCCTACTGGAGCCTTATTAAGGGCGAACGACCAAAGAGCTTTATCCTCACGGGCGCGCCGTTGCTTTAGTGGTAGCTCACCAATCTGGTGATTAGGATCCTTGTAAGCGGCTGTAATATCATTAAACTTACGCGAATCGTGATCGCTGAGTGTTAAGCTAGTAGTGGCTTATTCCTCTTCATGGGCTCTCTTTTAGGTGGCAGGTGGTATAGAGGAGTTAGCTAAGGGAGGCATAGCTTAAAACGTGGGTAGTAAAGGTAAGGCAGATTGGTGGTAGATAAGGTAAGGGAGCTCTATACGGTACCTATAACGCGTTATATACACCTAACCTTTTACAGGCCCGTACAGACGTATATTGTATGTATTTTAATTGGTTTAGAGCTACGCACAGATATATAGATTATTACTAGCGGTGCAGTAAGATCTAGTACTCAACACTATAGCTCTCTTACCACTACCACCTGTTCTTACCGCGGGTGATTATATTGTTGTATCTACGTAACATAATCACTAGGTGCGATTATAATTCGATTGGTTATGTTACTATATAATCAAACATAACCGTAACTAACTAACTGATTATTGCCATGTCTGCCATTAGACCTGAAGCGGACACTGGAGACTTCCAGAGCACCTACAGGACATATATCGATCAAATAGACTCAATTAGAGCTCTATTTCAGATTGTTTCAATGAGGCCGTGGTGGCGGAGGGTGTGGACTGTCCAAGAGTGCGTTCTGCCGAAGAAAAACCCAGTCTTCCATTGCGGCTTTAAAACTTTCTCCTGGGAGCTCTTCTTCACCAAGTTCTATGATTTGTACATGGAAACTGGTGGCGACCTACATTCAGTCACACGGGCATCTCATCCGCATCATGAAGAGCTCGAGAGGTTGCGCAACGAACTTAATGGGGGGGCAAGTCAAAATGAGATCCGACAGATTGTCCAGGCCATTAGTGCACTGCCAAATCTCCGTATTTGGTTCCATTAGTGGATTGCTTTGCACTCAGTCTTGGGCGCCAAGCGAGCGTTGCACAGGATTACATATACGGATTCCTCGCACTGGTCGCGAGGAAAGAAAGCGAAAGAATCGATGTCTTCTATCGTCGATCATATTGGGAGACGTATCGCGACTTCTACGAATTGTTGATCGAAGTTGCCGGACCAAGAGCATTTCAAGTGTTCCTGACGTGCTCTTTCAATAATACTTCCGAGGAGCGGCCATCATGGATGCCAGACTTCTCTACTCAGAAAGACGTCGCCGAACATACGGGCTTCTTTTTGGCGTCAGCTGAATGCTTTGGAGAGTTTAAAGAGGTGTCCAGGTCGGACGATCGAGAGGTTTTGAGGGTACAAGGTGTCTTTCTAGATACTATTGATTGTACCCACACTATGCCAGGAGGGATGAGCAACGTATTGGAGCGTGTACTGTTTCAGCCAGGCAGGTATTATGACAAATGACTTAAGCTGGCTGGTAGGTAGAGACACAGAATTATATAAGTGATCTGTTTTATTCAAGGTGGCTCTAAGAGCCCTAATATATATAAGGAAAATAACCCTAGTTCGACCTTCGGTGTCCGTAGTTGTTTGGTGTCCGTAGTCGTTCGGTGTCCGACACCTCAGCAATAAAGCTACCTCTGTGGCCAACACACCTCCTTAGATCTGACGTAGAGCGGCAGAGCTGGATTACCGGATTAGGCAGTCGGGATAGACGAGCTGGTGGTAAGCTTTTACTATAATTTGATTATCAACTAACTAAATGTCTGATATCGCGGAGCCCTACTATTTTAACGAACTTTTGATGGTTTTGCTTTGAGAGAGCTTTAGTTAGTCCATCTGCAGCCATCTCATTTGTTGGTACCCATTGTATGACGAAGTTTCCGTTTTGTACCTCTTGGCGAAGCTAGAATTAATAGATATCTATATATCAGAGTTTTATAGATACCATAGGAGTCTCTTTTATTACGATCCGTACTAACTGCTGATTGTCACAATTAATAATGACGTCCTATTCCGGATTAAATCTGATAGCTTTAAAGATCTGAACTATATACTCGACCTCCCCACTAATATACAAGAGAGCTAGTAGTTCTGCCTTTGTAGTAGACTTAGTAACTGCCTTTTGTCTAGTTGCCTGCCATGCTATAGGCCTATTAAATAAGCTTATCAAGAAACCCTATAAGCTCCAACGTGTTAGAGCATTGTTAGTAAAGCTAGTATTAAAAGCAGCTTTTAGAACCTAGTTTATCTTATATGGCGTAATAGTAGAGAACTCAAGAGCGAGGTATCTGGTATTATAGAGATAGGTAAGTAATCTGTTAATCTCCGCAAGATAAGCTAGTGATGGATTTTATAAGAACTCAGCTAGCTTACTAATAGAAAAGGCGACGTCTAGTTATATAGTAGATGCCGGATATGTTGTAGAACCTACACGGTGTTAATATCCTTTTATTTAATTTGGCGTAGCTTCTCCCTTATACGGTGTCAATTCCTGGCCTGATAGTGGTATAGCTAATAGCTTTAGATATTCTAAATGGTATATTAAGACTAGCTTCTTGAGATACTAATCTAAACAGAGCTAGAGCTTTCCCCTTTACCGATCTTATATGATACAAGTGTTTAGGAATGACGTAAATTAAGGTATTTGGCGTATCTTAAATTAATCTTATAGCTGCTTTAGAATGTCCTCCATCTACTAATAACAGCTCGGGTGTCCTATAATTAGGATATCGTTGACGTAGAAGAACACAAAGATAGGTTTAGTAGGGTGAATATAGAGACATAGCTTATTTGGTACAGCTTTTAAACCTATACTTTGTAGAGTAGCAGACATTTCTAAAAACTACAATTTAGGAGATTTCTGTAGTCCGTATATTGCCTTTCTTAGATGGAGAGAGAATTTAGGCAGTAGGTCTATACCCTTAGGGGGAATAAGGTAGACCTTATCGTTAACTAAGGCATTAATGAAGGCGTTGACGGCGTCAATCTGTATAACATCCAGGTTGAAGCCAGCGATAAAAGCGCATAGTAGACGGAAGGTTTAATAGGCTGCTGTTATAGCTTTAACCTCCTCTTGTAAGACTACTTAAAGGTCTCTATAAATAACTAGACGAGCTTTAAATCTTGTAATAAAGCCGTCTGTATCTTCCTTGTACGTAAAGACCTATATAGTAGGAAGTTAATGGACCTTTTTTATTAGTTATACCTCGTCCTAGGTCTGTTTTCCGGTTAAGGCCCTTATCTTAGTGTGAGCAGCTGCTTTAAACTTAGTAGCGTACTTATAATTGAGCATCTCTTTCCATGACTTTAGTAGTGGTGGAAAATCATCTTAATGTCCATACATCTTTGTAGTAGCAGTATAGAAAGCGTGAGCCGATGGTATTATATCTGGATTGATGATATTATTATTATTATTAATTTAAACCGTAAAGGCTTGTCATTATAGATCCTAATTTAGTATATCTTTCTTCTTTACTATAGGCCGCTTTTTACGGCTAGAATATCTCTTACCCCCTAATAATAAGCCTGCTGTTATCTAAGGTTTGGAATAAGGTGTAGGATCTACAAACTATAGTTTAGTAACTTTAGAAGATGACTAAGTGGTAGATAGTGTCTATAGTATAGATACTATAATAGATGGTGATTACTGAGGTGCTAAAGACGCTAATAGTTTAGACGGTTCTAGAGTTAGCTTTAGGGTAGGTAGCTAATAGAGTTCTTCTATTAAGATCTGAATGCTTTTTAATATAGGAGTAACGTTAATATTTGCTAAATACGGCAGTCTTATATCTAGTTCTTTATTAAAGTTCTCTATCCAGTCCTTGCTGCTATCTTAAAGATTATCTAGTAGGTCCTAGACTTGCTAAAAACGATCCTTTTAAGCCTATAAGATAATAAGGTGTTCTAGTATTTTAGGAGATTAATGTCTTTTTAACTTATTAATTTATACATTACGAGATCGGATAATGCGGTTAGTGGTTAGTATCTATACCCTATAGATATTTAAAGCTTCTATACTAATAAGATAACCTATTTGGGCTTATAGCTTAAACTTTGCCTTTCTAGGAATGCTGTATTTAATAAGCACGTAGGTTAAAGATCCGGCTATATAAAGTCCTACTAGCCATAGCTTCCGTTTATATAATATCTTAAATAGGGTCTTCTAGTTGATGGACTAAATAGGAGTTTAATTAAGTAGGAATACTGCTAGAAGTATAAACTCAGGCTATAGATCTACAGGTAACTTTGCTTTAATAATAGCAGTCCTTACTTGTTCAGAAATAGCTCTCCCTAACCTCTCTACAGGTCCATTTTAAGCTGGGGTATATGGTGTCGATTGCTTAATAACATCTCTATTAAGCTAGATAAGGTTCTTTACCCTAGCGCCTACACCTTGCTCCTTATTTATATACCAAATGCGGATACCTTGAGCATTAAATTTCTTCGTAAATGCTATTATTAATTTAAAGAGTGGGAGTAGTGTCTCTTGCTTATAGTTCTTAATAGGAAAAGCATAATGGTACTTTATATAGTTACACCAAAAGTGAGCTATATACGTATCTCCATTAAACCTATCTTCTTCTATAATGACATTAAAGTGAACATGTTTGAAAGGGTAAGTTCCCTTTACTAATATTCTATAAAATATCTGCTAGGTTATCTTTCCAAGAACATATAATTTACAGAGTGGTATATTGTACGGAGTTCTTCCTCTGTCTATTTTAACCACTTTAACCCCGTCTGCCGCAGTTGGCAGATAATCCACTAACTCCATATCACAGTGTAGTAAGCGTTGATGCTATACTTTATCATATACTGAGGTCTCAAAGAATCTGGTGGAGGTAGCGTAGGCGGTAGGAGTAGGTAGTAAGCAGGTAATAATATTAATAAGGTAGAGACCTCCGTATTCTATAAGGTTGGCAAATAGGCCTCCATTATCGTTATAGCGCAGATAATTTATAGGCTGGTTAATAATTACTCTAACCCTATAGAGCTTTACTGCGGATATTAGATTGGTATAAAAATATAAAGCGTATGCTATATTCCTTAATATTAGATATGTTACGGCACTGGCAAACTACCGTCAGATTGCCTCAGATTGCCACAACTTGCCGTCACGTAATGGCAAGTTGCCATCACGTAACCAGATAATTGTATATAGCTTTAAGTGGTGCTTCCGTTCTTCTCCTTTCCTTTCTCTAGCTTTGGATCCTCGTTTATAGACTACTAATTATATAGGCTTGCGCGTCCCTCTTGCTGTGCTCGTGCCTTAATTAACTAAGTTGCTAACATTATCTAAAGCTCGTCACTACTCTTCTTCCTAAGAAGGAACTTAAATATATCTACAGACTAAGGACATAGGAAAGGACCTAAAGGACATTACCAGAACAGAATAGGACCCTAAGGACAGGACAGAACTAAAAGGACACATATAACACCACCTAAAGAATAGGACACGCACGGATTAAAACCCCTGGAAAATAAACAAACAACGGAAATTACTTAACACCCCTACCACTATGCCACGAAACACAGTAGTAGGCAAGGCAGCTGTAGGACCCGTAAACGCCTTAGATAAAGAAACAATTAATGTTTCAACCCCCTAGGCGGAGCTTGCGGCAGCTAATGCCGAAATTAAACGGCTATGAGAACTGCTCGAAACTAGAGACACCCCTGTATCCTAGGTTAACCTATTGGACAGACTTGCTACGGTCCTCGAGGCCCTAGCCTAGCATACAGCATCGGCATTGTCGCGGTCCGCGAAGGTTGCGGACTCCCCGTTGCTTATAGACGGAACTGACCCTATATTCGACAATTAGAAGCTTTAACTGTAAGACAAGCTTGAAGTCAATATAGACCACTTCCCTACTACCCGAGCTAAAATGGCCTATGTCTTTGGCCGTACTGGTAGGGACGCACAGACGCATCTACGTCCGCGATATGCCTAGGACTTGGCAAACCCCTTCCTCTCTAAAGAAGAGATAATCAACTACCTGTCTTCCATTTATAAGGACCCCTTTAAGATATAGAACGCCCGCCTTAACTATAAAGCCCTTAATATGAAAATAATAGAGACCTTCTTGGTCTTCTAGACCCGCTTTCTACACCTAGCCAGACAGGCTCGAATCCCCTAGGAAGATTTAATACCAGACCTCTTTAATAAGCTTACCCTAGACCTATAGCGCGCCGTATTGCCGGTTTATACTACCGTATAGACGCTAAAGGAACTTACGGATTAGTGCCTAGCTATTAACTAGGGCCTCCGCCGAATTAAGGTATATGCCAAGCGGTATAAGACAAAAAACTCTACCAACTAGAATATAAGTACTATAAAAACAGGCCACAGCGCCCCAGTAAGATCTATAACCCCTACGGTGCCGACTATACCGCCTGCCGTTAACCCAGCGGCTAGCCGTACAGCTACCCCCGCTGTGGGTCCGGTAAATACTTAACCTATATATAGCAACCCCTGTTTACAGGCCCTTAGTAATTAAGGAGCCTGCTTCTTATACGGCCAAAAAGATTACTTTATAAAAGACTGCCTAATAGCAGCAAAGATAAACGAGGTCCTGTTAATTCAGGAGAATGGTATAGAGTTGGAAAAAGAGGAACCTTAGAGCAAGACTTCTCTCTAGGGTTAAAAGGAATTGATATATTATATGTTGATCTAGGTTGGCTAGTTAGTGGAAGAAGCTGTACTATCCCTTATACTTTATTCCATAATAAATATTAAGTTTTAACCTCTGTTTTGGCTAACTCTGGAGTAAATGCCTTTACCTTAATAGATATATAGTGTGCTGTAAAGCTAGCTAACTTTTTAAATGTACCCCTTAAGGAACTGCCCAAACCAATTCCTATCCGCGGGTATAATAGGCGGATAGGACTACCCATTACAACTATCTTGCGGATTCACCTCCGTGTAGATAGACGAAGGTAGTATAATGTCCCCTTTCTCATTATAGACCTAGGAAGCCACAATATAATCTTAGGAAGAAAATGGCTAGCCTATCTAGGCTTATAGCTTGATGTACGGAGTAGACGGCTTGTCTGGCCCGAAACCCTACCCCTGACACCTTCTTTTATAAAGGAAATTAGCATTATAATGGAAAATCTTATACGGCCATAGATAGACACCGTTAACTAGGCCAATGCTATGCGTAGGGACCAGGCCTTTAAGAAAGATATACAGCTTGATTTGTAATGGGTCTATATACTATGCCGCCCCTAGACTACTAATGGTGTACCACCGGCACTAGAAACCTAAGAAGTTAGTAATAAGCTAGCTAGCTTAGGCCCTATACAGCTATAAAGAACGGTAAGGAATATCAGACGCTGTACTAAATATATGGACCGAAAGGATAACTTATGGAAAATGGAACAGGAGCTGAAGAGGGTTATAAACCCTCTACCACAAAATACGGTCTATGGAACGTCCGTAAAGAAATCTATAAACCTCCCACCAGTTAATATCTGCTGTATTGGTGCCATAGGGTTCTACTAGAACTTAAAACGGCCTAATACTATTGCCTTTACAACTAGCTTATACGAAATTGACTAGATGATTAAAGATAAGGAAGCCCTGGCCTATAACCAGCTTAGTAGGGAAAGTGAGCTTATAGATAAGGAGCTGGTAGAACAGAAACTACCCTACTAATACTAGGAATTCAAGGACGTATTCTCTAAGGCAGCATCCGATATACTCCCGCCTTACCAACCGTACGACTATAAGATTGAGATTGAGCCAGATAAGGAAGACACCCTTAGCTATAGCCCCCTCTGCTAGCAATCTACCGACGAGCTACGGGCTACTAAGTAGTACATTATTGATAACTTTAATAAGGGCTTTATTGAGCCTAGCTAGGCCTCTTTTGCCTTACCTATTCTCTTTGCAAAGAAGCTAAATGGCGGACTCCGTTTCTGCATTGACTACCGTAAACTGAACCATATAACCTACAAAGACCAATATCTGCTGCCCTTACTTGAAGAAACACTGGCCCGTATAAGTAAGGCTAAGATTTTTACAAAGCTTGATATCCGCTAGGCTTTTTACTAAATTAGGATGGACCCCAGATCTAAGGATCTTACTATATTTCAGACCCGCTACGGATTATATAAATATAAAGTACTACCTTTTAGACTAACTAACGGACTGGCTACGTACCAATAGTATATAAATAATGTACTCTTTAACTACCTTGATGACTTCTGCACAGCCTACCTAGGTAATATTATAATTTACTCTAAGAATGAACTGGAACATAAGGAGCATGTCTATAAAGTCCTATAATAGCTCCGCGAAGCTGGTCTCCAGGCCAATATTAGGAAGTTAGAATTTAGTGTTAAGCGCACTAAGTACCTAGGGTTTATTATTAGTATGGACAGAATTAAGGCAGACCCAGAAAAAACGGCCGTAATTAACCAGTAGGCACCCCCACGGACTGTAAAGGGGGTATAATCATTTTTAGGTTTCTGTAACTTCTACCAACGCTTTATTAAGGACTATAGTAGGATCTCCTAGCTTCTCAACCGTCTTACTAGAAAAGACCAGCCCTTCCATTTTAGCGCCATATATAGGCAGGCCTTTAATGAGCTTAAAAAACGGCTAGTATTGGCTCCCCTGCTTGCCTATTTTGACCTGGAATGGCCCTTAATGCTAGAAACTGATGCCTTAGATAGCGTAATAGCTAGTGTCTTTTCCCAGAAGCAACCGGACGGAGAATGGCACCCTATTGCATACTATTTAAAGACTATAATAAATGCTGAGCTAAACTACTATATCCATAATAAAGAAATGCTGGCTATTATCTCTAGCTTTTAGCACTGGTATATATAGCTAAAAGGGACCCCTAAGCCTATTAAGGTGGTTTCAGATTATAAGGCCTTAGAATACTTTATAATAATAAAGGCCCTTATGGCCTGGCAGGCACGCTGGGCAGATATCCTATTTTAGTTCCACTTCCTAATTATATATAGGCCAGGCGTAACCAACCGTGCCGATGCCCTTATAAGGCGCGAACAAGACCTAGATAACCAGATGGCTATAAAGATCTTACTATAGACCTAGATACTACTATAACCAGAGCACCTTAACCCCCAGATACAGGCAGAACTAAATACGGACCCTTTAGACGCTAAGATATGTCCTATTAACTCTATAGAACTTAACCTTATTAATAAACTGCTGTAGGCAAATTGTACAGCCCCCTCTCTACAGGAGTGCCATAAAAAGATAAAGAACGATAACAGCCTATAGTCCCTTGAAAATGGATTGCTTAAGCACTAGGCACGGCTAGTAGTAGCAGAAGAACAAAACTTACGGATTTAGCTTATTGCTAAAGCGTATACTTAGATCTCTATAGCCCACCCCAGAAAAAATAAGACCCGCAAGATTATCGGCGACCGTTATTACTAGCCTAGAATGGTTATGGATATTAATCGCTATATACAGAACTACGACAACTGCTATAGGTCTATAATTCCATAAGATAAGACTCTAGGACTGTTAAAACCACTTCTAATACCAAAGCGCCCCTAGTAGTATATCTCTATGGATTTCCACAAGCTACCTATAGACCGTAACGAATATGATATAGCTATGGTTATAGTTAACCGCTTTGGTAAGCGCCCATTCTTAATCCCTTGTTATAAGAATATTAATGCAAAAGAGGTAGCCTAACTATATATCCACTACATCTACCGAATTTACGGACCACTAGATACTATTGTGTCCAACTACAGCCTATAGTTTATATTGGCTTTCTGGAACGAGTTTACCTAAATCCTAAGCATTAAGCTAAAGCTTTCTACAGCATACTATCCCTAGATAGACGGCCAGACGGAGGTTATAAACTAGTATTTAGACTAGAGACTCCAACCCTTTATTAACTATTTTTAGGACAATTGGGCCAAACTACTACCTCTAATAGACTACGCCCAGGCCACCCTACCCCACGACTCTATAGGATTTGCACCTATCTAGCTAGAAATAGGGTATTTACCCTATATAAGCTTTAACTGGGAAAGAACAGAGGGGCCGCGGACTATACGCGAAAAACTATCTTATAAGGAAGCCTAGCATTACGCTAAATGCTTAGAAGAAGCCTAAAAAGTAGCCTATATAAACCTAAAAAAGGCCTAGAAATTAATAAAACAGCAAGCAAATAAGTATAGGCGTAAGCCTAACTTTACCGTAGGTAATAAGGTCTGGGTTATAACAAAGAACTAAAAAACAGAGCGGCCTAGCTATAAGCTAGACTATTAGATAGCGGGACCATATAAAGTTCTTAAGAAGAGAGGCAACTTATATAAAGTAAAGCTTCTGGATTCGATTAAGGTCCACCCTAAATTCTTGCCGGATAAGCTATGGAAAGCTATAAACAACCTATTACCTAGATAAAAGAATAAACCGCCCCTGCCGATTTAAGTTAATGGCGACGACAAATAGGAAATTGAAGAAATACTAGTGTTCCGACTAATATCGGTACATACGATGTTCCGGAACATTTCTGCCTCATTCTAGAACGAGTCGTCCTTATTCCAGAATAAGTCGTGTATCGCTTTAATCGGCTCCATTCCGGATTGCTTACCTTATTCCGGAAAAGATCTTGCCTTATTCTAGAAAATATTTAAAGCTATATTAAGATTTAAAGCTATATTAAGATTTAATAGAGCTTTTTTAACTTCTTAATAAATATATAGATTTTGCCTATTTCTTGATAATTATAAATAAGGACCAATATATAATTAATTTAATTTTAGCTGCAAAATAAGTGGTTATATATCTTAGATATTATAATCTATTATTTAGTAGAGCATAGTCGCGATATCTAGTATAAAAATATAAGATTTTAATTTTCTAATGAGATTTTCTATTGCTTTAGAGATCAAATTTTACCACCCCCCCAAACTACTACAATACCATTAGATTCCATCTAAACTAGGTTACGCTGCGATTTATAGGTATATTTAAAGGCCTTTCCACATTATAGATATAGTCTATAAGTAGTAGAAACCAATTAGGTAGGGGGTAGTTAATTATATTCCCCAACACCAAAATTTGTAAATCGCATAAAGCTTTAAACCTACTAAGATCTATTAAAATCCGGGCCCTTTAACGTTCTGCTAGCCATAGACTAATTGCCTAATTAGGTTTAGCGCAATTGCGGTTTAGATTTCTCCTAGCTATACTAACCTTACTTGCTCTATTGTTTTTCTTTCCTTTAGCTTGCGCAGCCTTGCTAATAGGCTTAATTAATTACCTTCCTTATCTACTATTATTAATTAAGGTTGTGTAGAACTTTATAGTAGAGTCCCCTATTAGGCTTGCTTTATTTAAAAGCTAATCTAAGTACTAGCAAGCCTTCTATAAGCTCTTACTAAAGGCTCGCCCAGGGAGTCCTCCGTCGGCTAATTTATATAAGGCTTTCCTCTATAATAGTAGGAAGAACACTCTGTATTTCCTTTTTAACAGCTATATTATTAATTATTACATCCTTGCCTACACCTATAGCAGGTAGGCCGCGCAGTTGTTAAATAGGCTTTAACTACTACAGAGAGCAGTAGAATTGTACTAACACTTATATCAAGGTAAGCATTATAAGTCTCCAGCGGCTTAACAAGCTCGCTGCCCAAGAAGAGCTCCTTAACAATTCCGTACTAAATACGAACCTTAAAGTAGCCGTAATTTTGAATCTTATATATACAGCCAGGTATGCGAGAGACTTTAGTACTACATTAAAGCTTTCTAGGAATTCCAAAAAGGACAACGTCACCTATATTAAATTCAGTAACATAGTGCTGCTTATTATACTTCTTCTTTATTTATTCGCGGGAGTAAGCAGCTCGCTATTAAACTCTCTTATATAAATCTAATAAATCATAAGTAGAGGAATCTAAACGTTATAAGGGACTTTACAGCTGCTATAATTATAATTCCTTCTAACGTTCCTTAAGTCTCTCACGCACCTACCGTACAAGCTCTCGCCATGGTGGTATAGAGTGAATAGGGTAATTAGAGTCCTTTACCGCCCAAATTAACTTACACTAGTAAGAAGGCATAGTGACGTTATAGTACTTATTAAAATCCATAGGTGGCAGGCCTACTCCACTAGCTACGCGGTAGAGCTATACGCGTATATCTTTAACCCTTATAGTAAGATCATCCATAAAGGAGCCTCTGGGTGTATAAAAAGGATCCTTTAAATCTTTAATCTAGTTATTTAGATATAACTCCTCCTACTAATAGATAGATTGCTGCCTTCTTTTAATATTATAATTAAACTTAGCTTGCTGTAGAGCTCTAGTAGCGGCGTTAGCTATAATCTGTCTATTTAATTTAGTAAACTCTTCTCTTATTAATTACATCTGGGCGTCTTGGCTTGGTATAGAAAAGCCTTCTAGTAGAGGCGGAGGCTGTCTAAATCTACTTAATCCTAATAACTACATAGCCTCTATAATCTCGCGAGTTCAACTTAAGATTGGTAAGCAGCCTTTAAAGGTTTAATTATTGTCAGATAAAATAGGGTTTAAAGGAGTCCTTAGCCTCTACATATTAACTTTAATTAGAAGATAAGGAGAATAAGGGTTAATTAGAAGATAAGAAGAATAAGGATTAATCAGACCCTTATTCTCCTTATCTTTTAATTAACCCTTATTCTCCTTATCTTCTAATTAATCCTTATTCTCCTTATCTTTATATTCGGCCGCGATTAAGTTCTGGCTGCCGTTAGGTTCCTTATTAGAATATTTATCATCCTTACGCTCTTACTTAGCTGCCTGTCGCCTATTACCGTTTTTATTTAGTAGAGGACCGAGAACTTCCTTATTACCATTAAGATCCTCTTCCTTCTCAGCTTTGGAGGCGTTAGTAACTTCTAGTAGAGGCTCTATAGTAGCCCAGTAGCCAGGCGCCACTAAAGTAGATGGCCAAGGATCTCTCCCATAGAGGTAGTAGAAAGGTATACAGCCAATTAATTTATAGTAGGTGCGATTAATTAAGGCTACAATAATTAGGTAAGCTACCGCCCATTATAAAGTTCCTAAAAGTCGCTTTACTATATAAAGCTTCTTCTTTATATAACTACTGGCTTGCTCTATAAGGCCTTATAACTAGGGGTATTATAACCAGCTATTAATTACCTTAATTCCATAACGCCTAAGTAGTATAAAAAGGGCGCCTTTAAATTCTAAGCCGTTATCGCTCTGCCAAATACACGGGTGAATATAATAATATATCCATTAGAGCATAGCTACAGCGACTTACTCAGCGGTCTTCTGCTTAAGGGGGTAGAGGGTATAGTATTTACTAAAGTAATTGCGTATCTATAGGATCTATTTATATTCACCATCAGCCTTATTACGCATATTAATAAGATCGCCCTAGATACAATTAAAAGGAGCCCTAGAGACAATTGCATTAAGCGGTAGCTATATAGCGTTAGGAGCGCTCCTATAAGAATATTAGTACAACTAACAATTTTATAAAAAGTTAAACTTACTTAATATATACCTAGTAGTGTTCTAGAAGCTAAACAACTTCCACTAGCCGTATACCATATTAATTAGCTATAAGCGTACTATATATCTTCTTCTACCCTACGTGGTAAAGCTCCTTATGGCACTAAATAATAGTATTATATATTTCTGGCTTAGGAACAACCTTTAAGCTATAATTAGGTAAGCAAATTAACCGCCTCTAGAGGCTGCGTATATACTCTTCACCTTGTTTCTATATAAACCAGCGGCTCTTAGCCTTTGATTTAGCGTTACATTCGGCCTATAAGAGAGCTTTGCGACCTAGATTAGTAAGCCAGGAAATAATGTTATTATATTTTTCCTATGTAACGCGCTTTATTAAGGCGTTCCGGGTTTCTTCTAAATACTTAGTAAAGGCAGGCTTTACTATAACTAAGAAGGAAACGACTGCTTGGCTAGCGTTATAGTCTTCGTTCGCGGTAGGAGTATTGGTAGGAGGTAAGGGAGCTACATTAGGTACGGGCGCGGAGGTAGGCGCGGAGGTAGACGCGGAGGACAACATTGCTGTTACTAGTATTAGATTTAAGCTGGCAGTAGAGTCAAATATATATTTAAAACTTATAGAAAAGGTATGTATATTATTAAGGATCTAATTAAGTCATGCGTAGAGGCGGTAGGTAAGGAAGGATTAATAAAAAAATTTTAAAGTTCGCGATAGCCCCTATACTAAGCCTAATTGGGCGATTTTTAAGCAAAATCAACACCATAAAGGAGCTTACAAGAGCCCTGTAAAATGCCTTACGCTTAATTGCAAAATATTATTCAACCACCAAATATACACTTATTAAGTGGATCTTTTGGCGACGTTATATAGGCATAGTTAGTGTAATTTAAGGTTATTCTAGACCCTATGCGATAACTATTTACCAATCAAATCTAGAAATGAAGAAAAATGAAGGCATAAAATGCATCTATTTTGAAGAACTTCACGACTCGTGGTATGCGTGTGGGCGTTAGCGAGCCTCTACCTACTGTACCACCTAGTAATTAGCCTAACCTTCAAAGGTCTTTTCCGGAATAAGGCAAGCAATCCGGAATGGAGCCGATCAAAGCGATACACGACTCATTCTGGAACAAGGACGACTCGTTCCAGAATGAGGCAGAAATGTTCCGGAACATCGTATGTACCGATATCAGTCGGAACAGG
>Ga0307507_10003638_pt1 | contig 29277 bp, 3 predicted proteins | sample 7_EM_MG_FD_207223 | JGI IMG/M metagenome (GOLD analysis project Ga0307507, IMG submission 207223) | Populus trichocarpa ectomycorrhiza microbial communities from riparian zone in the Pacific Northwest, United States - 7_EM | ecosystem: Host-associated > Plants > Roots > Unclassified | place... | reverse complement strand
GGGTCTAAAATTAAACTGGTTTTTATATTTATTAGCTAGCAGTAAATACGAGAGCATTAATATACCTTATTTTTAAATTTAATTTTTAAATTATTGTCCTAATTGTCCTAATGGTCCTGATTGTCCTGATTGTCCTAATTGTCCTGATGGTCCTGATGGTCCTGGAGGTCCTGATGGTCCTGGAGGTCCTGGAGGTCGTGGTGGTCCGAGCGACCTCCTGACAGGTTCCTGACAGGAAGCCGAGTGTGAGTGTCTCCTGGGGCTCCTGACAGCCCTGACAGGAGGCATAAACATTTTCCTGATGACTAGCCATACTTTATCCTCCTCCTTACGATCTGGTTTCTTAGATCTCTTAGCATTATAGTACTTTTTTATCCTTGTTTATACTAGTTTAGCTATTTTTATAAGGTGTTTATAAAGATTTATTTGGCGTATGCGTAAATTCCCGCAATCCTTGGCACGATTTTCCCCGTCCCCCCGCGCCAAAAACACGGAGATTTCAACACTTTATCATCAGCAATTACTTAATTTACGCGTGAGGCTTAAGTCTACATACAAAATAAAGTTCGTGTACTAACTTTTGGTGTTCTTATGGTTATGGATATCGTTCCTACGTGTCCTCGTCCATGTCGCGGCCTTCCTTCTTCAAAACGAGCACGGATTGTTAGATACCTCCAGCTTGGGTAGCGGCCTGATGCAATTGCCAAGGATCTTAATATTGGGCTACGAACTGTATACGATGCAGAGAGCAATATAGCAAGATATGGAAGTGTTGTAAAGCCTCTGTATACAAATACGATGCCGCCTTAAGGGCGTAGAGTTGATAGGCGTAATATCTGGAGGAGCTACTTTCTTTCTTAACTTATATGTTTCGCAGGTAATCTTATACTTAAAGACAGCTTTAATAACGTCCTTTAGATACCAAGTCGCAAGACCTTCCAATATAGTTTGGCTAGTAATTTCACCAAAGTCGGCCAGATGATGTATAGTTCTCTTTACATAAGCTACCAATGGCTTAAAAGCAATAACACGTTAGTAAACCTTATAATCCTTATACTCTACTAGCTCGTCTACCTCCGTATTTAAAGCAGTTTCGACATCTGTAAGGTAAAAACTAAATATTGGTATAGGAGGTAGAGGCTTCTAATTAGCTAGCTTGGTATTTACAAAGATCTTTATAACAGTTTGTATAAAGCCAAGAGTGGTATAAGTTGGCTTAGCGGTTTCCTCTTTTAGATTGGAGGTAGAAGGATCTTAAAGAGCAAGAAGCTGACGCTTTTTCTTAAGCTGCGCCTTTATAAGCGCCTTGTTTGACTAAGAGAACCAAATAGGAGGCAGTTCGGGCAATATATTGTCGTCGTCTACCTCTATAACCTTCTCCGGTTGCTCCTCCAATTCCTTAGTTTCTTTATACTCCTCTACCTCCTCCTCTTCTACGTTAAGGCTCTCTAGCCCCTTAGTACCTGCACTACCTCTATCCTCAAATTGAACTTGTCTTTGTATAGAAGGAACTTAGGTCGGCTTTCTTATAGGCTTTAGGGCAGGCCTTGCGGCGGCTTTCGCGTTAGGCTTTGTAGAGCGCTTTGTAGTAGGCTTTGTAGGCTTTATAGTAGGCTTTGCAGCAGACTTCGCAGCAGGCTTTAAAATAGATCTTAAGAAGCCTCCTTTCCTCTTCTTAAAAGGCTAAGCGCTTGCACGGGTGCTAGATGCCACTAAAACACCAAGGATTAGTATGTATAACGATTTTACCATATAAAAGGTAGCCTCACTTAATAATAAAGTTGAATAATTGCAGGTGTTGAAATCTCCGTGTTTTTGGCGCGGGGGGACGGGGAAAATCGTGCCAAGGATTGCGGGAATTTACGCATACGCCAAATTAAGTTCTCTATTCTTTCTTTAACGTACTTTATAAGCGAGCTGCCACCCCAAGCGAGCCGCCACCCTCAAAAACCCACTAAAAATTAGAAAATTTGCATATTAATATCTTAACAACCACTTAATAATAAATTCTAATAATTTAGATTTAGACTGTTATATATACCCTATAGCGTCTATTAAAGTTATATAGTAACTAGTATAATAGTTTTTAAGATATAGTAAAATATAGTATTTTAGCTCTATTTTAGCCCCTAAAATTTAATATTTTAAAAACTACTAAACTGTTTACTATATAACTTTAATCCCAGGCCGCAGTATGGTTAACGCTATAGGGGGTAAATACCTAAGGGCTCTAAGAAGGCCTAACAAAGGCAGAAAATATAATGGTAATACTCCTAAGAATAGGAATAATAGGACTAAAAGATTAGCTCTACTGGGTAGGTATCCTAGTAAGTAGCCTAAGATGTAAATATAGCTAGCCAAGACAGACACTAAAACATATAATACTATTATGCCCCTTACGCACAGACCGAGAAGTAATGCTCTTAGTAGCTGGCATAGAGAACTATAATATACTGCTCTTAATATAAAAAGGTCTTAAGGCGGTTACCTAATAGCTTATTAGCCAAAATGTACTAGACCAGTTCTAGGTCGTAAAGGAAATAGTAATAGAAGGCAAAGGGGTAAATACTAGGCGCCCACTAATGACTTTATAGTAGTAGAGTTAAGTTCGTAATACTAGCGCGTCTATAGGCTTGTTACGGCAGCAGTGGTTCCCAAGGAGGTTAAAAAGTAAGGTAGTAGAGCACCATAGGTAACTCGCAGGCGCTTCGCAGGCGCTATGCAGGCGACCTTATAGACGCTATATAGGCGAGTCCCAAAAGGCGGGGAGATGGATCACGGGGTTTTCTCATATAGAGTTTTCTCCCTATGTGTATATAAGGAGTAGTCCATATAGGCCCAATAGGGATCCAAATCGGACGTTAAGCAATGAATTATTATTATATAACTTTAATAGAAGCTATAAAGTATATATAAAAGTCTAAATCTAAATTATTAGAATTTATTATTAAGTGGTTGTTAAGATATTAATATACAAATTTTCTAATTTTTAGTGGGTTTTTGAGGGTGGCGGCTCGCTTGGGGTGGCAGCTCGCTTATAGAGTACGTTAGCTATACTATTTATCTTTTTCGCTTATTATAGTGATAATAATATTCTTAGCTTATACCTATAATTTACCTTAAACGGTAACATGCCTATTCCTTTTTATTGTGTTATATTATATACAAACTATATAACTAGTAATAATAATACCTAATTGTTTTATATATAATTAATATAGTGCCTTAAATACTATTCTAATGTTTAGTTTAGTCTCTCTATTTAACTATCTATTTATAGGTACTATACTATTAACGTTGCTGCGCAAACCCCTTATTCCGCTAAGAATACTTTTTAGAATACTACTATATATCTTAGATCTCTATCTAATATAATCTTTATTAGTGCTCTATATCTTATAAACACTTCCTTAATATAGATATTAGCTATATCCTCTGCTGAGATTTCTTCTATATATACTATAAAGTAGCCCTATTTAGCTAACTTATCCACTATTATAAGGATTATATTATGCTCTTATCTAGTAATATAGTCCTTTAACTTTGGTAGCTTTATAATAAAGTCCTATAATATAACCTCCTATAGTCTTTCTAATACTTTAATAGGTTATAGCCCTCTATACGGCTTATGCCTTATTGGTTTATTTCTCTAGCAATCTAGATATTCCTTTATAGTTTATCTTACTAAACCCTAGATTCTATTAATAATATATTCCTCCTAGAGTCTTGCTACTAAGCCTATAGCTCTATTATATTCCTAAGTTATCCCCCTATATAATTCTCTAATAAACTCTCTTACTATTAATTTTGGAATATATATTGCCTTTCTATTAATATAGTCCTTATATCCTAGGTCCTCTTATTATACTTCCCGGATTTTTTATAACTATTTACTCTCTAGTACTTTATAGGTCTTTTCTTCTTCTTTAATTATTTATAAGGGATATTTTATCCCTTACTTGGGTGCACGCCTAGGGGCTCTTAGAAGCTGCCAAGGCTAGCCTTTGGCTAGCCCTTAGCACCTCCTTATAAACTCCTCGGGCCTACAGCCCTTTCCCTCCTTATTAGTTTGTCTCCGTATAAGGTATTACTATACCTACTCTTTACTATATCGTCCTCTTCCATTGACTCTTCTATAACTTATGCTCGGCTTACCTACTCCCTACTGTACACCTTGGCAATAGCCTTATATTATTGCAATCTTAGGATAATTATACCTAATTAATCTGTCCTTATCTTTGCGTAGCATTACCCCTAATAGCTTTTTATCGTTTTATAATTTAGCCTTCCTACTAAGTATATCTACTCTTATATTTTCAGTACCCTTAGTATACTAAATTTTATAATGGTATTCTGTAAGTATTTCCGCCTATCTAACCTGTTTATAATTAAGTTATTTTATTATTAGGAACCCCGTTAGGGCCTTATAGTCTATTTTATCTATAAATGGTTTCTTTATGTCTTATAAGAATGCCTTCTATTTCTTAAGTGCTATAACTATACATAATAATTCCTTATTATAGATATTGTAGTTTAGTTTTAGTAGTGTTATCTTCAAACTATAGTACGCTATTAGGTGCTATATGTCCTGGTTTCTTTATAATAAGTATACTTCTAGTGCAAAGTCTAATACGTCTATTTTTATAACTATGTCTAACTTTAGTTAATAGATTTTAAGGATTAGATCCTAGGTAAATAGCTTTTTAAGTTCTTAAAATAGTTTTTTTTACTTATTGCCCTATATTTATAGTTTCTTCTTTTTTATAAGCCTCGTAAACGGTTTAATATTTTTTAACTACTATATAATAAACCTTCTATAGTAGTTGCAAAACCCTAGAAACAATCTTAACTATATAATGTTCTCTAGTTTTTGCTAACTTACTATAGCTTTAACTTTCTTTAGATCTATATAGATCTTGCCTAGTTTAATAACAAATTTAATAAAATTGGTTTTCCTAGTAAAGAACTTATTTTTTTTTAAATTATTACTGGCATTTTTTCTTCCTGTAGTCTCCTTAAGACCTATTTAATATATTCTCTATATTCTTCCTTACTTATTAAGTAAATAATAATAATATTAAGATATTCTTCTAATATATTGTTAATTCGTTTCCAAAATGTCGCTGGTGCGTTTATAAGCCTAAATTATATAACTAATAGTTTGTATAGTCCTTTTTTTGACCTAAAGGCTGCCTTCTATTTATTGGCTTCCTTAGATTTATCTTTATAAAGATTTATACATTGCCAATCCTATTTTAGATTTTGCTAGTTAAGGGTAAAGGATACCTATTCTTTCTTATAATGTTGTTTAACTATCTGTAGTTAATATATAACCTAAGTTTTCCGTTCTTCTTTAGTATAAATAGTACTAGATATCCTGCTAATAACTATAACTGTTAAATATATCCTTTTTATAAGTTTTCTTGGATAAACTCCTTAAGTGCTCTTAACTCCTTTTTAGTTAGCCTATAAATTAGAAAGAACTTTAGACTTATTTCTGGTTCTAATTATATCTTATAGTTCTACGCTGCATACTCTAACAGCCTTTTACTTTTTAGGCTCTACGGCTGTTTTCCATACTTATAGTATCTCTTTAGTATATAATTTAAACTTCGCTTAGTCTCTTTATACATTGCTCCAACTTAGTACTATACCATTTCAGTTTATTATTATATTCTATGTTATTAAGTATCCTTAATATCGACATAACCTATAACCTAATTAATCTTTAGATTGTATTTCTATAACTAAAGCATTTCTAATATTGCTTTATCCCGTCCCAACAATAGGATATTAAAAAATATTTTAACTTGTCTTCCTTTAATAGTTATCTAAATAGGTACTGTTTTAAGATTAATAATACCTCCTCTACAGGCTATCGGATCTCCTAAAATTGTTATTAATAGATATAGATACTTTTTTTTATCTATGTAGTAGCCCTATCCTTTTAACTGCTGCTAGTAATATATAGTTCCTTATTGCTCTACTGTCTACTAGCGCTTTAAACTTTTAATTTTACTACTTAACTTATAGATTTAAGTGTCGTCTTTAAATTCCTTTAAGGGTCTAAGGCTTGACTACTAGCTCCCTCTGGTTCTGTGGCCCTCCCCTTTTCCTAACTCTTAGCTTAATCCTACTTATACTTAGTCCGCTTTCAGCTAATACTTAGTTTGCTTCTTTTCCTTAATATACTATAGATATATATTCTCTATATACTTCTACTATTATTATCTATTTAAGTATTCTTTTATAAGGAATCTTCCTAGTTAAAGTATTAAGTTATTTAACTCCTAAACCTCTACTAGATGCTATTTATATATATACTTAGTATTCCTAAACATTTTTTTATCTAGTGCCTAATATATCCTTATTAGGTACTTGTGGTTCTTTTATTTTGGTGCTTTATATATACTATATATATTATCTATATATGCGATCTATGCTAATATGTAATACGCTAGGTGCTTTAGGTTAACTTATGGCTTGTCTTTGTCTTTAAGTTTAAACCTTTATTGTGTTAATCTAAATATTACTGTTTTATTTGCTAGTACTAATATCTATATAATTTTACTCTAGTTTATAGCCTATTTCTCTAGATTCTTCAACGTTATAATTAGTGCTCCTTTAATATAACCCATCTATCTTTCTAATATAGCTGTAAGGGCGCAAAGAGGCTTCGGGGAAGATTCGAAGGAACAATATAAATTCTATCTAAATCTAAGGGTATATAGCACTTGCAGGGTACGGGACGTTGCGTAAAGAAGAGAAAGGAATATAGGAAACATATAACTAAATATTTGGGGTCTTGGCAGTAGACGCGTGGGCATAAGCCTACGCGGATTTCGACAGGTTTTAACCAAATTCCATTACGTTAGTGGAATTTAGTAGAAACTGGTGGAAATTAATCAGGTTAGCGGAATTTGGCAGAATTTAATTAACTTAGCAGAATTTAGCAGAATTTAATTAAAGCGTTAGAATTTATCTGTTAAGTATTTTACTAAGACATTCCTACTATAACTGGGCTAGTCCCATTATAGTACCCCCCCCTTTAGCCGAAGGTTTAAAATAATTCAACTTAGTTAAGAATTTATAATTTTATTGCGGGTTATATTTTAGCGCTAGGTGGCGGTCTTAGCAAGGCAAATCTAACCAATTAGATAACTTTAACCGGCGGTTAAAGTTCCTTAACTTCTTACGTGTTATATAACCATATTATAAACGTTGTGATACTTTTTAAGTTCTTTTTAATTTCGAGTTTCCTACTATCGTGTTTCGTGTATTTATATTAGGTGGCAGTTGTTTGCCTTTATATTATGTCTATCTAGCCAAAGCAGGCCGTGAAGGATGGTCTTTATGGAATTCTTTTACTAGGGAAGGCGCGTCAGCCTTAATCTGTTTATAGGTTTCCTAGGTCTATGTTTTATATCCTTCCCACTTAATAAGAAGTTTAAATTGTTTAGATTGTGTTTTCTATTGTATATTATTAATTAAGTTAATAAAGTAAGAACCGTTACCGTTGTTAACAATTATAAGAGGTAGTAATGGCACTTTATAAGTTATAGGATTATCTTTTAAGGGTTATAGTAAGCTTATATAAAACGTTAGGTGTATTTTTATCTTAGTTGGCAGTTTAAGCTTATAGGCGTACGGGCTTAGTTTCTTCTTAATTTAGTACAGGCTTACAAACTTCTAATTAAGTTTCTTTAAGGGCCATTAAGTCTTTAGGTTTTGTATATTTAGGTAAACCATATTACCTTCCTTAAAGTCCTATATAGGGGCTCGTTCTTTATTTGTATGCTATTCCTATAATATTTAAGTATACGTTAATTTACTTTATAATAGTTCCTTAACTGCTTTATTTAATTAACAAAGTTATACATATTAATTAACTAGATCCGTTTAATTGTGGGTCCTATTATATTAATTTTAGGTTATAGTTTAAATCTAAGTTAAGGGTTTTATTTATAGGTTGCGTAGAATGGCGTTACGCCTATTAATACGTTTATTGTATTGTTTGCAGTAAACTTAGCTAAGGGTAGCCATTTTTCCTAGTCATCTTGTAGGTAGGAGCAGTATATTTATAAGTATTATTCTATAATCACGTTCGCAATTTTAGTTTAACTATCTATCTTTAGGAAAAATATAGTTAAGAGTTGTATTTAAATGCTTAACTATTTATATAGAGCTTACCAGAAGTCTAAAACAAACTGGCTTCTATAGTTAGATATTATTAAGTTAGAAAGTCTGTATAGCTTAAAAACGTGTCTAATAAAACATTTGGCTACTAATATCGCATTAATTAAGCCTATAGGGATTATATGTTGTATTTTTATAAGATGGTTAACTACTACTATAATATTCGTAAACCTGTTACTACTAGGTAAGTTAACTATAAAGTTAATTAAGATGTTATGCCATCTTTATATTAGAATTAGTAGCGGTTAAAATACTCCTTACTTCTTTATATAAGAGGTCTTTCCATATACGCATATTCTATATACTTAAACGTATTTTTGTACGTAGTTATGCATTATAGGCTAGTAATATGCTTATTAAACGATTTTATAAGTTTTTGTATGACCAGGATGTTCTACTATAGGGGAGTCGTATATAAATTTGAGTATTTTAAATTATAAAGGTTTAGAATTCGGAACTACTATCTTCTATTAATAGTATAATCAATTATTTTAAATTTCGCATTTAGTGAGTATAATATCCTTATACTATCATTTTCTAGTTTAGATTGCCTTTATTATATCTACTATCTATATATTGTTCTTATATTTATATTCTATTAGCTTATTAATTTCTATTTCCTATTTATCGACTTCTAATTTATTTCTATTAAGTTCTATATTTAAAAATATAGGATGTAGTTTTTTAAAACGCTTAGGGGGCAGTAAGATCTATAATTAATTTATAATCTATTTATCTAAAGCGTTTGCAGGTAAGTCCTATAATCGTTATATTAATATATTAGGCTTTTAATTAAGTTTACCTAGTTAGTATATAATTTTAAAGTTAAATTATAAGAGATATTTGGCCTAACGAATTTAGCGCTGCGTTAGTTATTTTATAGTTATAAAGTATTACAGGTTCTTATGGTCCATTAACATATATATTAAAAACAACAATCCTTCTAGCTTAGGACGCCATTGTTTAAAGCATCTAATAATCATAAGTGTTCCTTATCGTATATCTTATAGTTTAATTTAGCAGGGGCGAGTTTTTAGAAGAGAAAGGCTACTAGACATAGTTCGCCATTCTTATTATATTATAACAACACTCCCCCTAGCGCATAATTAGACGAGTTAGTTTTAATAGTATATTTAAGGTTAGGGTTAAAGTAAGTAAGAATTAAAGCAGTTATAAAGCAACGTTTTAAATTATTAAAAGCTCATTCGCATCTAGCGGTTTATTTAAATTTTATATTCTTCCTTATTAGGTTTACTAACGGCTAAATAATTTCTAAGAAGTAGTTAATAAATTATTAATAGAAATTTGCGAATTCTAAAAATCCTTAAATGTTTTATATGTTATTAGGGCTTTCCTAGTTTATAATCGCGGCGACTTTTTTAGGGTTTATTTTAATTCTGTCACGGGATATTATTAAGCTTAAGTATATAACTTTAGATGTGTGGAATGTAACGGAACCTTGTAGCAGGAACTACGGTGGGTCCTATTATTAGGCTAGGTATATAGGTAAGAACAGTGTTAACAACATAATAACAACTAGTGGAGTGGTTGCCTAATAGATTAACTCTAATTGTATTCTAAGATTCACTACAAAGAGAGAACTATCTAGGTAGGGACTGTGGTCCTTTAAATACATAACCATACGCCTAAGAAATCCCTTTGCTCTATAAGGTACGTATGCTCTATCTACTCTATTATAGATCACACAGATTACATAGATTATATAGATTATATTATATAACCTTAGCTACCATTTCTCGTTATATAGTTCTACCAGATCCATCCTAGACCGTACCTATATTAACCAACTAGCTTCCTCCAACTCTTCTCCAAGTAGTTATAACATTGTACTTAAGCTGTCCGTAATACTATCTCCCTTCTCTTTATTTTTATCCTTAAAAATTCCTAACATCTCCAAGTCGTCTACTAGAGGTGTGATGTCCGTTTAATTAGTCTGGTTAATATTCTTACTTATTATACCTAAAGCATCTTTTTCTTCTTCTACAGCTCGCCAGTCTTGCACTATTGCTGCAATCTTATCTCTGGGTGAGATAATGCCGTCTCCATATTCTCGCTGTATAAAAGAGGGGTTAGTTTACATTGCGCTAGCAAGCCCTTTATCTTAACAACCGTCCTCTTGTTTGGAGTGCACTAAAGCAAACATTTAATTATCCTACAACGTCTACTCTATCTCTAACGCTAAGTGTGCGCGTCCTATAACTCTTAACAGTCTTTGGGTTCCCTAAGTAACTTATTATAGGGTCTTGTGTTTAATCTGCCACTAAGAAACTTAACAGTAAACTAGCCTCTACGCTGCTTAAGGTTTAACGTATCTTAGAAGAGTCTATATATATCCTTAAAGCTTAACGTCTGGCTTATACTCGTCTTTAACGTCTTAAATGTATATATAAGAAGGTTTATTCTAAAAAGTAGAAACTAGTTTAACAGGGTCTGTCCAAGCTAGGTAATAAAAGAACTAGCTCTCCTCCTATAAGGGAAACAACTCTAAGTAGCTTAGCAATTGCTCCTCTTAGGTCCCCCTTAGGTAACTTATTTTTTAGCAATCCTTTCTTATTAATATTGCCTAACCTACTTTCTTCTAATACTCCTGTACCTTTCTTATAGCGTTCTTTAGGTTGCTTAGTGGTTTCTAGGTAGTCTTACTATAGCCTATCTACTTTACTTTATACCACGTTTTATTATCTACGTCCTTATAACTAATAATCTTTAAAACTTGCTATTTGTCTTCTTCTTATCCTCTATATGTATCTGCCTTATAAACTGGTGGCTTAATATCTCCGTGTGCTGGTTCTAGCATCGCGATATACTATATAGAGTAGATCTTCATTTTGGCTGGTAGGTTTAACTTATATATAACCAATAAAATTCTTTACTTGACTTTAAAAGGTCTTAGTCTAACGTAGTCTAACTTCTTGCTTAGCCGTTAACTCTTAAAATTTTTGTGTAGTAGCCACACTTTATCTCCCTCCTTTAGATCTGGTCCCTCAGATATCTTAGTATTATAGTACTTTTTTATTCGCTCTTATACTAGTTTAGCTGTTTCCGTAAGGTTTGTATAAAGATTTATTAACATCTCCATTCTTTGTTTAGCTGTGCTACTCGTTTTCTTTGCTTGGCGTGGCGATAACGACGTTCTTGGCTTATACCCGTAATTCGCCTTAAATGGTAATGTCCCCATTTCTTCTTATAGTGTTGCATTGTATGCAAACTATATAACTGGTAATAACGATACCTAATTGTTCTATGCGTAATTAATATAATACCTTAGATACTATTCTAGTGTCTAGTTTAGTCTTTCTGTTTGTCCGTCTGTCTGCGGATAATACACTGTAGAAGTTGCTGCGTAAACTCCCTATTCTACCAGAAACACCTCCTAAAACGCTGCTATAAATCTTAGATCTCTGTCCAATATGATTTTATCTAGTGCTCCGTGTCTTGTAAATACTTCTTTTATATAGATTCTAGCGACGTCTTCTGCTGATATCTCTTTAGTGCATACTATGAAGTATCCCTACTTTGTTAGCTTGTCCACTATTACTAAAATCGCGTTATAATCTTATCCTATAATAGGATCTCTTAACTTTAGTAACTTAATAATAAAGTCCTATAATATAACTTCCTATAGTCTTCCTGGTGTTTTAATAGGTTATAGCCCTCTATACAGCTTATACCTCGTTGGTTTGTTTCTTTAGTAATCTAGATATTCTTTTATAACTTATCTTGCTAATCCCTAAATTCCTTAAATAATATACTCCTCTTAAAGTCTTAACACTAGTTCTGTAGACCTATTATATCCTTGTGTTATTCCCTTATGGAATTCCTTAATAAACTCTTCTACTATAGACTTAGGCACATACGTTGCTTCTCTATTTTTATATTGCTCTAAGTCTAGATCCTTTACCTATGCTTTTTAGATCTTCTATATCTAATCACTCTTTAGTAATTTATGGATCTGACTTTCCTTGGTTGCTATAATCTTTGGATAATTATACCTAATTAATCCGTCTTAATTCTTCCGCAATAAAGCTCCTAATGGCTTTTCGTTACTTTGTAGTTTAGCTTTTCTACTTAGAGTATCTGCTCGTGCATTATCTATACCCTTGGTATGCTAAATTTCGAAATAGTATTCTGTAAGCATTTCCGCCTATCTAACCTGTCTTCGGTTAAGTTCCTTTGTTATTAGGAATCTAGTAAGGTTCTTATAATCCGTTTTAACTATAAATGGTTTCTCTATGCCTTGTAAGAATGCTTTCTATTCCTTAAGTGCTGTAACTATACCTAACAACTCCTTATTGTAGATATTGTAGTTTAACTCTAGTGGAGTTATCTTCCAACTGTAGTATACTACTGGATGCTATACATCCTAGTGCTTTTATAGCAAGTATACTCCTAGTGCAAAGTCTAATGCGTCTGTCTCAATAACCGTTTCTAACTTTGGTTAATAGATCTTAAGGACTGGCTCTTAGGTAAACAACTCTTTAAGTTCCTAGAATAGCTTCTTCTACTTACTACCCTAAACCCATAATTCCTCCTTCTTTATTAGCCTTGTAAACGGCTTGATACTTTTTAACTATTGTACTATAAACCTCCTATAGTAGTTACAAAACCCTAGAAATAACCTTAACTGCGTAATATTCTCTGGTTCTTGCTAACTTACTATAGCTTTAACTTTCTTTAGGTCTATACTAATCTTTCCTAGTTTAATAATAAATCCTATAAAATTAGTTTTCCTTATAAAGAACTCGCATTTCTTAATTGCTACTAGCATCTGTTCTTTCTATAGTCTCTTTAAGACCCATTTAACGTATTCTCTATGTTCTCCCTCGTTCTCTAAGTAAATGATAATGTTGTTAAGATATGCTATAATAAACTCGTCTAGGTATTCTCCTAATATACTATTAATTCACTTCTAGAATGTTACTGGCGCGTTTATAAGCCTGAATTATATAACTAATGGCTTATATAGTCCTTCCTTTAACCTAAAGGCTGCCTTCTATTTATTACCTTCCTTAATCCTAATCTGATGGTACGCCCACCTTAGATCTATCTTTATAAAGATTTTTACGTTGCCTATTCTATCTTGGATTTTGCTAATTAAGGGTAAAGGATACCTGTCCTTTTTAGTAATACTATTTAACTATCTATAATCTATGCACATTTTAAGTTTTCTGTTTTTCTTTGGGATAAACAATACTGGATATCCTGCTAATAACTATAATGGTCTAATGTATCCCTTTTATAAGTTTTCCTGGACAAACTCTTTAAGTGCTACTAACTTGGTTTTAGTAAGCTTATAGATTAGAAAGAACTTTGGACTTATTCCCTCTTCTAGTTCTATTTTATAGTCCTATACTGTATGTTTTAACAGCTTCTTACTTTCTGGTGACTATAGTTTTTTACCATACTTGTGGTATCTTTTTAGTATATAACTTAAGCCTTGCTTAGTCTCCTTATATATTGCTCCAACTTAGTACTATACTAATTTGGTTTGCTGTCGTATCTTATGTTATTAAGTATTCTTAATATTAACCTAACCTATAACCTAATTGATTTTTGGATTATACTTCTATAACTAAGGCATTCCTAATATCGCCTTATCCTGTCCTAATAGTAGGATATTAAAAGACATTCTAACTGGTCTCCCTTTAATAGTTAACTAAATAGGTCCTGTTTTGAGATTAATAATACCCCCTTTATAGGCTATCTAATCTCCTGAAATTTTTGTAAATAGATATAGGTGTTCCTTCTATCTATATAGTAACCCTATCCTTTCCACTGCTTTTGGTGACACGTGGTTCCTTATTACTCCACTATTTATTAACGCTTTAAACTACTAATCTTACCACTTAACTTGTAAGTTTAGGTGTCGTCCTTATATTTCTTTAAGGGTCTAAGGCTCTAATACTAGTTCCCTCTGGTTCTATACGCCTCCCCTTTTCCCAACTATTGGCTGCTAGATCCTGCTTGTACTTAGTCTAACCTTAGCTAATACTTAGTTTGTTTCTTTTCCTCTATATACTATAGACAAGTGTTTTCTGGGCACTCCTACTATTGTTATCCGTCTAGGTATTCTTCCGTAAGGAATCTTCCTGGTTAAAGTATTAAGTCTCCTTAACCTTGTACTTCTACTAGGTGCCATCCATATATATACTTAGCGTCCCTAAACCGCTTCTTTTCTAGTGCCCAATATATCCTTGCTGGGTACTTTTGGTTCTTATCCTTTGGTGCTCTATGTATATTATAGGTATTATCCACACAAGCTATCTATAATAGTGTATAATACGCCAAGTGACTTGGGTCTACTCTTGGCTTGTCTTTACTCTTAAGTTTAAACCTCTATCTGGCTGATTTGACTGTTAGTCTTTCTTCTATAGGTATTAAGATTTGTTACTCGCTTCTCTAGTCCCTAGATCCTTCTTCTAGGTTCCTTAATATTATAACCAACGCTCCTTTAATATGGTTTATGTGTTTCTCCATAATGGGTTAGTCTTAGATAACTTTTTTATCTAGCTATATATAAAAGTCTTCCTATTTGTCGTTATGTCGTTGCCTATACCACTTTCCGTACAACTGGTTTAGTGTATATGGTTTATCTGTAAAAAAGTACCTTATTATTGCTGTATTATAACATCCTTTAGTATGTCTTTCTTTAAACCTAGTTGGAATATTTAAATCCTCTTCTTGTTCTAGTTTGTTTAACCACTTTGCCCTAGGTATCCCTACACTTGGCCTATTAGTAATTCTTTATATGGGTGCTCTGTCCCTTATATAACCTAGTATAGCTGACCTCTTATCTAGCTTTTGCTCTTGCTATGCGATAATTCTTATCCTAAACTTATCTATAGTTTCTTGTTTTCTGCGTCTTGTAGCTAGATCCTTAAAGTCGTCTTGCTTCTTAATTACTATATTAACTTTTTAATCTTTAGGCTGAACACTAGGTTTACCTAGAACTGCTATAGCCCTTATTCATTTTTTAAAGTCTTGGTTACCTAACGACGTTCTTATTTATTCCCCAAACTCTTAGTTCTTAAACTTGCGTCCTATACTCATTTATTTGTTACTGAACTAAGTCGCTACTCTTTCCCATTAGTTTTCATCTATTGTGGGTCCTTAAGCTGTCCTTATTACACCTTGTGAGTCTGGAGCCTTCCTTATCTTGTCCTAAGAGTCTTGGACCTGTGGCCTTTTACCTTTATTAAGTAATAAGCTAGCACTAGTAGTCATCTACTTGCTTAGTTTCTTTTAAACATTGCTCCTTTTATCTTGTAAAGTGATGGAAATCGTATCTAATAGTGTTGTAATACCCGTTACTAAACCTTGTTCTGTAATGGTCTTAGTCTCTGCTTCTATTTCGACTTCTCTAAGGTTTGTATGCTTCTAGTAAGCTACCTTTATTACCTTGTCATCAGTAAATACTTCGCCTGTATTAAACTTATTATCTTTAATGTCTGATCTATGAGCTGGTTCGTTAGTTCCTCTAAACTTAGATAATAATAGCTCCTATAGCTAATAGCTTGCGCCGTACTTAGCGTCCTTATGAATTCGGTATGCGTTGTTATAACAAAACACAAAACTGTTAATTAAATACTCTTTTATTCCTTATAGTGCACCATCGTCCCTCTGTATATACGTGCCGTCTGCTAGCCTGGTTCCCTTTACTGCGTAATTACTCTAACCACCTTTATAGTCTTTGGCGAAATGACCTTGTTTTCCATAATTTATGCAAGCCTTATCTTTAAACCATTTTTCTTGTTGTGGAGTCCGCCTAAACATCTTCTGCTACTAAGATCCCTGGTTTAGCCTCTACTTCTAGGTTCTTTAATTACTAGATTCTTAACCTTTAGGTTTCCATAGTTTCTTTTCCCACCTTTAGGTTTCTTTGGTACCACTTAGGTCTATTAGCTCTGTGCCATTCTATAGTTTTTAACTCTATGTCTATCGTTGCGTACTCTGCGCCTTATATAATTGTGGAACTCTGTCTTGCCCTTTCCTGGCTCGTTCCCTTTAATAGATCCTATTATTAATCTTTATTAACTGGTTTATTAACTCTCTTAGAGTATCCGCATCTTTTATTAGGATAATTGCGTTCTAGACTTTAGCCTTAAGTTCTTGCTTATACTGTGCTATAAGCGCCCTATTATTCCACTTAACCTATATAGCTAGTGTTTAAAACTGCGTTGTATACTTAATTGCTAAAGTGCGTTGTACTAAGTTCTAAAGTTTTCGTTCCGCTGTTATGGTTGCTTTAGGGTCTCTAAATATTTGTGTTAACCGTTCTATGAATCCGTTTTAACTTGCAAACACATACCGTATGTCTGGGTTAGTAGTCGTCATACCGTTTACTTGTATCTCTGTAAGGTAAGGCTTAAACCACTCTAGAGCTCTTCCTAATAAGAATAGTCCTGCGTACACTACCTAATCCGTAGGTGTTGCTAACTTTACTCCTTTCTGCATAACCTTGAAATACATCTGCGTAAGAAACCCTTTAAGCTTTAACTTCTCCCCTAAGAACTGTTTAATTGAAGGTAACTTAACCTTTGCTACTCTAATTCCATTAATATGTTCTTTAAGTAGCCTGCTATTATCCTGTAAGCGATCAACTATTTTCTATAACTGACCTTGCGTAACTACTTAAGAATCCGTATTTGCTATACTGGTGTCTCCTAACCCTGAGGTCGTGGCTGCCGTCGACATTGTTATAACTAGTGCTTTAGGTGGCATGTTGTTTAATCTTGTTTAATACCGTAACCTTAGTAGTGAATGTGTAACGGAACCTTGTAGCAGGAACTACGGTAGGTCCTATTATTGGGCTAGGTATGTAGGTAAGAACAGTGTTAATAATATAATAATAACTAGTGGAGTGGTTGCCTAACAGATTAACTCTAATTGTATTCTAAGATTTACTACAAAGAGAGAACTATCTGGGTAGGGACTGTGGTCCTTTAGATATATAACCATACGCCTAAGAAATCCCTTCGCTCTGTAAGGTACGTGTGCTCTATCTACTCTGTTACAGATTATATAGATTATATAGATTATATAGATTACATTATGTGACCTCGGCTACCATTCCTCGTTATATGGTTCCACCGGATCCATCCTAGACCGTGCCTGTATCAACTAACTAGCTTCCTCCGACTCTTCTCCAAGTAGTCGTAATATCGTACTTAAGCTGTCCGTAATATGGAACTTGCATTTCTTAATGTTATATTATAGGCCCGTATCTTATAGGTATTTAAGGACCATTTCAATGTGTTTCCAATATTTAGAAAGCAAAGATAAGTAGATTAAGATATTGTTAATATATACAGTAATAAATATATTAAGGAATTTACAAAGTGTATTATTAATATATTGCTAAAATATACTAGGACTGTTCTTTACGCTAAATGGCATTACTAGGTATTTAAAGAGTCCCCATTATATACAAAAAGCTATATACTTCTTATCTCCTTTACGTATATGGATTTTATTAAAGGTAGTAACTATATTAAGCTTTATAAAGTACTATGCTTTTATTAAGTGGTTAAGCGTCTCTTAAATTAGGGGAATTAGATATTGGTTTTAAATTATAATTATATTTAGAGCTTAATAATTAATATAGAATCTTAAGCCTCCTTCTAGATTTTTAATAAATAGTACAGGTAAGGCGAATAGAGATTAACTAGGGCGAATAAATTCTTTTTCTAAATGCTTGTTAAGGTATTATCGCATTATAAGTAGTTCTTCTTATAATATACCATATAGCGGACTAAACTTTGGTGTTATACTAGGCTTAAGTTTAATTTTAAAATTGTGCTTATCTTAGTGCGGAGCTAGTTAGTTTATAAATTGTTTTTTAAACTTGTTAATTAAATTATAGTACTCTTTAGGTATAAGAGGTTAAGGATTAATATACTATTTTAGTTTTAGTGCTTTTTTAATATCTTCTATAGTTATAGCAAAGATTTTATAATCTTATCTTTTTTCTAACAAAATAAAAGGTGCGGCCTGTATTATATGAATTTTGAGAGGTTTTAATAAAATATCTTTATATTCTTTGTTATAATTAGCAGTTATAGCTTTATTATCTTATTTTAAGGTTTATAGCAAGGATAATTTGTATTATATTAAATTTAAATAGTTATATGCATGTTTATAGGGTATATAGTTTTTTAAGCAATAACTTTAGCGTTTCTTTAACCCAACTAATTAAGGGGTTGTGTTACTTTAGCCATTTATGTCCGAGTATAACTTTATATTGCTTTAAGAGTGTCATAAACAGGGAAATATATTTAAGGTATTTACCTATCTTTATTTTTGCTAGGGCGTAGTGCGGTATTTTACTATATATTAAGGGTTTACTATTAAAGCCTCGTAGGCCTTAGGGCTTATTAAATTTCTTTAATTTTAGGTGTTAAGTTTTCGTATAGTTTATATCAATAAAGCCTATGCTAGTAGCTCCGCTATCTATTAGGATTTATACCTTCTTCCATTTTCTAAGTATTTAAATTTCGCTAAGTATATTAAGGGAGTTATGCTGTGTATTAGCGCTAGAAGAGCCTAGACACTTATACTCTTCCACTTTTTATCCTAAGGCGCGACTTGGCCTTAGGATAATTTATTTTCTAAGTTAACTAAAGGCGAGATGCTTTGTGGCGACTAAATGTAATTTATAGAGCGGGTGCGATTTAAGGAACGAGTATAACTTAAGAATTAAGAGGAACTACAGCGGACCTTTTTAGAAGGGTAAGTTTGGCAATGCTTTTAAATATATCCTTTTTTACTATATCTAAAGCATTCTCTATTTATGGCTTGGGTTCTTTATTTATTGGTTTCTAAGGGTATATAGGATTAAGCGGCATTAAGGTCCATAGGGTTATATATGGGGCTTTTGGGTTTCGGAGACGGATTGCAATTTAGGGTATATACTGGTTTTGTAGAATTTTAAATATAAGGTGTAGTTAACTTTAGGGAATGAGTTTATTTATTATATTAAGGGTCCTTGTTAATATATTAATATATTATAGTAAATTTGGACAGGTTTTTCGTTACCTACTAGCTAGGCTCTAATCTTATCCAAGATAGCTTATTAAAGAACAGCAATTCTAGCGGCTTTATTCTAATCTAGTTCGCTAATAAGGCCTAAAAATTCCAAAAAGAAGCTGGTAAAGTCTTGGTTCTATTATTATAAGTTTTTAAGTTTGGTAACAGCTATGTGTTTACGGCTGGCGTTATTATACGTTTATTCTAGTAGAGAGATAAAGATTTTAAAATTAACAAAGGTGCTGTTACAGAAGAATGGATCTATAGTATATATAGCGTCTTTACTTAAACGAGACATTCCGTAACTAACCTTGCTAGCTTTAGTAGGGTATTAATTATAGTTTATTAAAAGTTTAAAACGGAGCTTAGTTATAAAGGGACGTAGGTTATTTTAATTTTTATTAAATATTAGAGGATTAGGGAGCCTTTTAGATTTTATAGCGGGTATTAAATTTATTATAGCTATAGGTTAAGTTACTATTACTAGTTTAGAGTTCGCGTTTAAGGGGCCAGGTTTAGATACAATTATTTTAATCTTATTTACAGGTGTTGTTGTTGGGGTTTCTAATATAAGTGCCTTAACATTGCGAAGTTCTTTATGGAGTGCTTCCATTAATTACTAATACTAGGCTTCTAGTGTAGCCCACTACTAAGCTAAGGCGTCCATAAAGGACTATTGCATTATAGTTAACTGTTTCCTAACTAGGGTTATAATACTCATAGTTATTAAAGCGGATTCGGGTTCGTTTGCCATTTTAATAGTAGTTGTTTTAATGTAACGTAATATAAGGGCGCGAAGAGGCTTTAGGGAAGATTTAAAAGAATAATATAAATTCTATCTAAATCTAAGGGTATATAGCTCTTGCAGAGTATAAGACGTTATATAAAGAAGAGAAAGGAATATAGGAAACGTATAACTAAATATTTAGGGTCCTGGCAGCAGACGCGTGGGCATAAGCCCACGCGGATTTTAATAGGTTTTAACCAAATTCTATTACATTAGTGGAATTTAGTGGAAACTGGTGGAAATTAATTAAGTTGGCGGAATTTGGCAAAATTTAATCAAAGCGTCGGAATTTATCTATCGAGTGTTTCACCGAGACATTCCTACTGTAACCGGGCTAGTCCCGTTACAATAGCTTAATCTAGTATAGCTTTCTTATTTAGCTATATGTAGAAATCTTCCTACTTATTATTTCTTCGCTATCTATACTACTTTCTATATAGTTCTATAAGTGTATACAATCTATCTATAAGAAAGTATCTCTTTATTACTCTATTGTTGTAACCTTTAGCGTGCCGTTTTGTAAACCTAGTTAGGATTCCTAGATCCTCTTCTTATTATAGTTTATTTAACTACTTAGCTCTCGGCATTCCTACCCTTAGCCTATTAGTAACTTTTTATATCCCTTCGTCTGGCAAAAGAGACTTTTTATATTAGGCGCTTTGGGCACTCCTACCTAGGTTAGCATGCTGCAAGCACCCTAGCTAGTGTGATTTTATTAGCAAGCCTTACCAAAACGCGTTAATATTACGATGCCGACGAAATACTATATAAGGCCACCATTAAAAACACCTATATATATATATATATTTAAAGGAAGCTAAGCAAAAAGTCATAATATATAATATTATAACTGTAGGTTTCTGCCCTTCCTTTATTAGAGTCCTTCCCTAAATTACTGCCACCTATCCGCTTTATATATGTTCTTAATATTAATAAGAATAAGCTAATAAAGGACCAACTCAAGGTTATAAGGGAGGACGTGCTGTATACATCAAATAAGGTGTATTATATGCTATAAGTGATTAAGCAGTTTAACCAGCGGTTATTCGATATAGAGGATTAATTAAAGGCAGTAGAGGAGGGCTTAAAGGAGGCTAAGAAGGAGGCTATAGTAAAGGCTTAATTAGCTTTAGAGTCTTAATATCAGAAGTATAAGGAAGTAGAGGGCCGAAAATAGTTACCTAGTCGTCGCCTGCTAAATAAAAGTTATTAAAGTACTAAAGGCACAGAGGAAGCCTACAGGCCTCGCATTTATATACTATTTGTCTAATCTTTACTATAAGCTTCTTTACCTCTTTCTATCTACACATCTAGTACCTTAGTGGGCGCTTGTAGCCTTACTTCTTTATAAAGCTTTTAATAGAACGGTAAGGTCGCGTCTTATACTATTAAATTATAGGTAGTAGAATTTTAGCGGTAACGTAAGTAGTTCTTTAATTTGTTCCAATATTTTTATAACCAGGCCTGATACCAGGTTAATATTGCCCATATTTTAATAAGCTTTAACAAAAAAGACGCCTAGTATTATACTTATTTAGGCCTATCTGCCAACTGCCCATAATAATAAGGTTTTATACTAATTGTATACGGAAACGGCGGTGGGTTTAAAAGGGCTCCCTTAATATCTAGAAGATCTTCTTACTAATAATATAGGCATTAATTATAGCCGCATTAAGCGCCTAGAAGAATAAGGGCAGCTAGGTATATACAGTAGTAATCTAGGTGGTATAGTAGCTTTAAAGCTAATTATAAATATCAACGCCGCCTATTTAGTTATTATAGTCAATAAAGAGCCCAGAAAGCGTTAACTTCTTAATTAGATTATTACCCTAAACGTTAGCTACCAGCTTCTTAAAGAAGGAATTATATACCTATAGCCGACACTAATTAACTTTTTTAACGTCCTTATCGCTATATAAGTAAGCTATCGTTAAAAACCGTACCAAATTCTTATCCTATTATACAATTAAAAGCACCAAATTCACTATACTAACGACTTCTCCCGTAATAAAATTAAACGGTAGCCTTTCCTTTCTTTTATTAGCCCTTTTATACACCTCCAGATAGTCCTTTAAGTTTAATTAAGCGGTACCAGCTGCAGCAATTCTAAGCCGTTAAAGCGCCTAGAGTAACGGAATATTTATAAAGTAGTTATCCAAAAATAGGCAAAATTAATAAGCCTAAAGAGGAAGCTATTAGGTAAGATAGAGGACGCACTTAGAGGTATTTAAGAAGAAAGCCCAAAAAAGCAGCCAGGTAAGGTAAATATAAAGCTATAGTAATATCCATATTAATAAAGGCTCATTATCTTAAAGCCCTTAGGCACTGGCTTACTAGGCAATTTAATTATAGCCATAGATTGTCTAGTAAACCTTGCCATTATCTTATCAAAGCTAACTATAGATTTAGGTATAATGTACTTTCTAAACGCCTCGCCTAAAGGAGTCGTTAACAGCTTAATTTTCTTAAAGACCTAACGTTTAACGCCCTTTAGTGGAGGTGGTAAGATATAGAAAAAGCGCTTAAGTTACTACCATTTTTTCAGCCCATAAATAAGCTGATTAAGTATCTAGGATATTTAGGATCTACAGCCCAAAGATCTCGCACCTAAGTGCTTTTAAAGACGCCTATATAGATAATAAGCCCTACCTAAATTATTAATTCGCCAGCAGAAGTCTCTTTCCATATCTATAATTATTTACCTATATATTGTCCTAATTAGTAATATCTACTAGCATTTAAAGAGGCTGCATATAGGTTTATATTAATCGCGAGCTTCTTAAATATACTAATACTAAAGAATAATAGAAATACTTAAATCGGCAGGTCTTATCCAGATCTACATCCACCAGACACTATACTAATTTAATTTACCAGTATACAGTAAGCAGAGCACTTACTATCCTTATCCTAATTAGGAAGGTTATTAGATTTAACATCCGCGTTAACACTACTAATAGGCTCACTAGCACGCCGAGTAGCAAATATTAACCTCTTTAAAAGGTTAATAACTTTAAGGTCTAGTTTAGGAACAGTGGCTATAGGCTCCCATAAAGTAGAAACAGCAGGAAGGCCCATTCTTATAATTTCTTCAGCTAATAGCTCTAGTAGTTTAGTTTTATCTACCTTATCTGCCTTATCCTTAGCAGTCTTGCCACCGGCTTTAAAAACGGCTTCTAATTCGTTCTTAATATTCTCTATCTAGCTGCTTAGCCAAGCCTCCTTAATACCCTTAGTTAGCGCCACTGCCTCCTACGTAGCTACTGCCGACAAGCTATTATATATATACTGCGTCGCTTAAAAGGATTGTAAATAGGACTCCTAGGCTTAAGGTGCTTTTAGAGGCTTTAAAGGCTTTAGAGCTAATAACGCGCGGTATTTTTTGGGCGGCATCAGGACAATATTTTATTAACAATTCAATAATTAAATAGACGGCGACAATATTAAATCTTTTTAATTAACTATACCAAATATTATAGGCTTCCTGGCCACGTTGGTACTGTTTACCATAATATCTAAGCGTTAATAAGGCGCCAGCACCCTTACTCCTCCTAACTCAAGGCTTTAATACCAAGCTCTATATGGTATAGAGCCTCTAAATTGGCTTATAAGGCGTATATATACGAAAAGTATATAAATTCTTACCATACGAAGGGATAGGTGCTCTGTCCCTTATACGTCCGCTAGATCTCTAGTCTAGTTTTTGTTCTTACTATATAAAGATTTATTATCTAAACTCCTCTATAGTTTCTCTTATTTCTTATCTTACGAGTAAATCCTTAAAGTTATTTTACTTCTTAATTATTGTATTAACTCTTTAACCTTTAGGCTGAACACTATATTTGCCTAGGACTGTTATAGACCTTATTTATTTATTAAAATCTTAGTTCCCTAGAAACCTTTATCCATTACTTATATAGTATACTTCAAACTAAGCTGCTGCTTTTTCTTATTAGTTTCCGTCCGTTATAAGTTCTTCAACTTTTTTTTTTAGCTTTAATCCATCCTCGTAGATAACTGGCTTATATTTTTATCCGTTCTTTAAAATCTAAAATCTCTCTTATCTCCTCTTAAGAATCTTAAGCCTATAGTCCTTTGCCTTTATTAAGTAGTAAGTTAGCACTAGTAGTTATCTGCTTACTTAAACCGTCTTGGTTTTATCTCCTTCCGTTTTATAAAGCAATAGATGCCGTATCTAATGGTATTATAATACCTATTACCCAACCTTACTCTATAGTGGTTTTAGTCTCTACTTCTAATATAGTTTCTTTAAGGTATATATACTCCTAGTAAGCTGCCTTTATTGCCTTATTATTAGCGTATTCCGTATTTACTTTAAATAGGCTTATTAGATCTTTGGGAGCGTTATTTCTATATATATCTTTCCCGTAATATAGCCTATCTTACTTATTATCCATTTTATTAGTTTTTTTATAACTTTTTATGACTCTTTATATATATGTATATTTTTTTATCTATTGTATTATACTACTATAATACTGCGCATGCAGCCTCTAGGGTATGGCGCTATAGTTCTGTATACATAAATCCTTCCCAGGCAGCTTAATATGTACTAGTAACTATGTCCTAATAGTTTATAAACCCCTAAGGGTTTACAGCTCCTTAGTAAAATACTAAGTTACTAGCAACTATTAGGTAATAAGAAAACGGTAGAAAAAAACGTAAGAAATCCTAACGCCTGTCCCTGTCATTCTATAATTTATTTCTATCCTTTTGCTTTCTATTATCTATTTACTAGGAGCCTAGTAGGAGTTACCTCCTTCTAAAGATTCTACTGCCATTAGCCACTTTTTAGTAACTACTCCTGTCTTGTCTAGAAATAGAAAAAGTGTCTCTTGTCCTTTTTTTGTGCAAAATAACTTCTTTAGAGAGAGAAGAGCTTAGTCGCCTTTGCATTTCCTTTTTCTCTTCTCTATATAGGCTGCAATCTAGTAGTAAGTGCTTAGGGGTTTGTATAGAATTACATTCCCTAAAGCATCTGCCTTCTTTATCCTTCCCTATTATTTTAGAGAAGGATTTAAAATAGCCTTTTCCTAGTTTTAGCTGGAAGAAGGCTGATTGTTTTTATAACTCTAGCTCCTATAGCTAATAACTTATACTATACTTAGCGCCCTTATAAATTTAGTATACGTTATTATAATAAAACGCGAAGTGCTTAGTTAAACACTCATTAGTCCCATGTAACACACTTATATCCGCACTATTATACTCTAACAACCCAGTGCCTTTTACCGCGTGATTACTCTAACTACCTCTATAGTCTCTAATAAAATAACCCTATTTTTCGTAATTTATATAAGCTCCTTCTTTAAACTATTTATCCTATTATAGAGTCCATCTAAATATTTTCTGCTATTAAGATCCCTGGTTTAGCCTCTGCTCCTTAGTCCTATAATTACTTAATCCTTAACCTTAAGGTTTCTACAGTTTCTTATTCCACTTCTTAGATTCTTTAGTATTGCTTAGGTCTATTGGCTCTAGTCCGCCATTCTATAGTTTTTAGCTTTATTATTGCGTATTCTGCGCTTTATATAACTATGGAACTCTGCCTTAGCCCTTCTTAGCTTATTCCCTTTAGTAGATCCTATTATTAATCTTAATTAACTAGTTAATTAATTTTTATATAGTAGTTGCATCTTTTATAAGAATTATTACGTCCTAGACTTTTGCCTTAGGTCCTTGCCTATACTATGCTATAAGTGCCCTATTATTCTATTTGACCTATATTATAAGCATTAAAAACTATATTGTATACTTAATTACTAAAGTCTACTGTACTCTAGATTTTGGAGTTTTTTTTTCTGTCGTAGTTGTTGCTTTAGGGTCTCTAAATATCTAAGTTAGTTATTCTACAAACGCGTTTTAGTTAGAGAACATATACTACTTCTTGGTTAGTGGTTAATGCGTTGTTATTATATATCTTAGTAAGATAAGGTTTAAACCACTCTAGTGCTCTCCCTATTAAGAACAGTCCTATATATGCTATTTAGTCCATAAACGTTACTAGTTTTACTCTTTTCTATATTACCTTAAAATATATTTGCGTAAGGAATTCCTTAAGTTTGGACTTCTCTTTTAAGAATTATTTAATAGATAATAACTTAACCTTAGCTGCTCTAATCCTATTAATCTGGTCCTTAAGTATTCTATTATTATCTATTAGTTAGTTAACTATTTCTTGTAACTATCTAACCGTAACTAGTTATGAGTTGGTATCTCTTATATTAGTATTACTACTTAACTCTAAGGTAGTTGCCGCCGTTAATTGTATTATAACTAGTGCTTTTAATAGTATATTATTTGACTTTATTAATACCGTAACCGGGTAATAAATATATAACGAAGCCTTATAGGAAATACTACGGTAGACTTACTAATAGGCTAGGTATATAGATAAATAAGAAGTTAATAATATAATAATAACTGGTGAAGTAGTTGCTTAACAGATTAACTTTAATTATATTCTAAAATTTACTATAAAGAAAGGAACTATCTAGGTAGGGACTGTGGTTCTTTAAATATATAACTCCTTCCTATAGTAATAACCAAGTACATTAGTATATTAGTATATTAGTACGCGCCACGTTTTTACATTCCCATATTTCTACGTTCTGAACTTATAATATAACTAGCTATATAACTCGGCTACCCCTTATTTTATGGCTTAACTAATTCTAACGCCTTCCGCGCTAATACCACTAGCTTGTTTATATCTTCCTTATGTAGTTATACTACTGCTAATATAAGGTCCGGACTAACTACCTTCTATAATTATTAATAACAAGAGCTCTTGCTGCACCTAGCCCAAAAGACCAAAGCCAACTAAAAGATCCCTAAAAACACCTAGAGAATCCCCCTAAGATATATACATCGCAGGGGAGGCACATGTCGAACAACGGTGGTTCGCACTTGCGCGCGTCCGCTAGAACCACGCCCAGCAATGGCCCTCCATAACAAAGATGGGCGAATACCACACCACAAAGTAGAAATACCTCCATTAAGAAGGCATCTAACAAAATATAAAGCCTATTGGACGTATCTAGTATCCAGAATTACGGGGAGTAACCGTTAGCTATAACGAACTAACATAGTTAGCAGAATGGCTCCGCCAGTCTAGTAAACCTTAGGCGCCCCTTTAGCAAACCCTTAATTAAATCCTCTAATAGCTAAACAAAATTAAAAATAAATAAAACCCCCCCTTACCGGCGAACTGTACCTAGGCCGCCATAGCTGCGCTTCTATAGTATAGGGAACCTACCCCCCTTAAAACAATAACCGGGTATATAATTATAATATAATCAAATATAGAAAAAGTAGAGGGGCTTAGGGGATAGTTAGAAACAGAAGTCCTTATAGAAATCTATAAAGAGGTCTACAATGCTATTGCAGTCCAACACCTTAGGAGCGGAGATATTAGAGTTACCCTAAAGGACTAATAGTTAAAGGAATGAGCCGTAAGGGCAGGGGATAGGCTAGGAGAACGTATTAGTATAAAAGTACTCCGCGAGGGTTACCTAGTTAAAGTCCTAGTAGTTCCCTTAAGCCTTAGGGTAGAAAAGGGACACTAGGTAGATAATATAGCAATTATATAGGAGATAGTAAGATAAATAGAACACTTTATACTAGGACTTAAAATCACCCAAATCTAATAGCTTTAATAGGAAAATATAAACTAAGTAAATAATAAGAATAATAAGAGGATATAAGGGTCGCCAGAGACTTACTAGGGAGACGCTAGTTAAATGCATAGCTCCCTTATTATTAGTATACTTATATTAGGAATATAAAAACTCCTTAGCTAAAAAGGAATAATTATAAATGGCCTTATATATAATACAAGGCTTTATAACCACAGACTATACCTAGAATAGTGCTATTACTGCGTATAATGGGGACACACCTAATCTATATACGTAGCACAGGTGTGCTGTGGCTACTATATAGGCCCCTATAATATAAGACACTGCTTAAATCAAGACTAAATAAAATGCGTAAACTGCCACTAAAGCATATATAAGGCATGGGAGAGAGAAGACTGCATTAAATATAGAAGACAGAAGGCAAGGGCTTAATAGCTACGGGAGTAACTGTACGCTAGGTTATATAAGTGGAAACAATAGGCGATAAGCTAGGGGGACATAGGTGCCTTCCCAGCGTTCCCTACCTTTAATACTAGGGGGCTAGGCTAGCTATCCTAAGCCTTAACGGGCCAGAAGCGACGCCGCGCAATATTACTAGACTAAATAGGGACATAAGGGTCATAGGGGACACAAGGGAGAGGACGCCCTATAGGAAGGCCCCTATGGACAGCTACAGCAAGCTTAAGACCAGGATAATTAAGAATTAGACTTAATGCGGCAAATATAACATTTATAGCCAACCTATAAAAGGCACACAGCTAACTAGTAAGATTAGGGGAAGAACTAGAGATAATAACAGATTTAGATATAGAAGCGTTAGTAGGAACATAAGATATAAAAATAGAAAGCTCTATATAAAATAAGTAGCGACTAGGGTGTAAACACAAGAGACAGAAGTTCTAAAAATTCTAGAGAAAGTGGAAATAGAAGAAGCGAGGAATAAAGGAGAGACGAAGAACCCTTACTAGGGGTCCGTCACCTATCCATTATATAGTATAACTGCGGCAATACAAACCACCGTCTTATAAGGCCCCTACTAGACAGTCTAGACCTAGAGAAATATTACATCCTTGCCATATAAGAACCATATTATAATACCTATATATAATTAATATACTGCCCCTAAGGATTCTAGCTCTTATATAAACCAAAAGCAGCTATATATATGTGCTTTATAATTAGCAAGGCTATTAGCCTATCCTTATGGTTATAGTAGGTATTTAACCTAGATATTGCAGTTATAATAATCCAAACATATAGGGGTCCGGTATAAATTATTAATATATTTATTTTTTTATTTTTTTTATTATATCCGTTGTATTATACTATGTACAATACTACGCATACAGCCTCTAGGCTATGGCGCTATAGTTCTAACTACATGAATCCTTCCCAGGCACTTAACATATACTAGTAACTATATCCTCCTAGTTTATAAACCCCTAGACTAGGGGCTTATAGCTCCCTAGTAAGTTACTAAGTTGCTACAACTATTTGGTAATGAGAAAACGATAGAAACACTAAAATAAAGTCCTAACGCCTGTCCCTGTCCTTTTACAGTTTATTTCTGTCCTTTTGCTCTCTACT
>Ga0307507_10003637_pt1 | contig 29279 bp, 6 predicted proteins | sample 7_EM_MG_FD_207223 | JGI IMG/M metagenome (GOLD analysis project Ga0307507, IMG submission 207223) | Populus trichocarpa ectomycorrhiza microbial communities from riparian zone in the Pacific Northwest, United States - 7_EM | ecosystem: Host-associated > Plants > Roots > Unclassified | place... | reverse complement strand
GGAAGGCAGCCTAGAAGGTACCTCGGGAGGGATTTCCTATGTATTTCTTTTGTGTTTTACGGTCCTATTAAAAGCAATTACGGAGGTTATATACAAGTGGGTCTATCTTTAAGTACCGCCAGTGTATGATTACAGCACCTGTTGTACCAAACGCGTACTTACGTATTTGGTGCACCAACCACTTGCTTATGACTAATTAGGGGGGAGGGCGCGTCAGTATATAGACTACGTAGTCTACCTTAATAGAATTGACAGTTACCATCCAAACGAGTATATAATACTATATGTATTTCGTGCCCCTGGATACGACTCACTTGTGCTATTAAATTAGTACGAACAATAGTAAAAGATATTTAAGCTATGGACCGCTAGTTAAATAAGTTTAGAGATTCTTTAAGTAAAATAAAGGATAAGCTTGCGTTTCTAAAGTGTAGTATTATTATACTTATTGTTACGGAGTGAGTATAAGTGGTGATAATATATAACGAAGTAGATATTATTAAGCTATGTACATAAACTATATAATAAGATTAAGACGTTGTGTAAGGAGAGAAGGTAAGGAAATGGGAAGAAAGGGTATATATTATTAGTTTGGTTACTTAGTTGACACATATATAGAGTAGAATAGGATTTGAGGAGCAGTCCTAGCAGAACTTAGCAGAATTTAGTAGACTTTGGCAGAATATGGTAGAATGCGGTAGATTGCCAGCAAATTGCTATTAGGTTACCGTCTCATGTTTAGTCTCTTGCTATATTAATGGAAATAGGTAGATATATATAAGGTGTTACGGAGGTGTCCTATAACAGACCTGTCACAGTGCAGTGTGGGAGAATTGAGTGAACGACTTGATTGTAAAATGTAGCTCTAGAGCCTCTCTATATATATGAGGAAGGTATGGAAATAAATAAAAGGGGAGACTAATATGTAACCAAAACAGCGTGATACGTAAGTGATATGCAGGCGATACGCAGACAATATATAAGTAATACGCAGGTAATACGCAGGTAAAACAGTGGTGGTTTAGCAGGGTACCATAGTCGGTTATATACCCCCCCAGATTTGACGGTGTAGTTAAAGCTGTAGAAAAAATAAAAGTCAAAACTATACCAAAATAGGAAATTTAGATACAATTTAGGAGTAGGGTGATGTTTAAGAATCTTTATTAGATAATGCAGTAGCAATTTAATATTGAATATCCACTAAATTTAATTGCTTTATCTACGCCTTATACCTTTAATAGGGTAGAATTTTGGTAAGGCTGTTGGCAGGCATCTTGCCTGTAGGGACCCATTGTATATTAATCTTTTTATCTTGGACCTCTTGTCTAAGCCAGTGCTGATAGACGTTAATATGTCGAAGCTTGGTGTTAAGCTTTGGTGTATCCTGTCTTAGGAGTTATATGGTCTGCATATTGTCGCATAGTAGGGTAAATTCGCGTTCTAAATTGAGACCGATTGCCTTAAAGAAACGTTGCCACTAGATGATCTTAACAGTAGCTATAAATAGGGAGAGAAGCTCCGCTTTGGTAGTTAAGCGAGTTACTAATTGCTATAGGGTCGCCTTCCAGTTAATTAGTCCTTTAAATAGCATAAATAGGTATCCTTAAGAGCTCCATCTAGTGTCTTTATGGTCTGTAAACACTGTGTTGGATGCTCTATAAAAGGTAACGTCTTCTCCCTTAGGGTTTCTGAAGTAGATGTGTGCTCCAAATACTTCGCTAGAGTATTTAATAGCTATAGATTTTGTTTTAAGGCAATAGGCAATGGCTTGGTTTAATGCATTAAGGTGCTTTTAATTTGGATTAGTAAGGAATTTGGCCAGCTTGGAATGCGTCTTGGTAATATTAGGCCTTTTAAATATAGCAAGATACGTAAGAGAACTAACCTGTTGCTAATAGGCTAGTATTCTTTAAGGGTTTATTTACTAGTTGGATAGAGTCAGTTCTTTGGTAGAAAGTAGTAACTTAGGAAATCTTCCTAGTTGAATATTAAATCAATTGGCTATCTTTTTAATATAGGAATCTTGGCAGAGCTAAAGCTTTCTACTTGGTTGATCTTGTTTGATATAGATTCCTAGGAACCACTATAGGTCTCCTAGTACACGGATCTTATATTAGTGCAGTAATTTGGCTTTAAATTCCTGTAGTTTTAAAAGGTCCTTTTTAGCAAATAGGATGGCAATATCGTCTATGTAAAAGAAGATAATAAGTTGTCTATTAGTGTAAAGGCAGTTCATACCTAGGACAGGTTTCAATCCTAATTTGGACAGTATATTGGTAAGCTCTTTGTATTAAAGTAGTGGTGAGACCTTTAATCTATATAGCGCTATAAGTAGCTTTAGGATATGTCCGTTTTAATTAAAGCCTTCTGGGCAGTAATAGTAGACTAGCTTATCTAGTCTTGCATTTATAAATACGTTTACAGTGTTATACTGTTAAATCTCCAAATTAAATGCGGCTGCTATAGCTATAAGGGCACGGAATATTTAAGTAGCTAGGGTTGCTGCATAGGTCTCTTCCTTAGTAATCTATAGGTCTCCGCGGACGTATAGTTAAGCTTTTAGCTTTTATAGGTAGCTATTGCTGTTAAACTTGTATTTAAAGACCTATTTTAGCGGAAGGATTTGGTTATTGATTGCTTCTTCCTTTAGGACAGTCTTAAATGTCCCTCAGCATTTTAGGTCGTTGTATTTTTTTTTCATTACCTTTTAAAAGCCGGTAGTTAAAGGGTGCTTTCTTAGCTCTTTTAGATTCTATGGTTCTAGTGGAAGATTGTCTCAATATAGGGAGAATATAGTTTGGTTAATGTCCTTTACTAGTCCTATGGCAAAGCTAGCGTAGTAACCAAATAGGGTAGGTATATTGGCTAGTGCTGCTGTATATACTTAACGTCAAATTTGTTTAGAACCTTCTGGTAGGACGAGGTCGGCAGAAGGATTGGCTAAGACCTCGTTAGCTTATAAAGCTGTATTTGACAGTTCTGGTAAACTGCTTAACTAGGTAGAACCTATTTCAATTATATCTAAGATATTGTCTTGAAGTCCTCCTAGTATGGTGTTTATTTCTGGTAGATCTAGAGATACCGTTCTACTAGGTGTTAATAGTTGTTTAATATCCTTTGTAGGGAGCTCTACTAAGTCGTTTAATATAGTTGTTTGATCTGCATTTAATATAGGTCTATATAAGATAGATTTGTCCTTAGATTTATCTTCAAGAGGTTTTAGTAGACTAATTATCTAGATAGTGTCTTCTAATGCTTTCCTAAGTAGGTAATCGATATTTTAACCCTTGGGGTTATAGAATAAGGTCTTGTCAAATATAACGTCTCTAGTTTAAATAACTTTGTGAAGGCTTGGAATCCAAATTTAATAGATATTTATTAAATCGTAGCTGACTAGGTGTCTAATTAATGCATAAGGAGCTAGCTTGTCTCCCTTTCTAACTTATTTATTTAGCGTATAGGTTTTACAACCATATTTGTGCATATGGGTAAGTAATGGTAGCTTGCCGTAGGCAACCTTGTATGGAGTTTTCCACCCTAGTTACTTATTCGGCGTTTAATTAAGGGTATAGCTAGTAGTAAGGAAAGCTTCTGGTCCTAAAGATGGGGGTAAGGATGCTTCTAGCTATATAGATCTTAATTATTCCATAAGGGTTCGTCTAGATCATTCTGCTTTACCATTTTATTCTTTAGTATATAGTGCTCGGTATTTAAAGGTAATGCCTTTATCTATACACTACGTATCTAGGGTGTCTTCCGTTTATCTAAATGCTTATTTATTATCACTCTAGAAGAAGACAACGTCTTGGTGGAATTGTTTCTTAATTAAGCGGTAAGTTTTGTAAATGGTAGGTAGGACAGTAGCTTTATCCCTATTCTTAGCAGTGTATATAAAGTTAAATTTGGAATACGTGTAATAGAAATGTATAATATATCTATTGTCGTTGTACCCTAGTACTCTAAGGTAGATAATATTAAATGCTAGCTGTTTAAATGGTTAAGTGGCTGGAAATTTGTGTTCTTATCTTTAAGAGATCTGCTATATGTGCTTTACTAGTAAGTAAACTTCACATTTGATTTTAAGTAGTGCTCGTTTATTGGTTTCAAATTCAGTTAGCTTTACGCTAATAATATGCTTAGGAAGCTGCGTAATAGTATTAGGTCCTATATAGCTGAGAATTTTATACCATCTTGTAGCTGTAGCTCCGATTAGTTTATAGGCCATTTGGCTTGGCTAAAATCTTCCTGTTAAGAAGGTTGATTAAGTTAATAAATCTAGGGTAGGCTCTCTGTGCATTAGTGCCTAGTGTCCCTCTAGTTGTTTTATATAGTATACTATTTCGCTAGTTGCTAGACGGTATAGTAAGTTTTGTCCTAAGTTAAAATAGATATTGTTATTAGTAGCTCTTAATAGCGCTATGATATTTATAAATATAGTGGGTACTAGTGCTACCTGGGATAGCTTTATTTTTAACTTCCTAGTAGGTGTATTAACAGTAATGGTTACTGTTCCGTAGGCTTAAAATTTCTTAAAATTTCTACTAGCAATTAGGTAGTTGTCTTCTGCTACTAGGTAGGAGAAGGTAAAGTCTTTTTTATTATTATAGACGTGGGTATCTGTACTAGGGTTAAGTATCCAGGTATTCTGGAGTTTAAAAAGAATTTAACTAGTACTAAACGCAGTAGTATGGCTAGTTAGTATAGTAAAAGCTGGGGTTTTAGAATTAAAATTAATTATAGATTCTGTATTCTTTTAATTATTCTCCTTTGCTTCCTGTTCTCTTTTTTAAATCTGCTTGATAATACATTTAATTTAAGGTGTAGATAAGATTGTTTTATCTACTTTCTTTTAAATATCTGCCCTTGGTCTCTATCCTTAAGGACGCTTATATATGGCGATGTAATAGTAGTCACTAAATTAATGTATAATGCCGCATATGCATTCCTTGTGCCATCTTGAATTTAAATTTAAATTGCTGTTGGAATTAGAATTGATGTTGGAGTCTAAATTGGAATTGGAATTATTTTAAAGGGTTGCGAATACAGAGTTATTGGCAGTTAAGGTAGACGATGCTTGCTATATACAGTAGTGCTCCTTAAATTCCTTATAGCTAGAATATATTATATTACAATAGTGGACATATCACGAGGGCGGCCAAGCCGCTAGTGGTAAGCGAGCCAATGGCGATTTTCCATCCCGGGGATAGAAAATTGTAATTGGTTAACGGAAGTTATAGGAGAACACATAAAGAGCTTTATCCTTTATAACGCGTAGAACTTAGAGAATAAAGATCCACCTACAACACCACATAGTATATATTATCGTAATATATGTATTCTGCATATTATTAAAGCATACTAATACTGATTAGTGAGCGCGTATAGATCAGGAAACACGCAGATAGCTTAGAAGACAGTTATACTGTCTACCTTACAGCAGATTAGAAGATAGTTATACTTATCTACCTTTTATATTAGCCTATTTCAGTTAAAGAGAAGAAGAGAAACTACCTAGAAGTACTTATTTAGTATCCACGACGACTTCTAGACATCCCATTCTATCTATTCCAGAAGATTACTGCGCAGAACACCTTACCCTTTACCCTATCAACCGCCTCCTTAACCGCCTCCTTAACCGCCCCTTTAACCATCCCCCTACTTTTACCTTATAAATCAAAACACCTTATCCTACTCAACGGCCTCCTTAAACCACCCCCTTAACGGCCTCCTTAACTGTCCCCCTACCTTTACCCTAAAGTACAAGATATTAAAAACAGAGAAAGACTAGAAGGAAGAAGCAGCTAAATAGGAAGATGGAATTAACCCAATGGAAGTCACCAGGGACGAGCTAACCGACTATATATAATGCAAAATGTATATATATACGGAGATATACGACCAGCTAGACTTAACACTCTGGGAATCGTTTTAGGGATATTTTAAGGACTTTACGGTTAATACCTTCACGAAAATCCCCTTATACTAGCTTTAGCACTTACATAATTGTCTAAATATCAGAGGAGTATAGGTTAATACCAACCATAAATAAGGCAAATTACTCCCTTAATCTCTATATAATATAGCACAAGAAGAGGACTAAATAAAATGGATTAGTAAAGAGATAAACACACTTAAGAAAAGGTTTGGCACTAATATTAAGTTAAGAAGTATTAAGTATTATAAGATATATGGAACCTTAGAGGAGCAACAAGTAAGACATTCCTTAGTACCTATGCTTTCCACTATACCTTAATCTATAATTACCTCTACCCTTATACTATCTGTTACGCCTTAGCCTACAATAATAACACAGTAACTTTACAGACAACCTACGGACAAGGAGAACCGCCCCGTTACTATAACTAGCTATAGCAAGGAAATTGCAAATACGGCCAGGATATACACGGAAGAGCAGAAATACAGTAGTATAAACAAAAGCCTTAACTATAAATTAACAATATTTTACAATATTTGTAATTAAGCGGATGTACCCTAAGAAGCTTACCTTAAGGCATTCCCCACTATACTAAAAGGACTAGCTTTAGACCACTTTTACATAAACTAACTATCCCGTCTACTATTTGCTAAAGCTTATAAACACCTTTAGAATTTCTTTAAAGGACCAGGATTTTAACGCAAGAATCTAGACAAATGGAATACCATTACACTTATAACAGTAATGGCAGGAAATACAAATAAGCCTACAAGCGAATGTCTCCAATTGTTAATTCACAGACTTTATCAACTATAGCATAGCCTTAGACCTACCCTATAAACTATAGACTTCCTCTATAACAAAATTGTTACTTCTTGCCAGGGAATACCAGTATGTAGATATGCAGTCTCTAACCTACCGGATAACCTTAGGGCCCTTATTAATAAACTTTAATTATTAATTACAGCATATAAGAAAGAGCATGTGGAAAAGATATAAGCTTTCTTTATAGACCAACAATTCTATAGAAGAGACAATAACTATAACCGTTATAACCGTAATAACCGCAGCAACTAATAAAGACCACGTTGCTTTATATGTAATAAGGAAGAATGTCGCTTATAGAAACATATTAAGGAGGAATAAGAAGAGTCCAAAGCTAAGTTTAGAACTACCAACAGAGACAAGTTTAGTAAATTTAACAACCAATTTAACAAACGACTTAATTAATATATTATAGACTATAAAGACGATGATATTAACTTAGAAGAAGAACTTAAGGAAGCTTTTTAAGCACTAGCCATTAACGCAAGTCCTAAGATAACTGACAAGAATACACAACTTAATATTAATTACTACTATACCTCCTTCAGCCAAGTAGAACAACATAAAGCAATTTCTATAGCTGCTACTTTAGCTAATAAAGCCTTTAGCCATTTGGTTATAACTATAGATAATACAGTACCTCTTATGACCGACTAGGACCCCTTTACCTATAATGCAACCATATCTATGTCCCGCTATACCACAGATAACTTTATAGGCATAATAATTAACATAGGAGCATCTAAACGATCTATAGCAGGATATAGCCAATTCTTGGCATTCTAGAGACTCGACACTGGTGTACAGCTCAACACTACCATATAAGGCATGGTTAATATACAGTTCGGCATCAGATTAACCTTATTAATTAAATCAGCCAAAGTAACTACCCCAATTGGCGTAATTAAGTTTTATATTATTAAGGTTAACACCCTATTTTTGCTTTGCTTAGTAGACATAGATTACCTATAAGTGTACTTCAACAACTTAAAAAATATGCTAATTACCTCTTAGAGTGAAGTACCGGTTATACATTGCTTTGGCCACCCTTTCCTACTTTAGAACACATCCCTATATACTTATTTAACTAAATTATTTAAACAAAACCCCTGCTACCTCACCAACGTAGAATTAAAGCGACTACATCGCCATTTTAGCCACCCTTTAGTTAAACGTCTTACATAAATACTTAAACGCTTAGGGCATGATATTAATAGCAAGACTTTGGACCATTTTATACGCTACTGCCACCATTGTTAAAAATATAGAAAGTCGCCTGGTAGATTTAGATTTACCTTAAACGATAATATTAACTTTAACTATTCAATTGTGGTTGATATTATGTATATTAATAGCGCACCCCTTTTATATATCGTTAATAAAGGAACATAATTTTAAGCTAGCAGATGGCTGTAAAGCATTAGCGCCAAGCATACATGGGATATATTATAAATGTGTTGGATTAACACATACTTAGGACCCCTTAATAATATTATATATAATACAGATAAGAACTTTATAAGCAAGGAATTTAAACAATACGCTATAATACTTAGAATAACTATAAGAAGCGTACCTGTCAAAGCCCATAATTTAGTTAGAATGGTAGAACGCTATTATAGCCCCCTCCATTGTATATACTGCATTATTACTATAGAGCTGCCAGACATTAGTAAGGACATAGCCCTATAAATAGCATTTAAAGCAATTAATAATTCCGCAGGCCCTAACGGTCTTATACCCACCTTACTAGTATTTAGAGCTTACCTATGCATAGCGGAATCTAACGCACCTAATCCCACAGTTGTATAACGAGCAGCAGCTCTTAAAAAGGCCATAGAAAAAGTCAAGAAGCTTAGAGTTAAGCGCTAAGTGGCAGATGCCCTTAATATGCGCAATAGACCCAAGATAACTGCGATCCATAACCTACCACTTAACTTACCTATATTGGTATGGAGAGAAGGACCTATAGGCCAACCCAGCTACTGGTCTGGCCCGTTTAACCTACTTAGCATTAAAAATAAAACCTGCACTATACGACTCCCCTATAAACCCACTGACTTTTACAGCACGGCTATAAAACCATATTTAGTACACCCTAAAATCATAGAAGATATATAGCTAGAAGATAATAAGAGCAAACTACCTCTACCTTAAACTAAACCTAAACTTTTACCTTAAACTAAGCCTAAACCTTAACCTGTTAAATGTAGAAGAGATAAACCACGCAAGTACCCTATTAAAGCTAATACTGTAAACATTTCAATATATTTATAGGATAAGGATAATAATCAACCTACAAACCTTAATTAGTTTGTAGTATTACGCTAGAAGGAAATTAAGGGATTACTTAAGAAAGGGGTTTTTAAACCAGTTAACCCTAAAGATATACCATAAGGCAATAGAGTATTTAACTCTAGATTTGTTAACAAGATTAAAAACCCCAGTACCAATAAAGCCTTTAAGAAGTTAAGACTAGTTGTATAGGCCTATAATAACCTAGAAAAAGACCTTATACTAACCCAATTACCTATAATTTAATAAATCAGCCAACGCCTTATTCTCTACATTATAGCTATAACTTAGAATAATAGTATATATCTCTATCTACGAGATATTTTATAGGCCTATATATAATTAACTATAAGATTAAATTGAGACTTCTATATTAGAGCACCTCTTAAACTTAGTATAGCACTTAGAGCCTTGCAAGGCATAATTCTAAAGGTTGTTAGACCTTTATACGGCATTCCTAAGGCAGGCAACTATTAGTTTAAGACTTACCATAACCACTATATTAAAGAACTAAATATAAGCCAATCTACTTATAACCCCTGCCTACCTCACCTTAACAACCCCACAAATTTTGGAATAGTTGGTCTATAGACTAATGACATCCTCCTACTAGCCAATTTAGTTTTTGCAGCTTTAGAATAGGAGAAGATTAAAAAAGCCAAGTTCCTAACTAAGGAACGCAAGTAACTTACGCCAAAGCACCCAATTAAGTTTAATGGAGGCATTATCTAACAATAGGATTATATAATTACGCTTATACAGGAGCGCCAGTGTAAGAACTTGACCCTTATTAATACCAAGGAAACTGTTACAATAACCAGTTCTAGAGGCGCTATTTATATAGCACTTACACCTAAGGACTAATATATCGCCCAGCAAGTAAGAGGGGCTTATATTACGTCTATATACTAGCCTAAAGCCTCTTTTAATTTATCCTACGCTGTGTTACGGACGCTTTAAGTACGATGTTACGACTACTTAGAGAAGAGTCGGCGGAAGCTAGTTGGTTAATACAGGCACGGTCTAGGATGGATCCGGTAGAACCATGTGACGAGAAATGGTAACCAAGGTCATATGGTGTTAAACGTATTGACTATATTAAACGGAAGGGACGTTATGTTTAATACAGACAACACGTACCTTACGTATAAGAGAGGATTTCTTAGGAGTACGGTTATGTATTTAAAGGACCTCAGTCCCTACTATAGATAGTTCTCTCCTTGTAGTAAATCTCAGAATACAATTAGAGTTAATCTGTTAGGCAACTACTCCACTAGTTGTTATTAAGTTATTGTTTTTATTATACCTATATACCCAGCCTATTAATAGAACCCACTGTAGTTCCTACTATAAGGTTCTATTACATATTCACTACTAAGGTTACAGTATTGGAACAAACTCGAACAATATACTACCAAGAGCAGCACTAGTTATAACGGCATTGGCAACAGCTACAACCTCAGGGCCAGGAGATACTAGTATGGACAATAGGGATTCTTAAGTGGTTACGCGAGGTCAGTTATAGGAAATGGTTAATCACTTATAAGATAATAATAGGATACTTAAAGAACGTATTAATGGAATTGGAGTAGCAAAGATTAAGTTACCTTTAATTAAATGATTCTTAGGAGAGAAGTTAAAGCTTAAAGGATTTCTTACGCAGATGTACTTTAAGGTAGTACAGGAAGGAGCGAAGTTAGCAACATTATTAGATTAAGTAGCCTATGTAGGATTGTTCCTAACGGGGAGGGCACTTAAGTGGTTTAAGCCGTATCTCACGGAAATATAGGCTAATGGCATAACAACTACTAACCAGGATATATGGTATATATTTACTAGTTAGAACGGGTTTACAAAGCGACTAATATAAATATTTAAAGACCTAGAAGCCACAACTATAGCGGAACAAAAGCTTTAGAACTTAGTATAACATACTTTAGCAATTAAGTATATAATACAGTTTTAAATATTAGCTATATAGGTTAAGTGGAATGACAAGGCGCTTATAGCATAGTATAAATAGGGACTTAAGGCTAAAGTCTAGGACGTAATTATCCTAATAGAAGATACGGATACTCTAAAGGAGTTAATAGATTAGTTAATAAAGATTAATAATAGAATCTATTAAAGGGAACAAGCTAAAAGAGGGCAAGATAGAGTTCTATAGTCGTATAAGGCGTAGAGTACGCAACAATAGATATAGAGTTAAAAACCATGGAATGGCGTAGAGCCAATAGACCTAAGTAGTACCAAAGAAACCTAAAGATGGGAAAAGAAACCATAGAAACCTAAAGGTTAAGGATTAAGTAATTAAAGGACTAAGGAGCAGAGGCTAAACCAGGGATCTTAGTAGTAGAAGATATTTAGGCGGACTCTATAGCAAGAAAAATAGTTCAAAGATAGAGCTTACATAAATTATGGAAAACAGGGTTATTTTGCTAGAGACTATAGAGGTGGTTAGAGTAACTACGCGGTAAAGGGAACCAGACTAGCAGACGGCACATACGTATAGAGGGACAACGGTGCACTATAAGGAATAAAAGAATGTTTAATTAACAGTTTTGCGTATTGTTATAATAACGCATACCGAATTTATGAGGACGCTAAGTACGGCGCAAGCTATTGGCCATAGAAGCTAGAGTTAAAAGGACTCTAAGGAACTAGAGAGTTAGATAAAGAACAAGATTAACTTTATAAGCTAGATTAAGATATTACAGCAATATATAGACAAAGATTAGTAGTATTGACAATGGAGTTAGAGTACTTATTAATCAACAGTAATAAGGAAGAAAAAGAGGCTAACTAGGAGCACTTAAACCTTAATAACGTAATAGAAGTAGAGACTAAGACTATTACCGAACGAGGTTTAGTAACGGATGTTATAACACTATTAAATACAATTTTCATTGCTTCGCGAGATAATAGAAGTAATGTTTAGAAGAAACTAAGCAAGTAGATAACTACTAGTGCTAGCTTATTACTTGATAAAGGTAAAAGGCCACAGGCTTAAGATTCTTAAGAAGAGATAAGAAAAGCTTAAGATTCTTAAAGTAAGATAAGACACACTTAAGAACCCACAACAGACAAAAACTGATAGAAAAGGGCAGTAACTTAGTTCAGTAATAAACGAATGAGTATAGGACGCAAGTTTAAGAACTATAAGTTTAGAGAACGGATAAGAACGTTAGTAATCCTAGGTAAATATAGTATTTAGCCTAAAGATTAAAAAGTTAATACTAGGATTAAAAAGTAAAACGACTACAAGGATCTAACTGCAAGACGCAGAAAATAAGAAACTATAGATAAGTTTAGGACAAGAATTATTGTATAGCAAGAGCAAAAGCTAGATAAGAGATTAGCTATGCCAGGTCGTATAAAGGATAGAGCACCCATATAAAGAGTTACTAATAGGTTAAGTGTAGGGACACCTAGGGTAAAGTAGTTAGATAAACTAGAACAAGAAAAGGATCTAGATATTCCAACCAGGTTTAAAGAAAGACATACTAAAGGATATTACGATGCAGCAATAATAAGGTACTTTCTAACGGATAGACCATATACACTAAACCAGTTGTACGGAAAGTGGTATAGGCAACAACATAACAACAAATAGGAAGATTTTTATATATAGCTGGACAAAAAAGTTGTCCAAGACCAACCCATTACGGAAAAACGCATAAGTCACATTAAAGGAGTATTAATTATAACGTTAAGGAACCTAAAAGAAAGGTCTAGGGACTAAAGAAGTGAATAGCAAATCTTAGTACCTGTAGTAGAGATACCAGTAGTTAGGTCAACTAGGTATAGGTTTAAACTTAAAGATAAAGATAAACTAAGAGTTAACCTGAAAAATATAGCGTATTATACACTATTGTGGATAGCTTATGTGGATAATACGTATAACATATATAGAGCACCTAAGGATAAGAACCAGAAGTACCTATTAAGGATATATTAGGCACTAGAGGAAAAGCGGTTTAGGAATACTAAGTATATATATAGTTAGCACCCAGTAGAAGTATAAGGTTAAGGAGACTTAATACTTTAACTAGGAAGATTCCTTACAGAAAAATGCCTAAATGGATAATAGTGGTAGGAGTGCCTAGAGAATACTTGTCTATAGCACGTAAAGGAAAAAAAACGAACTAAGTATTGGCTAAAAGTAAACTAAGTACAAGCAGGATCGAGCAGCTAATAGTTAGGAAAAGGGGAGGCGTATAGAACTAGAGGGAACTAGTATTAGAGCCTTAGACCCTTAAAGGAATTTAAGAACAATACCTAAATTTAAGAGCTAAGTGGCAAGATTAGCAGTTCAAAGTATTAGTAGATAGTGGAGCAACTAGGAACCACATATTACCAAAGGTAGTAGAAAAAATAGGGTTACTATATAGACAGAAGAAACACCCATATCTACTTATAATAATTTTAGGAGATCAGATAGCCTATAAAGGAGGCATTATTAATCTTAAAATAGGACCTATTTAGATAACTATTAAAGGGAGACTAGTTAGAATGTCTTTTAATATCCTACTATTAGGATAGGATGAGGCGATACTAGGAATACCTTAGTTATAGAAGTACAATCCAAAGATTAATTGGGTTATAGGTTAAGTTGATATTAAGGATATATAATAACGTAAAGTGCAATAGCAAACCAAGTTGGTATAGTACTAGGTTGGAGCAATATATAAAGAGACTAAATGAGGCTTAAGTTATATACCAAAGAGATACCATAAGTATAGTAAAAAGTTGTGGTTACTAGAGAGTGAAAAGTTGTTGAAGCATATAGCTTGGGACTATAAAATAGAATTAAAAAAGGAAATAAGTTTAAAGTTCTTTCTAATCTATAAGCTTACTAAAACAGAGTTAGTAGCGCTTAAGGAGTTTATTTAGGAGAACTTATAAAAGGGATATATTAGACCGTTATAGTTATTAGTAGGATATCTAGTATTATTTATCCCAAAGAAGAACGGAAAACTTAGGATATATATAGACTATAGATAGTTAAACAGTATTACTAGGAAGGATAGATATCCTTTACCCTTAATTAGCAAAATCTAAGACAGGATAGGCAACGTAAAGATCTTTATAAAGATAGATCTAAGATGGGCATACTATTAAATTAGGATTAAGAAAGGCGACAAATAAAAGGCAGCCTTTAGGTTAAAGGAAGGACTATATAAGCCATTAGTTATACAATTTGGGCTTATAAATGCACTAGCAATATTCTAGAAGCAAATTAATAGTGTGTTAGGAGAGCACTTAGATAAGTTTATTATGGCATACCTTAATAATATTATCATCTACTTAAAGAATGAGGAAGAACATAGAGAACACATTAAATGGGTCTTAAAGAGACTATAAGAAGAACAGATGCTAGTAGTAATTAAGAAATATAAGTTCTTTATTAGGAAGACCGATTTTATTAAATTTATTATTAAACTAGGCCAACTTAGTATAGATCTAAAGAAGATCAAGGCTATAGTAAATTGGTAGGAACTAAAGAACGTTATATAGTTAAGATTATTCCTAGGGTTTTGCAATTATTGCAGAAGGTTTATAGCACAATAGTTATAGAACATTGAGCCGTTTACAAGGTTAACAAAAAAAGAAGAACTATAGGTATAGGGAAAGGAGTAACAGGAACTGTTTAAAAGAGTTAAAGAGTTGTTTACCTAGGAGCCAGTTCTTAAGATCTACCAACCAGGTTTAGAGACGGTTATAAAAATAGATATATTAGACTTTGCACTAAGGGCGTGCTTCCTATAGAAATATTAAAATAGATGGCACCTAGTAACATACTATAGTTAGAAGATGACACTACTAAAGTTAAACTATGATATCTACAATAAGGAGTTGTTAGGTATAGTTACAGCACTTAAGAAATAGAGAGCATTCTTATAAGGCATAGAGAAACCGTTTATAGTTAAAATAGACTATAAGAACCTTACAGAATTCCTAATAACAAAGGAACTCAACTAAAGATAGGTTAGATAGGCGGAAATGCTTATAGAATACTATTTCAAAATTCAGTATACCAAGGGTACAGACAATGCATAAGCAGACGCTCTAAGCAGAAAGGCTAAACTATAGACTAGTAAAAAGCTATCGGGAGCTTTATTACAAAAGGATTAAGATAGATTGATTAAGTATAATTATCTAAAGATTATAGCAACCAAAGAAAGTCAGATCCATAAATTACCAGAGAGTGATTGGATATAGAAGATCCAAAAAGTATAAATAGAGGATCTAGACTTAGAGCAATACAAAAATAGAGAAGTAATATATATACCTAAGTCTATTATAGAGAAGTTTGTTAGGGAATTCTATAAGGGAACGACATAAGGATATAACGGAGCTATAGGCTTAGTGTTAAGACTTTAAGAGGAGTATATCGTTTAAGGAATCTGGGGACTAGCAAGATAAATTATAAAGAAATATCTAAATTGCTAAAGAAACAAACCGACGAGGCATAAGCCGTATAGAGGGCTACAACCTGTTAAGACACTAGGAAGACCATAGGAAGTTATATTATGGGACTTTATTGTTAAGTTACCAAAGTCAAGAGATTCTATTATAGGATAAGATTATAACGCAATCTTAGTGATAGTAGACAAGCTAACAAAGTAGGGATACTTTATAGCATATACTAAAGAGATATTAGCAGAGGATATTGCTAGAATCTATATAAAAGAAGTGTTTGTAAGATATAAAGCACTAGATAAGATTATATTAGATAGAGATCTAAGATTTATAGTAGTATTTTAGGAAGTGTTTCTGGTAGAATAAGGGGTTTACGTAGTAATATCTACAGCGTATTATCCGCAGATGGACGGATAAACGGAAAGACTAAACTAGACACTAGAATAGTATCTAAGGCATTATATTAATTACGCACAGAATAATTAGGTATCGCTATTACTAGTTATACAGTTTGCATACAATGCAACACCGCAAGAAGGAATAGGGATATTACTATTTAAGGCGAATTATGGATATAAACTAAGAACATCGTTATCGCCACGTTAAGTAAAAAAGATAAGTAGCACAGCTAAACAAAGAATGGAGATGTTAATAAATCTTTATGCAGACCTTAAAGAAACAGCTAAACTAGTATAAGAACAAATAAAAAGGTACTATAATGCTAGGAGATCTAAGGGACCAGATCTTAAGGAGGGGGATAGAGTATAGCTACTATATAAAAATTTTAAGAGTTGACGACTAAGTAAGAAGTTGGACTATGTTAAACTAGGACCGTTTAAAGTTAAACAAAGAATTTTATTGGTTATGTATAAGTTAAACCTACTAGCCAAAATGAAAATCTACCCTATATAGTATATCGCAATGCTAGAGCTAGTATATGGGAATGTTAAGCCACTAGTCTATAAGGCAGACATGTATAGAGGATAAAAGGAAGACAAATAGCAAGTTTTAAAGATTATTAGTTATAAGGATATGGATAACAAAACGTGGTATAAAGTAAAGTGGATAGGCTATAGTGAGACTACCTAGGAACCACTAAGCAACTTAAGGAACGCTATAGGAAAGGTATAGGAGTATTGGAAGAAAGTAGGTTAAATAGCATTGACAAAGAAGGATCGCTAAAAAATAAGTCACCTAAGGGGGACCTAAAAGGAGCAATTGCTAAGCTACTTAGAGTTGTTTCCCTTATAGAAGAAAAGCTAATCCTTTTATTACCTAGCTTAGATAAACCCTGTTAAACTAGTTTCCACTTCTTAGAACGAACCTTTTTATAAATATATTTAAGGCGTTAAAGACGAGCATAAGCTAAACGTTAAGCTTTAAGGACGCGTGCGGACTTTTTTAAGGTATATTAAACCTTAAGTAGCGCGGAGGCTAGCTTACTATTAAGCTTTATAGTGGTAGATTAAATACGAGACCCTATAATAAGTTACTTAGGGAACTTAAAGACTGTTAAGAGTTATAGGACGTATATATTTAGTGTTAGAGATAGAGCGAACATCGCAGAACGATTGAATGTTTGCTTTAGTACACTTAGAGCAAGAGGAGGGTTGTTAAGACAAAGGACTTGCTAGCGTAATACAAACTAACCCCTCTTTTGCACACCTTGAGCAGGGAATTGCTATTACTTTACCTAGTAATAGTATAGAGGAGACCGTATAAAGGCGACGCTTAACCTAGGAAAGAGAAGAAGAAGCTTTAGGTATAATAAGTATAGATATTAACTAGAATAGTTAAACGGATATCACACCTCTAGTGGATGACTTGGAGATATTAGGAATCTTTAAGGACGAAGATAAAGAGGAGGGAGATAGTATTATAGACGCTTTAAGTACAATATTATAACTACTTAGAGAAGAGTTGGTGGAAGCTAGTTGGTTAATATAGGCACGGTCTAGAATGGATCTAGTGGAACTATATAATAAGGAATGGTAACCAAGGTTACGTAGTGTTAAACGTATTAACTGTATTAAACGGAAAGGACGTTATATTTAATATAGACAACACATACCTTATATACAAGAGAGGATTTCTTAGGAGTATAGTTGTGTATTTAAAGAACCTTAGTCCCTACTATAGATAGTTCTCTCCTTGTAGTAAATCTTAGAATACAATTAGAGTTAATCTATTAGGCAACCACTCTACTAGTTGTTATTAAGTTGTTGTTTTTATCATACCTATATACCTAGCCCATTAACAGAACCCACCGTAGTTCCTACTATAAGGTTCCGTTACACGCTGCCTAGGTAATTAACCCTAATAAGAAAGATATAAAACTACTTAATAAGAGAATTCAGTGGCAAATTAAAAACTTAATAAGAGGTTTAAGCTTTATTAAACTTAATATAGAGACACTTTAACTGCTTATATTTACTAATTCCTTATTCGTAAACAATAAAGACCTCTTATTATAGATTAAATATATCTTAGTACTAGCAGACTTATTAAACAAGGCGAATATTATCTACTGGTCCTTAGTTAAGTGTAAAAGAATTACTAGAAGCGTACTAGCCTCCAAACTATACACTATAGCCTATAGTTTCAATATCAGCGCTATAATTAAGGCTATAGTTAAATTGCAACTTAATATTAGCCTACCGCTTATCCTTTACACTAATTCTAAGTTAATCTATAAATGCCTTATTAAGCTAGGAACTACACAGGAGAAGAGACTTATGGTTAATATTATATGCCTACGCCAGTTATACAAAAGACGCGAAATAGCTAAAGTTAAGTAGATTAATAGAGACAGCAACCCTACAGACGCTATGACTAAAAGTAAACCGTTATTAGCTCTTAAACGACTTATTAACACAAACCAAATTGAGTTAAAGATAGTAGAATAGGTAGAACGTGCTACTAATAATAGCACTAATCTAAAGGCATAAGGGCAAAGAAGGAAGGAAGGAAGAAAAGAAAGAGAAGTATAAATAGGGATTTTCAAACTACATAGTCGCAGGATACTAGTTCTTCGCATTTTCTAAAGTACTCCTAGTATAGCTAGAATATATTATATTGCAATAGTGGACATATTACAAGGGCAGCTAAGCCGCTAGTGGTAAGTAAGCCAATGGCGATTTTCCATCCCGGGGATGGAAAATTGTAATTGGTTGACGGAAGTCATAGGAGAATACGTAAAGAGCTTTATCCTTTATAACGCGTAGAACTTAGAGAATAAAGATCTACCTACAACACCGCATAGTACATATTATCGTAATATATATATTCTGCACGTTGTTAAAGCATACTAACATTTCTTAATAAGGTCAATAATAGATGGGGCCTCTTTGTCCTTCTGTTTTTTTTTAATAAGGTCTACTTCTAGCGCTCCTATAAAACTAGAAGAGATAGGTTTAATTACTTATACAAAATTGTAGTGGGGTCTGAATCCTTACATGTCTAAAAGCTTTAATTGTTCTACCTACTTATAGACGTTCCTCTAGCTATTCAACCATTTTTTAATGCTTTGCTTTTTGTTGTAGGCTTTAAGAGCCATATACTGACTAAAGACGTCATGCTTTTGACCTGACGTGGTAGGGGTAAGTGCTTTCTTAAGTACTTATAGCCGTTTGTGTACCATATCAAGGTTGTTAATAAGAGGGAGGTAGGATACCAATATTATGCGAATAACGTAATTGCTGATATCGCTTATAGCCTGCTCTTTTTTCTGGTGTACATGGAGGTCGTCCTTATATTTTGCGTATATTTAGTTATATATAGTAAGCTAAGTTTAGTTTAGCTGTGCTACCAATATAGCTGCAGGAAGTACGTCTGTAGGTATAGGTTATTTTGGAGGTTCTAGCTTTGGAAGCTTATCTTTTGTCTTAGATAGGTTAATATACTGCCATACCTTATTGGTTTTGGCAGTATCTTAAACAACGAAGAACCATAGAAGCTAATTAGATGGCTTGTTAAGAATAAGGTTGATTTTGGATAAAGATTCGTTTATATTGGTCGTTATTTTTAGAATTTTAATAGTTTAGGTAGGGTCTAGGTTAGCGTCTTAGCAAACCCTTATTTTAACGATTTTAATTTGTTAGTTCGTTCTGGAAAGTTCTAGTACGTTTATTGATTAGGTTTAATTGTCCGTTTATTTAATAGGTAAAGAAGCTTAAGACACTATAAAGGTAGTAAAAGTAGTGACTTCTTAAATAAGATAATAGATTAATTAGTTAGCAGGTAGTGCAAGCCGGGGTCATAACTGTCACAGTGCAGTGTAGGAGAATTGAGTGAATGACTTAATTGTAAAATATAGCTCTAGAGCCTCTCTATATACACAAGGAAGGTATGGAAATAAATAAAAGGGGAGACTAATACGTAACCAAAACAGCGTGATATGTAAGTAATACGCAGGCGATACGTAGACAATATGTAAGTAATACATAGGTAATATGTAGGTAAAACAGTAGTGGTTTGGCAGGGTACCGTAGTCAGTTACAAGACCCCCCCCTTTAAACTTAAGCTTCTGCAAGATAGGGCTATAGTAGTTCTAGGTAGAGTTTATAAAAGTCTTCTATAGCTTATATAAGTCCTATAGAGTTAATAGGTTCCTATATAGGTTTATAAAAGCCTTTCCATTTTATAAGGTATATATATTGGCGTTTTTATTTATTGTATTTAATGTCGTTAATTCTTTTAATAAGGTACTTATCCTCACTATCCACTTTAACTAGTAGGGAAGGGTCTTAGATCTGTCTAGGTAGGGCGTCTAATATAGGGGCGGTAGAATGGAGGACTGATATATAAAATATAGGGTGGGTTTTAACTGTATTAGGGAGCTTTAGTTAATAGGCATAAGGGAAGACAACTCTCTTAACCTTATAAGGGCTGGCGTTCTTCTAATTAAGTTTCTTAGTAGGTTATTTTATATTTAGATTTCTTGTATCTAGCTAGACAAAGTTACTAATTTAGTAGGCTAGTGCTAGGGTTTGGTTCTTATTTACTACGGCTTTATAGATAGATTAGGCCTATATTATTTTATTAATAAGGAACTCTTATAGTTCTTCTATCTTCTTTATAAATTTATTTACTTCTATAACCTATAAGGCATAATAAGTGGGGTAAGGGATATTACTAAAGGGTTTTAACCCTATTTACAGGTGCTGGCTATATTTAGCTAAGAATAGGGAGACCTTTGTGGTTTCCAAGATGGAGTTGTTTATAGTAAACTTAGTAAATATAAGCTAGTCTATCCAGTCGTCCTATAAATATAACGTGTATATCTAAATATACTATTACATTATAGCATTTATATATTTTATTTAACTATCCGTTTCTAGGTAGTATACTATAGACAACAGTACTTTAATATAGAGTTAGGTAGTTAGTTCTTTTTAAAATATAAAGATAAACTATCTACCTTTATTAGAGACAATCGTTTGAGGAAGTCTATAAAGTTTCTATATATAATCCAGAAACAATTAGGCAATAGTAGGTGCTAATATATTAGGGCAGGCAATTAAGTGTTTTATCTTAGATAGTTAGTCTATAACTACCATAATATTTATATACCCTTTACTTACGGGGAGCTTAATAATAAAGTTAATTAAGATATCCTTCTATCTTTGGTCTAAAATAAGTAGTGGCTTTAGAAAGCCGTTATACGTCTTATATAAGGCTTTAGCTTATTAGCAGGTATAGCAGCTAGAGACATACCTTCTTATTATATTATATATATTCGGCTAATAGTACTCTTATTAGAGGAGTTTTAAGGATTTTCCTTAGCCTAGGTAGCTAGATACTGGTAGATTATATACATATTTAAGAAGCTTAAGCTTAAGTTTGTTATAGTTAGGTATAATTAGATGGTTTTGGTAATATAAGCGGTCTCTACAAGCTTTATATTTACTTAGAGAAATCCTTTTAAAGCGCTTAACGCTGTCTTAAATTAGCTTAAGCGTTTCTTAGATAAACTTATTATTTAGGTATTTATTAACTATTATCTGTTTAATTAATTGATTAGTTATTTTAAGGACGTGTATTATAACATCTTTAATAGGAGGGTTAAATAGCTTAGGGTAAAGTAGGGTTTAATTATGGTAGGCACGCACTTCTTCCTATTCTAATATGTCTTATAAATATCAGGTTAAGGTATTAGGTTTTTAACCTTAAACACCTAGGTAGTATATAATTAAGAATTAGAAATAAGATAGATATTCTAACTAGCGGGCTTAATAATAACTTAGCTGTTTTATAGTTATAAAGTACTATAAATTCTTATAGTTGCTAAAAACCTTAATTAGAAATCTAGCGCCTTCTAGCTTAGATTACTATTATTTAAAACACCTAATAATAGCTAACAATTCCTTATTGTAGATCTTGTAGTTATATTTAGCTAGGCTTAGTCGTTTTAAGAAGTATGCTATAAGGTATAGTACTCCTTCCTTATTATACTAAGACAAAACACCTCTAGTAATATAGTTAAATAAATTAGCTTCTATAACACTCTTTTGGTTTAGGTTAAAGTATTAGAGTATAGGTGCGGTAGTAAACATAACTTTTAAATAAGTAAAGGCCTCCTTATATTCCTTATTAAGGATAAAGGCTTTATCCTTTTAGGTTAGAGCTATAAGGGGTAAAACTAGAGCAAAGAAGTTATTAATAAACTATTAGTAGAAGTTAGCAAATCCTATAAAGGCTCTTACATCCTTAATGTTTTTAAATTCTTACTAGTTTACAATTACTTTAATCTTCTTTAGGTCTATTTATATACTATTTATAGAAATAATAAGTCTAAGGTATAGGACTTCTATTTTATAAAACTTGTACTTATCTATATTTAATTATAAGCTAGCTCCACGCAGGGCTTCTAAGATAAGGTTAACGTGTTTCTTATATTTAGTTAGGTTATTACTATATTATTCATTGCTTAACGTCCGATTCGGATCCCTATTAGGCCCACGCGGACTACTCCTTATATACATATAGGGAGAAAACTCTTTTGAGAAAACCCCATGATCCGTCTCCCCGCCTTTTAGGACTTGCCTATAAGGCGCCTACAAGTTACCTATAGTGCTCTACTACCTTACTTTTTAACCTCCTTGGGAACTACTATGCCGTAATAAGCCTACGGACGCGCTAGTATTACAGACTTTGCTCTACTACTGTAGAGTTATTAAGGGGCGCCTATTACTCACCCCTTTGCCTTCTATTACCATTTCCTTTGTAACCTAAAACTGGTCTAGCACATTTTGGCTAATAAGCTACTGGGTAACCGCCTTAAGACCTTTTTATATTAAGAGTAATATATTATAGTTCTCTATGCTAGCTACTAAGAGCATAGCTTCTTAGTTAGTATATAGGGGGCATAACAGTATTATATGTTTTAGTGTCTGTCTTGGCTAGCTATATTCGCATCTTAGGCTGCCTACTAGGACACCTACCCAGTAGAGCCAATATTTTAGTCCTATTATCCCTATTCTTAAAAGTGTTACTATTATATTTTCTGCCTTTATTAGGCCTTTTTAGAGCTCTTAAGTATTTACCCCCTATAGCGTTAACTATGCCACGGCTTAGGTTTCTCTTGCCTAAGTTAGCCTCTATACCTTTAACTCCTATATACCTTTCCAGTATTGGTCCAACCAGTATTATATTATAGAAGATAGTTTCCTAGCATTCTTTTATGCTCTACTTTAGCTCCTTTCTCTTTCTTACTATTATCTTTACTAGCCTCTTATACATCTCCCTTCCTCCTCTATATAGGCCTAGGCCCTAACGCAGCATTATTCTTCTTCTGCTTTCTTTACCTATTTCTCTAATATCTCTTCCCTATTTTAGGGTTATTGGTTTATTCTCCTATAAGGCGCCCTAGGGTCCCTCTATAGTTTATTTAGGCGTGTCTTAATATACTTTATAATATTAGAGTTGCGTTTACTTTATACCCTTTGCATTGCAGCGGCTTTAATATATAGTTATAGGGGGGGAATATTGGCTTCCTTCTTAAGCAGTACTGTGGCCGTTTACTTATACCCACCTATTATGCTCCAGAGGTAGGCTATTTAGACCTTTTAGAGTGATTTAAGGAGTGATTTAGGGGGGCCCTTCTTGGTTTCTCTAATGGCCCAAATACTGGATCCATATATTATAGTTGGCTAGATAACTGCTGTGTATAGTAGGCGTAACCTCTAGAAGTATAGACCCTATATGGAATTAACAATCCTGGATAATACAATGTACTATACTTGGCCCTTATAGGCCGCTTATACCGCATGTGCGCTTTACTAAAGCTTACTATCTACCCATACTCCTAATACCCTTAGGCCCTAAACTGGTTAACCCCTAAAGCCTTAGATATAGATTATATACTAAAGATCTATAGATTGGTTGCGTTTTTTTATAAAATAGATTAGCTGGTATTTCTCTAGTAAGAATTGGACTCTATGTTATCTTGCCTATTCTATATAGGTATTATAGGCTTTCTCTAGTGTTCTGCAGTTCTTTTCAGCTATTAGCCCATATATAATTAGGTTTATATTATTAACAAAGCCTATCCCCTAGGTTGCCCCTTCCTTAAAGGTGTTAAGTAAGTTGCTTATAAAGAAAAGAAAGAGTATAGGCAAAAGAGGTAATCCTTATAGTATACCTATTACAACTATAATAGGGGGGCTCTAGTATTCGCTAAAGACTAGTAATATCTCTTTCTAGCCTATAAACCCTTAAACAAATTATATAATCCATTTTAGGAAGCCCTTTGCCCTAAGGATGTATAAAAGGCGCTTATAGGGTATATTATTATAGGCGCCACTAATATCTAGGCTAAGTATTAATACTACAAAGTCCTTGCATATAGCCCATGCAGTTTTAATGGTAGTAGTGAGTAGTATAAGTGCTAATAGTATTAAGCAATTCTTTCTTACCCCTATTTAGCTTTGTGATAGTAGGGTGTGTTCCTTTACCATATCTGCTATATAGTCCGCTATAACCTTTTCTAAGATCTTGCTTAGGGTATTTTTTAAGGCAATAGGGCGGTAGCTTTCTAGGGTTAAGTAGTCTGCTTTGCCTTCTTTTTATAAGATAACCATTGTTATAGATCTTCTAAGTTATGGGTAGTAGCCTATTATAAAGTATACTCTGGCTATATCTGCAAGCTAAGGTGCTATAAGTGGACTATAGGTCTTTAAGGCTTTATTTAGGATCCTATCTAGTCCTAGTACTATATTATTTAAAAGGCGACTAATAGTTCTAGCCATTTCTTTAGTTGTTATGTTGCTGTTAACCCTTAGGCGAGTTACTAGTATTTTGCTAGTGATATTACTAAGGTCTACTAGAGTTGGTTAGGGGGAAAATCTTTCTATAAGGATCTTCGCCTTCTTATTATTGTTGCTTATAGCCTATAGTTTGCCTACTCTTTATAGGGGTAGTAGGTGTGGGTCTTCTACTAGGCGTCCTACCTTTTTTTTTTTTACCTATCTTGCTATAGTCCAAAGGCCCTTATTATAGGGGATGCTTAGGTTAGTAGTATGTTTATTTATAAACCGTCTCTAGTTATTTCTTACTTCTTTTTTTAGGGTATTCTTTAGCTGGTTTCTTGTATCTTTATATTATCTCTTGTCTTTAGGGTTATAGCTGCTTATATATTTCCTTCTTGCTTGTTATTAGCTAGCCATAAAAACCGCGCATTATGTAGACTATGTATGTTATATATAGGGGCCCAATTTTAAGACTGGGCAATGCTCTTCTAGCCTATTTTTAATTGCTGCCTAGATCCTTTTTAGTCTTTAGTTAATTTCCTTAGGGATGGCTAATAAGCCTCACTTGTTTAGTATTGAGTGGATTTCTTCTAGGTCTTAAAGTTATTGTTTAACTATATTAAGGAAACTGTCTGTCTTAAGCTTTCTTATTACATATCTTTTACTATTTAGTTGCGCCTTAATATCCAAATCTAGCTGTATCTAGATGGGGATATGGTCTAAGGTAAGTGCCTATTCTTCTTTAGGGATGCACCTTTTAAGTCTCTGGTATAGGCTATTGTCTATAAATATAAGGTTAATTATACTTCTAGCGGTGCCTTATTGCCACGTAATTACTCCTAGGGGAGTGGCCAGCTTAAGGCCCTAGATGTCTATAGCTCTTAGTAGGCACTCTGCCTGTTATTTAGCAGCGACATAGATACCCCCCTACTATAGGTAGTAGAGGTTTATATCTCCTAATAGGATAAACTCTATGCCTTTAGTTTCTAATAAGCTTATTACTAATATAATGTTCTTTATTTGTGGGACCCCTTTAACCCTAAGGTTATACACATTAATAATTTATACCGGTCCCCTATATATCTGGATTATTATAACTGCAATATCTAGGTTAACTGCTTACTATAACTATAAGGATAGGCTAACAGCCTTGCTAATTATAAAGCATATATATATAGCTGCTTTTGGTTTGTATAGGAGCTGGAATCCTTGGGGGCAGTATATTAATTATATATAGGTATTATAATACGGCTCTTATATAGCAAGGATATAGTGTTTCTCTAGGTCTAGACTGTCTAGTAGGGGCCTTATAAGGCGGTGGTTTATATTGCCGCAGTTATACTATATAATGGATAGGTGGCGGACCCCTAGTAAGGGTTGTTTAACTCTCCTTTATTCTTCACTTCCTCTATTTCTACTTTCTTTAGGATTTTTAGAACTTCTGTCTCTTATATCTATACCCTGGTTGCTACTTATTTTATATAGGGCTTTCTATTCCTGTATCTTATGTTCCTACTAGCGCTTCTATATCTAAATCTGTTATCGTCTTTAGTTCTTCCTCTAGTCTTACTAGTTAGCTTTATGCCCTTTATAGGTTAGCTGTAAATGTTAGATTTACTATATTTAGTCTAATTCTTAATTGTCCTGGTCTTGAGCTTACTATAGCTATCTATAGGGGTCTTCCTATAGGGCGTCCTCTCCCTTATATCCCCTGTGACCCTTATATCCCTATTTAGTCTAGTAATATTATACGGCGTCGCTTCTGGCCCGTTAAGGCTTAGGATGGCTAGCCCAGCCCCCTAGTATTAAAGGTAGGGAACGCTAGGAAGGTACGTGTATCCCCCTAGCTTATTGCCTGTTATTTCCATTTATATAACCTAGTGTATAGTTATTCCCGTAGCTGTTAAGCCCTTGCCTTCTATCTCCTGTATTTAATATAGTCTACTCTCTTCTACGCCTTATATATGCTTTGGTAACAGTTTGCGCATTTTATTTGGTCTTAATTTAAGTAGTGTCTTATATTATAGGGGCCTACATAATAGCCGTAGCATACCTGTGCTGCGTATGTGGATTAGGTATATCCCCATTATGTATAGTAATAGCATTATTCTAGGCGTAGTTTATGGTTATAGAGCCTTATATTATATATAAGGCCATTTATAATTATTCCTTTTTAGATAAGGAGTTTTTGTATTCCTGGTGTATATATACTAATAATAAGGGAGCTATGCGTTTAACTAATGTCTCCCTAGCAAGTCTCTAATAACTCTTATATCCTCTTATTGTTTTTATTATATACTTAAATTGCATTTTCCTATTAAAGCCATTAGATTTGGGTAATCTTAAGTCCTAGTATAAGGCGTTCTATATGTTTTACTATCTCCTATATAGTTGCTGTATTGTTCGCCTAGCATCCCTTTTCTACCCTAAGGCTTATAGAAACCGCTAGGACTTTAACTAGGTAGTCTTTATAAAGCACTTTTATACTAATACGTTCTCCTAGCCTATCCTCTGCCCTTATAGCTCATTCCTTTACCTATTAGTTCTTTAGGGTAACTCTAATATCTCCGCTCCTTAGGTATTAGACTATAACGGTATTATAGACTTCCTTATAAATCTCTATAAGGACTTCTATTTCTAATTATCCCCTAAGCCCCTCTGCTTTTTCTATATTTAGTTATATTATAATTATATGCCCAGTTATTATCTTAAGGGGGTTAGGTTCCCTATACTATAGAAGTATAGCTATGGCGGCCTAGGTGCGGTTTGCTAGTAAGAAGGGGTTTTGTTTATTTTTAATTTTGCTTAGCCGTTAGAGGATTTAATTAGGGGATTACTAGAGGGGCGCCTAAGGGACGCTAGACTGGCGGAGCCATTCTGCTAGCTGCATTAGTTTATTATAGCTAATGGTTGCTCCCCTATAATTGCGGATACTAGATGCGTCTAATAGGCTTTATATTTTGTCAGATGCCTTCTTAATAAAGGTATTTCCGCCTTATGGTGTAGTATTCGCCTATTCTTATTATGGAGGGCCATTGCTAGGCGTGGTTCTGGCAGTCGCGCGTAAGTGCGAACTACCGTTATTTAACGTGTGCCTCCCCTGTGATGCAGGCATCTTAGGGGGATTCTCTGGGTGTTTTTTAGGGTTCTTTTTGGTTGGTTTTGGTCTTTTTAGGCCGGGTGCAGCAAGAGCTCCAGTTTAGCTATATTAGTTGCTAGTTTTTTGCTAGGTTATTACTATATACTAAGATATTGTTAATATAAGTAGTACAGAAAATATCCAGATAAGGTTATAGGGTATTATTTATAAAGTATTAGAATAAACTTAGGGCATTTATAAGGCTAAATAGCGTTACTAAGTATTTAAATAGTCCGTATTTAGTACGGAATGTAATAAGCCATTTATCTTCTTTTGTAATATAGAGGCGGTTAAATACGTAGATAAGGTTAAGTTTTATATAGTAGCAAGCCTTACTTAATTAGTTTAGTGTTTTTTAAATTAACAGAAGCGGGTACTAATTTTTAATAGTAATAGTATTAAGAGCTTAGTAGTCTATATAGAAGCGCAGACCGCTACTAGGTTTCTTAATAAAGATTATAGATATAGCTATAGGTAAAGAGCTTGCTCTAATAAATCCTTTACTTAGGTACTCGTCTAAGTACTTTTATAGTACTTTAAGTTTGTTCTAGGATATTCTATATAAGGGTCTAAATCCTAGCTGTTTTCCTTCTTTAAGTATAATCTTGTAGTTATATAGTTGGTATTCTACTAACTTATTGGCTTCCTTTTATAAGAATACCTCTAAGTGCTTATAGTGGTATACTAGTACTTTTATATCAGGGTTAGTGTGCTTCTTTAGTGCTAGGGCCTTTTTAATATTAGCTATTATAATAGCGAAGATCGTATATTTAGGTTTTTTGGCAAGTTATATTAATGGGGTAGCTCTAATTATATAGATATTTAAAGTGTTAAGCGAGCTTAAATTATCCTTAGTTTCTTATATAGTTTCTTATTTAGGTTTAGGTTTAGTGTTAGGTATAGAGTTAGTATTAGATTTAGGTTTAGGTTCTTTAAGTATCCTTTTTATAGTGGAATACCAGTTCTTCTAGTACCTTTATATATTAAGCTTAGACTTCTGCTTAGTTTAGGGCGGTATAGTATTTAGGATTGGTTTATGTAGTTTAGTATGATTTTTGTGTTCTTAATAGACGTTAGAGAAATCTCATATTAGTAGAATTTGGTGGAATTCTTAGGTTAGTGGAATTTAGTGGAATTAGGTAGACTTTTTGGGTATAGAGTAGATATTAGTAGAAATTTTAGACTAGTAGATTCTAGTGGATTTTTCAAAATTTAGTTTAGGGTCTAAGTAGTAAGTTATAAGACACTTCTGCTTATAACAGGAGGCGGTAAATAGAAGCTTACATTGGCAAAATATGGTACCCTACCAATGGCCTCAATGGTTGGTGGTTGACGCAATTGGCGCGCAGTTGAGGGCATTTGGCAACTCGACCGACTAGCCTATGTCGTGTTTTTTTGACACGCAGCCTGCGCG
>Ga0307507_10003636_pt1 | contig 29280 bp, 7 predicted proteins | sample 7_EM_MG_FD_207223 | JGI IMG/M metagenome (GOLD analysis project Ga0307507, IMG submission 207223) | Populus trichocarpa ectomycorrhiza microbial communities from riparian zone in the Pacific Northwest, United States - 7_EM | ecosystem: Host-associated > Plants > Roots > Unclassified | place... | reverse complement strand
AAGACACGCCTAAATAAACTATAGAGGGACCCTAGGGTGCCCTATAGGAGAAGGAACTAATAACCCCAAAGTAGGGAAGATATATTAGGAAAACAGGTAGAGAAAGTAGAAGAAGAATAGTGCGGCGCTAGGGCCCAGGCCTATATAGAGGAGGAAAGGAGACGCGTAAGAGGCTAGTAAAGACAACAGTAAGGGAGAGAAAGGAGCTAAAGTAAAGCATAAAAGAGTACTGGAAAACCATCTACCGCAACACAATACTGGTTAGACCGACGCTGGAGAGACAAATAAGAGTTAAAGGTATAGAGGTAGACTTAGGCAAGGGGAACCTAAGCTATAGCATAGGTAATGCTATGGGGGGTAAATACCCAAGGGCTCCAAAAGGGCCTAATAAAGGCAGAAAATATAATAGCAACACTCTTAAGAACAGGAATAATAGGACTAAAAGATTAGCTTTACTAGGTAGGTGTTTTAGTAGGTAGCCTAAGGTGCAAATATAGCTAGCTAAGACAGACACCAAAATATATAATACTATTATGCCCCTTACGCACTAGCCAAGAAGCAATACTCTTAGCAGCTGGTATAGAAAACTATAATACACTGCTCTTAACATAGAAAGGCCTTAAGGCGGCTACCCGGTGGCTTATTGGCTAAAGTGTGCTAGACCAGTTCCAGGTTATAAAGGAAATAGCAATAAAAGGCAAAGGGGCGAGTAATAGGCGCCCCCTAATAACTCTACAGGAGTAGAGTACAGTGTGTAATACTAGCGCGTCCGTAGGTTTATTACGGCAGCAGTAGTTCCTAAGGAGGTTAAAAAGTAAGGTAGTAGAGCACCACTGGTAACTCACAGGCGACTTATAAGCGAGCCCTAAAAGGCGGGGAGACGGATCACGGGGTTTTCTCAAATAGAGTTTTCTCCCCATATATATATAAGGAGTAGTCCGTGTGGGCCCAATAGGGATCCGAATCGGACGTTAAGCAATAAATAATAATAATAGTTTAGCTTATAGCTAGACTATTCTACCTTTTAGTTCTTTATTATAACCTAGACTATATCGCTTATAGTAAAGTTAAGCTTATATCTATACTTATTTTCCTACTATTTTCTTAATTTCTAAATCCTTTTAAGTTTATATAAATTACTTTTTAGGCTTTTTTATAAGATAGTTTTTCATATATAGTCTATAGCCCCTTTACTTCTTTTTAGTCAAAGCTTATATAAAGTAAATACTCTATTTCTAACTAAATAGATATAAATTCTATAAAGTCGTAAGGTAGGGTCACTTAGACATAGTTTATTAGGAGTAGTAGTTTAGCTTAGTTATTTTAAAAGTAGTTAATAAAGGGTCGGAGTCTCTAATCTAAGTATTAATTTATAATCTCTATCTAATCGTCTATTTAAAGGTAGTACGCTATAAAAAGCTTTAATCTAATACTTAAGATCTAAGGAGATTTGTTTTAGAAAGCTAATATAAACTATAGCTTATGATTAGATATAATAGTATCTAGTAGTCCATAAATTTAGTAGACGTAGTAGATATATAGCTAGGCTATCTCTTTAATATCAATATTTTTATAATAGAGAATTAAAAATAGGTATTTAATAAAGCGGTTAACTAGAATTAGAATTATATTATATATATTATAGTCTATAAGTAGCGTATAAAAGTCTATAGAGATATACTATTAGGGGCACTCTAGTATTAAAAGTGGCTTTAATAGTCTTAAGGCTTTATCTTATAGAATTATAGATATATAGCAGTTAATATCTTTAACTATTTTAAGCTAGTAGTAACGGCCGTTAATTATCTTATAAGTCTTATATTTTATAAAGTAGGCTATAAAGACCTAGGTATATACTCTAGTAATAAGCCGAATCTATAAGTTCTATTTTTCTTCTACTATTAGCCGTTCTTAATACTTAAATAGTCTATTTTTAAAGGACTATAGGCTAATAAGTCCTTTATCTTTTTACGGTGCTTCTATAGAGAAGGAGTTAATAGGCTATATCTTAGCGTCTAAAGAGTCTATACTTAGTTCTGCCTATATTTAAAAGTTAAGTTACTCTAGTTATAGTAGTATCTAAGTCTATAATATAATTTTGCCGTTATCCAATTATCTAAGTCCTATTTACGCCTTATAAAGACATCTATATAGTTAATAGCGCCTAGTCTATATATAATTGGGAAGTTAAAGTAGGATAGAATGTCCGCCTAGCGCGCCTACTGGGCCGTAAGGGCTTTGGTTATTATAAAATATTCTAAGGCCTTATAATCTAAAACTATCTAAATAGATATAGGGATCTCCTTTAGCTATACATGTTAGTACTAAAAGTTAAAGATAATAGTTAGCATTTATTATAAATATAGTAGTTTAGCTTAACGTTTATTATAGTTTTTAAATAGTATATAATAGAGTACTATTCTCTATTTAAAAATAAACGCCCGCTATTACGCTATCTAAGGCATTAGTTTCTACTACTAAAGACCGTTTTAAATAAAAGTAGACGAGTAGTAGAGTGGGAATTAGCCCATTTCTTAAGCTAATTAAAAGCCTACCTATATACGGCATTAAAGTAAATAAGTTGGTCTTTTTAGATAAGATAGTTAAGAGGCTAAATAATCTTACCGTAGTCTTTAATAAAATATTAATAGAAGCAATAGAAATCTAAAAATAACTATTCTTATAACGGCTTAAATAAATATCTCTAAACTAAAGCTTAAACGAATATAAATGTAGCGCATAAACGAATACTATATTATAAAGATGTTAGGGTAAAAAGAAGAAGAAAAGGTATATATAGAAGGGAGAGACATACTATATGTAACGGGACTAGCCCAGTTACAGTAGGAATGTCTCGGTAAAACACTCGACAGATGACTATCGGAAACTATCTGTAACTGTTTGCAACTGTCTGCGACTGTCTGCAACTGTCTACGATTGTCCGCCACAATCCACCGTTTTCCACCAGCGCCGTAACACCGAAGTCCGTCGAAGTCTGTCGAAGACCTCGTGCGTATGTACGCACGCATTGACCACCAAGTCCCCTAACTGTTTAATTACATAATTCTCTCGTTATTCCTTTCTCTTCTTTACGCAACGTCTTGTACTCTGCAAGAGCTATATACCCTTAGATTAGATAGAATTTATATTATTCCTTCGAATCTTCCCCGAAGTCTCTTCGCGCCCTTATACTATATATATATTCTTTACTAAACTTTTAGCCGAACCCCTAACTAGGACTCCTTATCTAGGTAACGCGCCCTGGCGCTATTATAATACTCCCTTTACGGCCTGTAAGGACTTCTACTAGTTAATTATAGCTATTTTCTCTAAGTTACCCTTATTTTATCTATATAAATAATAAACCCTAAGTACTTTATACGCTTAATACCAAACTTTAACCTTTTTATATTAGTCTAGAGACTAGTTTTATAAAGCTATTATAGGACTTTATAGACGTACTTCTCGTATTCTATATTAGGAAAATATTTATACCTTTTAATAGGTTCTATTAGGGCTATTAGGATCTCTAGGAGATACTTATGCTTAGTATTTTATTATGGCCTATTAGGAGCTTACCTAGACCACCTAAATTACTAAAACTAATAGGACGATTAGTACTATTAGGACAATTAGGACAATAATAATATTTTTTTTATATTTAAAAACGAGGTATATTAATACTTTAGTATTTATAGCTAGTTTAAAAAAACTTAATTTAATTTAATGTTATGGGACGGGGTAGTAGCTGCAAGACGTATGTATTTAAGGAGTCTATAAGACGTTACGCGATTAATTGTAAGGGTTGAGGGCGTAAGGAGGTAATATACCTACGCGTAGCTAATGTAAGCTGTACGCAAGGTATATGCAAGAGCATAAGGCTCTCCTATAGAGGCCCCTGCGGTAGGGTTCTATAATACTACTCCCCTTCCTATAGAGGCGGAGCTCCGGCAACGCTATAGTTACTATATATATAGAAGGAATGCTTAAGGTATAGAGAAGAAAAGGGGGTATTGCTAAAAGCTTATAACAATACAGTAAAATCTCTTTAATACGATACTGTTTTTGTAGCTGAGCATATCGTAATACCAATGGCATCGTTATACTAAATAGTCACGTGATGGGTTAATAAGCAGGAAAAATGAGGCTAACCACCCTAAAAGGGTATAAAACACCTACTGAATGGGCTAAATAGGACTCCTCCCATACAAAATCTTATCTGATTACAACGATTTTGGTAGAGCTACCTTAACGATATCGCCAAAAGTCAGATTATCGTAATATTACACCAAAAAAGGCTTGATTAAGGGGTGTAGATCGTAATGTAGAGGATATCGTTATATACCCCATATTATATTAAGGGGGTTTGACTGTATTATATAATAAGGCTTGGCGCCTAAGAATCCAACTAATTAGATAACTTTAACCACCAGTTAAAGTTCCTGGACATTTTAATGATTTTTGATTACGTAATCGCACTTTACTATTATATAATAGCAATCTGCGGCAATCTATGGCAATCTAATAGCAACTTGCCCTTACGTGGCAATATATAATAGTTTAACTCTATAAGGGTTTCTATAGGGGGTTAGGCACAAATTCTCTACTTAGTCCTAGTTTCTATAGGTTTATATAGTAAAAATTGCTAATTAGATCCTTTAAATTTTTAAAGTCTTCCCATAGTTGCTATTCTAGCTAATCTATATTAAATCCTATATAGATAGCTCTATAGTAGAGCCGCCGTCCTCTACCCTTGCTAAAGTATTTAGAGTTAATAATTTGTTTAACAGTCTACTCCTTATAGTTCTTATCTTTATTCTTATCTTAGATTAATACTAGTAGGGGTTTAGGCTATATTTATTCTGGTAAGGGTTTAGGCTAGTAAAGGTATAGTAGCTATAGGTGGAATACGGGCTATATCCTATAGGTAGCTAAGGCAGGCGGGAGCTCTAGCTTATATATAGCTCCCCTATTAATAACTTGTTTAATTAAATAGAAGCCTAGGATTTTATAATTAAGTGACTTTATAGGCCTTTATATAGAGATATTATATATATCTAGTAGTAGTATTCTATAATAGTTAATAAAGTAGGCCTACTTTACTTAAGCCTAGGCCATTTCTCCCTTACAGTAGTCAAGTAGATTTTTTATATAGTCTATATGCTAGTTAGTAAGTAGCATTTTAAGGCGTTTTCTATATAGCAGTTTCTTATTAATAGGTTCTAGTAGCTCTATGCTAGATTAGGGGTAGTAACCTTTGTTCGCGAAGAATAGGGTAAGTCCTATAGTGGTTAAGATATAGTTATTTACTGCAAATTCACCTAGTAGGAGGTAATCTACCTAGTTATCTTAACTATAGGCGACTACCTATTATAGGTACGCTTTTATACTAACATTAGCGTTTTCCAATTACTTAGCAGTTTTATAGTAGAAGGATATAGATATTTTAACGGAAATACTAAGGCGTTAGTAGATTCGTCTCTATATATCAGAGTTAAACTATATGCCTTAGTTAAATATAATTAAGTTAGGTAACCTATATAATTAGTAGACTTTACAGAGAAAGGCATTAGTAACATCGCTAATGGCTACGCCTTTAGTTAGGATATAGTGGCGCTCTTTTATAAGTTGGTATATTATTATAAGGATATTCTTATAGGTATAGCCATGTCATTTATAGGGTGGTAGGTTAATAACAAAATCTATAGTAATATCTGCCTATTGTTGTATAGGTACTAGTAAAAGGTGCAGTAGTCCTTAGTACTTTATATTAAAGGCCTTAGCGCGTTTATAGCCGTAGTAGGCGCCTATAAAGTATTTAACTAAGTCTATTATTTTAGGCCAGAAGTAGTATTATCTAAAAAGCTTATAGGTTCCTCCTCTGCCTAGGTGGCCGCTTAATTAAAGGTTATAGGTATAAGGGCGCGAAGAAGCTTTAGGGAAGATTTAAAGGAACAATATAAATTCTATCTAAATCTAAGGGCATATAGCTCTTGCAGAGTTGTCACAGAACCCAACCGTAGGGGCCTCCATAGGAGAACCCCGTGCTCTCGCGTACACCTCGCGTACAGCTTATGTCAGCTACGCGAGGGTATATCACCTCCTTACGCCCTCAACCCTTACAATCGATTACGCAACGTCTTATAGACTCCCAAAATACATACGCTTTGTAGCCATTGCCCACGTTCCGTAACATTACGTTACGCCTTTTTTCTTCACTGACGCTTAGCCTACGACCAATTCTACATCTCCACAATACCGCAGACGCTGCCAGAAGCAGCGTGTCCATAAGTCACCTCACTTCGTACTCCTAAAGAATTAACAATAGTAAGACGAAATTCCTTACTAGCTACTATATTAAACTCAAAGAACAACCCAATACCTATATTAAAACCACGACACCAATTAGTCCTAGGAGGATTTAATTTATTAGCCCTAGCCTTAACCCCTAAAGGGAAGCCTAGTGGCTTAAAAGACTACAATGACCATAAGGGGGACATTAACAATGTCTTATCCTTTATTAACTACATAACCACGAATAAATAAGCTAAAGGGCTACCACCTATTAAAATCAAGATACGAGACGCTAAGATATTTACAAAAATAGTAGCATAAGAACCTAATAAATACTACCGCCTTCTACAGAACTACCATTTAAAGCTTATATAAGCTAAGATGCGTACTACCTAAGATTACAATATCATCTAAGACCTATAAGCTCGTAAGGTGCTTGCTAATAATATATACTAAGAGATCAAAGACGACCTCTATACGTCTAAACACAATGTCTAACAATTAAAGAAGACCGAGATTATACTTATTGCTACAGTTACCAAAAGAGAGGGTATAATTAAATACCTATAATCTTAGCTTAACAAGCATATTTGTAATAATACTAGACACCTCTCTACTGCATATAACGCTACCTAAGTCTCTATACCCCCGGCAACCTTACCTACTTAACACTTAACAGAAGGTTAGCGCCGAGCAGCTTCACCTAATAGGAACCCCTACTACAGTAGCGGCGACGATAAAAGCCACAATAATTAAACCTAAACTACCACTATAGGGTCTAATACACGCTACCCTAATCCCCTAATTTTTAAGGGTGACCGCAAGGAATATAGCTACTGGAAGATATAAACCCGTAAAAAACTAACCTAGAGCGCCTACCTTTTCCCCACAGAAGATACCAAGATTGGCTACATTATTAGATAAACAAAGGGTATTCTATTTAATAGGCTTTTCGCTCAGTGGGAGACTAGCAGTCCCTAGAAGTAGTAGTCCCACTAAAAAGTCCTTAATAACCTTAACTAAATATACCGCGACTATAACCTAGTGGCTACTAGTCGAGCTAAACTACGCGCCCTAAAGATAAGTTCTACTGAATTATTTAACAAGTTCTATATTAAATTCTAGAAATACACTGGAGTTCTCACCTAAGACGACGCTAAAGACTAAGAAGATCTCCTTAAAAAAGTCACTTATCGCCTTAGTCACGCAGCCGCTAGCCACAACTATAACAACGTTTATAATATGGTAGCAGCCCTACAGAAGATTAAATAACGGCTAAGCTAGATTACTACTATAAACCCCCACCTAAAGACCTCCCTATAGAAGCCCTCCGGACCTACTAAACCACTAATACCTACTACCCTAAGCAACACCACTGGTCCTAATATCGACCTCTTTATACTAGCCTTCCCGAAGAAGCTACTAGACAAAGAGCGTAAGCTACTCTAAAAGCTAAGGCGTTGCTATAAATGCCATTAAGAAGGCTATTATAGCTATAGCCCAAACTACTTAATGGCTAGGTTTAGCAGCCGCCATTAAATACCTAACCCTATGCCCTAGACACTAAATACGTCACTACGCGCCACTACCGCACAAGACAAAGATGCAGCAATAGTAGTAGAATTAGACGCGGAAGCGGAAAACACAAAGTCCTAGCCCTAGGTTATAGGTTAGGACACTCTAATAATAGAGGGATCTATATATTAGCTTGCTTAATAGATAGCTTAATAAAAATAGAAGAACAAAAGCAAATAGTCTTACCTATAGAGGGAACTACTGTCAGATAATTCAGATAGAGGGGTTCATTAATGCAATAGGTTAATTAATTAATTGATCTTGACTTAATTGTTAATTAATGTCAATGTTTTGACCTAGGGCCCCTAGGGCTCTATAAAGAGATTTACAATACACGTGCCCCATACACGTAACTCATGCACGTGTCCCACGCCTTAGAGAATACAGATTATCTAACATACCCCCTTAGCTTTAAGCTCTTTAAGGTCAAAGCTAGCCACCTTCTCATGTCCGTCAATAAGTCAATTAAACCGTAATCTTATCTAAATCCTTTTGTCTTGCTCTAATACCGTCCCTTAGGTCCTCCAGTTGCTTCTCCTTATCCAGCTGCTCCTTAATATCCACCATCCCAATCATATTAACGAAACTTTGAAACCTCTGCTTGGGCAGGGCCTTTGTAAGTCTATCAGCGATCATCTCCTTTGTCGCTGTCTATTAAAATCATACTTGTCTTATTGCGTATTCCTAACGTAGCCAGTGTTAATAAATGTTAACGTATCAGAGCTTCGTAATCAGCTTTGCCATATCTTCTATAATTAGTCAGAGTGTTTAGGTGTTGTCGCATTTAATAATTAAGGGCTCATTTAGGCATAACGTCATTGCGTTAAATAGCCTATTAGTAAAGATAGCTTCCTTTACTATTTATAATAGGGCTAACAACTTAGCTTCTATGCTTAACGTTATAACTATACCCTGCTTATTTGCTCTCCAGGCAATCAGCCCCCTAAATAGCTTTATAATATATCCTTACAAGCTCTTTCTGTTGACGAAGTTGTCCGCAAATAATGCATCGCTGGCATAGATAAATAATTGCGCTTTACCTCTACCGTCTCTTCCGTCGTCTCGTCCTTTGTCGCGTATTCCTTTGTCTCTCCCTCTACTGTTTATTCCTTCCTTATCTCCTCTATAGCAGATTGCTCTGCTTCTCGTGCCATATAGGTATTGGATGACTCTGTCTACTACTTAATAATGCTCTTAGCTTAGGTCCTAATTAAACCTTACTAGCCTTAATACTACAAACACAATATCCAGACGCGTTATAGTGGCTGCATAGAGTACTAAACCCAATTTTCTCTGATATAGCATCATAGAGGCTAGTAGGGATATAGGGTAGACTAATAGGTCTATATTAGGGGACGGACGCGTTAGACAGATCGATTAGTAATTAGTAGGGAGGAGTTCAGATTCTGCTATAGGAGTGTCCAGAAGACGCCCTATAAGATCTATCTTATACTAATTAGCTATCTTCTCAATATAGGCTTTCTAGGATAGCCATAGAAGCCTCTAGCTACAATTATATAGCACATAGATTCCTAGGAACCATTTTAGCTCGCCAAGGGTACTTATCTAGTATTCCTTACTTAACTCCTTAATTGCTTCTTAAGCTTTCTTCTTATCTGTTTTTCAGTAGCAGAAGACAATATCGTTAATATAGAAGAAGACAACTATTCCACCTTTTAGTATAATATATGGCTCCTAAGGTACCTCTTTAAAACCCAATTTGTTTAATAAGCTTGTGAGATTCTTCTGCTATAATAGTGGTAATCGTCATAGTCCGTATAGGGCTTTTCTTAAGCGTAGTACTTTATCTGTCTTTCCTTTGTTGAACCCTAGCGGTAGCTTTATATAGACAACCTTATTAAGATCGCAATGGACAAACGCATTAACTACATCTATCTGTGTCGTCTCCAGGTCGAATTTTGCGGTAATCGCTATAAGTATTTAGAAGGTTGTACTAGCTAATATAGTAGCTCTTATAGGTAGGTCTCCTAGGGCCTATTAATTTCTATAGACTACTAATCATGCCTTACATTTCTGGAGAAATCTATACTTGTCTATCTTATAGACGAACACCTATATTAAGCTAAAAACCTGCTGTCCCTTTATATGCTTCTTATCTATTTCTTAAAACAACCTCATTTAATAATAGGATTAGAGGTAAGCTTATTAAGCTTCTTAGAACTAATCTTAAAGAGGATATATATTAAGGTTGCGGATCAACTAAGGTAGCGGAGGTAAGTTCTTCCTATATAATCTAATATTGCGTATTCTGCCTAATTTTAGCTTGCTATCATTAAGTTAACTATTAAGGTTAAACTTTCTTCCTACTAAGAAGGCGCCGTAATAGGCTAACGTAATTCTTTTAGTAACAAAGTCTTTAAACCTATCATCACAGGCTTCCTTAAATAAGTCCTTAATAGAGTTATTAAACACCCCCTAAGTGTAAAACCCGTCTCCTACTTAGCTAATAATATCCTAATCAGTACCTTATATATCTAACTTTGTAGGATACTTAACGTAAAAGGCATATAGAGATTCTTCGTCTTCTTCTATTAGAGGTAGCGTATAATACACATCTTTAAGAGCTCTTATAAGCTCAAGATCTGCTAACTTATTAAAGGTTCAAACTGGCTTATTAACATCGTCATCTTCCTCTTAAATTAACAGTTTAAATACTTCTTTGTCGTCTTCCAGAAGGACCTTATTCTTAGTTAGGGTATTAGGGAGTTAAATCTTCTTAATTAGCGTATCTAACTTAGTGTATAGGTCCTTTAAGATGTCTGTTTACTTGCCGTTAAAAAACGTCTTCTTATTAAAGATAATGTCCCTAGTAGAGATAATAATACCTTTGTATAGGATCCAGATCCTGTAGATATTAGTAAAGTTATAGCCAACAAGGTAGCCGATATAGGCTCGCAGATCTAGCTTGCTTAGCCTTTTCTTCTTTAGCTAGGCGTCTAACGTCATCGCGTACGCTCTACAGCCGTAGGCTTTCAGGTGCGCTAGTTGCGGCTTTCTTAACCCATTAGCTAGGAAGGTATAGAACCTCTTATAGGGCGATTTCCAACCATTGCTTTCCCATGGCGTTCGATCTCGAAGGTAGACTATATAGTCAACTATCTCTTTCTATAGATCGTGTAGTAGATTAGCAGCAATTCTCATTATACGTGCTCTCTTAATAATCACACCCCCTAAGCGTTCGGCGGTATTATTTTGAGCTTAGGTATAAGGCGCTAAAGGCTTAAATATAATCCCTTAGGTCTATAGCCATTTAAGGGTTCTCCTTCTCCCTAGCTTATTATCTAATCTAATAGTGTTAACCTTAAGGTTATGCCTCAGACAAATCTATTAGATAAAATCTTTAAGCACTCATAGTGTCTCCTTCTCTTTACCATGCGTTATTATAAAATACGGGAAGGTTCTCCCTAAGAAGGTATTATAGATAAATATAACTTATACAAATCCAGTATGCGCTTCCTTAAGGTTAGTCTAGTTAATATAGAGGTCAAGACAAGGTTTATTAATATTCCGTTCTAAGAACCTTCTTAAGACCTAACACTTAATTTTAGCGAGACTGCAATATTAACATTCCGTTATCTTTGGGCCTTAAAGCTTAACTCCTAGGGCGTTAAGACCTAAATAATAAAGGCTTATAGGTCCTGGATAACCTAGATATAGATACTATAGATACGCATTACCTTTTAAATCTAGATAAGCGTCTCTTAATAATACTCTACACTTCCGTTAGCAGCGTAGCAGTCGGCTTATATTAAACACTAATTAACTTCCTAGTCGGACGTATTTAATAGTCTATTATCCATAACGTTCTTCCATTTAATATAGGATCATATCATCCTTCCAAACTAGAAGATTGTTGTCTCCTTTATTGTCCTAGTAGAACCCTCGTTTTCAAAGCAGACAGAACGACACTAGATTCGTATTAAAGTCCATACAAAAGGCAACGTCCTTAAGACGTAGGGTTCCCTTACTCTTGTCTAGTTTTGTGATTTAGACAGTAATATCGCCATAGCCTAGTATAGGCACTTCTAAGCTGCCGGCGGTGACATATTTGTGTCTTAGAGCTTTCCTAAAATTATAAAAACAAGAAAGGTTATTAAAGATATGGAGAGTAGTTCCTAAGTCAAGAATAGTTAATAGCTTTAGTAGATGGGTTTAACCAGTGTAATACAATTCTAGGAATATTGTATTAGCTTCTCCCTTAATCTTAACTTCCTGGCTCTTATCCTGTCGTTATTAGGCCTCATCTTCTTATTCTTTAAGTCTAATCTTCGCAACTTGGTTAGTAAAATTCTTATTCTTTTCTACCTTCTTTAGTGCCCTATTAATACGCGCATCTCCTATCGTAACTCCTATAGGTCTCTTGTCTTTAAATAAACACCAACAGTCCCGTAGGGAGTGTCCTCGTATTCCGCACGCTAAGCACTCAGGCGTTGGCTTCTTATAGGACGTCTCCTTATCTACTAGTGTCCCAGCTCTCTTTAAGCGTCTATTGCGTGCTGAGGCCTTTCCTCTTTATAAACCTTTAGTAGTATCAGAGTGATCCTTAGTGGCTTACTCTGCAAAGTCTATATTAAAGGTACTGCCTCTTATAGTAGTATTGGCTTTCTTTAAGGGTATTCTAAGTCCTTCTTACAGCTCCTTTACTACTCTATAGTATTCGGAAGATCTCGACTTCTAAGGGTTATTCAACTCGGTAGTGTACTTTATATAGTAGGCGTTACTAAAAGGTCGAATAACTTCTGCCAAATCTTAAAGCCAGATACCATTAGATATTTAAGGGATCTTGTACTTCTCTCTTAGGGATATTACATATTCCCATTAATCTAGCCATTAGTTCAATTTTAACAACTATTTAAACCCCTTAAGGGCTTCCGTATACTAGTATTATACCTTCTTCCTAACAAACAACGAGGTAGGTTCTGTGTTCTCCTTTAGCCAAGATAGCCATTCTTTAACTATTAAGGAAGGGTCAAGCAGTAGCTTCTTCTAAATTAATACTATAGATATAATCTAGGTGCGGATCTGTTAAAGATGATCTTCCTATCTTAGGAAATACTTTATGTCCTGGTCGTAGTATCGTCTGCTGTTCTTATACGCTTTCTGTTGATTCGTCGAGAGCTACACATACAAGGTTACATTCTCATTAAAATCTGTGACTTCTGGATAGGCTAGTTCTTATAGTAGACCTCATTGAGGTGCTACACCATCTGGGTCAACGTGGGCCCAAATTCGCTGATCCACGAGGGCTCAGAGTTGCCATAGCCATTACTCCCAGTCTTCTGACTTATTGAGGATGATCGTCGTCGACGAGCTCGACGTCGGTGGAGTCATTTAACTAATAGGCAAAGGAGGGATTGAGATAGTATTTTGTCATCAGGATCGTCCTGTCGTCAGGATCGTCCTTGTCGTCAGATTGAGGTGGAATCTCGTAGAATCTCGTGGAATCTCGTCGAAGACTCGTCTTGTGACAATTAAGGTAGGATTTCTGTAAGAGTCTACGTCTTGACGATAAGGTGTCAGAGTCTGACAATGAGGTAGAATTTCTTCAAACAATTAAGTAATAGCTGAATAGCTTCTTAAGTCGGCGGACCGGGCTCATAACTGTCAGATAATTCAGATAGAGGGGTTCATTAATGCAATAGGTTGATTAATTAATTGATCTTGACTTGATCGTTAATTAATGTCAATGTTTTGACCTAGGGCCCCTAGGGCTCTATGAAGAGATTTACGATGCACGTGCCCCGTGCACGTAACTCGTGCACGTGTCCCACGCCTTAGAGAATACAGATTATCTGACAACTACCGCTAAGAAATAATATAAAACCCGTTCTATAATTAACTGCGGAGCTATTGATAAATTTATAGATACCTAATTTGTGCGCACTTATAACCTACCTACCTTACCCCTCACTAAAGCCCGCGCCCTATAACTCACTAACAGTAGTTATACTGCACAAAAGATTACCTATATGGCACAACTCTACCTAAATATAAACGGACACTAGGAGGAGCTCTAGGCCTATATTATACCACTTACAAACTACCCTATTATCCTTAGAATAAACTGGCTTGAATAATATAACCCCGCCATTAACTGGCAAAAGAGAGAAGTAACCTTTAACTCTAAATACTGCAGAGAGACTTGCCTAGGGCATAGCCTAGCCGCCTCTATCTACTCCCTAGGATATTAACCTAAGGAAACCTTTATTACCCCACCCATAACTAACTGCCACTACGTAAGCGCCGCGGCCTTTTACTGCATAGCACATAGGAAAGGCTAGACCGTTGCCGTAGCCTCCTAATTACAACTATATAAGCTTAATAAAGATCAGGACCACGTCCTCTATAGTAATAGGATAGACATAGTTAACCTCCCAGAAAATAATGCCCCTATAAAACTCTATGGACTTTCACCCTTAGACTTTAAGAAGTTTATAAAGCTTAAAAAAGGACTTACTAATAAGGAACTCCGCAAGCTCCTCCCTAAGAGATACTATAACTTTATTAACGTATGCTTATAAAAGAGCGTAGATATACTCCCCCCACATTAACCTAATAACTATACTATTAATATTAAACAAGGAAAAACGCTGCCCTATAAGAGACCCTACCTAATATTAAAAGATAAACTCCTAGTTATTAAAAAGTATATCAACGAGCACCTTAATAAAGGGTTTATTCGTCCTAGTATATCCCTAACAGCCGCTCCTATCCTCCTTGCTAAAAAGCTAGGAGGAGGTATTTAATTCTGCGTTAACTATAAAGGACTTAACGCTATTATAATCAAGAACTAATACCCTATACCGCTTATACGCGAGACCCTTAAACGGCTTAGCTAAGCTAAAATCTATACTAAACTTAATATTATCGCCGCCTTTAACCGCCTTTAAATACGGGAAGGTGACAAATGGAAAACTATATTTGTATTGCGCTTCGGCCAATTTAAATACACTATTATGCCTTTTAGCGTATATAACGGCCCAGGCAGCTTCTAAAGCTATATTAATAATGCCTTATAGGACTACCTTAATGACTTCTACTCCGCGTACCTGGACAATATACTTATTTATAGTAATAACCCTTCTAAGCATACCGAGCACGTTTAAAAGGTCCTATAGCGCCTTAGAGACACAGGACTTTATATTAATTTAAAGAAGTGCGAATTCTTAGTTATAGAAGTAAAATACCTTAAACTAATTATTACTACTAAGGGTGTCCGTATGGACCCCAAAAAAGTATATATAATTACCAGATAGCAAACCCCTACCTATATTAAGGACGTATAAGCCTTCCTTAGTTTCGCCAACTTCTATTAGAAATTTATATACAACTTCTTAAGTGTTATAGCACCATTTACAGCAATAATACGAATAAAGGGCCTTTCCGCAAAAGAAAGAAAAACATATTTATATTTTATCTAGACGCCTAAATACGAAAAGGCATTCCAAGACTTAAAAGATACGTTTACTAAAGCACCTATTCTAGCTTACTTTATACCAGGATAACAACTCTATCTTAAGACTAACTCCTTAGACTACATTAACGCGGGCGTCCTCTTCTAGATAGATAATAACGGTTTTCTTTACCTAGTTGCATTCTACTCGTCTAAGCTTACACTATAAGAATGTAACTATAAGATTTATAATAAGGAACTCCTTACAATTATATAAGCATTTAAGGAATTCTAACCGGAACTCTCCTTAGTAGAACCTAACCAGCCAACTAAGGTTTTTATAGATTATTGCAACCTTAAGTACTTTATAACTATGAAATAACTAAACCGACGCCAAGTATGTTAGAACAAGTTCCTCTCCAGTTTTAACTTTAAAATTATATATAGGCTAGGAGTATAAGGTACTAAGCCTAATAGCCTAATACGCCATTCGCAAGATCTTCCTTAATTAGAAAATAACCCTTATAATTAATTCCAACAACAAACAATCCTAAAAGCACAAAACTTAGCCCTAGGTATACTACCTAAGACAGAACTAACCGCCCCTTAGCTTTATACCACAGAACTAGAGTTACCCCCTAAAATTAACAAACTTATTACCGTAGTATATAATACCCCTATTAACCTATTACTGCATTAACTAATTGCCGCAAAGATTGCTGGTACCTATACACTGCCTACTAACCTCCAAAGCTTAGGCTAGATTAATATGGCAGCCTTAGAAGTAAAAAAGAACAGGCTCTATTATAGAGGCCATCTATTTATCCCTAACTTAAAAGACCTATAACGGCAACTAATTTAAATGGCCCATGACCTCCGATTAAGCGGCTACTTAGGTAAAGGAGGAACCTATAAGCTTCTTAGCCAATACTACTTCTGGCCCAAAATAATAGACTTAGTTAAACGCTTTATAAGCGCCTACTACGGCTATAAACGTGTTAAAGCATTTTATATAAAGTACTAAGGACTGCTATACCCTCTACCAGTACCTATACGATAATGGGCAGATATTGCCATAGATTTCGTTATTAACCTACCGCCTTACAAACGACATGGCCGAACCTATAAGAACATCCTTATAATAATATGCCAACTTATAAAAGAACGCCACTACGTCCTAACTAAAGGCGTAGCTATAAGCAACGTTGCTAATGCCTTCCTCCGCAAAGTCTATCAACTATATAGGTTACCTAACTCTATCATGTCTAACTGAGGCACGCAATTTAACTTTAATATATAGAGGTAGATCTGCTAACGCCTTAGTATCTCTATTAAGATGTCTACATCCTTTTACTATAAAACTGCGGGACAACCGGAAAACGCTAACGCTAGTATAAAGGCGTACTTACAACAGGTAGTTGCCTATAGTTAGGATAACTAAGTAAACCACCTTCTACTAGGTAAATTCGCAGCAAATAACTATATCTTAGCTACTACAGGACTTACCCCATTCTTCACAAATAAAGGATATCACCTATAATCCAGTATAGAGCCACCAGAGCCTATTAATAAGAAACTGCCATATAGAAAACTCCTTAAGATACTACTTGCCAATTAATATGCAGACCGTATAAAAGACCTACTTAACTACTGTAAAGGAGAGATGGCCTGGGCCCAAGCAAAATAAGCTTACTTCGCTAACCGCTATAGAACACCACCACCTAAGATGCGTGTTGGCGACTAGGTATAGTTAAATACACATAATATCTCCATACAAAGACCTATAAAGTCACTTAATTATAAGAACCTTAGCCCCTACCAAATTAAACAAGTCATTAATAGAGGAGCTATATACAAACTAGAGCTCCTACCTGCCTTAGCCACCCATGGGATATGGCCCGTGTTTCACCTATAGCTACTACACCTTTACCAACCTAACCCTCTACTAGGACAAATACAGCCTAAACCCCCACTGGTACTAATCTGAGATAAGAACGAAGACGAAAACCATAAAAAGTAGATCATTAAACGAATTATTAACTCCAAATACTTTAGCAAAGGCAGAGGACGGCGGCTCTACTATAAAGCTACCTATATAGGATTTAATATAGATTAGCCAGAATGGCAACCATAGGAAGATTTTAAAAACGTAAAAGATCTAATTAGCGATTTCCACTACGCAAACCCATAGAAACTAGGCTTAAGCAGAGATTTTATACCTAATCCCCTATAGGAGCTGTCACAGCTAAATTATTATATATTACCGTCACGTAACCACTCTGATAAGATGTTAAGGAACTTTAACAGCCGGTTAAAGTTGTCTAATTAGTTAGATTTTAGACGCTAAGGAGAAGCTAACTAATTAGGATTTTCTATCCCCGGGATAGAAAATCACTATTAACTTGCTTGCTACTAGCGCCTCGGCAATACCCTTACACCTTACTAAGTCCCTAACAGCCTCCTTCCTCTCTATAGCCTAGTACCTTCGCATAGTAGCAACCCACAAGCTTTAAGTCAGAAGCACCTATACGAGCCCGTTATACCTATAACAATATTCCTTCTTCTAGATACCCCAAGCATTTCCCCCTATATATATATAGCAACCACAGCGTCGCCGGAGCTCCGCCTTAATAGGAGGGGGGGTAGTGTCACGGAACCCAACCATAGGGGCCTCTATAGGAGAACCCCGTACTCTCGCGTACACCTCGCGTACAGCTTATATCAGCTACGCGAGGGTATATCACCTCCTTACGCCCTTGACCCTTACGACCGATCGCGTAACGTTTTGTAGACTCCCGAAATACATACGCTTTGTAGCCATTGCCCGCGTTCCGTGACAAGAGTACAAGACATTGTATAAGGAAGAGAAAGGAACATAGGAAACTTATAACTAAATATTTAGGGTCTTAGCAGCAGCACGTAGGCACGAGCCCACGCGGATTTTAACAGGTTTTGACCAAATTCTATAACGTTAGTGAAATTTAGTGAAATTTAATTAAGTCGGCGGAATTTGGCGGAATTTAATTAACTTTGGTAGAATTTAATTAAAGCGTTAAAATTTATCTGTTAAGTGTTTCACCGAGACATTCCTACTATAACTAGGCTAGTCCTATTATAGTACCCCCCCTTTAACCAAAGGTCCAAATAATTTAATTTTAGTTAAGACTTATAACTTATTGCGTGTCATGTAATTACGTTATAAGCGTCATAGTGCATTTTTAAGTTCTTTTCAATTTCGAGTTTCCTGCTATTATATTTTATATATTTATATTAGGTGGCAATTATTTACTTTTATATCGTGTCTATCTAGCCAGAGTAGGCCGCGAAAGATAGTCCTTATAGAATTCTTTTACTGAGGAAGGCGCGTCGGCCTTAATCTAGTTATAGGTTTCCTAGGTTTATATTTTATATTCTTCCTACTTAATAAGAAGTTTAAATTATTTAGATCGTATTTTCTATTATATATTATTAATTAAGTTAATAAAGTAAGAACTGTTACTGTTGTTAATAATTACAGGAGGTAGCAGTAGTACTTTATAAGTTATAGGATTATCTCTTAAAGGTTGTAGCAAGCTTATATAAAACGTTAGGTGTATTTTTATTTTAGTTAGTAGTTTAAGCTTATAGGCGTATAGGCTTAGTTTCTTCTTAATTTAATATAGGCCCGTGAATTTCCAATTAAGTTTCTTTAAAGGCCATTAAGTCTTTAGGTTTTATATACTTAGGTAAGCCATATTACCTTCCTTAAAGTCCTATATAGGAGCTCGTCCTTTATTTACATGCTATTTCTATAATGTTTAAGCATACGTTAATTCGCTTTATAATAGTTCCATTAACTGCTTTATTTAATTAGCGAAGTTATACACGTTAATTAACTAGATCCGTTTAATTGTGGGTCCTATTATGTTAATTTTAGGTTATAGTTTAAATCTAAGTTAAGGGTCTTATTCGTAGGTCGCGTAGAACGGCGTTACGCCTATTAATATATTTATTGTGTTATTCGCAGTAAACTTAGCTAAAGGTAGCCATTTTTCCTAGTTATCTTATAGGTAGGAGCAGTATATTTATAAGTATTATTCTATAATCACATTCGCAATTTTAGTTTAACTATCTATCTCTGGATAAAATATAGTTAAGAGTTGTATTTAAATACTTAATTATTTATATAGAGCTTGCTAGAAGTTTGAAACAAACTAGCTTCCGTGGTTGGATATTATTATATTAGGAAGTCCATATAGCTTAAAGACGTGCTTAATGAAACATTTGGCTACTAATATCGCATTAATTAAGTCTATAGGAATTATATATTGCATTTTTATAAGACGGTTAACTACTATTATAATATTTATAAACCTGTTATTACTAGGCAAGTTAACTATAAAGTTAATTAAAATATTGCGCTATCTTTATGTTAGGATTGGTAGTGGTTAAAGTACTCCTTACTTCTTTATATAGGAGGTCTTTCCGTGTATATATATCCTATATACTTAAACATATTTTTATATATAGTTGTGTATTATAGGCCAGTAATATACTTATTAAATGATCTTATAAGTCTTTATATAGCCAGGATGTCCTACTACAAAGGAGTTATATATAAATTTAAGTATCTTAAATTGTAAGGGTTTAGAATTTAGAACTACCATCTTCTATTAATAGTATAATTAATTATTTTAAATTTCGTATTTAGCAAGTGTAATATCCTTATACTATTATTTTCTACTTTAAATTGCTTTTATTATATCTATTATCCATATATTATTCTTATATTTGTATTCTATTAGCTTATTAATTTCTATTTCCTATTTATTAATTTCTAATTTATTTCTATTAAGTTCCGTATTTAGGAATATAGGACGCAGTTTCTTGAAACGTTTAGGAGGCAGTAAGATCTATAATTAATTTATAATTCGTTTATCTAAAGCATTTATAGGTAAGTCCTATAATTGTTGTATTAATGCGTTAGGCTTTTAATTAAGTTTGCCTAGTTAGTACGTAATCTTAAAGTTAAATTATAAGAGGTATTTAGCCCAATAAATTTGGCGCTGTGTTAATTACTTTATAGTTATAAAGTACTGCAGATTCTTATAGTCCGTTAATATACATATTAGGAACAATAATTCTTTAAGCTTAGGATGCTATTATTTAAAACATCTAATAATTATAAGTAGTTCCTTATTGTATATCTTATAGTTTAATTTAGTAGGGGTAAGTTTCTAGAAGAGAAAGGCTACTAGACGTAGTTCGCCATTCTTATTATATTATAATAATACTCCCCCTAGCATATAATCTAATAAGTCCGTTTTAATAATATATTTAAGGTTAGGGTTAAAGTAAGTAAGAATTAGAGTAGTTATAAAGTAATATTTTAAGTTATTAAAAGCTTATTTGCATTTAGCGGTCTATTTAAATTTTATATTCTTCTTTATTAGGTTTACTAACGGCTAAGTAATTTCTAAAAAGTAGTTAATAAATTGTTAATAGAAATTTATGAATCCTAGAAATCCTTAAATATTCTATATATTGCTAGGGCTTTCCTAGTTTATAATTGCAGTAACTTTCTTAGGGTCTATTTTGATTTTATTATAGGATATAATTAAGCCTAAGTATATAACCTTAGACGCGTAGAACTTGTATTTCTTAATATTGTATTATAAGCCCGAGTCTTATAAGTGTTTAAGGACCATTTTAATATATTTCCAATATTTAGAAAGCGAGGACAAGTAGATTAAGATATTGTTAATATATATAGTAACAAATATATTAAGGAATTCACGAAGCATATTATTAACGTATTACTAAAATATACTAGGACCGTTCTTTACGCTAAACGGCATTACTAGGTACTTAAAGAGTCCCTATTGTGTATAAAAAGCTATATATTTCTTATCTCCTTTACATATACAAATTTTATTAAAGGTAGCAATTATGTTAAGCTTTATAAAGTACTATACCTTCGCTAATTAGTTAAGTGTCTCTTAAATTAAGGAAATTGGATATTGGTTTTAAATTATAATTATGTTTAAAGCTTAATAATTAATATAGAATCTTAAGCCTCCTCCTATCTTTTTAATAAATAGTACGGGTAAGGTAAATGGAGATTAACTAGGGCGAATAAATCCTTTTTCTAGATGCTTATTAAGGTATTATCGCATTATAAGCAGTTCTTTTTATAATATACCGTATAGTAGACCAAACTTTAGTGTTATGCTAAGCTTAAGTTCTATCTTAAAATTGAGCCTCTCTTAGTATAGGGCTAGTTGGTCTATAAATTATTTTTTAAACTTATTAATTAGGTTATAGTACTCTTTAGGTATAAAAGGTTAAGGATTATAATACTGTTTTAGTTCTAGTACTTTCTTAATGTCTTCTATAGTTATAGTAAAGATTTTATAATTTTGTCTTTTTGCTAATAAGATAAAAGGCGCGGCCTATATTATATAAATTTTAAGAGGTTTTAATGTAATATCTTTACATTCTTTACTATAATTGGTAGTTGTAGATTTATTATATTAGCTTGAGGTTTATGGCAAGGGTAATTTGTATTATATTAAATTTAAATAGTTGTATATATGTTTATAGGGCAAATGGTTTTTTAAGTAATAACTTCGGCAGTAGGTTATATGGAACTTTAGTATTTCTTTAAACCAGCTAATTAAAGGGTTGTGTTGTTTTAGCTATCTATATTTAAGTATTATCTTATAGTGCTTTAAGGGTGTTATAAATAGGGAAATATATTTAAGGTATTTACTTATCCGCAATTTTATAAGAGCGTAGTGCGTTAATTCGCTATGTATTAAGGGTTTGCCATTAAAGCCTTATAGGCCTTAGGGCTTGTTAAGTTTCTTTAAATTTAGGTGTTAAGTTTTAATATAGTTTATGTTGATAAAGTCCATACTGTTAGATAATCTGTATTCTCTAAAGGCGTGGGTCACGTGCATGAGTCACGTGCTCGGAGCCCGTGCACTGTAAATCTCTTCAGAGCCCTAAGGGCCCTAGGTTAACGATCAAGTCAAGATCATCAATTAATCAACCCATTTTATCAATAAACTGCTCTATATGCATTTTGTGACAGTTATGAGCCTAGTCCGCCGACTCAAGAAGCTATTTAGCTATTACTTAATTATTTGAAGAAATTCTACCTTATTATTAAACTCTGATACCTTATCGTTAGGACGCAGACTCTGATAGAAATCCTACCTTAATTGTTATAGGGCGATTCTAACAAGATTCCATGAGATTCCACAAGATTCCATGAGAAATCCTACCTTAATCGTTACAGGACGATCCTGATAATAAGGACAATTCTAATAATAAGGACGATCCTAACAATAAAATACCATCTCAATTCCTTACTTGCCTATTAGTTAAATAACTCCACCAACAAGTTTATTAATAACAATTATCCTTAATAAGCCAGAAGACTGGGAATAATAGCTATAGCAACTTTAAGCCCTTATAGATTAGCAAATTTGGGCCTATGTTAACCTAGCTATAGAAGCACCTTAAGAAGGTCTACTTAAAAAACTACCTTATCTAAAGGTTATAGATTTTAACAAGAACGTAACCTTATATGCATAGCTCTTAATAAATTAATAGAGAGTGTATGAGAACAGCAGATGATACTATAACTAGGATATAAAGTACTTTCTAAAACAGGAAGAGTATCTGCAATAGATACGCATCCAGATTACGTCCATAGTATCAATTTAGAAGAAGCTACTGCTCGACCCTTCCCTTATAGTTAAGGAATAGCTGATTTAGTTAAAAGAAGACACTAAGCCCTTAAAGAACTTTATAATAAGGAAGGTACAACTATAGTATATAGAATTACTTAAGGGACTTAGGCAGGCAAAAATTACCCAGTGGCTTAACTAATGGGAGCATGCAATAAAGATGGTAGAGAAGCACGGTCTTCTGCAGATAACTAATAGGATCTGGCTAATAGACCTTGCGAATGTAATACGACCTATAAGTAAAACCTATTTTGTTATATACACTAAATAGGCAAATAATACTAAAAAGGCTTATTTATTAGAATACCGTAAAGTAGTAATAGAGCTGTAGGAAGTATTTATAAACCTCTTAAAAGTTATACTATTCTTAACTACTAGAGGGAGTGCATTTAATGTAGACTTCGCAGGAGAGTCTAAAGAGGATATCTCTATTACTACTAAAGTCCAAAAGGGAAGAGGAAACAGCTTATCTTGTAGTTAAAAAAGGGCAGGGATAAATTTAACTAAAGAGACGTCTTCTAAGAAGTCAAAGAACCTAAAATGCCTGGTATATAATATAAGGGGATATACCCTTCCTAACTGTTGGTATCTATTTAAGTGCAAGAGGCCTAAAGGATTTAATGTTAAGGGTATATAAATAAAAAAGGCGTGTAAAAAGGTAGAGCATGATAAGGATCTAGCTGCCTAAGTGGAATAACTTAAGCTTAAGGAATTAAATGTTAATAAAGCTTAACAACAATAGGACGAGAGTTAGGAAATAGTTAAGAAGATTAAAGAAGAAGCCAATGTAATATTCCTAGAATTGTATTATACCGGTCAACTCCATCCACTAAAGCTATTAACTATTCTTAATTTAGGAACTACTCTCCATATATTTAATAACCTCTCTTGTTTTTATAATTTTAGGAAAGCTTTAAGACATAAATATATCATTGCCGGCAGCTTAGAAGTGCCTATACTAGGCTATAGCAATGTCACTATCCAAGTTATAAAACTAGATAAGAGTAAGGGAATCCTACGTCTTAAGGACGTTGCCTTTTATATGGACTTTAATACAAACCTAGTATTGTTTCGTCTACTTTAAAAACAAGGATACTACTAGGACAATAAAGGAGACAATAATCTTCTAGTTTAGAAGGATAACACAATCCTATATTAAATGGAAGAATGTTATAGATAATAGACTATTAAATATATCCAACTAGGAAGTCTATTAGCGTTTAATATAAGCTAACTGCTACACCGCCAACGGAAGCGTAGAGTATTATTAAGAGATATTTGTCTAGATGTGAAAGGTAATATATAACTATAATATCTACGTCTAGGTTATCTAGGACCTATAAGCCTTTATTATTTAGATCTTAACGCCTTAGGAGTTAAGCTTTAAGGCCTAAAAACAACGGAATATTAATATTGCAGTCTCGCTAAAATTAAGCGTTAGGTTTTAAGAAGGTTCTTAAAATAGAATATTAATAAACCTTATCTTGACCTTTATATTAACTAGACTGACCTTAAGAAAGTATATACTGGATTTGTATAAGTTATGTTTATCTATAATACCTTCTTAGGAAGAACCTTCCCGTATTTTATAACAACGCATAGCAAAGAGAAGGAGATACTATAAGTGCTTAAAGATTTTATCTAATGGATTTGTCTAAGGTATAACCTTAAAGTTAATACTATTAGATTAGACAACGAGCTAGGGAGAAAAAGAACCCTTAAATGGCTGCAAACATAAGGAATTATATTTAAGCCTTTAGCGCTATATACCTAAGCTTAGAACGGTACCGCCAAACGCTTAGGGGGTGTAATTATTAAGAAAGGACATATAATAAGAATTGCTGCTAATATACCACATAATCTATAGAACAAGATAGTTAACTATATAGTTTACCTTTAAGATTGAACGCCATAGGAAAGCAATGGATGGAAATTGCTATATAAGAGGTTCTATACCTACCTAGCAAATAGGAGATTAAGAAAGCTATAACTAGCGCACCTAAAAGCCTACGGCTGTAGGGCATACGCGATAACGACAGACACCCAGCTAAAGAAGAAAAGGCTAAGCAAACTAGATCTGTAAGCCTATATTGGCTACCTTATTGGCTACAACTTTACTAATATCTATAGGATCTGGATCCTATACAAGGGTATTATCACCTCTACTAAGGATGTTATCTTTGATAAAAAGACGTTCTTTAACGGCAAGCGAACGGATATCTTAAAGGACCTACACGCTAAATTAAACATGCTAATTAAAAAGATTTAACTCCCTAATACCCTAACTAAGAACAAGGTTCTTCTGAAAGATAATAATAAAGTATTTAAACCGTTAATTTTAGAGAAAGACAACAACGTTAATAAGCCAGTTTAAGCCTTTAATAAGTTAGCAGATCTTAAGCTTGCAAGTGTCACGGGACTCACTCGTTCTCACGTCTCTGCGCGTTTTGACGTTCTTGACCCGTGCTCACGTTCGTCCCAAGACACCTACGCACGTTCCCCTACAACCCATATTTATACCCGTACCTGGCACACGAAGACTCTTCTTCTTCATCCAATGTCTTTGTATCAACCACACATAGTTACGTGTACGTAGCCTTCTCAATTACTACCTCGTTTAGTGCATTGTATCCCGGCTCGTGCCTACTCCGTGACAGCAAGAGCTCTTAAAGATGCGTATTATACGCCACCTCTAATAGAAGAAGACAAAGAATCTCCATATACCTTTCACGTCGAGTATCCTACGAAGTTAGATACTAATTAGGACACTAACAACCGAGCGGGAGATAGGTTTTATATTTAGGGAGTATTTAATGACTTAGTTAAAGACTTATTTAGGGAAGCCGGCGATAATAGGTTTAAAGACTTTATTACTAAAAGGATTACCTTAGCTTATTAAGGCGCCTTCTTAGCAGGAAGGAAGTTTAACCTTAATAGTCAACTTAATAATAGTAAGCTCAAATTAGGCAGAATACGTGATGTTAGATTATATAGGAAGAACTTACCTCTGCCACTTTAGTTAATCCGCGACCTTAATACGCACCCTTTTTAAGATTAGTTCTAAGAAGCTTAACAAGCTTACCTCTAATCCTATTATTAAATAAGGTCATTTTAAGAAATAGATAAAAAGCATATAAAGGGATAGCAGGCCTTTAGCTTAATATAGATATTTATTTATAAGACGGATAAGTACGGATTCCTTTAGAAATGCAAGGCATGCTTAATAGTATATGGAAATTAACAGGCCCTAGGAGACCTACCTACAAGAGCTACTATATTAGCAAGTATAACCTTCCAGACCCTAATGGCGATTACTGTAAAATTCGACCTAGAGACGACGTAGATAGATATAGTTAATATATTTGTCTATTACAATCTCAATAAGGTTGTCTACATAAAGCTACCGCTAGGGTTTAGTAAAGGAAAGATAGACAAAGTACTGCGCTTAAGAAAAGCCCTTTATGGACTACAATAATTACCACTGTTATGGCAGAAGAATCTTATAAGCTTGCTAATAGAATTGGGTTTTAAAGAGGTACCCTAGAAGCCGTATATTATACTAAAAGGTAGAATAGTTATCTTCTTCTATGTTAATAATATTGTCTTCTGCTATAGAAAGATAGATAAAAAGCAAGCTTAAGAAGCGATTAAGAAGCTGAGTAAGGAATACTAGATAAGTACCCTTAGCAAGCTAAAATGGTTCTTAGGAATCTATATGCTATGCAATTGTAGCTAGAAGCTCCTATGGCTATCCCAGGAAGCCTATATTGAGAAGATAGCTAACTAGTATAAGATAGATCTTAAAGGGCGTCTTCTAGATACTCTAATGGCAGAATTAGAACTCCTTCCTACTAATTACTAATTAATCCGTCTAACGCGTCCGTCCTCTAATATAGACCTATTAGTCCGTCCTATATCCCTACTAGCCTCTACGATGCTATATTAGAGAAAATTGGGTTTAGTACTCTATATAGCCACTATAACGCGTCCAGATATTACCTTTGTAGTATTATAGCTGGTAAGGTTTAATTAGAACCTAGGCTAAGAGCACTATTAAGTGGCAGATAGAGTTATCTAGTACCTATATAGCACGAGGAGCAGAGCAATCTGCTATAGAGGAGATAAGGAAGGAATAAACGGTAGAGGGAGAGATAAAGGAATACGCGATAAAGGATAAGACGACGGAAAAGACGGTAGAAACGAAGTGCAATTATTTATCTATACTAGCAATACATTATTCGCGGACAACTCTGTTAATAGAAAGAGCTTATAAGGATATATTATAAAGCTATTTAGAGGACTAATTGCCTAGAGAGCAAATAAGTAGGGTATGGTTATGATGTCAAGTATAGAAGCCGAGTTGTTAGCCCTATTATAGATAGTAAAGGAAGCGATCTTCATTAGTAGGCTATTTAAAGTAATGACGTTAAGGCTGAATAAGCCCTTAATTATTAACTATAATAACGTCTAGACACTATAACTAATTACGGAAGACACGGCAAAGCTAATTATAAAGCTCTAACACGTCAACATCTATTAATACTAGTTGTGTTAAGAATACGCAACAAGACAAGTATAATTTTAATATACAGCGACGAAGGAGATAATCGCTAATGGACTTACAAAGGCCCTGCCCAAGCAGAGGTTTTAAAGCTTCGTTAATATAATCGGAATGGTGGATATTAAGGAGCAGCTGAATGACGAGAAGCAACTAGAGGACCTAAGGGAGAAGATTAGAGCAAGACGGAAGGATTCAGATAAGATTACGGTTTAATTGACTTATTGACGGACACGAGAAGGTGGTTAGCTTTAACCTCAAAGAGCTTGAAGCTAAGGGGGTGTGTTAGATAATCTGTATTCTCTAAAGGCGTGGGTTACGTGCATAAGTCATATGCTCGGAGCCCGTATACTATAAATCTCTTTAGAGCCCTAGGGGCCCTAAGTCAACGATTAAGTCAAGATTATCAATTAATTAACCCATTTTATCAATAAACTGCTCTATATGCATTTCGTGACATATACTAGTAGCTCTACTGTCTATAAGGATTTATACTTCCTTCTATTTTCTAAGTGTTTAAATTTCGCTAAGTATATTGAGGGAATTATATTATATATTAGCGCTAGAAGAGCCTAGATACTTATACTCTTCTACTTTTTATCCTAAGGCGCGACTTAGCCTTAGAACAATTTGTTTCCCAAATTAACTAAAGGCGAGGTACTTTATAGCGTCTAAGTATAATTTATAGATTAAGTATAATTTAAGAAGCGAGTATGACTTAAGGAATAGGTATAATTTGAGGATTGGGTATGAGTTAAAGATTAAAAGGAACTACGGCGGACTTTTTTAAAAGGGTGAGTTTAGTAGTGCTTTTAAATATATCCTTTTTTACCGCATCTAAAGCATTCTCTATTTGTGGCTTAAGTTCTTTATTTATTGGTTCCTAAGGGTGCATAGGATTAAGCGGCATTAAGGTCTATAGGGTTGTATATAGGGCTTTTAGGTCTTAGAGAAGGATCGCGCCTTAGAGCATATACTGGTTTTATGGAGTTTTAAACGCAAGGTATAGTTAACTTTAAAGAATAAGTCTATTTGTTATATTAAAGGTCCTTATTAATTTATTAACATATTATAGCAAATTTGGATAGGTTTTTTTTAGTAGTTCTTTACCTACTAACTAGGCTCTAATCTTATCTAAAATAGCTTGTTAAAGGGTAGTAACTCTAGCGGCTTTATTTTAATCCAGCTCGCTAATAAGGCTTAAAAATTCTAAAAAGAAGCTGGTAAAGTCTTGGTTCCGTTATTATAGGTTTTTAAGTTTAGTAATAGCTGTGTGTTTATAGCTGGTGTTATTATATATTTATTCCAGTAGAGAGATAAAGGTTTTAAAATTAACAAAAGTGCTATTGCGGAAGAAAGGATCTATGGTTTATACAGCGTCCTTACTTAAATAAGACATTCCATAGCTGTTACGGGACATAGGCAATGGCTATAGAGCGTATATATTTAAGGAGTCTATAAGACGTTGCGCGATTGATCGTAAGGATTAAGGGCGTAGGAAGGTAATATACTACGTGTGGCTGACGTAAGCTGTACGCGAAGCGTACGTAAGGGCACGGGGTTCCGCTAGGGAGTCTCCCATAGAGGCTCCTGCGGCGGCGTTCCGTGACACTACCCCCCCTCTTATAGAGGCGGAGCTCTGGCGACGCTGTGGTTACTATATACATATAAAAGGAACGCTTAAGGCATAGAGAAGGAAAAGA
>Ga0307507_10003635_pt1 | contig 29283 bp, 22 predicted proteins | sample 7_EM_MG_FD_207223 | JGI IMG/M metagenome (GOLD analysis project Ga0307507, IMG submission 207223) | Populus trichocarpa ectomycorrhiza microbial communities from riparian zone in the Pacific Northwest, United States - 7_EM | ecosystem: Host-associated > Plants > Roots > Unclassified | place... | reverse complement strand
ATGCCGCCTGGAGCGCGCTGCCGTAGCGTCCACCTTGCGCGTTGACGTCGGCGCCCTTGCCCAGCAGCAGCTCGACGATCCTGTCGTGGCCCTCGCGCGATGCCGCCTGGAGCGCGCTGCCGTAGCGTCGTCCACCTTGCGCGTTGACGTCGGCGCCCTTGTCCAGCAGCAGCTCGACGATCCTGTCGTGGCCCTCGCGCGATGCCGCCTGGAGCGCGCTGCCGTAGAGTCGTCCACCTTGCGCGTTGACGTCGGCGCCCTTGCCCAGCAGCAGCTCGACGATCTTGTCGTGGCCCCCGCGCGATGCCGCCTGGAGCGCGTTGCGGTAGCGTCCGCCTTGCGCGTTGACGTCGGCCCCTTGACTCAGCAGGTACCTTACCGCATTCACTAGACCTCCAAATGATGCGTAATATAACGCTGAAGCTGGTTCCTCTCCTCTCTTGTCTGGTGCATCTTCCCGTGGCCAATCTGGGCGATAGAGGCTGTAGCAATTTCTATAGGAACTTCTGTGAGAGCAGAAAAACTTTCCGATGAAATCCTGCAGTGTTTCGTCCTTACTTTCAGCTACTGCAGCATTAGCCATCCAGTATCTTGCGCTGTACTGCACCAACGGAAATCTCTGTCTAATCTCCTTAGTTGGAAGCTCCATGTCCAAGTGCAACAAATATGCAAGGCAAACTGTTGCAATTGATGCTTTAGCAGCAATCTCCTGAAAATTTTGCGCGATATCTTTGTCAAGCCGGTTTGAGGTTAAGTATTCCTTAACCGAGAAATGCGCCAACTGAAGCTCATCATCCTTATCGTACAAACTGTCCTTTGCGGATACCAAGACCACCAAGCTTGAACAGTAACACGAGATCTCGCGGGGATTAGGCATTCTATACCTTGGATTAAAGTATTGATTTCCTTTTATATCTACTACTATTGCGTCAAGGGCCTCCTCAATCTTTAATGGCCGCTCGGAGTATGTCAAGAATTGAAGAATCCTTGTAGCATTCTGCTTGTGTTGCTCAGGAATGCTACGTAAGATCCTGGCATAAGTTTCGTCTAACGTCTTCGGAAGGGATGCGAGAGCATTTTGGAGAGTGCGATAATCTAGACAACTTTCCAGCGTATTAAGCTGACATGCAGCCCATCGAAACCTATCGACTATTAGCATCTCTTACAGATAATAGATTAATAATAAACTACCTAGTCTTACATTCCATCTGCTTTCTTCATAAGTTCGGTCTCAATCTCATTTTGGACTTCCAGTTGCGATCGCCATCTCTCGAGACCATATCCCTCTCTAACTCTCGCACGAACGTAGGCACGGATATCATCAGTAATAAGGCTGCTCTGAATGGACACTATATCGTTATCATGAGCAAGCTTCCTTATTCCGAATTCGATGTCCTGTTCTGGTCGACTTGTTATAAGGAGGTGGACGTTTCTTTTCTCCGGGTCTAAGACTTCTTTTATCCAGGATAGTAAGCCTTCTGTTGAGGGTCCTCTCCTTGTATGGCATTCGTCAAGTGCATCTAGAACGAGCCAGACTTCCTTAACTTGCTCTATCATATGTGATAAGACCTCGCAAAGTTCTCCGCTAGTTGGTTGTCGATGTCCATCTTTGCAAGAGGAAAAGAGAAAGTCCAGCTGTTTCGAGGTCTCTACATGGTTATGGTATAGCTGACTAATAAGGCCGCGGAACATGCTGTCAAGTGTTTGCTTTTCTATATCGGTAAAGTCGAAGTAGAAGTAGAGGACAGGCGGAGAAGACGGTATACTATCAAGATTCTTAACAATGGCGGAGCTAAGAATTGTCTTGCCACATCCAGGAATGCCGTAAAGCCACAAAAAGGAATTTCGCCGCGTCTTCCATTCGGTGAAGGCTTCACTTGTTAAGAACCAGAGTCCTGAGTCTTCGTAGCGTTGCTCCAGAGCTTTGTTGTAATTTGTTGATGGATCTGGTGGATGTAGCCACTTAATGACTTCACGTTGATGATTAGTAAGACTCAGTCTGTTAACGCTATTCCTTGTCTCTTTTATACTGTCAAGAACTGCATATATTATTAGAGACTTGCTGTCAGCTCGACTTGAAAATGGCTAACCCTGGTCTAATATGTCCTTTACTGGGCGTTCTCTGTCAACCTCACTTGGCTGTACATATTCCAAAAGTTCCTTTGCGCTCGCTGCAGCCACAGCTGCAGCGTGTTCCTGCCAATCCTTGTTCTTTTGTGAGTCAGCATAATCGCTGATCCCTCGGATAACAATGCACGGGAAGCCGTTCATCAGTCCTGCTGCCTCCATTTCGACACACAACAAGTTCCCGCCAAAACTCTCGTTGAGAGTGTCACGAGTCTTGGCGTCTTTGATAACTTGGTTACCGGATGCGATTAGGCCATAATGAACGCGCATGTTTCTTGGCCTGCTCTGCTCCCCACCAACAGCCCTGTTCACCGCGTTGCTCGTCACTTGCTCGGCCTCATGGTCCATAGGAGCAAACGACCACCAGCCTAAAAGGTAACCGAGTAGTGCCAGGATCTTCTCCCAGAGCACTAAGAATATGACTTGCCAGCAGCTCCATCTAGGATAAGAATTGTCCGGTACGAACAAAGGGTCCTTGAGGGAATCAGACCAGATATATTTGGGTACTAGGTTTGGCCAGTTCTTTTGCAGATCGTCCAGATATTGAGGGATCTTAGATCCATTCATCTCGTGGGTAGTCTCCAGTTTCGTCAATGCTGTCAGCAGTGCGCCTGGCGGATTGTTTAGCGCACCAGTTCTTCTGAAGTTGCCACCTTCCGCCTTGCCAAGATCCCACTGGACCACTCCAGGATACTGATCGACCGGTGTACTAATCACAACGTCGCCGAGTCTGACCTTGGGTGGAATACCACCGCCGATGCCAACCATGAGGCCGACCTTAATGGATGGAAAAGTGCTGACCATCTGGGCCGCGACAGTCGCTGCTGGATTATTGCCGTACTTGCCTTTCGGCAGACAGGCTATGACGATTTTATGGTTGCGAACCGATCCCAGGGTATATGTGTTGTGGTCGTGTAGTGGCTTGGGGAGATCTGGATGTATTTGATCTAGCATGGCCGTGGCTGCGGTCTGCTCCTTGGGTAGCGCGCAAATCCATCCCACAGTGTAGTCATTATGGGTGAACTTAGTCGAATGAGACAAGTTATCCGCCTTTCTTGTCTTGGTCTCGTTAGACACAGGGCATTCCTTCCTAGTATCGCCGTTTCTTTCCGACATCTTCGAATCGTTCAGCGTAGAGGTTCAGGTTGGAAAGGGTCCCTCGGACGATAGGGACTGGCAGCGCTTCCACGATCAATCGCCTTCTGCCAAGAGATATGTCGAGAGAACAAATGACAATATAGTAAAACAAAATCGGCAGTCTCGATACGTAGGGTCCGAAGTTTACCACATCCGCTTAGAGGACGATGACTGATAGAGTGGAGAATGCAGCCGACGTTACCCTTGTTAGCATACGTCTGGTAGAAACATAGTCAGCGACACTTACAGATCGAACTGTCATATAGATGAAGAGAAAGGAGAATGCAATGAGAGCGGAACATTGGGCCTGGATTCAGCCTTCGGGGCTGAATCTGGCGGGGTGGTCTGATTGCGGCCTCAGCCAACATTTGTCACGTCAACTCGCATGTACGGATTCGATGTGGCACAAGAAACACCCAACAGAAGGCAAGGACAAATGGTGGCTGTTTAATAATAATGCTTTTTTCTTAGGGCACAACCTATGTGATCGACGATGTCACGATTGGTGGGCGACGATATTTTCAAGTAGTTGGCTCTAAATTTGTCACGAGACAAGACATAGCAGCCACAGACCGGTAGTGGTCCGGGCGCTGTAGACTTTCTCCCGACCCATCGCTGGAGATCTTCTACTGGTAGACAAGCAAAAACTTGACAACATGATCCGCGCACTTATCAGTCAGCTCTACTATAACCATGTAGATGCCCGGCAACTTACAAGGAAAGGTCCGTCACGAACATCTACCAGTTCAACCAGCATGTAAAAACGATATTGCGACACAGGAACTGATTGATGAAATCGATGCACCTGTTCAGTCAGGTATTTCCTATTATCGCCGTTAATACATTAAGAGATAAGCTTCCCCCTAAAACTAAGGAACGTTATGTAAACAATCTCCATAATACCGTCATAGAAATACGGACGGCCAAAATCAATATTTCCTAGATGCACCGGCACATGGATTCCTTGAATTGGACGGAGGCGCTTGTAGATGGTGGCCTGCTTCAGGTGGCTGGGTAAGAAGGGGCAAGCTAGGTAACATCTGCAAGCTTTGGGAATCTCGTCGGATACGTGATTAAGAATATTAGACGGACAGTCCGTGGGTGTTAATAAGATACTCCATGTACATCATATGCATGTCTCTTGAAATGCATTATACCCTCTAGTTACATGGAACATTTGGGATAGCGATAGTTTAACTCTTTTTAATACTTAGGTAGTCGAAAGTGGGTTTCCACATACTTTTTAAGGACGTCTTTTCTCGGTATTAGACGCATCCATTTTTTGTATATAAACTCTTTATTGCCTATATAAATAAGGTATATAGGGTAGGGAAGCACTACGGGATACGGTTGTAGACACTAAATAGCCTTAATTTCGTCGGCCTTTAATACGCCAGGCTCTTGTTTCAGTCTCGCCACCTTAACTATTATTAGACTAGCTCGCGTTACATTCAAAGAAAGGCTGCAGGTAAAGCTCATTGGCAGCCCTCTGAGTTTCACTGCCTCCTTTGCGGACTAAATGCTTCGGTGATTACAGTCCATGCTTGAATCCTTCGAAAATCTTAGGACCCTTACAACGTCGTCTCCTTAAAACAATCGAGAAAAAGACTCCCCGCAACGCGTCCGCTAATTATCAGGTACTTGCCACTTCCTTGTTCGCGCAACGATCAACGATCATCATGTCGCGTACCATTATGTCGCGTACCATTATCGGCCCATTAAAGTCAACCTTCACCCCTCCACCCGCATGCTCTATCCTGGTGGCCCAATGCGCGACCTGTACCAATGCCTGGCAAGGACAATCATGTTATAGCATCGATAGCAGCGATGAAGGCGCTGAGGACCAGGCGTCGTGTTGGCCTCCGGCAACTGTCACCACTCCACCGGCACCGCTGGCAGGATGGGGCTTCTACTCTCCTGGTTTGAACTGCCCAGTTGGCTATACTAGCGCCTGTACAGCTATATCGCAAGCACAAGGATCATCGTCATCAGTATCACTGATAACCCCATTTGTGTTCCAATATTCCCTAAATGCTGGCGAGACTGCCGTTGGCTGTTGTCCTACGTGCGTTGCCCGATTCTCCAATGCACTCCCTTATAAGTTACTTCTACTAATAATTAGAAAAGTGGCTATTCTTGCTCAGAAAACCAACAATACAGCTGGCAGACATGCGTATCAATCGCTACGTCTGCCACATACTCAGCTGTCACGTGTGAGTCTGGAACGAGCGGCGGCTTCGCATTTTGGACCATCCCTTTCACGACCGTCTCTGCCGTAACCGTCTCCGAAGTTTCGCTCTACGCGCCCATGATCCAAATCAACTGGAAGGCCTCCGACCGGCCCGTGAAAACCGTAACCGTAGGATCAACCTCAGCCTTCTCAACCTCCGCCTCAACCTCCGCCACCTCCGCCGCCACCTCGACCAGCGCGGCGGCAGCAGCGGGCAGCTCCTCCAGCGGTCTAACGACGGGCGCCAAAATCGCCATCGGCGTTGTCGTCCCGCTCGTCTTCCTCGTCGGCCTCGGGCTGGCCCTGCTCGTGCTGCGGAAAATACGCCGCAACAGGACGGTTTCCGGTTCCGGCGGCGTCCACTACAGCGAGGTCTCCGCCGAACATGTCCACGAACTGCAGGGCTCGCATCCCGGCGGCATGGCTGTGGGCGTGAAGCTGGACTCGGGCCCGCCGCAGGAGCTGTTTCCGCATCATGGGCCTATTTACGAGCTTGGCTCGCCGGTGCGTCCTGATAGTCCTAATAAGCCGGCTGCGACAACGTATCGGTAGGATGCCTGATCGCCGTTAAGGTTGTATTTTCTGGAAATCTGGACTCCGCGGCGCTGTAGGGGAGCTCTGGATGTGTATACTTGATAGCGCCGGCTTGAGTTCCTAGCTATCCCATTGCCAATCGGTATGCTGGAATTCTCGTGAGCGGGGAGAAAGGAATCCCCCAATCGTGGAAAATGGCCTGGCAGAGAATGGAATTGCTCTAGATCAGGAGGACAGATTCGATTGGCCCGGCCCTTTCGCCTTATAGGAATAGCGCATTCCTAATTTGCTGAGCGGATTGGAGAACCACCGTTTATTGGCTTCGCGAGATTGACTACGGCAAAACCTGTCGAGAAAACTGATGGGCGTGCTGGGAAAGCCTCTAATGGAATTGCGGTCGGGGATGAAGAAGAGTTAGCAAAAGCCAAGCGGATGACGTGTTAGGCATGGAATCTGCTTCAGCTCGCATTCTGTAGTGCGAAGGGGTCAGGAAGAAATGTCGGCAATTTGATGGTTAGGCAAGTGTGATTTGGAGGACCGTAAATCGAAGGTGTAAAATCGTCTATCGCACCACCTCGCATTAGCATTCTGTGTTGCGCTGGCCATCGAGAGATGAATATAGGGTTTCCCGTGTGTCGCTGGAGTGTAATGTCGTCTCCCGACTACGCCTTCATGGATGCCTTCAGACACCGAGGAAATCTTAACAAGGTCCTCTACAGGATTGGTTCCGAGGTCCTCGAAACCCCGCATGGTGTCGCGAGGAGTGGCGGAGGGTGCTTTGATCGGTTGTGCGTAAGCGTTATCAGCGGTTTATGGAATAGTGCATATTCCTTATTGCTGAAGTGGGATAAATATAAGGATCGTCAAGATCCAATGTTAACATATTCAATTAACTGCTCGAATCACGTACTAGGACGGCTATGTACATACGCCCCTAGGGAAATAAATAACGTAGAATGCTGAAACCCCTCCAAGCCACACCGCTATGAACTAATCTCATCCACAACCTTAACGAAGCCCGACCAAAAGCTACGCCCCCAACCTAGCTTCCGTGACTCTGTAACCAGCGTCGGCTCATCGATATCTGATAGCCTCTCCGGCCTCTGTTGCTGTGTAAAAACCTTCAGATCCGGCGTTTGGAAGGGGGAGCTCGACTCGGGTGAGATGCGAGCGAAGTGCTTCTCCCAAACCCATCCCTGCTTGCGATCATCGTCTTGACTTATCGCGAGCCAGATTTCATCGTGTACGCTAACGATGTCAAAGATCTAATGCACAGTTAGCGAATTTGTTAGAGACGAAGGAGGGTTTCTGCTCACCTCGCCAGGGCTGTAGGATAGAAATGGAATTCCGCCTTTGCCTACACCTTGTCCAACTTCTTGCGTGCTTGACGCGTTAAACTCGAATAGACTGGCGGCTAGGAATTGAACCCCCATGTCAGAAGGGGGTCCTCTGTCTGCATTTGCCATTTCTGGACTGAGAGCCGGGGTAGAATGGCTCGATATTGAGGTGGCAAAGGTGGAAATTGAGGTGTGGGGAGTCCGTCGAGGAGAAGAGGGTAATATTGTTGCACTGGATGGTAATTCTAGAGCTGAAGATGATGATATGAGAGTATCGGAGGCTGAGGTTGAGACAGGTGAGGTCTGTGCAAGGATAATAGGAGAAGCTAGGGGGCTCGTATAGGACGCAACTGAATTGTTGGAGGATGATATTCGGTTTTTAGAAGTTGAGGCGGGTGCGTCAGAGGATGATAAAGTGTTGGAGGAGACTGACATCGAGATTAAAGTAGCTGACAAGCGAGAGATGTTTTCATGTGACATCCGCATTGTTCTCGCAGCACTTTCATGACTTCGGCGATCTTCTTGTCCAGCTTCATTTTCCTCGCTTTCTTCTAGAACGAGCCCCATACTCTGGAAGCTTCTGTAGAAGGAGCCACGATCAGAACTAGCATCGTCGTCGTCGTCAACCATCTGGTCGACTGCATTTGGAAGAGTGGCAATATCAAACTGCTCATCTACCATTGATAATCGTAGAGATCGCAGGTCATCGAAGATCTCGCGAGGGACCTGGACAGTCGGTATGGAAGCACCAGGTTCAGATAAGTCGATGAGATCTCCTTCCGGAGTGTTAACTTTGCGTTTTCCCTTGGATACCTGTCTACGGGCCGCAGCTAAGGCTCTTCGATATGCTCCTGAAGTGACTATCAACTCATCAAAATCAAATTCAGCCATACTACTCCTTGATGCGGCTTCTCCAGTTATGCTTTCTCTAGTGGTATCAGTGCCTAAGATTGATTCTGGAATCGGAACATGCCGATTTGACTGTCGGAGAGATTGCGTTCGATGAGCTACCTTCTCTAGTACAGCGCTGTTTTCTTGTATGATTTGTTTCATTTCGGATAACGATTCCCTGTCATCGTGAGCATAAATAAAGTTAAGAGTAAGGTTTCGCGAACATTTGCATGACCTGAATTAGCACGCTTATAGCGGACTGCTGCCCTCGGAGTTGCACCAGTAAATCATTCATCCTCTCTCCATTCCAAACTGCGCGAAGTCTCGTTTTCCACCGAAGATTTCTTGGGTCCGTCGGCCTCGTAGTGAGCTTGCGCACTTCATCGTCAAGGCATGAGAAAACGACCATGCATCCCGTCAATGCTGTATCAAAGGTAGCCAGGAGCTCAGGTCTGGAGCGGAACTGGTTACTCGAAGCTTGTGGATCCTGGATAAGCAGTGACTGGATTTGCACCAACGATGCGCTTATAATAGTTGTCTCGTTGCATATTGATGCTATGGTAATTCCGGCGTCTTTGAACTTGGTGCACAAATCCCGAAGCGTCGTTGCAGAAGTAAGGCCGACGGCGGTGATTTTGGCCTGTGTTCAAGTCAGATGTAATTCAAACAAATTGCACCACTAAAACCAGCCTCCGGGGGTTACTGTAGATGACCGTGCTCTATGTATTTGGTACTCACCACGCTAGCCGTAATTGTTAAAGGATCCATTTGCGATACAAATTTCTCACGGACAGCAATTATGTACGAGCCGAGTCAAGTTATGAATAAACGAAAATGTGGAATCTGGGAATGCGCGGATTTTTGTGCGAACTTATACTCAGCCACCACCATCTCCATCCTTCAGGCGGAGGTTGCGTTGAGAATACTGCAACCTCCCAGCCTTGCATCGCTCACTTGCTTGCCGGGTGACCCCGCTGGCATTAGCGTTTGTTTGACACGGGAATCCCTGCTAATTGGTACGATTATCCCATGAGTTGGTGGAACACGTTCAATGGTAAGCGAGCCAATAAGAGGTTCTACATTAACGTCCTCATCGTGCCATGAAGTCATGCAACTCGCGATAACAAGGCCTTATATAGCCTAAAATAGATGTGCGGGTAGCCTCTCTTGCCCTCAGAGGCTCAACAAAGTCTATATCATTGGAAGCATGTTTGCGACCTATATTGGCGGTAGATTTATTAAATAAAGCTATGTAGAGCTGCTTGGTGGATCCTTTATTAAAGTTTTGGTGTTCGCGCACGGACTACCAACTCGTTGGACGCCACCAGCGCATGGGATACGATGCATTGCGCCGACATACTGCATAATGACAAAACCGGTGCTGAAGGTATTGGAAAAGAAGTTGCTCGAAGCTTTCCGATATTAACGGCCTGTAAGTTCTATACAACCCGCTCGTCCTATTTGAAGCCCATTTATGAATCCCGTGTACAAAGGAGCTTGAAGGTAAGCACGCGAGATTTAAGGGCAACCCAACCGCCAGGCTCAACCGGATCTCCTGGCAATCCCTGAGTACGAACAACTATGGCCTTGGGCAAACTCTGCTTGTATAGATAGTCTAGCAGATATGGCACTTGCTTATCTAACGCGCTTCACTCAGTCGAGAATAACAGCCCAAGTCCAACTTGGGAAGCATGGGGGAGAGCGTCTGGTTATCTCTCCTCGGGAGAACCAGAGTAAGTAGTTTCGATCTTGTGCTCCGGCATTCCATGGAGTAGTACTCCAATGTGTCCATTTCTTACAAGCTCGCTTCGCAGCACTGCTGCGAGACCCGCAAAGGCGTCCAGAATGTCTTCGGGATACGATAAGTTACCCGCTGTATATCCCTCCACTAACCTGCGATACGCAAATGGCGTAAAGTCTTTATCCGACCCTCCCGCATGATACCTTTCTTCCGTTCGACGTAAGCGGTGCAACGGGCTGGCTTCGTGCACACGATATCCCTTGTGGCTAAAGTCAACCTCAGGTGCGCCGAAGGCCTCCGCCTCGAAGGCGGAGTTGCAGCAGAAAAAGACTTGCTCGGTAAAGAAGTAGAGACATCGTCTCGAGAGCAGTCGCTCCTGGAAGGTCCACGCTCGCGTTCGAACATGTGAGCTTGAAAGTGCGCTCTGGAATGTTGGTCGGGAGCGTAAGAGGCCGAATGGAACGCCGCCCAGAGCAATGACCGGATACACTGGTATGCCACGGGAACCTGGACGGACGCCAGGAAGGCCTGCATTGGCGCTAACGCCGGAAGCTGCTACAATAGTCATATATGCATGACTGTAAACAATGTCCATTCTTTCAATTTGTCGATGTTTATAGTCTGCATCGTCTTGGACCATGCACAAACGATCAACCTAGAGATAACGTATATCCGGATTGAGGGTGAATTTAATGGCATCTTGAACGGTTAGAGGAAGGTCAACACGATTAGATGAAATGGCGCCTGGCTGCTGCAAAGCCTGGAAATTGCTTCTTGTGGTCTGGAGTCCCTAAACATTACCCCACGAGTAAGATAATGTTAAGTATCTCTTTTGAGATTGGCTTTGAACTAGTCGTCCTTGGATCACGTCTATAAGAATGAGGTCGATAGGCTCGTTGTATCTATCGTCGACCGACCTTGAGTTACAGCGTTCACCGTCCGTATTTGGCATTTCCAGAGCCATTTACGAACTAGACTTGTTAGGAGCCGCGACCCTTCAATGATGCCTTCGGATTCATCAGGGATATCTTCAGGACTAGACACCCATGAGCTATTGCTATTGAAAGACAAACGCTTCTCGGTCAGGTTCTCTTCGATCAGCTTGAGCGGTCGACCGTACTTCTGTTCGCTTTGCACCGTGCCATTTGATTGCAAAGTATGGACCAAAGTAATCTCGTGCTGGGCTAATGGTTACACCATTCTTCCAGCTTTTACTCTCGGCGATAGCATCCAATTCGGCATCGCATTTAGCCAAGTGCTCTACCATCTCCGAGTCAAAAAACCGACCGTCAGGATCCTTCGAGCACGCGCCGTTGAAAATCTGGTTATACGCATCTTGACAGATTTGGCACAATGGGCATCGCGGCTTTGGAGTACGCGGCTGGAGAGCCTCGGGTTGTTGAAATTCTCCTTCGTTGTAGAGGAACTTCTCCATATCTAACTGTCGACAATCCTTACAAAGATTCCGGTCGCGTTTTGTATCTGAAGAATGAGAGCCAGAAAGAAATTTCGGCGAAATGAATATAACTGATTCATGGTGCCAGAGATCGGACGATAGACAGCAGAACGCAGGCACATGGTGGACTAAATGAGGGTATAGAATACTGTGACATGTCAATCTGAATGTATTGCACTTTATCTATGGCTTGCAATTAGCCCCAGTCAGTCTTCAAAGGCAGTCAGTCTCCATCGTGCTGCTGCTACTTAGAGCTGAAAGACACAAGGCTGAGTCGCGATCTCCTGTAGGCTTTCCTGTTCCAGCAAGCAGATCAGAAGCGGCCAAATTCATGTTAGTGTAATCATGGGGTCTTGACGTGGGCAACAGCCTCGGCCTAGAGTTGGGTGGCAGGCAAGCTTGCCAACCCTGAAAACGAAGCCAAACCTTACCCGATCTTTCCTCATGACTTGAAACGAATATCTATATTACCCTTTCTTCCACCATGATAGCTTCCACGCGCAAGTGGTTCCGGCGCAATCGGACCAATTTCGCTATCGGAGCTGGCGTGCTTGGGGCTGGATATCTTGCAGGTCAATATATCCTGGGCAAGGTCTCAGAAGCGCGGCAGCGCATGAGTGACGACCGCATTGCGAAGGAGAAGTATGCTCTTTGAATCCTTACGCCTATGCACGCGTCGAGATCGGTGCTAACTGGACCCCCGCCAGCCTCCGCCGACGATTCGAACAGAATCAGGAAGATTGTACCTTTACGGTCCTTGCTATCATTCCTACCGCGACAGAAAATATACTTGAGGCGCTGCCTGTCGAACAAACATTGAGCGAGCTTCAGAAGCAAAAAGCAGAGAGATTGTCAAGGAGTGTGGGCCCCTCCGAGATTGCCACCTCGGATGTGCAATCGGCACCACCGAGTGTGACGGATGATGATGGAAAGAGCTTGACTAGCTTTCAGAGCGAGAGTTATGTTCACGCCAGCCAGATTGGCGACAGCAGCAGCGGAAATGGAGAGGGTGGTGGTGATGGTGTGCCTCAGGCTTCCCCAAGGCAGAAGAAGACTAAGCTTCAGTTATGGAATGAGATGAAGATAAGCTGTGAGTGCTCTAAAATCTCTCTTTCTACTAAAACTGATTTGGGCAGCAATTGCGAGGGCCTTTACCTTGATTTACACTCTATCCCTACTCACACTCCTCACTCGAATACAACTCAACCTTCTCGGCCGTCGCAATTACCTCGCAAGCGTTGTCTCACTAGCTTCACCACCTACACATGAGTCCCGTATAAATTTGGAGAATAATGACGATGATAACTTCGAGCATGCTTACGGCAATGATTTTGAGACAAACCGGCGATACCTGTCTTTCAGTTGGTGGCTACTACACCGGGGATGTCTGGACATAATGGACAAAGTCACCACTGCCGTGAAAGAAGTTTTCGGCAGAATAAACCCACGTGAAGAAATTACCCTGGAGAAGCTCTCTGAGCTCACACTAGAAGTACGAAAGAAAGTCGAGGGCGCTACAGATGAGCAGAGAAGGTATGCAATCCTGTTTCAAGCTCATTCACTTATCGGGCCAAAACTAACCCTTTAAAGAACCTGTAAATGGCTCCCCTACCTACTGCCGGGTCCGGACCAAGAAGACTACGTCCTTCAAGAATCAGGGATGGCCACCACGTCGACGACTACCCCAGCATCACCTTCCCTCCGCCGTCTCCTAGATGAAACATCTGACCTTATCGACTCTCCAGCCTTCACCCACGTTTTTACCCTCCTTCTCGACTCGGCATTCTCTCTTTTAATTGATAATAAAATAGCCGCCCTATCCTACAAAATACCACCAACCTCCGCGTCTACCACACGGGTGCAAGAGATTGTCGGCGCCGACGCAAAAGCTAAAGTGGCGAATAGTCTTGCGGTCTTCTGTAGACAGGCACACAGCATTGGCAGCGGCGTGAACAACGAGTATCTGGCAGCTATGGAGAATGTCAGAGACCTTGAAGCTTTCGCTGCGGTGGTGTATAGTAGCAACTTTGAGTTTGAGACACCAGAAGCCAGCGCCGGAGATTTGGGTGTTGACCGGAGTAAATTCAGCCGGCCGAGTACGGCTGGCGCTGCCGATAAGAGTTCGGATAGCGAAGGAGCAGATGGTGAAACGACCTTTGTGAACACAGAAAGCGGTTTCGAGTCGGCATGGGGAAAAGCATTAGCGAAGGAGGATGGGAAAAAGAACTAAATCTTAGTATAGGAGGAGAGATAGGACGTCGCTTAGGCTAAGAACTTGTATGATACTATAAACTAAGGTTACGGGTGTGTGGTTGCTAGATACCCTAAACTATCTCTAACACGTAATGAATGAACTATGTTCTTAGGTATTGAGGGTCTTCGTATTTCAGGAGGTCCGAATTCGGCATATATATATTAAAGAAATTTCATTGACCAGCTACTAGCCTTTTCTTTATTGCCTTAAATCCGCATAGCTCTATGCTAAATCGGCTGGGTCGGTCTGTATGGCAAGGTATTTCAATTTAGAATAATATCCCTTATATAGATAGATTTGTCCATAGAAGTATAGCCTAAGCTTAACCAATTAAATAGCTGCGTTTATTGGCGGTAAGGCGTTCTGCTATATACTTAAGGTTTATATAAAGCTTTAAATATATATAAATATTATCTATCTATAGTTAATCCTTAGTATTAATTTAATTAATATATTCCTGCTAATAAGGCCCTAATTTATAAAGTGGTATTTAACAGAGTTTATACCTAAATTTAGTTCTAGTAGTTCTTTAAGGCCTTTTCTACTACTTACTATTATAAGGCTTTTAAGTAGTATTTACTATTAGCTTACCTAAAGGCTTTCTACCTTTTAATTTCTTAATAAAAGCTTTTCTTTTTCCTTTAAAGTATACTAAGTAAATTATATTTTTATTATTTATCTTCTCTAGCTTATATTTATACTCTACTACTAGGTACTATTATATTTAGCCTATAGGAATACACTAGTAGGAGGCCTTAGTAGCTTAAATTAAGTACTTAAAGAGGGAGTTAATAAGTTATTTAATAAAGGCTTTATAGCTAGCCTTATTTAGCTAGCTTAAAGTAATAAAAGAGGATATCTTAAAGTAGTTAGTAATAATTATATTAATAAGAAAGTAAAATAGTAGTTTCTAGGTCTTTTAGTAATACTTAAAAAAGAAATAATAGGACCTTATTTAGTTAGTAGTATTAATACCTTTTATAAAGTAATTATAGAAGTTAATAAATATTAATATCTATAACTACTTTCTAGCGTTATTACTAAATATCTTTTAAGTCTATATAGCGCCACTAGCTGTTATAGCTAGCTGTCTTTATAGTTGCTCAACCTTTTTTAAAACTAGTAATATATTATATTATTAGCTTATAGGTATAGTATTTAGGTTTTAGAAATTAAATATACTTATTATTAGCAATAGTACTTATAAATAGGACTACCTAAGTATCCTTTTAGGCGAACTCTATTACTATATTATTCTCTAAAGTCTCTATATATAATATATCCTAAGAAATTAAAAAGTTATATATTAATTTTAAGTTAGCTAGTAATAAGTTAATTTACTTAATTAGTGGTAGGTTTATTCCTAAATTTAACTCCTTATTTTACTCTTTAGCCTCCTCTTACTCCTTATATTTTATTTTAGTTATTTAAATAGTTTCTATACCGCTAATTTTAAGCTCTTAAAATTACTTAAAAAGTTAAATTAATATAAATAGGTTATTAAGCTAAACTATATATTTATTAGGGAGATAAAGGCGCTTACTAGTAATATTATCTTATTATATAAGGAAATTAAGCACTACTACCTGCGTCTTTAAAAAGTCTTTATTTTAATACTAATATAAACCTAAATTATATAGGCCTCCTTTACTACCTTTTATATAAAATATCTAATTAAGTATATAGCCCTAATTACTTAATAACTATATTTTAAAGCCCTCTAGTATTGGCTTAATAGGAATATTTATTATTTTAAGTATATAACTAGTAAAGCCTTTAATTATCTTATTAATAGTAAGGTTAATTTTTAGCTAATAAAACTTTCTATAGTAAAGGTAGAGATACTTATTAAGGTCTAATATCCTTTTAAAAGTATTTTAGAAGACCTTATTATCTTCCTCCTTTAGTATAATATAGTAAAAGTAATAATTAATTTACTGCCACTGGTTGTATTCTATATATTACCTAATAATATATATTATACTATAGCTAAAGTCTTTATACTAGTAATGCTTAATAGTAGGTTCTATATATAAGCCTATATATATAAGGACTGCTAAGTATATATAAAGCTCCAGCCTATATACTAGTTTCTATAGCTAAGGACTATCTTTTAGTTTCTTCTCTTTAGGCGTTAGGTATAACTTAATATTTTAGTTTATAAACTTTATAAGCTTATTTAGCAGCTTATTAGTTTAAAATAGCTTAAATATTTAATAGGGATTGCTAGAATTAATATAGTATAGAAGCTTTAGGGTGCTATAGGTGTTTTTATTATAAATAGGCAGAGGCTTAAAATAAGGTAGTAGTTTAGGTATAAATAGTAGCTTTTTCTTTATCTAACATAATAATTTAGGATATTAAGTAGGTAAGATAAAGTCCTTATTATTACTTACACGATTTCTAACTATATTAGTAGTTTATTTAATTAATAAAGCTATTTAGTTACTACTAGTATTAAGGAAGTTAATATTCTTTACTTAGTGCATATAGGCTATATCTATATATTACCTATCTATATAAGGATTATCCCTTGCATAAATAGGTAATATATAGATATGGCCTATATACACTAAGCAAAGAATATTAACTTCCTTAATACTAGCAGCAACTAGATAGCTTTATTAATTAAATAAACTACCAATATAGTTAGAAATTGTGTAAGTAATAATAAGGACTTTATCTTACCTACTTAATATCTTAATGTAACGGAACCTTGTAGTAGTTACTATGGTAGGTTCGTCAATGGGCTAGGTAATGTAGATAACAATAGGTCAACAACGTAATAATAACTGGTAGAGTGGTTGCCTAACAGATTAACTCTAATTGTATTCTAAGATTCATTATAAAGAGAGAACTATCTGGGTAGGAACTATGGTCCTTTAAATACACAACCGTACGCCTAAGAAATCCCTTCGCTCTGTAAGGTATGTATACTCTGTCTACTCTGCCCTATAGATTATATAGATTATATAGATTATATAGATTATATAGATTATATAGATTATATAGATTATATAGATTATATAGATTATATAGATTATATAGATTATATAGATCACATTATATAACTTTGGCTACTATCCTTTGTTATATAGTTCTACCAGATCTATCCTAGACCATGCCCTTATTAACTAACTAGCTTCTTCTAACTCTTCTCTAAGTAGTTATAATATTATACTTAAGCTGTCCGTAACACTATCTCCCTCCTCTTTATTTTTGTCCTTAAAGATTCCTAATATCTCTAAGTTGTCTACTAGAGGTGTAATGTCCGTTTAATTAATTTGGTTAACATTTTTACTTATTATACCTTTTAAGGTCTTTAAGCCTTCGGCCTCTTCTTCTACAGCTCGTCGGTCTCGTACTGTTGCTGCAATACTGTCTCTTAGTGAGATTATGCTATCTCTATATTCTTATTGTGTGAAAGAGGGATTGGTTTATGTTGCGTTGGCAAGTCCTTTGTCTTAGCAACCCTCCTCTTGTTTGGAGTGCACCAAAGCAAATATTCAATTATTCTGCGATATTCGCTCTATTTCTAATGCTAAGTGTGTGCGTTCTATGACTCTTAATAGTCTCTAAGTTCCCTAAGTAACTTATTATAGGGTCTTGCGTTTAATCTGCCGCTATAAAGCTTGACGGTGAGCTTATAAGTGCCCTAAGTAAGATCCGTCGTCTTTAGAATAAGGACCACGCTTGTGCTAAGCGGGTAAGGGACAAGGAGCGTCGCGCCCTTAAGGCCCGCGCCTTAGCTTATACTCGGCTGCTTCGCCTTAAGAAAGTATATAAGAAGGTCCGTTCTAAGGAGTAGAAGCTAGTTTAACAGGGCCTATCTGAACTAGGTAACGAGAGAGTAGTATCTCTAGAGAAGGAAACAACTCTAAGTAATATAGTAGTTGCTCTTCCTAGGTCCCCCTTAAGTGACTTATTCTTTGGTGATTCTTCTTTATTACTATTACCTAACCTGTTTTCTTCTAATACTCCTATACCTTTCCCATAGCGTTCTCTAGGTTGCTTAGTGGTTCCTAGGTAGTCTTAGTATAGCCTATCTACTTTACTTTATACTATGTTTTATTATCTATAATCTCATAACTAATGATTTTTAAAACTTGCCATTTATCCTCTTCTTGCCCTCTATACGTATCTGCCTTATAGACTAGTAGTTCTGTGTTCTTATATACTAGCTCTAGTATCGCAACGTGCTATATAGGGTAGATCTTTATTTTAGCTAGTAGGTTTAACTTATATATAACTAATAAAACTCTCTACTTAATTTTAAAAGGTCCTAGTCTAATATGGTCTAACTTCTTGCTTAGTTGTTGACTTTTAAAATTTTTATATAGTAGCCATACTTTATCCCCCTCCTTAAGATCTGGTCCCTTAGATCTCTTAGCATTGTAGTACCTTTTTATTCATTCTTATACTAGTTTAGCTGTTTCTTTAAGGTTTGCATAAAGATTTATTAAAGTCTCCATTCTTTACTTAGCTGTGCTACTCGTTTTCTTTGCTTAACATAGCGATAATAATATTCTTAGTTTATATCTATAATTCGCCTTAAATGGTGACGTTGCCATTCCTTTTTATAGTGTTACATTATATACAAACTGTGTAACTAGTAATAATAATACCTAATTGTTCTATGTATAATTAATATAATGCCTTAAATACTGTTCTAGTATCTAGTTTAGTCTTTCTATTTATCCGTCCGTCTACGGATGATATACTATTAATATTACTACGCAAACCCCTTATTCTACTAGAAATACTTTCTAAAATACTACTATAAATCTTAGATCTCTATCCGATATAATTTTGCTTAGTACTCTCTATCTTATAAATACTTCCTTAATATAGATTCTAGCCATATCTTCTGCTAATATTTCTTCTATATATGCTATAGAGTATCCCCACTTTATTAGCTTATCTACTATTACTAAGATTGCGTTATAATCTTGTCCTATAATAGGATCTCTTAACTTTGGTAACTTAATAATAAAATCCTATAATATAACCTCCTATAGTCTTTCTAGTATTTTAACAGGTTGTAGTTCTCTATACGGCTTATAACTTATTAGTTTGTTTCTTTAGTAATCTAAATATTTCTTTATAACTTATCTCGCTAGTCCCTAGATTCCTTAAATAATATACTCCTTTTAAAGTCTTAACACTAAGCCTATAGCTCTATTATGTCCTTATATTATTCCCTTATAAAACTCTTTTATAAACTCCTCTGTAATAGACCTTAGAATATAAGTAGCTTCTCTATTCTTATACTGCTCTAAGTTTAGATCCTCTGCCTATACTTCTTAGATCTTCTGTATCCAATTACTCTATAGTAACTTATGGATCTGACTTTTCTGTATTGCTACTATCTTCGGATAATTATACCTAATTAATCCGTCCAAGTCCTTTCGCAATAAAGCCCCTAATGGCTTTTTATTATTTTATAGTTTAGCCTTTCTACTTAAAGTATCTGCTTGTGCATTGTCTGTACCCTTAGTGTGCTAAATCTTGAAATGGTATTCTATAAGCATTTCCGCCCATTTAACCTATCTTTGGTTAAGTTCCTTTGTTATTAGAAATCCTATAAGGTTCTTATAGTCTATTTTAACTACAAATAGTTTCTCTATACCTTATAAGAATGCTCTCTATTTCTTTAACGCTGTAACTATACCTAACAACTCATTATTATAGATGTCATAGTTTAGTTCTGGTAGTGTTATCTTTCTACTATAGTACGCTACTGGATGCCATGCGTTCTAATGCTTCTATAGCAAATATACTCCTAGTGCAAAGTCTAATGTATCTGTCTTAATAACTGTTTCTAACCTTAGTTAATAGATCTTAAGGATTAGTTCCTAGGTAAATAACTCCTTAAGTTCCTTAAATAACTTCTTTTACTTAGTTCCCTATACCCATGGTTCCTCTTTCTTTATTAGTCTTATAAATGGTTTAATATTCCTTAACCACTATTCTATAAACCTCCTATAGTAGTTGCAAAACCCTAAGAATAATCTTAATGGTGTAATGTTCTCTAGTTCTTGCTAACTTACTATAGCTTTAACTTTCTTTAGGTCCATGCTAATTTTTCCTAGTTTAATAATAAATTCTATAAAATTGATCTTTCTTATAAAGAACTCGTATTTCTTAATTGCTACTAGCATCTATTCCTCTTATAGTCTCTTTAAGACCTATTTAATATGTCCTCTATATTCTTCCTCGCTTGCTAAGTAGATAATAATATTATTAAAGTATACTATAACAAACTTATTAAGGTGTTCTCCTAATACACTATTAATTCGCTTTTAGAACGTTATTAGTGCGTTTATAAGCCCAAATTGTATAACTAATGGTTTATATAGTCCTTCCTTTAACCTAAAGGCTGCCTTCCATTTATTGCCTTCCTTAATCCTAATTTAATAGTACGCCCATCTTAGATCTATCTTTATAAAGATCTTTACATTACCTATCCTATTTTAGATTTCACTAATTAAGGGTAAAGGATATCTATCCTTCCTAGTAATGCTGTTTAACTGTCTATAGTTTATACACATCCTAAGTTTTCTGTTTTTCTTTGGGATGAATAATACTGGATATCCTACTAATAACTATGACGGTCTAATATATCCCTTTTATAAGTTCTCCTAGATAAACTCCTTAAGCGCTACTAACTTAGTTTTAGTAAGCTTATAGATTAGAAAGAACCTTAGACTTATTCCTAGTTCTAACTCTATCTTATAGTCCTATACTGCATACTTTAATAGCTTTTCACTTTCTAGTGACCATAACTTTTTACCATACTTGTGGTATCTCTTTAGTATATAACTTAAGCCTTACTTAGTTTCTTCATATATCGCCCCAACTTAGTACTATACCAACTTAGTTTGCTATTATATTTTGCGTTATTAAGTATCTCTAATATTAACCTAACCTATAATCTAATTAATTTTTAGATTGTATTTCTGTAACTATAGCATTCCTAGTATTGCCTTGTCCTGTCCTAACGGTAGGATATTAAAAGACATTTTAACTTGTCTTCCCTTAATAGTTAACTAAATAGGTCCTATTTTAAGATTAAAAATACCTCCTTTATAGGCTATCTAATCTCCTAAAATTGTTATAAGTGAATATAGGTGTTCCTTTTATCTATATAGTAACCCTATCCTTTCTACTACTGCTAGTAATATGTAGTTCCTTATTACTCCACTATCTATTAATGCTTTAAACTGCTAATCTTGCCACTTAACTTATAAATTTAGGTACTATCCTTAAATTCCTTTAAAGGTCTAAGGCTCTAATACTAGTTTCCTCTAGTCCTATACGCCTCCCCTTTTCCTAACTGTTAGCTACTAGATCCTATTTGTACTTAGTCTAACTTAGGCTAATACTTAGTTTGCTTTTTATCCTCTATATACTATAGACAAGTATTCTCTAGGTAGTCCCACCACTATTATCTATCTAGGCATTCTTCCGTAAGGAATCTTCCTAGTTAAAGTATTAGGTCCCCTTAACTCTATACTTCTACTAGGTGCTATTTATATATATACTTAGTGTCTCTAAACCATTTCTCTTCTAGTGCCTAATATATCCTTACTAGGTATTTCCGGTTCTTATCTTTAGGTGTCTTATATATATTATATATATTATCCACACAAGCTATCCACAATAGTGTATAATACGCTAGGTAACTTAGGTTAACTCTTAACTTATTTTTGTTCTTAAGTTTAAACCTATACCTAATTAACCTAACCACTGGTAACTCTGCTATAGGTACTAAGATTTATTACTTACTTCTCTAGTCCCTAGATACCTCTTCTAGGTTCCTTAACGTTATAATTAATGCTCCTTTGATATAACTCATGCGTTTTTCCGTAATGGGTTAGTTTTGGATAACTTTTTTATCTAGCTATATATAAAAGTCTTTCTATTTATTGTTGTGTTATTGCCTATACCACTTTCTATATAACTGGTTTAATGTATATGGTCTATCTATAAGAAAGTACCTTATTATTGCTGCATTATAATATCCTTTAGTATGTCTTTCTTTAAATCTGGTTAGGATATCTAGATCCTCTTCTTATTCCAGTTTATCTAACTACTTTACTCTAGGCGTCCCTGCGCTAGGCCTATTAGTAACTCTTTATACGGGTGCTCTATCCCTTATATAACTGTCGGTATACATGCTTTAATCAACGGGCACAAATATCACTGTATGATACGTATGCATTGTTAATTGTTGGATAATTAATTGTCTAGAAGTAAGGGGTTGCTCCAAGGTCAGGTTAACTAGCCTCACTTCACGGTCTTATAACCACGTCACATAACTAACATTCCAACACTAAAGCAACTCTAAAAAGAAGGCTAATCTACATTCCAAAGCTAAGTTTACTTCTAGACTTATTCACAGCGTATACACAATAGCTAGAGATCCAATCAATACACAATAGCTTCCACGCTCCTTTTACAGGTCCGTAATTGCAAGAAGAATTATTAGGGGTAGCAGGTTAACATATCACAAGAGCCGCCAAGGCGCTAGTAGTAAGCGAGCCAATAGCGATTTTCCATCCTAGGGATAGAAAATCCTAATTAGCTGGTTAAATTTAGGGTCCACATTGTTACAATTAATTACCTAACGCTAAGCTAAATCTAAGTTCATTCATTCAACCCATCCTACAACTTATAGGTTAATTCGGTTTGTATTAATAAGCCATTAAAGAGCCGCGTAGGGCTTTCCCTTCGTTATAGTGTCAGCAGGGTTGGCCTCTCCGTTAATCCATTTCACCTCCATAATCTGTCTCCGTTCGTAGGCTTGCCAGAGGCACATTACGTTAATCATCAGGCGCTTTTCTTGGGTAGTTCCGAGTTGTACTAAACAGTTATATAAGGACTTAAAATCAGTGCAAAGTATAAGTAGGAGGTTAATTTATAGGATCTTATCTACTGTAGATTTAATCGCAACGCCGATATCAAAGCCGTGGGCCATACCATAGAGTTTAGAAGCTAGTACACTCCAAGTAACTCTTTTGCACTTAACTAAGCTCCAATAGACAATGTTAGCCTTCTTTATAGCATCAGCTAGTACAATAACGTAGCTAATCTGCGAAGAAAGGTCCTTATTATTAGCAAACAACGTGTCCGTAAACACCAGGAGCTATAGGGTTTTAATATCTAACTTAACAAACTTAAGGCCTCTATTAGCGTTCTCAATTTGCCAGTTTAGACACTTGTTTAACTATTTTACGTCTTCCTTATTAGGGTTAATTACCTAGGCGGTAAAGGATAAATCAAATAAGGCTTCTAGCTGGCAAACTAAAGCAATATATGCACCTCTAGCGCGTTAAGCGATGTACTGGTCCTTTAGAGTTAAGGTTCTTATAGCTCCTCTTAATCCTATACTCGTAGCAAGCTTGGTGCTAATTATACTAAGGTTTATACATTGTCGTTCCTAAGTAAGTATAATGCTCCCGTCAGTTAGTAGCTAAATAACTCCACCATTAAACTTAATAGGTGTATTAACGGTAAGTTATTCCCATTCTTTAGCTATAAACTTGGCCTTATATAGCTTGTTTTGCTCTACGTTTATAAAGGTCTTATCTACCAGGAATAGAGTATTATTAGTTTATAGGCCTATAATACCAAAGGGTTCGTTGCTCTGTAGGAGACAGGGGTCATATATAGACTAGTCCATATGCAACTGTTAGATGTAATATAAGTAATATATCTTAAACCAGTAGTTACCAGCTTCCGGTACTCCGTAGAGTGGTTTTACAACCTTTAAAACAGAGGCCTTATCAATCCCAAGTTACTTAATCAGCTCATACGGAGGTCATACATAGAATTCTCAATTCAGTATAGTGGTTAATTGTACGTAGGCCTATAAAATATCTCGGAGGTAAAGTCATACCTATAGAAGCTTTATGGCGGCGATATAGAGAATTAGTTATTAGCTAACTCGTTAAATAGTTAGTAATTAAGTAAGAACCAGTTCCTTTTCTAAGTCATTATAAGCTTATACAACTAGTTGGGATTTCTTAAAAGCCTTATTAGTTCCCTTATTCTTAATCTCATCAATAAATCGCAAATTAAAGAGTTATACGCCTTATGGTATATCCATAAGTCTCACAATCTTAAAAACTCCCTTCTTAAGTAGACTAGTAAGCTCCTTCTATTAGGAGGCGCTAAATTAAGTACTAAATTAACTATCATCCTATAGGTAGATAGTAATGTTAGCCATAGCCATAAGTAGAGGGTATTTGCGAGGGCGTCCTCTGCCTTATTTTGGGGGTTGTTGCTAAGCTTTAGCAGGTCTCTCTAAAACAGTCTCAGAAAGGGCTAACCCAAATAAAGGTTTAGGTGGCGATTCTAGTCCAATAATTTACTCCTACAATTCAGTTGCTTAAAGGTAGGGTTTTACAACTGTAGATTAGAAGGCTGTAGGTCCGCTAGATAGTTTAACAGTGTATATTTCACCCTTAATAGTAAATAAGGTAAATAGCCCGTCCTAATAGCCGCTTTAGCCAGTGTTTCCTTCTCTCTAGACTAAAATAGGTGAATTTAGTGGGAGATTATAAATCGCATTAGCATTAGGTCCGTTTCGCATATTCAGCGCATTGGTAATCTGTTGTTCAGCTTATAGCTTCTATATCTCTACCATAGCCTTTTTAATTGCGGCAGCGCGTTATATGACCATAGGGGATAGTGCATTGGATTTAACCATTCAGGGGTAGGCTCTAAAGACTAGAAGTATAGGAACTAGTCCTCTAGGGCCAGCTAAATTGTTAATTGCTTTAAACACTATTTAGAGTCCCATCTCCTTATTAATTTTAGGGATTTCAGTTATAATAATCTAATAGGCTTAGCGTAATGGACTATAGTAGCGCTCTACCATTCCAATAGAGTTATATGCTTTAACCGGTACTCCCTTTATACTAATTCCTATAATAGTGGCGTATTGCTTAAATTCCTTACTAACAAAGTTCTTTCTGGCATCATAGATAATTAGGTCTAGTAGCCCTAAGTAGGTATTAATCTAGCATATCCGTAGAACGTCCTATATATATTTGGCGCTAATATCTCATAGCTATCTACTAGCTTAGAATCGCGTTCCTTTATTAACAATATATAGGAGGGGTAATCCGCTAATATACATAATGTCGACGATGATATTATAGTTAAAATTAACGTTGTCTTATAGGGTGAAGCGAAATCTACCTAGTGATTTGCTAAACTTCTAATAGTAGTAATAGAACTTGGTTAGTTGCTTAATAGCCATTCTATCCGTTTTATAGCCAGCATAGTAAAGTAGTTTTTGCAATTTCTTAACTAAGGGATATCCAAATCGATAATATAGGCGCCGTAGCTCTACATCTATTAAGTAGCAGGGGTTCGCGTTAAAGAATTTAGACAGATATAACTGTAGTAATAAGCTCCATAAGAGAAACAGATAGCTAAACCATCGCACTACTAGTACTTTTTTGGTGCGAGTAATAACAACATTTCTAAGATTATTGTAGTAGATTTAGAGTCTATCCATATCCGCTAAGTAGAGCAAGAAGGGGGTATCCATATAGACAATATAAAACTATATCTTGCCTATAAGGGTGATGACATCCGCAGTTCTAATAGAGGTAGCAATTCCAATACCAAACTGCACGTTAACTTGTCCTTTAGTTGAGGTATTAAGTCTTACAAATTAGTCTGCGTTCTATAGTGCCTAGAATTATCCATAACCGGCTATAGACTTCTTTAACGCACTAGTATCAATTATAATTCCTATAAATACCGTAGAAGTATAGCGTAAAGCGGCGGTTATTGTGTTGTAGTTAAACGGGTTGGTTTCCGTAGTAGGTTCCGTGGAGATTATAGTAAGTAAGTAAGCATAAGCCTTATTAGCTAGTTCTACGCTTATAGAGGTTGCTTTGTCTATAGTAAGAGTCCCAAATAATATAAGGTAGTAGCCGTTAGGGTCTTCTAATTCTTCCTTACTATTATCGTTATCAGTGTTTTTGTTAGTGTTTATATTTAGTATAAGAGCTTTAAAAGTCTTATTATACTCATTGTTGTCGTCTCCTTTATAGTAGATAGTGTATTGTCTAAAGCGTTCTTCAAAGTTACTATTACGGCCCTTGTTATTGTTAAAACATCTTTTATACTTATCTCTAGAACGGTTCCGCTCCTCCTCTATATATTTCTATAAGCGGCAGCTCTTCTTTTGGCAAATATAGCACTTGGCCTTTAGGGATCTAACAGTGTTTTATCTATAGGAGCAGGTTCAGTCACGGTTGTTACGGATATCACGGCGGTATATGCGATCCGTAAAGTAGGTTCCTTAAGACGGTCTTATTAAGGCCTGGGAAAGGTATTCCTTCTCCTATACAACTATAGAAGATTGCAACTTGCTAATCAACTAGGAGAGGTCTTTAGAAGGGTTGGAAATAGTAATACGGCATACTAGTACTCCTTAGCAAGCGGTAACTAGCTTATTTATAAGGAAGAGGTCTGTACAAAACTCTAGGTGTAATCTATAGCGATGTTTTAAGAGCTTATTAAGGAGTAGTTGGAAACTCTAATAGATTTGCTTATTAGGGTTCTTGTTAATAATTCCTTAGAAGTTGGTGGCGTTCTATTTAGTAAGGTTTCTCCGATAGTACTCTGGTCCTTTAAAGAAGTAACGTATATAGTTATATACCTCAATAAATAATCTAGTTAAAAGGCTGCTATTATAGTAGTGATCCTAAGCAAGTCCCTTTAGCATAGTTAGGAGTGCGGTTATATAGCCTTTAGGAGGTAGACCAGCTCTCTTGTAGATATTATAGAAGATAGTTAACTTAAAGTTAAAGCTATTACTCACTCCATCATACTTCTAGTTGTCTATGTAGATCTTAGCAATAGTGGCTGCCTCTTTGCTGTACATAGGCAGGTGCATAGTAGGGTCGGTATTGGCAGTACTAGGGTAAAGATACTAGGCAGAAGGGGGACCAGGTAGAATAAGAGCGGTTACTAGAGGGAGGGTAGAGGCAGTTACCACAGGCGATAATTACTAATTCTGCGTCTATAGGAGTTAAGTAAGGAGAGTAAGTAGTTAATCTTAGGTAGAGGTAGGTGCAGCTTACTATTAGGTAGCGGTTGGTACAGTTTACTAGGGTATAGATGCAATAGCTAGTTAGGGTGTTATAGGGGTAGGTATTTGCGTTCTAGGTGTTATAGCTGTAGCTATAGGCTAGATTGCAGGCGTTAGAGGTAGTGGAGGTAGTTAATAGCTTACAGGCATCGGCACCGTATGGGAAGGTAGTGGGCTATAGGGGGGGGTTATAGGAGCTAAAGAGGCTATAACTAACGGGGGTATAGCTTAATTCAATATCAGAGCTGTTTATATTAAGTTAAGCCGTTCTCGTAGCGCCACTATAATTATAGGGCTGACTGCCTTAAGAGCTTCTGTGATTTCCTTATCTGTCCATTTATAAGGTTCTTCCTCTTAGAGGAGGTCGAATAGTGCTTCTAAGATTGAATATCTGCTATTATACTTTCCCACATACACTCCTCTCTTAAGTAGATAAGTGCGTAACTTTGCTCTTATATTAATTCGCATGCGTCTAAAATCTTCAGTAGTAAAGCCTTTAAATTCCTCCTTAAATACTGTCTATAATATATAGTCTGTAAAGTTCTCCTGTATGTGTACGTAGACCTTTATTGCTATATAGTCTCCTAGCTCATCTTTGGAAGCTATAGCAGTAGTAATTCTATTACTATGTTTTAATATCTTCTCATACCACTCTATTGTAGTTATGGGTTAAGTATCCATAAGGTTTAAGTAGAGGTTTAAAGGTAAGGAGGTTTAAGGTTTAAGATTTAAGGTTTAGGGTGTTCTCTACAGCCTTAGGGCCTATAGAGTGTCCTTAGTCTGGGAGTTTAAGGGTTAAGGCTTGAACAGAGGTCGAGGTTAAGGTTAAGGTTAAGGGTTAAGGTTAAGGTCGAGGGTAAGGTCAAGGGTAAGGGTGTAGTTAAGGTTAAGGTTTATATGTACGTTCTTTACAGCTGTCGGACCTGTAAAGTGTTCTTAGTAAGGCTGCTATTCTCTCAGCGATCTGCTGTATTAGCTATAAGGCCAATACACACTCTTAAGCTTAAGTAGAAGTCGTAGTCTTCTCCTTTAATAAAACAGACAAGAACTAGGTAATTAGTGAACTATTTCCAGTACTACTCCTTAAGCGCTAGCTATTGCGTATTTCCTAATCTATACGTCTACTAATTAGTGTCGGTATACATACTTTAATCAACGGGCACAAATATCACTATATAATACGTATGCGTTATTAATTGTTAGATGATTAATTGTCTAGAAGTAAGGGGTTGCTCCAAGGTCAGGTTAACTAGCCTCGCTTCGCGGTCTCGTAACCACGTCACATAACTAACATTCTAACAATAACCTTACACGCTAGATCTCTGGTCTAGTTTTTGCTCTTACTATATAATAATTCTTTACCTAAACTTATCCATAGTTTTTTATTTTCTGCGTCTTGTAGCTAGATCTTTAAAGTCGTCTTGCTTCTTAATCGCCGTGTCAACCTTTTAACCTTTAGGCAGAACACTGCGTTCTTTTAAAATTGCTATGGACCTTATTTGTTCTTTGAAATCTTGGTTCCCTAATACTAACGTTCTTATTCGTTCCCCAAACTTATAGTTCTTAAACTTACGTCCTATACTTATTTATTTATTACTAAACTAAGTCGCTGCTCTTTCCTATTAGTTTTTATCCGTTATGGGTTCCTAAGCTGTTTTTATTACGTCTTATAAGTCTAGAGCCTTTCTTATTTCTTTATAAGAATCTTGGACCTATAGCCTTTTACCTTTATTAAGTGATAAGCTGGTACTAGTAGTTGTCTACTTATCTAATTTCTTCTAAACATTACTTCTATTGTCTTATAAAGTAATAGATGCCATATCTAATGGTGTTATAATACCCGTTACTAAACCTTGTTCTATAATAGTCTTAGTCTCTACTTCTATTTTAACTTCTCTAAGGTCTATATACTTCTAGTAAGCTGCCTTCATTGCCTTATTATTGGTAAATACTTTACCTATATTAAACTTATTGTCTTTAATGTCTGCTCTACAAGCTGGTTTATTAGTTCCTTTAAACTTAGATAATAATAGCTCCTATAGCTAATAGCTTGCGCTATACTTAGCGTCTTTATAAATTTAGCATGCATTATTATAACAAAACGCAAAACTATTTGTTACGGATGCTTTAAGTACAATATTACGACTACTTAGAGAAGGGTCGTAGGAAGCTAGTTAGTTAATATAGGCATAGACTAGGATAGATCCGGTGGAACTATATAACAAGGAATAGTAAGCGAGTCACATAATGTTATACGCAGTATATAAAGTATACGCAGTATACGCTATGTATAATATATATAACACGTACCTCACGTATAAGAGAGGATTTCTTAGGAGTATGGTTGTGTATTTAAAGGACCTTAGTCCCTACCGTAGATAGTTCTCTCCTTGTAGTAAATCTTAGAATATAATTGGAGTTAATCTATTAGGCAACCACTCCACCAGTTATTATTATAT